>ERZ826396.866-NODE-866-length-40140-cov-4.501335_pt1 | contig 40140 bp, 40 predicted proteins | sample MGYA00519926_ERZ826396 | MGnify/ENA primary metagenome ERZ826396 (study PRJEB31778, sample SAMEA3449230) | human gut metagenome | biome: human gut; feature: human-associated habitat; material: faeces | place: United Kingdom | collected 2010/2012 ... | reverse complement strand
TGACTATTTCAGCTGCAGATGACGCTGGTAGGGGTTCCGTTTAAATAGTTGCTGAGGTTCTGGGCAGCGACCCGGATATCCCGAATCCGCGCCTCCTGGGGGAACCAAGCGATGTGGGAAGTGATTCGCACATTGGGGCAGTCCATGAGAGGGATATGCCGATGGACCTGGTCGAAGCTGGTAGCGTCCAGGCCGGCGGCATATACTTTCCCACTTCTGAGCGCCACCGCCAGATCCTCTTCCACGATCAGGCTCCCCCTCGCATCGTTAATGAGGATCACTCCATCCTTCATTTTGGCGATTGTCTCTTTATTAATCATGCCAATAGAGGTAGGGGTTTCTGAGCAGTTCAGGGATATGACATCCGACCGGGACAGGAGCTCGTCAAGTCCCACCTGCTCGATCAGTTCGTAACCGGGTCCACTTTTGCGTGTGCGGCTCACACCAAGCACATGCATGCCGAAGCCGGAGGCCATCCTGGCCAGCCAGAGCCCCACATGGCCGATGCCGATGATCCCCAGGGTCTTATCATATAGTTCAATCTGCCGGGAGGTCCTTTCGGCGATCTCATCTCTCTGGAAAGCCTGATCCCTGGAACCACTGCAGATGAGAGAGGAATTATAACTGATATTATGGCAGATGTCCAGAAGAAGCGCCATGGAGAACTGGGCGATTGTTTGGGCGCCGTACAGAGTGTTGGTGACGGTGACCCCGTTGTCAAGAACCGTTTTTCTGTCAAAATTTCCATATCCCATGGACATGGTGGAGATATATTTCAGGCGCGGATGCCTCTGGAAAAATGCCTGATCCATCTGCGGCCCGATGAAATAGCCGACGCACACGTCCGCATCGCCGATCAGGTTATCCATATCAGCCGGCGTCAGACCGTGCACATTATAGAGCCTGTAAGACGAAATAGCCGGCATTTCCTGCAGCAGTTCTTTCCACAATGCCTCGGTTTCCTGGTTCAGTCCATCTTTCCAGGCAGGATGTCCCGTAAAAATACACGCTTCCATGACCAAGTCCTCCTTGTGCTAAATGATGAGGCTATTATAAGGATGGGGGAAGGGCTTTGTCAAGAGAAAATTATACGCGTATAATTAAAGCATATTATCTACCCGCAAGTTGATTGCCATGTGACCAGCGGCTCCCGCCCACCTCTCCGTTCCCCGGCCCTTTATCTGATCCGGCTGGCCAGGGGAAAGAGTTGCCCGTCCACGTCGAAAGAGAACCGATCCAGTTCCTGCATGCAGCGGTCGCATAAGCTGGGCGCGTTTTCAAAATGATTATAATACGCCTGCTGCTCCATATAGAAGCGTATATAGGTCTCGGCGGAATAATGGTTGTCTCCCGCGTCAATATAATGGCTTACGAGGGCTGGCTTAATCGAAGAAAGGCATGAAGCCGCAAGGCTACGATAGGATTCCGGCTGGTCGGAATTGCTCTCCAGGGTGGACGAGACATGGTTACGGAAAATTTGGAGGATCTTGTATTCACGATATATTTCATGATAGAAAAGGCAGAAATGCCTGTTGGTGAAGCAGGTTTTCAGTTCGGAGGCGCTGGCTATTAAGTTCAGTTCGATATCCGTATAGCCGAATTGGGAAATAAAGTCGGAATGGCCATTGCGCACATCCAGGTAAATATGCACGGCGATGTCGGCCTTTGAATTAAAATAATATTTGATCAGTCCCAGGTTAATCCCTGCTGCGGAAGCAATCTGCCTTGTGGTGGTTTCGGTATAACCTTTTTCATAGAAAAGATTTCTCGCGGCGGAGAGGATCTCCTTCCTCGTCCCCATCCCTTTTGTATACTGTGCCAAATCAGTTCCTCCTTCCCATGGTATCCCGGCCTTCCTTAAACGGATCTGTATGCATGCCGGAATCGCCGCGTCTGTCCTTGAAAACAGTATACACGAATCAGAACAAAAAAACAGCTGTTTGAAAAACAAACATAGAAAAGAACCAAAAAAGTGTTGACAAGAATCGGAGGCAATGATATTATTCGCGTATAAAATTTAACCGGCGACGGCAGGAGCCGGTTCGGGGAAGAGGCGAAGGAGTCTGCATGGCGCAGGCTCCTTTTTGAATGTATGCGGAAGGTCCCTACCGTTTGGAGGGGAAGTGGATTTCCAGACGGTGGCGAAACCCTTTGCCTATATCCCGCAGCTGAAGGCAGCAAAGGAGGAGATGTTATGTCGAAATTTATTTTTAAGAGACTGCTGGTATCCATTCCTACTTTTATCGGGATCACGCTGATGGTTTTCGTCCTGTCCAATCTCGCCCCGGGCGGCCCTCTGACCGGCCTTTCAGCAACCATGTCGGAGGAGGCGATCGCCCAGCTAGAGCATGAGTATGGCCTAGATCGTCCGGTGCTGGTACAGTATGCGGACTGGTTCTCTGGCCTGTTCCATGGGGATTTCGGCGAATCCTATAAGTCCGGGAGGCCTGTCTTCGAGATGGTGGGAAGCAGGATTGGGCCCACCCTCATCCTGTCGCTGACAGCGTTTGTCCTTTCCGTTGTGATAGGCATTCTCCTAGGCATCCTGTCCGCGGTGTTCCAGGGAGGACAGGGAGACAAGGCGATTACGGCAGTGGCGTTTATATCGCAGTCTGTGCCTGGATTTTTCCTCTGTGTGCTGCTTCTGTGGCTTTTCTCGGTAACCCTGGGGCTCCTTCCGACCAGCGGGATGTATAGTGTGTCAGGAAAGAAGGGGCTTGCGGATCTGGCGGTGCATCTGGTCCTTCCTGCCGGGGCGATGGCCTTCGGGCAACTGGGGCCGATCATTAGATATACGAAGAGCGGTATGATGGAGGTTATGAATGAAGAGTATATTAAGACGGCCAAAGCCAAGGGGATTGGTTCCTTTGCGGTGAATATCCGCCATGCGTTCCGCAATTCCCTCATCCCGATCGTGACGGTGATCGGGACACGGCTACCAGAACTGATTGGAGGTTCGGTGATCATAGAGCAGATATTCGGTTGGCCTGGCCTGGGTACACTGATGATGACCTCCGTAACGAGCAGGGATTATCCCACGATCATGGGTATCACCTGTATCCTGGCCGCTGCGGTGCTGATCGTGAACCTTGCGGTGGATATTCTGTACGGCTTCCTGGATCCCAGGATCAGCTATAAATAGAAAAGTCCGGCCGCGATTAAGAAAGGAGATGGGACGATGGCGGGAAGGGAAAACAAAGGACAGGTGTGGAAACGTTTCAGGAAACAGAAGGCTGCTATGTTCTGCTTATGCATATTGATAATCATTGCTTTGCTGTGTTTCTTGCTTCCGGCTCTGGCGGACATAGGGGCAATAGCGCTTGATCCCTATAGCTATGATGAAGTCAAGGCGGCGCCTTCTTCGGCGCATTGGCTCGGTACGGATGATGTGGGAAGGGACTGCCTGGCCAGGCTTCTGTACGGCGGCAGGGTATCGTTGACGGTGACATTTTTTTCTACCATTATAGCTGCGGCCATCGGCATTGCGCTGGGGCTGGCAGCAGGTTATTTCCGGGGGATCTGGGAGACGGTGGTTCTGCGGGTGGTGGACGTGTTCATGTCCTTTCCATCCAATGTATTTGCACTGGTGCTGGTGGCAGTGTTCCAACCCTCCGTAGCGCTCCTGACCATCGTGATCGGCGTCCTCAGTTGGGTCAGCTTCGCGAAGCTGATATATAGCCAGACGATCTCCGTGAAGGAGAAGGAGTATGTGGAGGCGGCAAAAGCGCTGGGAAACAGTGACGGGAGGATACTGGTTAAATATATCCTGCCTAATGTGATGGCGCCGATTTGGATTACCTTCACTCTCCATCTCGGTATGGGAATCCTGATTGAGTCTGGGCTCAGCTTCCTGGGGGTCGGTATCCAGCCGCCCACGGCTTCCTGGGGTAATATCATCAATGCGGCCCAGCAGCTGATGGTGTTGAGGAATTGCCCATGGCTATGGCTGCCGCCGGGAATTTGCCTGATCCTCTTTATCGTGTGCATCAATATTGTAGGGGAAGGCTTGAGGGCGGCCTTTGACCCGAAGGCCAGAATATAGGGAGCATTCACGCCGATATGAGGCTGGATGATAGATAGCTTTGCACGAAAGTGCAGAAAGTGAGGAGAGATTATGGAAAAAGGAAAAAGGCTTATGGCGATGCTGATGATCCTGTGTTTGCTCATATCCTGCCTTGCGGGATGTGGGGCGGGCGGGGACGGACAGGATGCCGCGTCCGCAGATAATTCGGTCGCGGAGGATGCCTCGGAGGGCTATCTCGCGTCAGGGGAAGGAGAGACTTTTGTATACGGCATGGGTTCTTCCTGGGATACGCTTTTTCCCTATGGGGGGACTGCGGAGGACTATGGGAAGACAACCTGGGGGATCATGTATTCCAAACTGGTTTATGTGGACGGAAATGATAATTTCGTTGATTCTGGCATTGTTTATGGAGAGAGTTCTGTTTCAGAGGATGGGATGTCCATCACCTTCCAGTGCAATCCTGACCTAACATGGTCGGATGGGGAGCCGGTGACCGCCGAGGACTGGGTATATACCTTTGAGACGATTACCGATCCCAGCCTTGTGTGTACTCGGAAGAATTATTTCAATATCTTTGCAGGGGTGGATGAGAGCGGCAACCTTGAGGAGGGCTGTACCATTTCCGATGTAATTACTGCGGATGGGGATACCTTTACGGTTTATCTTGACGATGCGACAAACCTGGATTCATTCCTCTACGCATATAATGATTATTTCTATTTGATGCCGAAACACTGCCTGGAGGATACGGCGGCAGCAGAGGTCCCCGATTCGGATTTCTGGGAAGCGCCTGTGACCAGCGGGCCGTGGGTGCTGGAGGAGGAGATAGAGGGAAGCCAGATCACCTTCTGCCGGAACGCCTATTTCCCTTACTGGGATTCCTATTCCAACATTTCCAACTTCGTCCTTCGCGTGGTGGGGACGGACGTCATGGTGGAGGGCATTGCGGCGGGAGAGTTGCATAATGTGATGAGCACCATGAGCGCAGGGGACTGTGCGGAAGCGGTTGAAATAGACGGAGTATCCGGTGAGACACTGGAGGAACCCACTTCTATCGTGATCATGGCCATTAACTTGCAGAAGCTGACGGATTCCCGGGTCAGGAGAGCCCTCGATTATGCGCTCAACAGGGAATATCTGTGCGAGGAAGTGATGGGCGGGCAGGCTATTCCAGTGAATACCTTTGAACGGTCCAAATATCTGAATCCGGATATTGTGACGGAATACAGTCTGGATAAGGCGAAGGAACTACTGGATGAGGCTGCCGCCGACGGAACCTTTGATTACAGCACGCCTCTTACCATCGGCGTGGTGACCGGATTCAGGGAGCAGATCGCTTCTGTGCTGAAGGAGGATTTGGCGTCTATCGGTGTGACGCTTGACATTGTGACCGGAGACGGGACAACGATCCTGGGACAGATGCAGGAGTCCGGTGCATATGATCTATGCCTGGTGGGCGGCGGCCTGGGCGCAGACGCAACCTGGCCCCAGAATGATTATTTCAATCCGGCGGTCAGCAATTATGGACAGCTCGATGATTCCAAATATTATGACCTGTGCATGGCGATCAATGCGGAGACGGATGAGGACACACGCATGGAGATGATCTATGAATTACAGGAGATGGTATATGAAGAGGCCCCGTATGTGTTCGTGTTCAATATGGTCGCATGGAGGCTGTATTCTTCTTATCTGGTATTTGAGAACGATGATACCTCGCAGGCATTCAGCAATACCTCCGTATCAATGCCTTGGAATATCCGCATAGAGTACTGAGAAAAACAGGAAGGGAGTGGGCAACAGGATGGCTGAGAACATATTGAGTGTGGAAAAACTGAAGATCGGATTCTGGAATGAGAAACGTGTCCTTACAGCTGTGGAAGATATATCCTTTGAGGTTCAGAAGGGGAAGACGCTGTGTATTGTGGGGGAATCCGGCTGCGGAAAGAGTGTGACTGCCACGTCTATCCTCAGGCTCTGGCCCCAGAAGTCCGTGGTCATCCAGGGAGGTTCCATTCTCCTCCATGGACAGGATCTGACAAAATGCGGCCCTAAGCAGATGGATCAGATCCGGGGGAACAAGATCAGCATGATTTTCCAGGAACCGATGACCTCCTTAAACCCGGTCTATACTGTGGGAAAGCAGTTGATGGAAATCATGCTCGCCCATCCGCAGGACGGCATCAGGAATAAAAAAGAGGCGAAGGAATACGCTATTGAGATGCTTAAGCGGGTGGGGATTCCCTCCCCTGGAACCAGGTTCTATGAGTATCCCCATCAGCTGTCAGGCGGGATGCGCCAGAGGGTGATGATCGCGATGGCACTTTCTTGCAGGCCGGACATCCTGATTGCGGATGAGCCGACGACAGCGCTGGATGTGACGATACAAGCGCAGATATTGAAGCTGATGTCGGAACTGCAGCGGGATTATAATACGGGCATCATTCTGATCACCCATGATATGGGAGTGGTGGCCAGGACAGCGGATGAGGTGATGGTGATGTATGCGGGAACGGTCGTGGAGAAGAACACGGCGGAGAATATTTTTGACCACACCCGGCATCCTTATACGCAGGGCTTGCTGCGTTCCATTCCCAGGCCGGATCGTGACCTTGGCAGGCTATATACTATCGAAGGACAGGTCCCGGCTTTGACTGAGATTGGAAAGGGATGCAGGTTCGCTTCAAGGTGCCCGCATTGCACGGAACGTTGCCGCCAGGAGGAACCGACACTGGAACCGACGGGAGACGGCGGCATGGTTAGGTGTTATCTATCGGCAGGTGAGGAACGGAGGCGGGCGGTATGAAAGAAAAAGAAGTCCTGCTGGATGCAAGGGAATTGAAGAAATATTTTTGTGTGAAGAAGAGTTTTCGCGAGGAGAAGAGGAGATACCTGAAAGCTGTGGATGGTATATCCCTGCGGGTGTATAAAGGAGAGACGCTAGGGCTGGTAGGCGAGAGCGGGTGCGGCAAGTCCACCTTGGGCCGGACGATCCTGCGTCTGCACGACGTCACCGGTGGAACTGTGAAATACAAAGGGGAGGACATTACTACGCTAAAGGATCAGGAGATGAGGCCCTATAGAAAGAGGATGCAAATGATTTTCCAGGATCCTTATGCATCCCTGAATCCGAAAATGACGATCCGCAGGGCAATAGAGGATCCCTTGCTGGTATACCATGAAACGGATGCCGGGAAGAGAAAGGAAAAGGTGGAGTCAGTGATGGAATATGTGGGGATTCCCTCCCATATGGCGGACAGATATCCTCACGAACTGTCGGGCGGACAGAGGCAGAGGGCAGTGATTGCCAGGGCAATGGTCCTGGAGCCGGAGTTCATGGTGGGAGACGAGCCGGTATCCGCGCTGGATGTGTCCATCCGTTCCCAGGTGCTGAACCTGATGAAGGAGATACAGGAACAGATGGGGATGTCCTACCTGTTCATCTCTCATGATCTGAGCGTAGTTAGGTATCTATGCGACAGGGTCGCGGTCATGTATCTGGGAAAAATTGTTGAAATGGGGACGAAGGAGGAAATCTTCGGGCATGCCTGCCATCCCTATACCCAGGCGCTGTTGTCGGCGATCCCCATTCCAGATGTCCATGCAAAACAGCAGGAGATCCTGCTTGCAGGAGATGTCCCTTCACCGCTCCATCCTCCGAGGGGATGCCGTTTCTGTACCAGGTGCCCTTATGCGAAAGAGATATGTAGCGAGGTGGAGCCGGTCCTGGACGGGGAAGAGGGACATCAGGTGGCATGCCATCTCAGAACGTCCGGCCAGGGAATGCTGTCCTGACACCTCTCGCAGAGAGAGGCGGGTTAAAGTGATGGAAAACCAATTATGAAACAGGAAACAATGGTTCAGAATGGTCTGCCATTTGCCGTATAGACTGTGCGAAAACAGACCGGCAGTAAGAATGAAAGGATGAGGATTATGGATATAAAAGAACTTGTCAGGCCCTGTATTGTAGCAATGCCTTCATATGTACCTGGAAGAACCGTAGAACAGGCGCAGAAAGAGAACGGAGGGATTCCTATGATCAAGCTGGGTTCCAATGAGAACCAGATGGGACCATCGCCCATGGCGCTTAAGGCCATGGAGGAGGCTATAAAAAGTGCCAACACATATCCCGATCCGGTGGCCGCGGATCTGGCGGCGGACATCGCGGATTATTATGGAGTTGACCTTGCGGACGTGGTATGCGGAAACGGCTCCAGTGCGGTGCTGGACGCCATATGCAGGGCTTTTCTCAATCCTGGGGACGAGGTGGTCTACTGCATGCCTACATTTCAGATCTATGATATGTTCACGAAGGAGATGGACGCAGTCCCTATTGTACTGCCTCTGGACGAGGAACTCCGGTTTGACCTGAAGGCTATGGAAGAGGCGGTTACGGATAAGACGAAACTGATCATGATCTGCAACCCCAACAACCCTACAGCATCCTATGTGGGCGCCGCGGAACTATCTGACTTCATCAGGCGGCTTCCGGAGCATGTGATCTGTGTGGTGGATGAGGCGTACATCGAATTCGCAACTGATCCGGACTGCGCTACTATGATACCGCTGATCCATTCGCATAACGTGGTGGTGGTCAGGACGTTTTCCAAGATATGGGCCCTTGCGGGCGCCAGGATCGGATACAGCCTTGCAAGACCGGAGATCAGCCGTTATATCCGCTCCTGTATCCTGACCTTTAACGTGAACAAGATGGTCATTGCTGCAGCCCGGGCTTCCCTGAAGGACAAGGATTTCCTGCAGGCATCCTGGGAGAACAACCGGGATGGAAAGGAGTATCTCATGGAAGAACTGAAAGGATTCGGCTGGCGCGTATGGCCGTCACAGTCCAACTTCCTGTATGTGACGGAGACGGGGATAGAACCTGCACAGATCGCAGCAGGGATGGAAAAGCGGGGCGTGATCATCAGGGGAAATATGGGATTTCTGCGCATTTCCATCGGAACAATGGAGCAGAACAGGAAGATGGTGGACGCCTTTAAGGATTTGCTGGGAAAGAGAGACTGATGGATGAAGGCCTTGCAGGAGTGGGGCTTTTTCGGTGAAAAGGGGATGCGCATGAAATATACAACGCAGCAGAAAACGGAAATGATGGGTACAGGCAGGATTGGAAGTGTCTTCTTGGTCATGCTGATTCCCTCCGTCGCCGCACAGATTTCCAATAACCTTTATAACCTGGTGAACCGGTTCTTTATGGGACAGTATGTGGGAAGCAAGGCGTTGGGGGCGGTATCGTTGACCACGCCCCTAATCAACATTATGGCAGGACTGTCGCTTTTGATCACCATCGGCGGTGCGGCACTTCTGTCCATGGATCTGGGACGGGGCAGGCTCACGGAGGCGAGAAAGCTTTTTTCCAATCTCATCATCCAGGCGGTGGTTACGTCCTTCGTACTTGCCCTGATTTATTTCCTTTTTGCGCCACAGATCATCCTCCTGTGCGGGGCTGACGAAAGCTCCTCGCTCTACAGGGAGGCGGTTCTGTATCTTAGGATTCTCGCATTCGGGCTGATGTTCCAGCTACTGAATGCGGTGCAGGCATCTATCATCCGCGCCGAAGGAAATGCGGCTTATTCCCTGGCGGTTTCCCTCATTGGCGGGTTTGTGAATATAGGCCTGGACATGGTGTTCGTGGTGTGGCTTGGGATGGGAGTGGCGGGGGCGGCATATGCCACGGTGGCCAGCCAGTTCATCTCTGCCTTGGCCAGCACGGCCTATTTCTTCGGACGCCGCAGCCAGATGAAGTGGATGGGCTTCGGCAGCCTAGATCTGAAGAAGAACCTGGAGGTGGTGAGGGCGGGAATGGCACCGGCGGTACTGCAGTTCCTGAGTTTTGTGACGGGTGTGATGCTGAATAACCAGCTTCGCATATATGGAGACCTTGACAGCGTGACGGGAGATACGGCCATATCCGCCATGAGCGTGGTACAGACAGTAGAATCCTTGTTTACGGGGATCGTTATGGGGATCAACCAGGCGGTTTCCCCTATCGTGAGCTATAATTATGGGGCGGGCAGCTACCAGAGGGTGAAGCAGGCGAGCCTTCTGGCCGTGGCAACTGGAACCGTGATCTCCTTCCTGTCCTGGGCATTGATGATGTTCGCGCCCGCAGAGCTGTTCGGTATTTTCAGCAGTGACGAGGCGCTGATCGCATATGGGGCCCATGCCATGCGGCTGTACAGGGCGTTTGCCATGGTGGCAGGGATCCAGACGCTGTGTTCTATGTATTTTTCTAGCATCGGGCAGTCCAGGACGGCCACAGTCATGTCCGTCCTGAAGCAGGGAGCGTTCCTGATACCGCTGTTTTTCATCCTGCCGCACTTTTGGGGGCTTGACGGGGTCCTAGCGGCCATGTCTGTATCGGATTTCCTGTCCACAGCCGTAATCGCCCTTTTGTATACGAAAGGGATCCGTGAACTGACACGCAGGGAGAAGGGGCGGTTTAACGGGGAGCCGAAGAAACAGATGGCTTGAGCGAAGAAGGAGGAGAGTATGAATAATTATGTGATTACGATAGCCCGGGGATTCGGCACGGGCGGTAAACAGATCGGGATGAGGCTTGCAAGGGAGCTAGGGATCAACTGCTATGAGAACCGCATCCTGACACTGGCGTCCCAGTATAGTGGATATGGGGAAGAGAACTTCGATGACGAGAAGCTTCGGGGAAGCCTTTTTATTAATAAGCTGCTGCGCAACCTTCCAATCAGCAGTAAGCCGAAGCCCATGACAGCTAAATTCACTTCCAATAAGAAGACATTTGAATTCCAGGAGAAAATCATCAGGCAGTTGGCGGAGACGGAGTCCTGCATCATTATCGGTAAATGCGCGGATCATGTGCTCAAATACTATCCGAATGTGGTGAGCGTATACATTGAAGCGCCGCGGGAGTATACACGCAAACGGATTATGGAGCGGATGGATGTGGGCCCGGAGGAGGCGGATCGCCTGATTTCCAGGACGGACAAATACCGGGCTGATTATTACGCGTTCTATACCAACGGGAACTACTGGACTAATCCGGTCAATTATGATGTTACCCTCAACAGCAGCCGTCTGGGAGAGGATGTATGCGTGGAACTGATTAAGGACACGCTGCGCCGGAAACTGGGTGTGCCTATCTGAAGATGGTTACGGCCTGGCATCCAAAATCCCTTTTCCCGGGGCTGTGGCTGCCAGCTCCGCTAACAAATACCGGCGCTGGCTTTTTTATGTTATGGGAAGTCAGCTGTATATTCTTCCAATAACTCCGTTCAAGCAACATGGTTATTAAAAGGTAAAGGATTGTTATGTCCAATGGGCTCAAATGGTTATTGATCAGCCTTGGGCTCAGAAAGGCACCGCCTCTTAAAAAGGGCCGGTGCCTTCTTCCGAAATACTTTCCGCATATTTTCCAGCAGCGGCATCCCCCATCCGCTTGAGCGCCTTCAGAATGCTCAGTATCATACAGTACATCTTCTGGCCGCTTCCCTTCCGGAATCCTTCCGACAGCTTCAGGCTTCCCCCCTCCCAGATCTAATATATACTTTACCGTATAGTCTCCCCGCGTCCTTTTCCATAATTAAATCTGGGGCCCATCCTGGAACATCTCCTTCCCTTGTGTGATAAATCTATTATACAGAAAAACCGAATTGGGTGATCTGCTGAGTCTGGCAGAATGGCTGTGGACAGCATGGCGGAAAGAAGAGAAGGATCTGGATAAAAAAAGCTTCTTTTTCCTGAAAAATGCGGAATGATAAAAAACTTATCCACAAAAAGGACTTTCCCAGGCTTCCTTTTTTCTTTGGGATATCTTATCCTTTTGGGCGGTGGATAAGTTTTAGGTCTCCGGCAAAAAAATCATCCCTTTTTTGTTGGAGGGCTGAGCAGTAACCTCAAATAGGCCCAATGGGAAAAAAAAGCTAGTATTTTACTTGCGTTTATGCTATAATCCTTCAATGATTGCAACAGCTCAGGCAGGAATGGCACCGAAGGTCATGGAGGGCTGCCTTATGCACAGTGGGCTGTCCTTATGTTATTAAAAAAATGCACGGAAGAAAAACGCAAGGAGGATATAGTGCAATGAGTTTACAGGTAGAAAAACTGGAAAAGAATATGGCGAAGCTCACGATCGAGGTTCCTGCCGAGGAACTGGAGGCGGCCATTGAGCAGGCATATCAGAAAAACAAAGGGAGAATCCAGATTCCCGGTTTCCGTAAAGGCAAAGTGCCCCGCAAGCTGATTGAACAGATGTATGGAAAGAGTTTCTTCTATGAAGATGCGGCGAACGCCCTGATTCCGGAAGCATATGAGAAAGCAGTGGAGGAATGCACGGAGACCATCGTATCCTCTCCTAAGATCGATGTGACGCAGATCGAGGCGGGCAAGCCTTTCATCTTTACCGCTGAAGTGGCGCTGAAGCCCGATGTGACGCTTGGACAGTATAAGGGTGTGGAAGTGCCCGCAGCTGATACCGCTGTAACGGATGAAGAAGTGGATGCGGATCTGAACCAGCAGAGAGAGAACAACTCCAGAATGGTTACGGTAGACAGAGCGGTTGAAGACGGGGATATCGCTGTGATCGATTATGAAGGTTCCGTTGACGGCGTGGCATTTGAAGGAGGAAAGGGAGAGAACTATTCCCTGGCGATCGGTTCTCATTCCTTCATCGATAATTTTGAAGAGCAGCTGATTGGCAAAAAGGCCGGTGAAGAAGTGGACGTAAACGTGACCTTCCCGGAGGAATATCATGCCAAAGAGCTGGCTGGAAAGCCCGCCCTGTTTAAGGTAAGCGTGAAGGAAGTAAAGGAAAAGCAGCTTCCTGAACTGGATGATGAGTTCGCTTCTGAAGTTTCCGATTTTGAGACCCTTGTAGAATATAAGGAAGATATCCGTAAGAAACTGGGCGAGAAGAAGGAAGAGGATGCGAAGAGGGCGAAAGAAGATGCTGCTGTCGAGGCCGTGATCGCACAGGCGCAGATGGAGATTCCGGACGCTATGGTGGAGACACAGCAGAGACAGATGCTGGATGATTTCGCACAGAGGCTTCAGATGCAGGGCATGAGCTTGGATCTCTATTGCCAGTATACCGGACAGACGCAGGCTTCCATGCTGGAATCCGTAAAACCTCAGGCGCTTAAGAGAATCCAGTCCAGACTGGTTCTTGAGGCGGTTGCTGCTGCAGAAGGCATTGTGGCCAGCGAAGAGGACTACGAGAATGAAGTGAAGAGAATGGCCGATAATTATAAGATGGAAGCGGATAAGGTGAAGGAAATCATGGGCGAAAACGGCAAAAAACAGATCATGGAAGATTTAGCTGTTTCCAAAGCTGCTGATTTCGTAAGAGATAACGCGGTTGAAAAAGCAGCCGAATAAGAATAGATAAACGGCTATTCGGGCTTGCAAAAACGTTAGAAAGATTATAAAACTTTTCTTAATAAAGTGGATGCCTTCTTGCAAAAGAAACGTATGTGCGTTACTATTAGCACAGAAACTAAGATGCAGACAAAAAGGCAGCGGGCCGGGAACCGCAGGGTCCCGGCCTTCCTGCCCGTAGCGTTAAAAGCGCAGATGGGAGCAAGAATGAGTTTAGTACCTTATGTCATTGAACAGAGCAGTCACGGAGAACGTTCTTATGATATTTTCTCCAGACTTTTAAAAGATCGGATCATTTTTCTGGGAGAGGAAGTGAACGACACGACGGCGAGCCTGGTGGTGGCTCAGCTGCTTTTCCTGGAAGCAGAGGATCCGGAGAAGGATATTCAGTTCTATATCAACAGCCCGGGCGGTTCTGTGACCGCAGGGATGGCAATTTATGATACCATGCAGTATATTAAGTGCGATGTGTCCACCATCTGTATCGGAATGGCGGCCAGCATGGGCGCTTTCCTGCTGGCAGGAGGCGCGAAAGGAAAGCGTCTGGCTCTGCCCAATGCGGAGATCATGATCCACCAGCCGTCCGGCGGAACGCAGGGGCAGGCTACGGAGATCGAGATTACCGCAAGGCATATCCTGCAGACGAAGGAAAAGCTGGCAAGGATCCTTGCGGCGAACTGCGGCCAGGATTTTGAAGTGGTGATGGCGGATACGGAACGGGATAACTGGAAGAGCGCCGAGGAGGCGAAGGCTTACGGACTGATCGATTCGATTATCACATCGAGAAAGAACGGCACAGAGCAGTAAACAGGAATAGATTGAGGTAAAGAGATGGCTGGTAGGAATTTGGATGACCAGATCAGGTGTTCGTTCTGCAATAAAACGCAGGATCAGGTCAGAAAACTGATTGCGGGTCCCAATGGGGTCTATATCTGCGATGAATGCGTCGATATCTGTGCGGATATCATCGAAGAAGAATATGAAGAAGAACCCGCGGAAGAGACGATGGAAATCAATCTCCTCAAGCCTGTGGAGATCAGGGAATTCCTGGATGATTATGTGATCGGGCAGGATGAAGCGAAGAAGGTTCTGTCTGTGGCCGTTTACAACCACTATAAACGGGTGACCGCGAAGGTGGATGAGGATGATGTGGAGCTTCAGAAGAGCAATATCATCATGATCGGGTCCACCGGTTCGGGTAAGACGTATCTGGCGCAGACGCTTGCTAAGATCATCAATGTACCGTTTGCGATCGCGGATGCGACCACGCTGACGGAGGCCGGATATGTGGGAGAAGATGTGGAAAACATTCTTCTGAAGCTGATTCAGGCTGCCAATTATGACATTGAGCGGGCTCAGTACGGAATCGTATATATTGATGAGATCGATAAGATTACCAAGAAGAGCGAAAACGTATCGATCACCAGAGATGTTTCGGGTGAAGGCGTACAGCAGGCTCTTCTGAAAATCATAGAAGGGACGGTGGCGAGCGTGCCGCCCCAGGGCGGAAGAAAGCATCCGCATCAGGAGCTGATCCAGATCGACACGTCCAACATTCTGTTCATCTGCGGAGGCGCATTTGACGGGTTGGAGCATATTGTTGAAAACCGTCTGAACAGAAAGACCATCGGTTTTAATTCAGAGATTGCGGATCGCAGCAGCAAGGAGATGGGAGAGATCCTGGCCCAGGTTACACCGACAGATTTGGTGAAGTACGGCCTTATCCCCGAGTTCGTCGGACGTGTTCCGATCAATGTATCCCTTCAGGGATTGGATAAGGAGGCCATGATCCGTATCCTTACGGAGCCGAAGAATGCGCAGATCAAGCAGTATCAGAAGCTGTTTTCCTTTGATAATGTGAAACTGACCTTTGAACCTGATGCTGTGGAGGCGATCGCGGATAAAGCGATGGAGAGAAAGACGGGAGCCAGAGGGCTTCGGTCGATTCTGGAGAATGTATTGATGGATGTGATGTATCGCATCCCTTCTGACGAGACCATCGAACAATGTATTATCACCAAGGAGGCTGTGGATGGAAAGAGCGGCCCGTTGGTGGTGCACAGGGATACAGGTGGACGTCTGGAAAATATGAAGGTGGCAAGATAGGAAACGTCTGGCTCACCGATTGTTGTGAAGGTGAACGCCGCCCTGAGAAGGGCGGCGTTTATGGTAAAAAGGATGGGTGGGAATCAGAAAAGGAGAGCGGTTGAAGAAGTTCGGTCAACCCTAAGGAACGAATATGGAGAGATATGAAGAGAAGATACAAGGCAGCGCGGACAGCGTGGTGTTGACGGAAGATGAGGGAATGCGGATGCCCGTGGTTGCGCTCCGGGGAATGACGATCCTTCCTGGAATGGTGATACATTTTGACTTAAGCCGTAAAAAATCCATCCTGGCGGTGGAGCGGGCGATGGGGGAAGATCAGAGGATCTTCCTTGTTACACAGAGGGATGCAGAGGAAGAAGATCCGGGTTATGACGGAGTCTACCGGATGGGCAGCATCGCACAGATCAAGCAGGTTACCCGTCTCCCTGAAAACGTGGTGCGGGTGCTGGTGGAAGGCTTGTGGCGCGGCCAGCTTAAGGGGCTGGATGAGGAGGCGGAATACCTTTGCGGAGATGTGGAGAAGGTAGAAAGTCCCGTAAGCCTGGCGGATTCGAGGGGAGAAGAAACGGGAACGGCCGGAACCGTGATAGAAGAAGAGGCCATGCTGAGAAGCCTAAAGGAACTTTTTATGGAGTTTTCCTCCTTTTATCCCAGAGTGGGAAAGGCGGTCAGGAGGCGCCTGGAAGGAGAACCAAGCCTGGGGCCGCTGATGGATGAAATGGCGGAATCCCTTCCGGTTGCCTGTGAGAAGAAACAGGCGGTGCTGGAGGCGGTGGCGCTGGACGAACGGTATCAGGTCCTGGCAGGGATTCTGTATGAAGAGATTGAGGTGGCCAGGATCCGGGCGGAACTGACGGAACAGGTGAAAGCCCGGCTGGAAAAGAATCAAAAGGAATATATGCTGCGGGAGCAGATGAATTATATCCGGGAAGAATTGGGCGAGGACAATGTGGTGTCGGATGCGGAGCGGTTCGAGCAGGAACTCTCCAAGCTGAAGGCAGGCAAAGAAGTCAAGGAAAAGATCCGTAAAGAGATCGGCCGGTTTAAAAGCCTGGGGCCCGGAAATGCGGAGGCTTCCGTCCAGAGGGGATATCTGGAAACGCTGCTGGATCTGCCCTGGGATAAGGCATCCAGGGATAACACGGACATCGCGCGGGCGGAACAGATTCTGGAGAGAGATCATTATGCGCTGAAACAGGTGAAGGAACGGATATTGGAATTCCTGGCGGTACGAAGCCTGACGAAGCAAGGAGACAGTCCGATCATCTGCCTGGTAGGGCCGCCCGGCACGGGCAAGACTTCCATAGCCAGAAGTGTGGCGGAAGCGCTGAACAAAAAATATGTCCGCATTTGCCTGGGAGGCGTGCGGGATGAAGCGGAGATCCGGGGGCACAGGAGAACCTATGTGGGAGCCATGCCGGGCCGGATCGTAGCGGGACTGCGGCAGGCAGGCGTGAAGAATCCGCTGATGCTGCTGGATGAAATTGACAAGGTGAGCGCGGATTACCGCGGAGATACGGCATCCGCCCTGCTGGAAGTGCTGGACGGGGAACAGAACAGCCATTTCAGGGATCATTATGTGGAGATTCCGATCGATCTGTCTGAAGTGCTGTTTCTGGCTACGGCAAACTCCGTTTCGGATATTCCCAGGCCGCTCCTGGACCGCATGGAGGTCATCGAGGTTACCAGCTATACAGCCAATGAGAAGTTCCATATTGCCAAGGAACATTTGCTTCCCAAGCAGCTTGAAAAGAACGGGATGGGCGAAGGCAGGCTGACGATCAGTGACGGCGCGCTTCGGGAGACCATTCTGTCTTATACGAGCGAAGCGGGCGTCCGCGAACTGGAACGGAAGATCGGCGAGATCTGCCGGAAGGCGGCCAGACAGATCCTGACAGGAAAAGCGGTGCAGGTTCATGTGACGGGAAGGAACCTGGAAACCTATCTGGGAAAACCCAGGAACATGAAGGATAAGGCAAATGAAAAGGACGATATCGGAATCGTGCGCGGGCTGGCCTGGACCAGCGTGGGCGGTGTGACCATGGAGGTAGAGGTGAACATGATGCCCGGCAAGGGAGAGATCCGCCTTACCGGCCAGCTGGGAGACGTGATGAAGGAATCCGCCATGACAGGCATCAGCTATATTCGCTCCGTGGCGGAGGCCTATCAGATTCCGGAGAACACGTTTACCGATTATGATTTCCATTTCCATATCCCTGAAGGAGCGGTACCGAAGGATGGCCCTTCGGCGGGAATTACGATGGCGACGGCCCTGCTTTCCGCGATCACGAAGACGCAGGTAAAGGCCAGCGTGGCGATGACCGGAGAAATTACGCTGCGCGGACGTGTGCTCGCCATAGGCGGGCTGAAGGAAAAGCTTCTGGCCGCTAAAAATGCGGGGATCAAGACGGTTCTGGTGCCGAAGGAAAACCAGAAAGACGTGGAGGAAATCTCCAGGGAAATCAAGGGCGGGTTGACCATTGTTTTTGTGGAAAACATGGAAGAAGTGGTGCAGCATGCATTTGTTGCAAAGGGGCAGGATGCCGAAACGGAGAGGTGAATATGGTTATAAAGAATGTGAATCTGGAAACTGTGTGCGGAATCACGAGCACCCTTCCGGACAATGCGCTGCCTGAAATCGCGTTCGCCGGGAAGAGCAATGTGGGGAAGTCGTCCCTGATCAATGCGCTCATGAACCGGAAATCCCTGGCGAGGACGTCTGCACAGCCGGGAAAGACACAGACCATCAATTTCTATAACGTAAACGACGCTTTCTATCTGGTAGATCTGCCCGGCTATGGTTACGCGAAGGTCAGTGAAGAAGTGAAGGCGAAATGGGGAAAAATGGTGGAGAGGTATCTTAAGCGTTCCAAACAGCTGCGCGCAGTTTTCCTGCTGGTGGATATCCGGCATGCGCCTTCTGCCAATGACAGGCTCATGTATGACTGGATAAACAGTCAGGGATATCAGCCGATTATTATAGCCACCAAGATGGATAAGCTGAACCGAAGCCAGATCCCCGCCGCCGTGAAGGCGGTGCGGGAAGGGCTGAACGCCAAAGCCGGCACCACAGTTATTCCGTTTTCTTCCCTGTCCAAGCAGGGACGGGAGGAGATCTACGAAGAGATGGACAGACTGTTGGCCTGGTAAGAGGGATGAGGAAGCCAAAAGGAGGCGGACTATGGGGACAGGCGTAAGAAAATATGTGAAGGCGATATTGAATCTGCTGACGGCGGTGGCGCTGCTTCTGCTTGCAGTTCTGCTGCTGCCGTGGCTTTTGCGGTTTTTCATGCCCTTTGTGATCGGCTGGATCATCGCAATGATAGCGAATCCTTTGGTACATTTGTTTGAACAGAAGATCAAAATACGCAGAAAAGCGGGCTCGGCGATCGTGATTATTGCGGTTCTGGCCGGCGTGATCCTGCTGGGATATTTCCTGGTGGCAAGGCTTGTGACGGAAGGAGCGGCTTTCCTGTCAGATCTGCCGGAACTGTGGGAGGATGTAGAAGGTGTACTGGACACGGTGATGCAGAACCTGTCTGATGTCTATGCCCGTTTTCCGCTGACAGTCCAGGAAAATATCACCCGGATCACGGAAAATATGGGAGAGACGATCAGTTCGGTCATCAATGAACTGAGCGCTCCGACCGTTACGGCGGTTGGAAATATTGCGAAGAACATCCCCTCTGTCATCGTGAGCGTGATTATGTGCCTGCTGTCTTCCTACTTCTTTGTGGCGGAGCGTGAGAGGATTGATGCCTTTTTGAGAAGGCATCTTCCGGAAGGTATCCGTTCCAAGTTCCGGATCATGTCGTCCAGCCTTACAGGGGCTGTAGGCGGCTATTTTGTGGCGCAATTTCGGATTGAGATCGTGATCTACTTTGTCCTTTTTATAGGCCTGCTGATCCTGCGGGTGAGCTATTCTTTCCTGATCGCCTTCCTGATCGCGCTGTTGGACTTTATTCCTGTGTTTGGGACGGGCGCGGTTCTGTGGCCCTGGGCGCTGGTGGAATTGCTGGCGGGCAATTTTAAGATGGCGCTGGGCCTGATGATTATCTGGGGAGTTTCCCAACTGATCCGGCAGGTCATCCAGCCCAAGTTTGTGGGAGATTCCATCGGAATGCCTGCAATTCCCACGCTGTTTCTGCTATTTATCGGCTATCGGATAGGCAGCGTGATAGGCATGATCCTGGCAGTTCCCATCGGGCTTGTCCTGCAGAAGATGTATGAGGCCGGTTTTTTTGAGACCACGATAGACAGCATCCGGATCCTGCTCGTGGGATTCAACCGTTTCCGGAAGCTGGGGCCGGAGGATCTGCCGGATGGGGAAGATGAGATACAGGAGCAGCCCGGGGTACGGGAGAAGCCGAAAGAGCGGAATGGAGGATGACATGGATAGAGTGGCTGTTTTCAATCTGAGAGAATTCGATGAGGCGGAATGGTTTGAACGCTACAGCACAGAATTGGGGCTGGAGATATCTGGGTGCCCTGACGCGCCGGATATGGAAAACATCGCAGTGGTGACCAAAGGCTGTTCCTGTGTGGACATTATTACCTCCAAGATCACCAGGGAGCTGATGGAGGAATTCGCGCGCTGCGGCGTGCGGTATCTTACGACGCGCACGATCGGATACGACCATATCGACCTGAAGGCGGCCGCGGACTGTGGAATCCGGGTAGGGAATGCTCCTTACGGGCCGAACGGCGTGGCGGATTATGCGGTGATGCTGATCTTAATGAGCATCCGGAACATGAAGCGGATCCTGGAGCGAACCAACATTCAGGACTATACGCTGCAGGGGATCCGGGGAAGGGAACTGAAGGACCTGACAGTGGGCGTGATCGGCACAGGGCGTATCGGACAGACGGTGATCAGCCATTTGAGCGGCTTTGGCTGCCCGATCCTGGCATATGATCCATATGAAAAGGAGAAAGTCCGCAGGCTGGCTTCCTATGTGTCCCTGGAGGAACTGTGGGAGAAGGCGGATGTGATCACCCTGCATGCGCCGCTTAGCGATGAGAACTATCATCTGGTAAATGACAGGACGCTGGAAAAAATGAAGGACGGTGTGGTGATTGTAAACACGGCGAGGGGAGGCCTGATCGATTCCGATGCGCTGATAGCGGGCGTGGAAAGCGGTAAAGTAGGGGCTGCCGCATTGGATGTGGTGGAGAATGAATTCGGTCTGTACTATTATGACCATAAATCAGACGTGCTTTCCAACCGGCAGCTGGCCATCCTGCGCAGTTTTCCAAATGTGACGGTGTCTCATCACATGGCGTTCTATACGGATAATTATACGCGTACCGTGATCCGGGACTCGCTTACAGGATGCCGTTTGTTCCTGGATGGAAAGCAAAACCCGTGGGAGGTATGTTGAGTGCGCAATTTTAAAATCGTTCTGCAGTATGAGGGAACCAAATATCAGGGCTGGCAGAAACAGGAAAGCACCCGGAATACGATCCAGGGGAAGCTGGAGCGGCTTCTTAGCCGTTTGGTGGACGCTCCCGTGGAGATACAGGCGTCCGGGCGGACGGACGCAGGGGTACACGCATACGGCCAGGTCGCGAACTTTCATATGGATACGGATCTGGAGCCGGAGGGACTGATGCGCCGGATCAATGCATATCTGCCGGAGGATATCGGCGTCATCTCCATTGAAGAAGTGCCGCCCCGCTTTCACAGCAGGCTAAACGCCAAGGGAAAGACCTATGTATATCGGGTGTTAAACAGCGGGATACCTCATATATTTGATAGAAGGTATGTATATGTATATCCGGAGAAGCTGGATGTGGAAGCGATGCGCCATGCCGCGGCTTATCTGGTGGGCACCCATGATTTCCAGGCTTTCACTTCTGCTAAAAAGAGCAAAAAATCAACCGTGAGGATCATTGATTCCATCGACATAGAACGAAGGGGAGAGGAGATACGGTTTACCTTTTCCGGGAATGGTTTTCTGTTCCATATGGTTCGTATCCTGATGGGAACCCTGCTGGAAGTGGGGGAGGGAAAGAGAAGGCCGGAAGAAATGGAAGCGATTCTGGAGAGCGGGAGCAGGGAAAATGCAGGACCGCTGGTGCCTGCCTGCGGTTTATGCCTGATGGAAGTGAGATATTAAGAATTGAAAAAAGCGGTTTTCTTCTTGTATTTACTGCTTGTGATAAAATTAATCATATTTAAGTACCCTTTGGCAGAATTGGAAGGGATCGCGGCTTCCTGGGGAAAGCAAGTGATCCTGGAAGGGCTGGATACGGCCAATTTCATTCCTTTTCATACGATTCATATGTATATCCGATACCATGACAGGTTGAACAGTTTCGAGAACCTGGCGGGAAACGTGGCGGTGTTCCTCCCGTTTGGATATCTGCTGCCCTGGATGCAGGGATATGTTTGCCGCTGGCGGAAGGTGTTGTGCAGCGCGTTCTTTTTCGCGGCGGGGCTGGAACTGTTTCAGCTTTTTTCTGCGTTCGGGGCTTTTGATGTGGACGATATTCTGCTCAACTGCGCCGGTGCGCTGGTGGGATATCTTCTGTATACCGTATGGAAAACACCTTCTGCCGGAATTTATAAAAAGGAAAACGGATTCTATGAACATAAGAGAAAAACTGATCGGGGACAAGAATTTTTATAGAATGGTGCTCACGGTGACCATACCGATCATGATCCAGAATGGGATCACGAATTTTGTCAGCCTTCTGGATAACATCATGGTCGGCAGGGTGGGAACGGAGCAGATGTCAGGGGTGGCTGTGGCAAACCAGCTGCTGTTCGTATTCAATATCTGCATTTTCGGCGCGATTTCAGGGGCCGGAATTTTCGGAGCACAATTCTATGGCTCGGGCAATTATGAAGGGGTCAGGAACGCGTTTCGCTTTAAGCTTCTGTTCTGCGCCATCCTGGTTTTGGCAGGTGTGCTGATCTTCCTGGAAGGGGGTGAAGGGCTCATCGGCCTGTATCTGAACGACAGCGGAGAGGGGCAGGATGCGTCCCGGACGCTTTCCTATGGATACAGCTACCTTTTGTGCATGCTGGCAGGGCTGATTCCCTATGCGCTTTCCCAGGTCTATGCCTCCACGCTGAGGGAAGCGGGGGAAACCATGCTTCCGATGAAGGCCGGAATCGTGGCGGTATTGGTGAACCTGAGCCTGAATTATGTCCTGATTTATGGGAAATTCGGTGCGCCTGCCCTGGGCGTAGTGGGCGCGGCCATCGCCACGGTGATCTCACGCTATGCGGAATGCGCCGTGATGCTGGTCTGGACCCACCGCAACCCTGAGAAAGCGCCTTATCTGCAGGGGGTATACCGTACGCTTCGGCTCCCGAAACAGCTTGTGGGACAGATTATCATAAAGGGTTCCCCTCTGATGGTGAACGAAGCCCTCTGGTCGGCTGGCATGGCCATCATGATGCAGTGCTATTCCATGAGAGGGCTTGCCGTAATCGCAGGCCTGAACATTTCATCCACGATTTCCAATCTGTTTAATGTGGTCTTTATCTCCATGGGAAACGCTGTATCCATCATTGTGGGACAGCTCCTTGGCGCGGGTAAAATGGAGGAGGCGAAGGATACGGACAGAAAGCTGATCGCTTTTTCCGTTGCCTGCTGTTTTGTGATCGGCACCTTACTTGCTGTAGTCTCCCCGCTTTTTCCGCAGATGTATAATACCACGGAAGAGGTACGCAGCCTGGCGGCCAGATTCATCCTCATATCTGCAGTCCTGATGCCGGTGCAGGCCTTTACCCAGGCCTGTTATTTCACCATGCGCTCAGGGGGAAAGACCTTCATTACTTTCCTGTTTGACAGCGTATTCTTGTGGGTGGTGAGCATCCCTCTGGCGTTCGTGCTCAGCAGATATACGTCTCTTCCTATTATTCCGCTCTATTTGGCCTGCCAGCTGGTGGATATCATAAAATGTGTGATTGGGTTCGTCATGGTAAAAAAAGGAGTCTGGATTCACAATTTTGTAGAAGATGAACGGTCTGTATGAGCAGGCTGGTTTGTCAGTAAGGAGAATGTGTATGAGAATGATATTTATTAGACATGGAGACCCTGATTATGAGCACGATACGCTCACGCAGAAGGGATGGCGGGAAGCAAAGCTGCTAGCGGAGCGCGTGGCGGGCTGGAAGATCACGGATCTGTATGTGTCGCCGCTCGGGCGGGCACAGGACACTGCTTCTTTGAGCCTGAAAGCGTTGGGAAGGACAGCAAGGACGCTTCCGTGGCTGCGGGAGTTCCGGGCGCCGGTGAATGATCCGAAGCGGGGAGATGGTGTGATCCCCTGGGACTTCTATCCCGGGGATTGGACAAGGATCCCACAGATGTATGATAAGGATGGCTTTGCGGATACCCCGATCATGAAAAGCGGCCATGTGAAGGAAGAATTCGCGCAGGTCTGCAGAGGGCTGGATGCGTTGCTGGAAGAATATGGGTATGTGCGGGAAGGGAACCTCTATCGTACGGATGCTGGCAAAGCGGCGGACAGGGATGCTACGATCGTACTGTTCTGCCACATGGGCGTGACCCTGTATCTGATGGGACATCTGCTGGGGATCTCTCCGGTAGCGCTTACCAGCGGCTTCTTTCTGGCTCCCACGTCAGTGACCGTGCTGGCTTCAGAAGAGAGGGAGAATGGGCTCGCTTACTTCAGATGTCAGATGGCGGGAGATACGTCTCATCTGAGAATGGGAAAAGAACCGGTGTCGATGCAGGGATATTTTACAGAGCCGTTCCAGGGCTGAGTGATTCGCAGTTCATAAAAAAAGCTTGAGGGATTGACATTCAGAGATGTCTAGGTATAATATAAACATATGAACAATTAATCATATGTTTGAACGTTTATGCTAGGAGGAACCTCATATATGAAGAAGAAGTATAATCTGACAGATCTGGATTGTGCAAACTGCGCCGCGAAGATGGAGGCGGCGATCAAGAAGATTGACGGGGTAAAGGATGCCACTGTGAGTTTTATGGCGCAGAAGCTGACCATTGATGCGGATGAGGAACGATTTGACAGCATCATGAAGGAAGTGGTGTCCGTCTGCAGGAAGGTGGAGCCGGACTGCACGATTGAGATGTAAGACGGGGAATGAGCCGCTATGAGCCTGTCTGAACTGTCAGGCGGGGCAATGTGCCGTATGAACTTGCCTGACCTGAACCGTCAGGCGGGTAAAGGTGTCTGCGGCCGGATCCGAAAAGATGGCTGCCTGGCGTAAGAGAGATGCTGCCGGGCACAAGAGAGGGTTGCAATATAAAGGCACATTGTGTACAATAATAGGCGGTAAACTATGGGTGCTGTGCTTTGTGCACCGCCCTTATGTAAATAGTGGGTGTCGCGCTCTGCGAGCCATCCATCGTTAGGGAGAAGGCAGGGAGTTACCCTGCCTTTTTTGAAAGGATGAACACACCTGCCCATGGCGGGACATGTTGGAATGAATCAGGTGCCAACCGCTGGCAGCGTGCGCAGCGGAGGACGAAAGAGGTGTTATTATGCTTGAAGTAAAGAACCTGTCCTATGAGGTGACAGAGAATCAGGAAACACTTCCCATTGTTACCGATGTGAGTTTTACGGTGCAGGATGGAGAAATGCTTGTGATCACAGGGCCAAACGGAGGAGGAAAATCCACGATCGCCAAGCTCCTGATGGGGATTATTAAGGAAACGAAAGGGAGCATCCTGTTGGACGGTGTGGATATCACGTCCATGAGCATTGATGAGCGGGCGAAAGCTGGGATTGGCTTTGCGTTTCAGCAGCCGCCTGCATTTAAGGGAATGACAGTGCGCAGGTTGCTGAATCTGGCGGCTGGGGAAGAACTCCCGGAGAATGTGAGCTGTAAGCTTTTATCCAGCGTAGGTCTGTGCGCGAAGGAGTATTTGGATCGTGAGGTGGACGCCACGCTTTCCGGCGGAGAACGCAAACGGGTGGAGATTGCCACGGTAATGGCAAAAGAACACAAGGTGAGCGTGTTTGACGAGCCGGAGGCGGGGATTGATCTGTGGAGTTTTTCCATGCTGGTGAAGCAGTTTGCGAGGATCCATGAGAGAAAAAAAGAGAGCATCGTCCTGATTTCCCATCAGGAGCGCATCATCCGCATGGCAGATCGGATCATGGTGATCCGGGACGGCAGGGTCGAGCGCTGCGGCAGCAGGGATGAGGTGCTCCCGTCTCTGTTCATGGAAAACGCAGGCTGCGGATGTATAGAGCGGGAAGGAGGTAGCTGCGATGAAGCTGGATTCAGTTGTTGAGAACGTATTAAAAAAGATTGACGATTATGGTTTCCGTCAGGACGGAGCATTTAATCTGAGATATAATGGACAGTCTCTCTGCCACGGAGATACGGATCACATCAAGATCCGCAGAAAGACGGACAAGCAGGGGATCGATGTTTATATCAGCAAGGAAACCCAGGGAGAGCAGGTGCATATCCCGGTGGTGGTGTCCGCTTCAGGAATGACGGATATCGTGTATAATGATTTCTATATTGAAGGCGGAGCCAATGTGACGATCGTGGCGGGTTGCGGGATCCATAATGCGGGCTGCGACGCTGCGAGGCATGATGGAATTCACGCGTTTCATGTCGGAAAGGGCGCCACGGTAACCTATGCGGAGAAGCATTATGGGGAAGGGGAAGGAACGGGCGAGAAGATATTGAACCCGGTCACCCAGATCTATCTGGAAGAGGATGCGGTATTTAATCTGGATACGGCCCAGATCGGGGGCGTTGATTCCACTGTACGCAAGACAGAGGTCACATTGGCCGAGAATGCCAGGCTGAATGTGATGGAAAAGCTGATGACTCATGACAGCCAGACGGCGGTATCGGATATGACGGTGGAACTGAACGGGGCAGGAAGTTCCGCGCAGATTGTTTCCCGTTCCGTGGGAAAAGGGAATTCCGTGCAGACGTTTCATCCCATTGCGGTCGGAAATGCGCTTTGCCACGCGCATGTGCAGTGTGATTCCATCATCATGGATAAGGCGCGGATCTCCTCCATTCCGGAGATTGATGCCAGAAATATCGATGCGCAGATCATTCATGAGGCTGCAATCGGAAGGATCAATAACGAGCAGATTCTGAAGCTGCGCACATTCGGTCTGACGGAGGAAGAGGCGGAAGCGGTGATTATTGAAGATTTTCTGGCCTGAAAATACAGTTTACGGGCGGTTCCTTATAAGCATGCTGTGCAAAAGGGGCCGCCCGTTTGAACAATATGGCCTCACAGGCTGAGCCTGCATATTGGGGACTGGCATTTCTGTACAACTAAGGAAGCCATGGGAGGGGAGAGGATGAATGCTGAGGGGAAAAAACGGGGATTCAAAAGGGAACTGATATACATCGCTTTGCCGATTATTCTGCAGAATTTGCTGTCCGCTGCAGTCGGTTCAGCGGATACGCTCATGCTGAACTATGTGGGGCAGAACGAGATGGCGGCTGTATCCCTTGCAAATCAGCCGCAGTTTGTGCTGAACCTGTTCTATATGGGCCTGACATCGGGTACGGGCATCATGATGGCACAGTATTTGGGGAGCGGTGACAGAGAGGCGGCCGGCAGCATTTTTCGTTTGGCGCTGCGGCTGACGGCGGTGATTTCCTCCGCCTTCGCCATATGCACGGTGTGCCTGCCCCAGATGGTGATGCGTATTTTTACGAATGATGGCTCCCTGATCGATATCGGAAGCCAATATCTGCGGATTGTGGGCATCACTTATCTGTTCATGGCCTTTTCCCAGATTTATCTGGTGACGCTGAAGACCAACCGCAGGGTGAAAAGCAGTTCTGCATTTTCCATCTGTACGCTGCTGATAAACGTCTTTTTAAATGCGGTATTTATCTTTGGCCTGTTCAGTTTGCCGCAGCTGGGCGTAACCGGCGTCGCAATAGCCACACTGATCGCTCGGTTTGCGGAAATGGTTTTCTGCCTGATTGACTGGAAGAGGAGCCGGCTTGTGTCCATCCGCTCAGCCGCTCATCCGGGGCTCGGACGTGAATATTTGAAGGTGACTTGCCCTGCGATGGGCCAGGGATTTGTATGGGGAGGAGCGATGGCCACCCTGGCTGCGATTATGGGACATCTGGGCCCTGAAGTAGTCGCTGCGAATTCGATCGCTTCTGCCATCCAGAACGCGGCGACAGTGGCCAGCTTTGGTCTGGCGGAAGGCGGAGCCATCTTGTTGGGGAATCTGATGGGAAAGGGAAAGTTGGCTGAGGCAAAGACGGATGCCGCCATTCTGCTGCGGATTTCCGTCGGCGCGGGGTGATCTGTTGTATTCTGATGCTGCTCATGGAAGGGCCCGTGGTCTCTATCCTGAAATTGAATGCTGCGGCGCTGCAGTATTTTCATGTGATGTACAAAATGCTGTCGGTCAACGTGATTTTCGCCGCCGTTACATATACCACGCTGAACGGAATTTTTCTGTCCGGCGGGGATACCCGGTTCGGCCTGTATGTGGACGGCGCGGTGATGTGGGGATTCTGCGTGCTGGCAGGGAGCATAGCCGCATTTGTGCTGAAGCTGCCTCCCCTCATCGTATTTGTGATCGTCAATCTGGATGAACTGATAAAGACTCCGATCGTGATGATACGGTATTTTCAATATAAGTGGTTAAAAAATATAACAAAATAGCAGGAGGGATTGCTTTATGACAATGGAAGAGAGAAAAGCCAAGGGGATGTTATGGACGGATACGCCGGAAGCGATGGAAGCGCAGAAAAAGGCCAGAGGGCTCTGTTACGATTTCAATCATACCCATCCGTCTGAACGGGAAAAGGGCGCTGCTCTGCTTCCGGAACTATTCGGAAGCCTTGGAAAGGGTGTTGGATTGAGCCTCCGCTGACATGCGGCTTCGGCAAGACGGTGACGATCGGCGACGGAACGTATATCAATTCCAATCTGACGCTGGTGGATGACTACAAGATCACGATCGGAAAGAATGTGCTGATCGGGCCCAATGTGATGATCTGCACCACGGGCCATCCGGTTCACTATAAGCTGCGGCCGCATGGAGAGATGTATTGTTTTGAGGTGGTGATTGGGGACAACGTTTGGATCGGCGGAAATGTGTCCATCTGTCCGGGAGTGACCATCGGGGAGAATTCCGTGATCGGCGCGGGAAGCGTGGTATTGAAGGATGTGCCGCCGAATACTGTAGCGGCGGGCAATCCCTGCAAGGTGATCCGCGAGATTACTGACAGGGATTTGGAGTATTATTATCGGGATTATCATGTGTGAGGTGAAGCCGGAGAAGGGAGAGGAAAAGATGAAGGTATATTGCCAATTTGAGGCGGACGGAAAAGGCAGCCTGACCTTTTTTTGCGGACAAAGGGGTGCGGACGGCCATTTCCTGTACAGATTCAGATATCCAACTTCATATCCCCTTGCCTGATCCAACCTCTCTTCCGCATGAACTCCGAGATCCCAAGCGCCAGAATGGCGGGCAGGAGAATATGCATCAGAAGGATCTGAACCAGAGCGACGCCGGCGGAGGTTCCGGCCTGCGTCATGGTCTGAAACGCCATGATCTGCCCTACGAGGCCGCAGGTTCCCATGCCGGAGCCGGTGGGATTGTTGGGCATCCGCAGAAGACAGGTGGAAATGGGGCCCAGGATGATGCTCGACAGAATGGCGGGAAGCCAGATGACGGGTCTGCGGATGATGTTTGGCATCTGCAGCATGGAGGTTCCCAGTCCCTGGGCGACGAGACCGCCAAAGCGGTTTTCGCGGAAAGAGGCCGCTGCGAACCCGATCATATTGGCGGCACAGCCCACTGCCGCCGCTCCGGCCGCAATTCCGCTTAAATTGAGGGAAACCCCGATGGCTGCGGAACTGATAGGCAGCGTCAGGGCGATTCCCATCAGGGCGGAGACAATGATCCCGGCCCAGAAGGGCTGCTGTTCCGCGCCCCAGTTGATCAGCTCACCCACGGCTGTCATGAAGGAGGCGATGGGAACGCCGATGGAAAGCCCCACCAAAGCGCCCGTACAGATGGTGACGATGGGCGTGACCAGGATATCCACTTTGGTCTTGCCGGAGATCAGGCCGCCGATCTCCACGGCCAGATAGGCGGCGACGAATGCGCCAAGGGGTTCCCCTACGCCAGCCAGGGTGAAAACACCGTCCGAAAGGAGGGTTCCGGCGTTGATCTCCTTTGCATAAGCGCCGATCATGCCGGCTGCCGCAGCGGATACGGTGACCAGAGGCGGTTCCTTGAATTTGCTTGCCACGCCGATGCCGATGCCTGCGCCGGTGAGCTTTTTGGCCACCGTGGAGACCACGATGAGGGCACTTCCCAGAGCGCCTCCGATCAGGCCTCCGATCTGTTCCAGGATGGTGCCCACCAAAAGCGTGGCGAACAGTCCCTGGGCCATGCCGGAAAGGCCGTCGATGAAGATACGGTTGCAGAGTCTTTTCAGCTTATCCATTTTCCCCTCTCATTCCGAAGCGGCCTTGAAATGGCAGTCGTTTCTGCCAGCGCCCTCCTTGCGCTTAGCTAAGCCCTTCTTTCTATGCACATTGATAATAGTTCAAGGTGACAAGACAGGTGTCTTGTCACCTTGAACTATAAAATACCATATCAGGAGGGCGGAAGCAAGTAGTTTTTCTGTGCAAGAACCTGTTCGATGGCATCCAGGATCGTTTCGCTGGAGGCTTCCACGGTATGATAGTGCACGCCGTCTGTGAGCTCTTTGAGCGGCTTGGTGCCGTGCATTTGGATTTTGCGGACGAAGTCGGATACATCCTGTCGGGATGAAATAAGAAGATCTGCGGTGATGACGCCGTAAATGGGATGCGTGACGATGACATCCAGCACCTTTCCGCCCAGATCCACGATGGTGCCAAGTTCATCTTCAATCTGTTCATTGGTATGATTTACCAGAAAGCAGCGCCTGCAGAGGGGAGAGGAAGGCGCATAGAGCAGATAGCCCCTGGCGGTGGAAAGGATATCCCTTCTTCCGGCCCGCAGCAGGGCGATATCCTGTACGATCACCTGCCGGCTGACACCGAGTTTTTTGGCCAGGAGGGAGCCGGACAGGGGTTCTTCGCTTTCCATGAGGAGGGAAAGCAGTTTTTCGCGTCGGGTTGTTGCGTCTGTTAATTTCATAAGAATCTCCTTTTGCATGATATAGCCGCGTGGAATCTGCTGGAAAGCTGCAGCCAGTTTGATACCAGTTACAGCGGCAGCGGTCAAATAGGAAAAGGGTAGCCTTTCCGTAAAATGTATCGCATTTTTGTTTGTCAGCAATATCCCTATTCCTTTGGCAAATGCCAGATTTTTATATGACTATGCAAAATTAAACCACTTCTGTTTTAACGATAGAAAAACTAATTTCAACTACATTTTGATTGCGCCTTGATTCCAATCCGCGACAGAAGAATAATTGGAGAGATATTATCAGCTTCCTTGCTATCGCAGCAATCTACTGGAAATAACTGCAAAGATCTTCACTTTTTCTACGTTTCTCCCAAAGTAATATTTATCAATGTCTGCATGATTCAAATTATATCACTCAAGTATGCCGATTCCAAGGTTGTTACTGCTCTTATAGCCTGATTCTTCATAAATTAGTTATTGCTCACGGGGTGGAGGAGATGCCATTGGCCGGAAGGGAGGTTTAGGGTGCAGCAACATAAATTAAAAATGTTTCGGGGTATCCTCTATCCCCTCTCAACAGCCCTCGCCGGACAGATTTCATAACAATTTCCACAGTGCAGGCAGTGTTCTTGCAGAATCACAACAGGCTTTGTTGTAATGTCGATACATTTCTGCGGACATTTGGAGTAGCAAAGCTTACAGCCGATACATCTGTCCGTCACATAATAGCCGCCAGTCTTTGCCTGTATGCCGCCGAAAGAGAAGGAGGAGCGCTCGATGGGGGATTTGGAGAGGTCGAACCATTCGCCGGAACCTTCGTAAATTTGGAAAACCGTAAGCGCGCTGCGGGAAGCGGTATCCGGATAAATGCGCGCCATGTATGGATTTTTTTCAAACAGGACAGGCAGCCTTTGGGGGCCGAGCTCCCTCGCTTTGCCCTGCACGGATACCGCTGTGCAGGAGAGGGTATCCTTTCCCTTCATGGCGGTAAACGCAATATGTTCATTCGCCTTCAGGCGTTCATAGAAATGCTTGCCCTTTGCGGTCAGAAAATAAAGCCCGCTTTCGTCATAATCCATCAGGTCTATCGCACAGGTGACGGGATGTCCCATATTGTCAACGGTTGCAAATACAGCGGAATGGATCTCTTCTACGATATATTTCAGATAATCAACTGTTTCCATCATCAGCCTCCTGTTTCTGATTTTGGGCGGACCGGCTCAACACAGTTCTGTATTCAATACAGGGTCGCCCGGATGCCGGCCCGCTGGAAGGCGCTGTCTACAGATCATATTCCTTGGGCGGGTTTCCGGAGAAATCCGCGATCACTGCATGTGCATTTTTAAGGTAGAACACCTCAAAGATGGGATTGGTAGCTTCGCCGTACTGTCCCTTCACGATCGGATTTTGGATGCACATCTCCTTAGCGGCCATATTGTCTTCAAAAACAGCCTCACCATTCAGCCGGATCCACGCGTAGGAAGGACTGGATACAGAAAGTTCAATATTCGGATTGGACTGCATATCTCTGTAAACATCCTTGGTGTTGTTGGTGCAGAACCACAGTTTTCCATCCAGTTCACCGGCGAACATGAACGGACGGCATTTTGCCTTTCCGTCACGGCCTACAGTGGCCAGATACTGTACGGGATTTTCCTGTAAAAAAGTTACGACTTCCTTCATGATAACATACCTCCTGAAACTCTTTTGCTTTTTTCTGCTGCAGCTTTTTGGGAAAGGCTTGTTTTTGGCCCTTCGTTGGTTATAGAATATATCCGTACAGAAGATTCGTAAAGTAGGCACAATAAAGTGCTGTAGTTACCAAACGGAAACTAATATAAGGAGGAGAGTGCTATGGAAACCATGGAAGAAATTGTGAATACGCCTGCAAAGGAACTGCCGGCTTGTCCGGTGGAGACGACGCTTATGCTGATCGGAGATAAATGGAAGGTTTTAATTTTGCGTGATTTGCTGCCGGGCACGAAACGGTTCGGCGAATTGAGAAAATCCATCGGGCATATATCACAGAAGGTTTTAACCGCTCAGCTTCGCCAGATGGAGAATAGCGGCCTGCTCAACCGCACGGTGTATCCGGAGGTGCCTCCGCGTGTGGAATATACGCTGACGGAACTGGGCTACAGTTTAAAGCCCATCTTAGACGCTATGTGGGACTGGGGGGAAGAATATAAGGCTAAGAACGGTTCAGAAATCGGCCCGACTGCGTGAAGTGTGCCCCGTCTTTTAACATATCCTATTTTCCACCAAATTCCCCTTGCTCATTACGCCGCGTCATGAACTATACTGAATACGAAGCAGGAAAGGCCGGCCCGTCCGGCCGCCGCTTCCCCGGAACCTGCGCCGCGCGGCCCCGCAGGAGTCCGGGTGAGGATATGCCGCGCAGAAATGAGGAAAAGCATGGAAGAAAAGAAAGCGATCCCGCCCGGCCATATGACGGTGGGAGAATTGGCGAAAAGGATGGGCGTTACGGTCCGCACCCTGCAGTATTATGACAAACAGGGACTGCTGTCCCCCTCCAGCATCAGCGAGGGAGGGCGGAGGCTCTATACGGATAAGGATATGGTGAAGCTGCATCAGATCCTGTCCTTAAAGCATCTGGGGTTTGCGCTGGAGGATATCAAGAACCGCCTGATTCCGCTGGAAAGCCCTGACGAGGTGGCACAGGCCCTTGCGGGGCAGGCAGAAGCCATCCGCATGAAGATAGACGATCTGAGGGAAACGCTTCGGGAGGTGGAGGCGCTGCGGGAAGAAGTGGTGTGCATGCAGGAGGTGGATTTCAGGAAATATGCGGACATCATTGTGAATCTGCAGATGAAGAATGAATATTACTGGCTCATCAAGCATTTTGACGGCCGGACATTGGAACACATCCGTACCCGGTTTGACAGGGACAGCGGAATGGCCTTCTTTGAGACCTTTCAGAAGCTGCAGGAGGAAGCCATCTCGCTGCAGGAAAAAGGTGTGGATGCAGCAGGCGCTGAGGGACAGGATTTTGCGAGAAGATATTGGGAGATGATAGAGGAGTTCACCCAGAAGGATGATAGCATGCTGACAGATCTGATGCAGATGGGAAAGTCTGAAGACCTGGAACCTTCCTGGAGAAAGAAGCAGGAGCTTGCCAACGCCTTCATCGGGCCGGCGCTGGATCATTATTTTGCGGCGGAAGGTATTCAGCCATTTCAGGAGGGACGCGATGAATGAGGTCATAAAGGTGGAAGGTTTGAAAAAAAGCTACGGCAGCCATGCCGTGCTGAAGGGGCTGAGCTTTGCGGTGAGACAGGGTGAAATTTTCTCCCTGCTCGGCGTGAACGGGGCTGGAAAGACCACTGCGCTGGAATGTATGGAAGGGCTTCGCGCCTATGACGGGGGAAATATAACCGTCCATGGCAGATGTGGGATCCAGCTGCAGTCCGCTGCGCTTCCGGAACACATCCGGGCGGCGGAAGCGCTCCGTCTGTTTTCGGAATGGAACAAAAGCGGAAAAGAGACCTCCTGGATGGAGGAACTGGGAATACAGGAATTCGCAAAGAAGCGGTACGGCGCACTGTCAACGGGGCAGAAACGGCGGCTCCATCTGGCTCTGGCCCTGACAGGGAATCCGGATATCCTGTTTTTGGATGAGCCGACGGCCGGGCTGGATGTGGAGGGAAGGCTCGCACTGCATGGACTGCTGCGCCGGCTGAAGGCGCAGGGCAGGACGGTGATCCTTTCCAGCCATGATATGTCGGAGGTGGAGAGCCTGTGCGACCGCATCGCGATCCTACATGAGGGGAAGGCGGCCTTCCTGGGAACGGCACTGGAGCTGACGGAGCGGGTGGGAAAATGCTATCACATAACGGTGAAAACCGGGGAAGGGACAGAACGGATCGATTCGGACGATATCACGGAAACCCTGTTGGAACTGTTGGAGACATATAAAAAGAAGGGGCTTGCGATCCTGGACCTGAAGGTTGACAGAGGAACGTTGGAGCAGCATTTTATGAAGATTGCGAAAGGGGAATGAAGGATGAGAGCATTTTTATATGGGCTGGCACTGCAGTGGAGACTGGATATCCGCAGCAAGACGCTGCTGATCACCTGCTATTTTGTCCCGCTTCTGTTCTTTGCGGTGATGGGCGGGATCTTTACGTCGCTGATGCCGGAGACCAGGGAAACCCTGATTGCATCCATGAGCATATTCGGCATTTCCATGGGGGCGCTGATCGGCGTGCCGCCCACCCTGGTGGAGACCTACGGCAGCGACATCATCAAAGGGTATCGGGCGAACGGCGTGCCGGTGTGGCTTCCCCTGATCCTGACGGAACTGTCCGCGTGCTTCCATCTGCTGCTCATGGGCCTGATTCTGTATATGGCCGCGCCGCTTCTGTTCGATGCAAAGACGCCGGATGAACCGGCGGAATATTTCGGCGCGCTCGTCCTTTTCATCGCGGTGTCCGTGGCAGCATCCGGCGTGATCGGCCTGGCGGTGAAGGAACAGTCCAGGACGTCCATGTTCTCCATCCTCTTTTTCCTCCCCTCGATCCTCCTATCCGGCATCCTGTTCCCTGCAGAAGCGCTGCCGGAGGCGTTCGCCGCTGCCGGAAACCTTCTGCCATCCACCTGGGGATACCGGCTGATGACGGAAAATGGGCCTTTGTGGCCGAATCTGTGGCCGCTGTGCCTCCTTTTTGCCGCTGCCGCAGGGCTTGGCGGATATTTCCTGCGCCGGGCAGGCAGGGCCGGACGGGGAAAGACAGAAGGTTGAGCGGGGAAAGACAGAGAGCTGAGTGGGGAAAGGCAGAGGGCTGAGAAGAAACCGTTTGCTGCGTTTTCTTCTGGTTTGCTGCGCAACATGATAAAAAAGATGTTCGCCTGGCGCAATTCCTGCTATAATAGACACGGATAAAGGGATCACTGTCTGCTTTTGGCAGGCTTTGAACCTGGCGGCGTATGCCGGATGAGACAGAAGTGTGTCTGGCCGGCTTACTGTCCGTGGGAATAAAAGGGAAAAGAGAGGAAGAAGCGATCATGAAGAATTGCAGGCCGGGCATTTTATTTCGGGATGGTTGTGTGCTGCAGCGCGGAAAGCCCATTGTTATCTGGGGAGAAGGAGAGAACGGAAAAGAAGTGACCGTAACGCTGGCCGGGAGAATGGCCCGCTGCGTTGTGACAAACGGCAGATGGGAATGCACCCTGCCGCCTATGGACGCGGCGAGAAGGATGGAATTGGTCATTTCCTGTGGAAAGGAGATGGAAGTGCTCCGCAATGTGTCCATAGGAGAGGTATGGATCGCGGGGGGACAGTCCAACATGGAATTTTTCCTGCGTTATGATGCGCAGTGGGAGGATGTGCTGGCCCTGCCGCACAATCCGGATATCCATATGTTCAATGTGGCGCGCCTCGCTTATCCGGAACAGGCCAAGGATGTTTCGGACAGCGGATACTGGTTTGAAGAAGGGGATGCGGCATGGCCGTTTTTCTCCGCACCCGGATATTCCTTTGCGCGGAATATTCAGCCCCATCTGGGCGTTCCGGTTGGGATCATCGGATGCAACTGGGGAGGAACCAGCGCTTCTACCTGGATGGATGAATCGTATATGGAGCCGGAGCCGCTGAACGCATATCTGAAAGAATATGAGGCGGCAATCGAAGGGAAGTCGGAAGAGGAACTGATCCGGCAGGAGATCTTTGCTTATGAGGCGGAAGATTCTGAACGGAGACGGAACGAATGGGCTGAAGTGATGTACGGCATGAGCCTGAAGGAACAGGAAGAATATATGCGAAGGGGAAAGGAGCATCCGGAACCGGAGAATCCCATGGGCCCCTATAACGTGGGAAGGCCCGGCAGGCTGTATCATCAGATGCTGGAAAAGATAATTCCTTTCTCCGCGCGCGGTGTGCTGTGGTATCAGGGAGAGACGGACGAAAGTCATCCTGCGATCTACGATCAGCTGTTTACGGCTATGATCCGCTGCTTCCGGGACAGTTTCCGGCAGGAACTGCCTTTCCTGTTCGTGCAGCTGGCGCCGTATGGAAGATGGTTGGAATCCAGCGGCCTTGCGTATCCTGAACTGCGCCGCAGACAGGAGATGGTCAGCCGTACGGTTCCGGATGTCCACATGGTCTCCATCATGGATCTGGGCATGTATGAGGATATTCATCCCAAACGCAAGATGGAAGTGGGAGAGCGGCTGGCCCTGATGGCAAGAGGAAAGGTCTATGGAGAACCGATCCTGTGTGAATCCCCTTCCCTGGCCGGAGCCAGGAGGGAAGAGGGCGGAATCCTGCTTTCTTTCTCGGAAACGGGAGACGGATTGTGGGAGGCAGAAGTGGAGCCGGAAGAGGAAGAAGAAGCCAGCCGCCCTTCAGAACTGACAGGGCCTGCGGAGCAAAAAGACGGCTTTGTGGTAAGCCAGAACGGACAGGCCTGCCGGATTGAAGCGGTGGCCATTGCGGGGAAAGATAGAATTTTTCTGCGCGTGCCGGGGCTTACGGAGGAACCCTGCAGGGTATCCTTTGCGGAAGTGCCCTATGTGAGAGTCAGATTCTATAATTCGGCGGATCTGCCTCTGCGGCCGTTTGCATGTACGGTGGAATGAAGGATACCCTGAAAGGAAGAGTGAAAGGAATGCGCTTTCACTCTCCCTGATTTTGTATGCGCGCCATGGTGCGCAGTTGGGAGCAAAGATGAATATATTGGTGAGCGCCTGCCTGTTGGGAATAGAATGCAGGTATAATCAGACCGGGGAAGCCTGCAGCGCGGTGGAAGCATTGCGCGGGAAACATCAGCTGATCCCCGTCTGCCCGGAGATTTACGGCGGCCTGCCCACTCCCCGCCCGCCCGCGGAGATCTGCGGCGGACGGGTGGTGAACCGGGAAGGGGAGGATGTGACGAAGCAGTACCGGCGAGGAGCCGAAGCGGCCCTCCGGCTGGCCCAATATTTTGACTGCACGGTTGCGATCCTGAAGGAGAGAAGCCCTTCCTGCGGATACGGAAGGATCCACGACGGCAGCTTTGCAGGCGGGATGACGGATGGAAACGGTGTGACGGCACAGCTTCTGTCTGAGCACGGCATACGGATTCTGGGGGAGACACAGATGGATGAAATCAGAAAGCTGTGAAGGGCGAGGGAAAGCGGATACGCTTTTGCGCTTTCTGATTTTATACGCGTGCAAAGGCGCGCAGATGGGAGCATATATGGAAAGAACGGACAGAATATATCAGGACTATTTGGAGCGGCTTAAGAGCGAACTGATCCCGGCGTTTGGCTGTACGGAACCGATTGCGATTGCTTATGCGGCGGCTTATGTGCGCGAAACGCTGGGAGAGGCGCCGGAACGAATGGAGGTGGAAGCTTCCGGCAATATCATTAAGAACGTAAAGAGCGTGATCGTACCGAATACGGGCGGGATGAAAGGGATCGCTGCTGCCGCCGCTGCGGGCGTGATCTCCGGAAGGGCGGATCGAAAGCTGGAGGTTCTCTCACATCTTACCCAAGAGGATCAGGAACGCATCCATGCTTATGTGCAGGAGGTTCCCATCGCTGTGCGGAAAGCGGATTCGCCGCTGACCTTTGATCTGATCGTGACGGGGACATGCGGCGCGCATGAGGCGCGGGTTCGGATAGCGGGCTCCCACACGAACGTGGTAAGGGTGGAAAAGGATGGGAAAATTCTGCTAAATAAGGCTATATCTGAAGAGGCCTGCGGCGGCAGCCCGGATGGTGAAGCGGAGGAAAAAACGGTCACCGCAGATGGAGCGGAAGGCGTGGCTGAAGAGGAAAAAACGCCGCTCACGATCTTAGGAATCGTGGAATTTGCAGAAGCGGTGAGAATAGAAGACGTTCAGGAGACGCTGGAGCGTCAGATCCGTTTTAACACGGCCATATCGGAAGAGGGGCTGCGCGGAGATTATGGGGCAAATGTGGGAAGCGTCCTGCTCGCCACCTATGGGGATGATGTGAAAGTGCGCGCCAGGGCAGCAGCTGCAGCCGGTTCGGATGCGCGGATGAACGGCTGTGAGCTTCCGGTTGTCATTAACTCCGGCAGCGGCAACCAGGGGTTGACCGTATCGCTTCCGGTGTTGGAGTATGCGAAGGAATTGGGAACGGATCGGGAGAAGCTTTATCGGGCACTGGTGATCTCCAATCTGACCGCGATCCATCTGAAAGAAGGGATCGGGACTCTGTCCGCCTATTGCGGGGCGGTGACAGCCGGCGCTGGGGCGGGCGCGGGGATCGCCTATCTGCTGGGAGGCGGCCTGAGCGAGATCAGCCATACCATCGTCAACGCCCTTGCGAACGTGTCCGGCATCATCTGCGACGGAGCAAAGCCTTCCTGTGCGGCCAAAATCGCGACTTCTGTGGAAGCGGGAATTCTGGGATACTATATGTACCGTAACGGACAGCAGTTTTACGGCGGCGATGGGATTGTGAGAAAGGGCGTGGAAAGAACCATTGCCAATGTGGCCCGGCTGGGACGGGACGGAATGAAAGAAACGGATCAGGAAATCCTGGATATGATGACGGAAGAGACTGGCCGGGGCGGCTGTCTCTGATGGGATGTTCCCCTTCCTGAAGAGAACATGACTCCTTTTGGGTAAGAATGACGATGAAGCATCCTTACCCTAAAGGAGTATTTTATTGATCAACATATACCTGCACTTCATAATTCCATTGCAAAATGCCTGACACAACAATGAGCTGTACTGTAAAATGCGGTTCTGCGCCATACTCTGTCCGGGCGATGTGGGTCAGCCCGCGCAGCATTTGTTCCCGGTTTTGTTCCGTACAGGTGGCGCACAGATAAGTCCCTTTCGGCAGTGTCTTTAACCCGTCGATATTCACATGGCGGATGCAGACAGCAAAGAGCCTGGAGATTCCGTTTTCGGTGTATATGCCGGCCAAATCCTCAAAGGAAAACTGTTCTTTTAAAGCAGGAGGGACTTTGGCGTAGAAATGGCTGAGATAATTCCAGAGATTATCAAGCGTTGGCATTTCCAAGGTATCGGAAAGCAAAAGAATGCGTTCCGGATAATCCTTGAGAAACGTGTGATTGAAGGTTTGCTGCTGCCGCAATTTTTTCTCATAGTCCGCCTTTGCCAGCTGAATCTTTGATTTACTGTACTGAAGCGCCGCTATTTTCTCATCGGCCCTTTTTTCTGCCTGGGCCAGAAATTTCACAATTTTTCCGAGATCATTAAATTCCAAAACCTTTTTTATCTCCTGCAGGGGCAGGTCCATGAGCTGCAGGGCCCGTACCGTATGCAGCCGGACAATATCCTGTTCGGTATAATAACGGTAATTGGTCCATTCGTCTTTTTTGCTCGGTTTCACCAAGCCAATCCGGTCATAATGCCGCAGCGTTTCACTCGTTGTATGCACAGCCTTTGCGGCTTCCCCAATCGAAAAATAATTGTTACTACTCAGCCCTCCGCATATGCCGTTCCGTCTTCCTCGCCTGTGACACCTGGTTCCCCAGACACGGACATCCGGTTTCTGCGGCGCAGGGTTCGGCTGCATTCTTTTTCCGCAAACCTGTGAGAAAATTG
>ERZ826396.865-NODE-865-length-40172-cov-19.725453_pt1 | contig 40172 bp, 30 predicted proteins | sample MGYA00519926_ERZ826396 | MGnify/ENA primary metagenome ERZ826396 (study PRJEB31778, sample SAMEA3449230) | human gut metagenome | biome: human gut; feature: human-associated habitat; material: faeces | place: United Kingdom | collected 2010/2012 ... | reverse complement strand
CGTCTCTTTTCTGAGTATGTCCTTTACGTGGCACGTTACTTCCCTCCTTAATCATATTGATTATATCATCGGTACTCACGCAGTAAAACTATTGCATGTTCGCACTGGTAAGGTCCTATATTTAACCCGCAACCGACAGGGTATATGGAATACCGTACAAATCCTTATAGTCTTCCGCTGTAATACATTAGATGAATAATATCTTTGTAATCCTCCTGATTATCTGCAATCAGGAAGCGGCGTAGATTTCTGATCTACTTAAATTATTTTTTAGCTTTAGGTCTCTTAGCTCCGTATTTGGAACGAGCCTGTTTTCTGTTAGCGACACCTGCGGTATCAAGAGTACCTCTGATGATGTGGTATCTTGTACCAGGTAAGTCCTTAACTCTTCCTCCACGGATAAGAACAACGCTATGCTCCTGAAGGTTGTGACCCTCTCCTGGAATATAACTTGTTACCTCGATACCGTTGGAAAGACGAACTCTGGCGATCTTTCTAAGAGCTGAGTTAGGCTTTTTAGGAGTAGCTGTTTTAACAGCAGTACAAACACCACGTTTCTGTGGAGCAGCCTGATCAACTGCTTTCTTTCTTAAAGAGTTGTATGTTTTCTGCAGAGCCGGTGCTGTAGATTTCTTAACAGCTGTCTGACGGCCCTTTCTTACTAACTGGTTGAATGTTGGCATTCCATTTCACCTCCCGATTTATTTCTCCATGGGCTTTCCCATGGGGCCTTGCGGTTGCTATTTACAAATTACGGCATGCGAAAATATAACGTTTCATTCGCACGCTTGCTCATTATAGACCGTAAATACAGAGCTTGTCAAGGTGTTTTATAAAGAATTTTTGCTGATTTTACAGGGGTTTAACGCAGTTTTCTTCATAGATGTCACAACCCTGCGAAAATGGAAGTTTTACTTCCACGGTCTGGCCTTTTCTGTCCAGCCATGTTCCTTCCAGTAAGCCACATCCACTTCATTCCAGCCGCTCTTTACAAGCTTACGCATAACCCCGAAGTAAGCTTTTGTTTTCAGCCCTGGTTTCACATGGCCATAATTCCTGCGGATCTTTTCTGCCAGCTTATCTGTAGCTTTCTCGATCTCTTCCATCTTTTTCGGAGAGATCGATTTATAATTTAACGCATGAGCGACAGTACCGTACCTGTATATCTTTCCCATTCCCCAGAAAAACATACTATCTGCCATATCTTTATTGGTCCATTTCATTCCGGCGCCTGCTGCCGTAGAAATACAAACTCCCTGTTTGGAAAACATATCCGGATTTGGCCTGTGCAGCATCCACCGGTAGCCATAGTGATCCAGCCACGCTTTCATGGAGCCAGTGCAGTGGTAGACATACACCGGACTTGTAAGAATGATCACGTCTGCGCTGTCAATAGCTTCCGTCAATGGCTTCAGCTCTTTATAATATGGGCAAAGTTTCTCATCTTTCACAATACACTGATTGCACCCAACACAAAAATGTCCGAAATCTCTTGGCAGAAAGAATTCCGTCACTTCTCCGCCCAGCTTATCTGACAGCATTTTTCCTATATGATAGGTAGAACCTTTGTGATTCTGTCCGTTTATCATGGCAATTTTCATATTTTACACTCCCCATTTCTCTTTTTATATCGTTGTCTGTTATTTACCTGTTTCTGAATTTTCGGGCAAAGCAGATCGCTCCCAGTATTCCCACCATTAATATAGAAAGAACTGCTCCTGTTTTCAATCCCGGAGTTTGATATTTCATGGTAATTATATGCGTTCCCTGTGAAAGTTTCACGCCGGTAAGTCCCTGAATACTTTTTACATCGGCTTTTTCTCCGTCCACATAAACCTTCATATCCGGGTCATAGAATACGCTGAGCATAAGAATTCCGTCTTTTTTTACAGATATACTGCCTTTTCCATCCTTCAGATCCATTTGCTGAGAAGAAAGTTCTTCATAAATGGTATCCAGTTCAGATTCCTGGTATGTTCCCAGAACAGCCTCGTGCATACCGGTACCCGTAGTTACCTGCACAATGGTATCCACATTATAAGTTCCCAGATCCAGAAAATTATTATTCCAATAATCAGACTTCTGCTCCTGTCCATTAATCGTCACTGTATCCGGTTCTGTTCCCGGAATATAAAGATATCCATGTTCTCCTTTTTTCAGATGGATATTAAAAGTTGTGTTTCCAATCAGGGCAGTATCAGAATTGACTGTCTGCATTTTGTACAGTCTTTTTCCTACAATACCACTGAGCAGACGGTTCTGAACTTCAAGCGGGTCTGTTCCTTCCATTGCATAATCCAGCACAGAATCGCTGACCATATATCCGGATCGCAGAGCCCGTGGATTTTCATACAGGTCAAATGACTGGCTTTCTGCAATCTTTTTATAAGCAGTATGAAGGGTTCTTGTATTCCTGCAAAACAGATATCGTATCCCCAGAAGCATATCCATCACTTCCGTAGATCCTGCATACTGAAAACGATTTTCCAGATTTTCAAACCCCATGTTCTTCACAAAATTCCACATTTCCTCTGTATTGGTGGAAGAATACATGGACATCCCGTTCAGCTGATACAGTATTTCTTCATTTCTCACAAGGGGATTTACGATCGCAGTGCGGTAATCCACCTGATCCACGCCGGCAGACTCCAGTAATCCACCAATCTCCTGCTCACTTTCCACATAAATATCGCGATTTGCAGTTCCGTTATCTGTAATGCTGACAATTCCGTGAATTCCTGTCTCAGCCAGGATCAAAACAGCCAGTACCCCTCCACAGATTTTTCGGATTTCCACACAGCCAAACGGATGTCTTGAAAGTTTTCCACAAAAATAATTTCCCGTCCACACTGTAAGAAACATTCCCGCAAGAATCCCTTCTGTAAGCAGAACCTCTCCTGCTTTTCCACTTTTAATCCCCACAACCATGCAGAATATTTCCACCGCAGCAAATCCCGCGAACAGCCGCTTTTCACTCACCTTCTCTGTTTTCCCCCACGCATCGCAGGACATCCTCAGAAGCAGAAAGATCAGGATAAAAGCAAAACGGTTGGGGATTCCCACCGGTTTATGCATTCCATGAAGCAGAAGATTTAACGCTGTGATATGAAAACCCGCAAAGTAAAAAATGACCAACGCTCCCGTCATGATCTTTTCCACGGTACGGATTTCTTTGTTCAGAAAATACATCCCTGCAAAAAGCAGCACTGCACAGCCACAGTAAAGATTCACATCTCCCTGTTCGCTGGATTTCACAAAAGACAGGGAATCCTCCATCAGCGCTCCCAGCTGCTTCCAGATATCTCCGTAAACACCGGCAAGCCCTGTTCCAGCTTCCTCTGCTGCTGCAGTCCTGGATACAGCCACAATGCCAGGAATCAGAGTAATTCCCGCAAGACATGCACTGGCAATGGAAGACCCGGCAAATTTCAGCAGAGAATGCAATATTTTCTCCGGCCGCTGGTCAGATTTTATGATAGCCAGATTTGCCAGATAATAGAGAGCCGAAAAGGTACATAACATAAATCCCATATAATAACTGGTTAAAATACAGCACCCAAGCACCAGGCAATACCCGTACCATTTTCCGGTATATACCAGCTGCTCGATAAAGTATGCCAATACCGGAAGAAGCATGATACAGTCCAGCCACATTACGTTACTGTAGTATCCCATAAGAAAATTTGACAACGCATACATGCATCCAAGAGAAACCGCCATACTCCCTCTGCCTGGATATTTTTTCCCGGAATACCAGGCCATGGACACGCTGCAAAGCCCAACCTTGATCAGGATCACAGCTGTTACTGCATCATTTACATACATGAATTTCATAAATAGCAGCACAAGAAGGCTGAACGGACTGCTGAGATAATAACAGAACAGGCCGTAAAAATCATAACCCATGGAATGTGTGGAATACGTCCACCCTGCGCCTTTTTCCAGCTGGCTTAAAAGTTCCTTATAAAAGGCTGTATACTGATGAACACCATCAACAACAAGCGCCGAATTTTCCCCAAAAGGATAAACTCCTTTCATTGCAAAACCTGCCGCAAATATCATCACAGGAAACAGAAAGGCCAGGATATAGACCCAACTGCTGTTCTTTCGCCTGATGTTTTTTCCCACACTTTGTTTTTTTATCAATCTCATCATTTTTTCCTCTTCTGTCTGATTCTTTTCCGTCGGATTTTGAGTTCTGCCAGAAATAAACAGTTTCGGCTTTTTCGCTGAAGCAGATATTCGTATTTCGATTTGCCATATTTTTATGATTCTGTCATTTCTCACAGACCTGATTATAACACGCTTCATAATGTATCATGTTTTTGTGAAATTACTGCGAATTTTTTCAGGATCAAAGAAAAAAGCTGCCACATCATTGGAGACACAGAAAACTCCGCTGATGTAACAGCTTTCTTCGAAAGAATCTGTGTACGCTGATCCACAGATCCCTTCATGGGTGTAATTATTAACTTTATGTGATGAGTTTTTTTAGTTCCGGGCCTGTATGATATAGGATATTCACATATCCTGAGGTGGCTGTTTACAGGTTAAGAACTATTATGGCTATATGATAGCATGGCCATATACATTTGTAAAATTAATATTTAATGTTTATAATATAGAACTTTTTAATATTGATCCGATGGGCACAACATTGCTGTCCGGATAAATTTCTGCTTTTATAAAACTGTGTATCCTCTGGACTTCAGGCAGGCTCTTACTTCCATGGTGTCCTCGGTATGGAATACCATGATCGGTTTTCCGGAATCACGATTAAAAGAGAGATACAGATAATCCACGCTCACGTTGCTGTCCTTCAGTGTAAGAAGCAGATCATTCAGATTTCCGGTTTTATCCTCAACTTCCACACCGATCACATCGATCACGTGACAGAGATATCCGGCAGCGATCAGTGCCTCCTTCGCCTTATCCGGATCAGAAACTACCATTCGCACGATTCCGTACTCTGCACTGTCATTGGTAACTGATCCCAGAATGTTGATGTCCTCATTCTTCAGGATCCCGGTAATGTTCTGCATAACACCTTTTTTATTTTCTGCATAGATAGATAACTGTTTCAGCATAATAAAATCCTCTCTTTCCTCTGAAATGTGTTTTGCTGTTTTATCATATGGTAAATCTTCGCACATCTCACCTTGTATGTCAACCGAAGTAATTCAGGGAAGAGCCCGGACATTTTCATTTCATTTTACTTCACGTTCATAAACACAGGTACTTTATGACCAACATTCCCCCGGCAAAAAACTTCACCGCATATGTGCATGCAGATATTTTTCCCGTGTAGCAAGCCCACCCCGGATATGTCGTTCCCGCTTGTTCACATCAAGAACTTTCCTCACCTCAACGGCCAGTGCCGGGTTGATCACTTTCAGCCGTTCCACGCAATCCTTATGTACCGTACTCTTACTGATCCCGAACTTCTTCGCCGCCTGCCTCACCGTCGCCTTTGTTTCCACAATATATCCTGCGATCTCAACTGCACGTTCCTCAATATAATCTTTCACTGCCAAGCCCCCGAAGACGCTTTTTTACAGTGTATGCAAAAGATCTGAAAGGTATGTACCCTGTCACTCTGCTGTCTGAAACTCCTTCCGGAAAACCACCGCAGCCCCGACAATAAACGCACAGCAGATCACCCACGTCACAGGTTCGCAGATGCATACGGCGATATAGCCCCAGACCGGGACGAGCCAGATGGCAAAGATAACTTTACCAATCAGTTCCAACGTACTGCATATCAAAGGTGCTTTCAGGTGCTGCATTCCCTGCAGTGCGTTTCGTAAGATTACCAGCACTGCCATTGGCGGGATCATGGGGATGCTGACCCGAAGATAAAGCAGTCCGTTAGAGATCACCTCCGGGTTGCTGCTTCCGGTAAGAAGCCGGATTGCTGCCGGTGCCAGGGTAAAAGTAAACATAAGTGCAATGATCCACCAGATCCCATACAGAAGAATTGCTGTCCGACAGCCTCTGCGGATTCTTTTTCCCAGGCCCGCCCCATAGTTCTGGCTGGCATAGATCGCCGTGCTGGTTCCAAGCGCCAGTCCTGGAATATAAAACAGTTCCGCAAGCCTCCTGCCTCCAACCTGCGCCGCAATATAAACACTTCCAAGTGCATTGATACTGCTCTGAAGGATCACACTGCCAATACAATAAATAGCATTCATCATCCCCATACTTAAACCGGAGAAAAACATCTCTATTACAAAATTCTTCTTCACTTTGAATTCATTTTTCGAAAATCTCAGTTCCGGATAATAGCGCACAATATACCCCAAACCGATCCCGGCGCTGATTCCCTGAGCCAGAACTGTCGCAGACGCAGCACCTTGTACTCCCAGTCCCAACGGTCCCATAAACCAGAAATCCAGTCCCACATTCAGGACACTGCTGAAAAGCAGAAAAACAAGGGGCATCACACTGTTTCCTACAGCCTGTAAAAGACTCGCCTCCAGATTATACAGCATAGTCAGCGGAATTCCCGCCAGAATGATCGTCAGATAGCGCAAAGCTCCGTCCATCACATCATCCGGGATCTGCATCACCTGAAGCAGTCCTTTTCGAAATATCAAAAAAGCGACAGTCAGCACAACTGAGCAAAAGCAGGACAAACACGTCATCCAGCACACCGACTTCTTCACTCCCTGCTGGTCTCCTGCTCCGAAGTTCCGGCTCACTCCAAGAGCCAGTCCATTATTCATTCCAAACGCAAAATTCGTGATCAGACTATATAACGCCGCAGTAGCACCAATCTGTGCAAGCGCTCCATCCCCCAGCAGATTTCCCGCAATCGAGGTATCTACAAGATTATAAAACTGCTGAAGCAGATTTCCAAGAAAAAGCGGCATGGCAAAACGCAGCAAAAGCGAGGTCGGACTTCCCTTCGTCATGTCCATCGTTTGACTTTTCTTTTTCAGATCCATAATAACTTTCCTCCCTGATCCATATGGCAACTGACATCCTTCTTAATCACCGTCTGTAAAACAGACATCAGTATTTTCTTTTATTATACAATCCGACACACAGTTGCTGCTGTAAAAATAGCGGTGTATACTATAACAAAAACGACAGGGAGATTTTTTATGATACGTAATGCAAACTGGGTGGAAACCGATATCCACCAACAGGAATTCCCGGAACAGGAAAGATATCTCTTCGATCTGGTTGCAAACAGAGGCGATATCCATAAATTCATTACCGGAAATATTCCCGCACACTGGCATAATGAACTGGAGATTTTTATGCTGATGGAAGGCAGCGTCAGAATCGGGATCGGTGATACTTTTTACGATGTCCATGCAGGGGAAGGCTGTTTTATCAATACTGGCATTCTTCATTCTTTTATCGGTCTTGTCCCTTCCCCGTGCCTGTACCGTTCTTTTGTGTTTGATCCATCGATCATAAGCGGCGCCCCGGGCAGTGTTTTTGATATCCGCTATATCCGTCCCCTTATGGAAAAAGGCGCCGCTTTCATAAAAATCCCGGGAGATATCGTCCCGGGATCTTGTGATAAACATTTTTTTCAGGCATTTGACAACGCCTTTTCTGCCTGCGCCGATGAATTGCCCGGCTATGAATTTCAGGTACGCAACGCCCTCTCCGAAATACTTCTGATCATTCTGGAAAAGAACCGCGGCCTTTCTGCCCCACAGCTTCCCGAAATCCAGGAACTACGCCTGAAGCAAATGCTGGCATGGATCGATCAGCATCTGGAAAAAAATATCTCCGTAAAAGATATTGCGGCAGTTGCCAGCATCTGTGCCAGAGAATGCCAGCGTATTTTTCAAAGATATCTGAGCACCACACCTATGGCATATGTACGCCAGAGACGTCTTCTTATGGCCGCCAGACAGCTTACTCTCACAGACACACCAGTGACGGACATTGCGTTAAACTGCGGTTTCGCAAGCCCCTCCTACTTCACCCGGCATTTCCGGCTCCTCACCGGAACCACACCTACACAGTACCGGGAAAACATCCGTAAATAGATTTTATTTTATGCTTTAGATTTTTTTGACTGCTTATAAAGCACAAGACAGACGATCACAAATGCTACTGTAACCACAACTGTCAGCGGAAGAATCATAGCAGATTCTGCTCCAAGCAGAAGCCCGAATCCCTGTCTCAGTGTCAGAATTCCAAAAATGGAAAAAATGAAAAATGCAACCGTATTGAGAATTCCCTCCGGCGCCTTGCTTTTCAGAAGATATCCGACCAGAAGACCGATCACATCCGCTGCAAAAAGTCCAAGTGAACAGGCCAGCCATACAACAACTGCAGCACTTAAGCCCTCGTTTGCTCCAAATGTAATGGCAGTAAGCTGTGTCTTATCACCAAGCTCCGCAACAAAAAATGTACAGAATACAGACAACGGCGCAAACTTAATTTTCCGGTCCTTTACATTCTCTTCCTCATCATCGTCTCCCTTAAGCGTTGTTGCCGCAAAAAACAGGAACGCCGCACCGGCGATCAGACGGATCAGCCACGTAGGAACTACCGTACTGACAAGGCCTCCGGCAAGAACCGCCAGTCCGTTCAGCACCAGGATCGCAACACCGGTTCCAAGCAGGATATCCTTCAGCTTGAACTTGGAAGTCATTGCCACCAGCATCAGCTGTGTTTTGTCGCCCATTTCCGCAATGAACTGGGTAAAAAGCACTTTCATAAATAGCAGCATCTTTCTTCTCCTTTGCATATGTGTCCGGTCCGGAGCCATAAAAAAAGACCCACGTATACTTTATCTCCATAATAGAAATAAAATATACATGAGTCTCATTCTTTAAGATTTGCCAGGTGCATGCACCAGTATGTTGACAAACCACGTTTACACGCGAATTACTCCCTCACGGAATTGATTTTCGTCATTGTAACAAAGTTGAGAAACTTTGTCAATAGCAGTGTGAAAAGCAGCTCCCGTCTTTTTATCAGAATTTCTCAGCCTTAGCCTTCAGCCCCTGATACATCTCTTCAGAAAGAGGAATGGAAACACCCAGACGTTTCGCCTCCTGCACGATATAACCACTGAAAGTTTCCAGCTCCGTCTGCTTTTTGCAGATCTGAAAATCTCTCTGAAGGGAACTGGTGGCGTTATCTGCATGAACATGACGGAACTTGTGAATCACCTCCTGTATGTGTTCATCTGTCAGTGCCACACCCTTTGCACGGCCTACACTGGCAGCCTCCCACACAAGAGTTTCGTACTGCTGCGCCTTCACCGGATCCCTGCGAAGCTCCCCGATGGTATTATCATAAAAAGCCGTCATCACGTTAAACGCACAGTTCAGGATATACTTTCTCCAGATCTCCACCTCAATATCCCCGTCATCCTTATAATCAATATCTGCGCCCTTCAGGATCTCGGCTACCTGGGTCACTTTCTCCTGCTGCCCCTGATCTGCGTTTTTGATCCCGATGCACAGCCAGGTAAAAGTATCCTGCTGGGAAATAGAAAAATCCGCGTTTGCAAAAGCTACCGTATAGATCAGAGAATCCACAACCGTTCCCCTTCCGATCAGGCTGCGGATCTTTTCCCCCGGATCCACCCCGTTCATCACCGGAATGATCACCGTATCATCTGTGACCATATCCCGGATATTTTCACATACATCCTCCAGAGAGTAATTTTTTACACAGATAAAAATATAATCCTGCTGTCCCATTTCCCGGACTGGAACTACACGCTCCGGCTTCGCAACGATCTCTCCCTTATAATCACTGTGCAGCACCAGTCCGTTCTCACGGATGCTCTCCCCTCTGGCTCCACGGGCCACCATTGTCACATGAGGATAGGCCTTCGCCAACATTCCCGCAACATAGCCACCAACACCGCCGATTCCGATCACTGCAATCTTTTTATCTTCTGTTTTCATGATATCTTATCCTCTTTTTCTTATTTCCGTCCCAGATTATAGCTCTCCAACAAATTATTGCATCGCTACAGGCAGATGTCTGCAGTCTGCACTTGCTTCCTGCTTATAGCTCTATTTTATCAGACAGCCATCCGCATTTCCATATCTGCTGTAAAATCCGTACACAAAACACGCCAGCGAAAAAACTTTCCGTCTCTATGCTATAATTTCTGGAAATGCCATGGATTCTGATGTATACTGGATATAAATTTTTTGTAGAAAAAATAAAAATACGAGGTGACAAAAATGGACACGAAACCCGTTTTTCACGGAAGTGATATAGAAAAGATCTGCAGCTATTACGGATTAAAAAAAGAAGACATTGTCAAATTCGGCGCCAATGTTAATCCACTGGGGCTCTCGCCCAAAGCCAGTGCCGCCATTGCCGCACATGTTGACATTTTTTCCTCCTATCCGGACAGAGAATACACGACCCTTCGCAATACTATTTCCGAATATTGCAATATTCCGGCAGATTTTATTCTTCCCGGAAACGGCTCCAGCGAACTGATCTCCCTCCTCATTCAGGAAAAAGCTCCAAAGCACACCCTGATCCTGGGACCTACCTATTCCGAATACTCCAGAGAGCTTTCTTTTTCCGGAAGCACCCAGGAATATTACCACCTTCAGGAAAGCAAAGACTTCGAGCCGGACATTCCCGATCTTTGCAAAAAGCTGGAACAGGGATACGATTTTCTCATTCTCTGCAACCCTAACAATCCCACCTCCTCTGCCATCTCACAGAAGGATCTCCGCCAGCTGATCAGTTTCTGCGCGGAAAAAAATATCTTCGTAATGATCGATGAAACTTATGTTGAGTTTGCTCCGGATATCAATGCCATCACTGCCGTTCCTCTGACCCGGGAATTCACCAACCTTATGGTTCTTCGAGGCGTATCGAAATTTTTCGCAGCCCCGGGAATGCGTCTGGGTTACGGCATCACCGGAAACATGGATTTCCTTTCCAAAATGCGGGAGAAACAAACTCCATGGTCTCTTAACAGCATGGGCGCCTTTGCCGGCGAGATCATGCTCCAGGATGAAGACTATATCCGCCAGACCCGTGAACTGATCCTTTCTGAGCGCACAAGAATGATCAAAGAACTGAAGTCCGTTCCAACTTATAAGGTCTATTCCGCCTATGCAAACTTCATTCTTCTTAAGATCCTGAAACCAGGCCTTACCTCTTATGATGTTTTTGAAGCCTGCATCCGCCAGGGCCTGATAATCCGTGACTGTTCCTCCTTCCAGTGCCTGGATGGAGAATTTGTACGGTTCTGCATCATGATGCCGGAGGACAATTCCCGCCTTGTTGAAGTGTTGAAAAACCTGTAAAAAAATAAATCTTACGGAGGATACCAAAATGAAATCTCACAAATACTGGTCACTGGGCTCCCTTATCACCATGATCGCAGCCTTTTACACCGGCTGCAAAAGCATGAAAACCGCACACAGGTATTTTGCATGCGCTTCTTTGATCTGCATGATTATGTCTATTTATTCCGGGCATAAGATGATTGCTGGGAAAACTGCCAGAAAGCATTGATTTGTTGACCGTCTTAAGAATAATGGTATATTTATTTCCCAATCTGCGTATACCAGCTTATAACAAGAAGGAAACCTCAGTTGTAACATAAGCACAACGGGCTTCCTTCTTTTTTTCACTAATCCTTTCTGCAAGGGCAGGAAATCCCAGGTTAATTATTTGAGAACGGTTATTGTTTCATAAAATTTCAACAATCATAAGATAAAACTGGTTGCATCGTCTTTACGTCCCCAAAATTCCTTGTCAAGCCACTTTTCCTGTCTGGACTTAAAAATGATCACAGAATCCAGTTCTTCATCTATGTACAATTTTAATTCCTGTTGCAGCTTCGCCAATTGAGCTTTGGAAAGCTCTCCCTCAAAAACAGAATTTTGAATATGTGTCAGATATTTTTTACATATCTTGAAAATTCTTAACCAACGTTTTGAGCCATTCTCCTGCTGACTCACATCATAAACTAATACTACGTACATAACTCACCACCATATCCTGAAACCTTCATATTCCTTTTCGCCAATCAAATGTTTTATCAATTTATAACATTCCAGTCGTAATAAATATTGGTAAGAAACCTGTCTTCCCAGTTCTTTGTGCATTACTGTTTTTTTCAGTCGTTTTTCAAGTTCAGAAACGATCAGTTTAGAGGCGTCTTTTTTCAAATGTAAAAAATTAAGCTCTTTCGTAAAACTCTCTTCTGTAATCTGGTTACGATTCAATAATGAAAAGATCAATCTATCACCAATAAGCGGTTTAAACACTTCCGAAATATCCAAACTCAAAGAAAAACGTCTTGCTCCAGGTTCATGCAGATAACTGATTGTTGGATTTAATTGTGTATGATAAATTTCTCCCAACACTTTTGTGTAAATTAATGTATTAACAAAGGATATCAAAGAATTGATCATATTATCCGGTGGATGCATTACCCTTTTTTCAAATTGGATTTCCTGATTTACGATCACATTCCATGCCGCGTAATATCTTCTCCTGATGTTCCCTTCAATCCCCATCAGCTCCTCAATAGATGCGACTTTTCCCAACTGTTTACGAAGAGAATCTACATCTCTAAGATACTCTGACACATCTTTGCCCCGACCATTGTAATATCTGAGATTTCGATATATATTATCTGCTGCTGCCTCTATGAATTTTTTCGCAAGGGTCAGTCTTTTTTCATAATCTGTATAATGACTGACCTGTTTCACCAATAACTGTCCCGCTAAAAGACTTTCCCGTGGATAATAACTTCCTGTATAAAAGTTATAATAGTTAAAAAAATGCATCGGTATCCCATATTGCGATATATAATTAATAAAAGCTGTATTAAATGACATTTCTGACATAACATAGATATCTGAGATTCGCTCTATAGGAATATCTCTTTTCTCACCATCATAATTTGTGAACTGAAGAGTATTATCTTTACGTTTCAGATCTCCGTTATTATAAACATAAAAACTTTGCTTCATGCTTTACCCCCGATATACAAATCCAATGTTTATATGATACATAAATCAAAATATGCACACTTCTTACATAATTTACTATTTTCACAAATTGGCGGAATATCCGTATGTTTAATTTCTGTAATTTCCAAAATGATTCTTTCCAAAATTTCTATATCTTTTTCTGTTAATTCAACAACTACCGACTTTTTCAACAACGGATAATCTATCTTTCCCTTAATACCATTTACTCCTCGCTTTTGTAAATAATACAGATAATACTTCACTTGCCAGATTCCCGCCTCTTCCACCGCTTTGCTTTTTTTCACTTCATGCAATTCCTTGTGTTCACTGATAAAATCGATGTTTATAATATCATCAATATTGATGTGCTTATCTTTTTTCTTATAACTGCTCTCATCCAATATTTTCCCAAGAATTACATCTTCATTTTCTGTTTCCATACGAATATCATGACAAAAGTACCACAACTTGCGTTTGCACACGAAATAATAGTAAATCATCACTCCTGTGATTCTATCGTCCATAGTTTCTCTCCTCCTTATACAAGGATACCTTCCTTTTTTTAATCATCCGGTAAAGTTTTTTTACATTCCATAATGTTTCTATTAATACTACGTCGGATATTGTTACAGACGCGCTCACAGCCTTCTTTACATTCCACAATGTTTCTATTAATACTCAGACACATTGCCGTTTATGCGATGATTCCGGAGATTTACATTCCACAATGTTTCTATTAATACTAATATTCCTCATAATATGTTTCTCCACTTACTTGATTTACATTCCACAATGTTTCTATTAATACTATTGCCGGCGGTATCCGGAAGATTTCTGCCGGTATCTTATTTACATTCCACAATGTTTCTATTAATACCGTGCGCTCTGTCAGATATGCCAAGCGCAAATTATGTTATTTACATTCCACAATGTTTCTATTAATACGCGTGTCCTTAACAGAAACAGGTTCGGGCGGAATCATTTACATTCCACAATGTTTCTATTAATACCAGTTTTCTCAACTCAAGTTTTCAGCAATATTGATATTTACATTCCACAATGTTTCTATTAATACATGTTTTTGCCGATCTGTACGGCCTGGCTCCGGTATTTACATTCCACAATGTTTCTATTAATACGGATACACAGAAATTCGCATTTCTGTTTGAATTTGAATTTACATTCCACAATGTTTCTATTAATACCATCGTCATCCACCAAATGAGCATCCATATATCCTATTTACATTCCACAATGTTTCTATTAATACTCTTTCAACGGTCTCAAAAACATATGCAACACAAGAAAATTTACATTCCACAATGTTTCTATTAATACGGAAGCATGACTAAATTACAAATTATTAGCAGGCAAATTTACATTCCACAATGTTTCTATTAATACAATACCTGTAACCTTACTCGTACCACTTCCAACACTATTTACATTCCACAATGTTTCTATTAATACAGGAAATCGGTGAAAAGCTCGAGTCGATGAAAAACGAATTTACATTCCACAATGTTTCTATTAATACGATAGGTTCTCAGAGTTTGAGAACAGGAGGAACTGTAATTTACATTCCACAATGTTTCTATTAATACTACAGTAGGCGCCAGAGATGATGATATGAGGATCTATTTACATTCCACAATGTTTCTATTAATACATTTCTGACTAGAATGAAGAAAGCTGGCTATAAAGTATTTACATTCCACAATGTTTCTATTAATACCGTTGTCGGCGTTGAGTTTTTTAAACGGTGACAACTCATTTACATTCCACAATGTTTCTATTAATACGGCAGGGGCTGTTTTTATACAAGGAGGAAAATCAATTTACATTCCACAATGTTTCTATTAATACTGAGTATGACATATCAGGCGTGATTGACAAATACAATTTACATTCCACAATGTTTCTATTAATACAGACAGGCGTGGGATGGCATCAAGCAGATCTTCGTATTTACATTCCACAATGTTTCTATTAATACATTTTTCCTTTTTCTGTCTGTTTGTAGAATTTCAAATTTACATTCCACAATGTTTCTATTAATACGAACTCACCGAAAGTTTTAAGATCGTCTCTGGTTTTTATTTACATTCCACAATGTTTCTATTAATACGAGACCAGAGAAGCAATCCAGGGCGTAAACTACAACAATTTACATTCCACAATGTTTCTATTAATACAGTTCTACAACACCGTTCAACAGTGCTGGCGGTTACATTTACATTCCACAATGTTTCTATTAATACAATAAAAGCGATCACGCTTACGAACACAGTTAATGAATTTACATTCCACAATGTTTCTATTAATACTGTCACTGCGGAGGATAACTATGTGATGAAACATACATTTACATTCCACAATGTTTCTATTAATACCAAGGAAAAGAACATACTGTATCTGCATTTTACAAATTTACATTCCACAATGTTTCTATTAATACGGAGGAAGGAACAACCTTCCAGCAGATGCAACAGAATTTACATTCCACAATGTTTCTATTAATACGGTGACACATTCAGAAGAAAATAGTCTTCGCTCTTTGATTTACATTCCACAATGTTTCTATTAATACGATGATCCAGATCGCAGGTATATCAGTCCTGGATCCAAATTTACATTCCACAATGTTTCTATTAATACAGCAGCGGTTAAAGAGGGAACAGTCACATACGGCAATTTACATTCCACAATGTTTCTATTAATACTGCTGATATCAAATCAGCTGGTCTTAAGCTTAAGGAATTTACATTCCACAATGTTTCTATTAATACGAATAATCTGAAAAACATCATCTGTGCCGCACTGATATTTACATTCCACAATGTTTCTATTAATACAACGCTCTAAGTGCATTAAAAACTACGGTATCAACATTTACATTCCACAATGTTTCTATTAATACATACTCTTCCAGATCCTTTCCAAGACGTTCATACTTATTTACATTCCACAATGTTTCTATTAATACGGATTTTCTCGAATTCATTACGGAATGTCTCAGACATTTACATTCCACAATGTTTCTATTAATACGTTTCTGAAACTTGATACATATGAGAAGCTCAATTTCATTTACATTCCACAATGTTTCTATTAATACTCCGTAGTCCTGCCAGATATGGATGAATTTGAGTTATTTACATTCCACAATGTTTCTATTAATACGCCGTTCGGGCGGTTTTCGTTAGATGGTATGATAGTATTTACATTCCACAATGTTTCTATTAATACGACATGCAGTCCGGTATAATCTTTATGAGTTTCATCATTTACATTCCACAATGTTTCTATTAATACGGCTGGACAGCAAGGCAGAGGTACACGATGAGAAGAACATTTACATTCCACAATGTTTCTATTAATACAACATATGATCTAATAATTCTATATCATCGTTACTATTTACATTCCACAATGTTTCTATTAATACGAAGTTGATAATTTCTATATCTGTTTGCAGTTCCTGATTTACATTCCACAATGTTTCTATTAATACGGCATTTCGAGTAGGATAAGTAAGGTGCACCGTAAAAATTTACATTCCACAATGTTTCTATTAATACCGCTGATGAAAAATGGTACGTTTTCAGGGCTTGGCAAATTTACATTCCACAATGTTTCTATTAATACGATGGACAGGATTTTTGAAGATATGCTTCGATTTTATTTACATTCCACAATGTTTCTATTAATACGCATACGGCATGGCAGAGACAGCACCGGTTCCAGATTTACATTCCACAATGTTTCTATTAATACATACTCTCTTGTGCCATTCTTTTCTATCACTATGTTCATTTACATTCCACAATGTTTCTATTAATACAGTAATGAGTACCAAGGGATTCCTGTTAATTCTAAATTTACATTCCACAATGTTTCTATTAATACTACGAATATCTTTTTGTTTTCGATACAATACTTGATTTACATTCCACAATGTTTCTATTAATACGATGTGGTTTTGCCGTAGCCATTAGCCAGTGCATATATTTACATTCCACAATGTTTCTATTAATACTGCCTCTTACAAAAGAGTACATCAAAAGACTTGAAAATTTACATTCCACAATGTTTCTATTAATACCAGACTGCAAATAACTATAAGGCCAGAGTATATTTATTTACATTCCACAATGTTTCTATTAATACGATAATCCTTATTTGGAAAAAAGGACTCCAGTTCTAATTTACATTCCACAATGTTTCTATTAATACTGAGTGTGGAATCCGATCAGATTTGTCTCGCCAGATATTTACATTCCACAATGTTTCTATTAATACTTGACTTGAGTACAGCGCCCAGCTGTTTTTTGATATTTACATTCCACAATGTTTCTATTAATACCGGTTACCTGGCTGAATGATCTTTTATTAATTTCGATATTTACATTCCACAATGTTTCTATTAATACAGTAGTTGCTACAATTGCACTGATAGTCGCCGCGAATTTACATTCCACAATGTTTCTATTAATACCCGGCCGCCTGGTAGAGGACGACGATCAGTGCGAAAAAATTTACATTCCACAATGTTTCTATTAATACCCCATCCTTCACAATCCCTTATACTACAAGCCTAATTCTACCATTTTCTGTCAACCTTGTCATCTTCTTTATTTGTCGAATACAATTTTTAATAATATTATGAAAATTTTTCTATTTTTACAATAAAACATCACCTTTGTCGACCTCCCATATTTTTTGCTCTATTATAGGTCGACAAGCATATTGTGAAATAGACCACATCCGTTTCATATCTTCAAAGTCATTTCTCAAACAGCTTATGTTCGCATGTAAAATAGTAATGGATTCTCTTTTCTTATACAAATATACCATTTTGTTCGAATATTTCCGAAGTCAGCAAACCAGCTCCCTTACCCGTTTCAGGATCAAAATCATATTTGTATTCTGTACGATAAATATCTGTAACCGATTTATAATTTTTAAATCCAATAGATGTCCGGTCTATTTCTTCCGGATATTTGTTATAAATACCTATGCTTAAAGTCAACTCTTCCAGTTTAGATCTTATAAGATTTTTAATCTCTTTTTTTATATGTGGCTCTCTTAAAAATTCCACCCCATGATCAAACAACTCTTTTTTTTCCTTATAAATCTCTTCCGGCACAACCGTCACGCTCTTAATGTCTCTTACTTTAGCCTCTTTCAGCTTATAATCCGTTGGATGAATCCGATCAAGTTTATCCAGATATTCTTCAATTTCTTTATAATATCCGGTTTCTTTTATTTCTTTCGGATCATACACCTGGTTCATATAAAATGTTTTTCTGTCTTCTCCAAATGGTATCCCTTCATATTCAGCCAACAATTTCAAAGAACGATCATACATCGTCGGATCATAAATACTTTTTTTCCCAACTCCATTCCTGTTATCATATATAATAACATTTGCTTCTTCCGGAAAATATCTTCCCTTTCTATTGCAGCGTCCCATCCTCTGTAAAAGACTATCCGCTGTACACATTTCCGTAAAAAGCACATCAAAATCTATATCCAGACTTGCTTCTACAATCTGTGTTGTTATCCATATCCCGGTTTCTTCCGATCCAGAAAATTTCATGATCTGATCTTCCAGATAAGCCCTGTCTCTTCTGATATAACGAGAATGTAACAGATTCACTCTATCTGTTTTTTCCTGCATTTCTCTGTAAATTTTCTGAGCTTTGGAAACCGTATTACAGATGACCAGTACCTTTTTATTCTGCCCCTGTTCCAGTATCTCATTAACATTTATTTCAGATTTTTGTATCTGAATCTTATGCCTTACCACCTGATTAATCGAGTATTCACTTCCCGAAAAATCTTTAAACTGATAATCTTTTCCTTCTATCAATCCACTCTTTTCCATAAAGTCCTTCAACACCGGCGGAAAGGTCGCTGTAATGATTGCAAAACGTCCTCCCATATCCCGAATCGTCTTCAGACCATGAATAATCGTTGCAATAATCATCGGTTCATACGATTGAATCTCATCCAAAATTAATTTGGAATATTTCAAAGTTGCTGCAAAAATCTCTGTTCCCAATGCTTTATAAACAAATTTAAAAAGCTGATCCACCGTACAGACTGTCAAAGGATATGCCAACATTTTTGCGCGATCATACTTCGTACTGATTTCCGAATCATCTTCCGTAAATTCTTTCAAATACATAGACATACTATCAGAATGTAATATTGCCGCATTTTCATAAGAATAATTATTTTTGATACGAGAATAAATCGCATTGGAGGATACCTTCAACGGAAGTGTATAGAATCCCTTTTCTCCATTAAGCCACAATAACGCAGCTTCTGTTTTTCCTGACCCTGTAGGTGCCACCACAACCAGATTTTCATCTGCATGCTCCATCATAAACTTTTGTGCAGGTCTTAATTCTTTTTCCCTCAAATGCATTTCTATACTTTTCTTCAGTTTCTTTTCCTGCAGATCAGGTACAATTTCCGATACCTCATATCCTGCACTTACTGTATAATCAAATTTATTAAGCAGACCTTTGATCAAAAGATATTTCTCCCATATATCCGATGCAATCACAGCCTTAGGCGTATAGGAATTATTGCGATATAACAATTTATTCTGATTGCTGCAATACAGCTTTTTTATATCTTTTCCCAAATATTCACTGATCTGTTCCAGATAATATTTTTTTGCATATTCCTGAATTGCAGGGCCTTCATAAATATCTTCTCTGTCATGATGATGATAAATTGCTGTAACAAATGGTCCATAGTCTTCTTCACAAAACAAATCTGATAATTTTTTAAATTCTTTTTTTGATATCGTAACTGCACTTAAAAATCCATGAGGGATCTGCACATTTTGCCCAACGCTCATGCCTGATTTTTTCACTGATGCAGGACTTACCAATCCCTGAAAAATCATATTGGCTTTTCCCCAATCATGTATTCTGCAAGCTTCTACGACCAGCTCTTTCTCTTTTTCTGTAAAATATTTTCCGTATTCTAAAAAAAACATCTCTGCACATTTTACAATGTCATTCTGATGTTCCTTTAATGTTTTCTGCTTCTCTTTTTTATTCTCCGGTAGATGTACTATATTGTTTCTGATAATTTTTTGTTCTGTTTCCGTAAGTTCATCTTCAAGGCATACCATAATATTTTTCAAAGTCTTCTCAGTTTTATCTATCTCTGCCTGTGGCAGAATCTTTTTTTCGGACTTCGCATAATATTCCATAATGTCTCCTTCCGGAGGCAGAACCACAGTCCCGCCTCCCAGCTATGCACAATTCCCTTTATCACTTAGTCACTACAAAACATATTTTTTTATCAGCAAAATATCAGAGCTGCATCTTCCTCAAAATCATCTACATACGCACCTTCATCTATGGAAGTACCCGCGGAGCAATAGTACGCCTTTACCCTTCCATTTTCTTTTTTCCAGCGCCGTAATCCCTGTTTTGTGATTTCATATTCTCTTGTAAGGTTATACACCGTTCCATGAGTATGCCCCAATTCTATTCCATATTTTACCGGTATATACATATCCCTCTTTGTAATAACTTCCTCTTCTTCATGAATGTTTACAATATCTACCCGTTCTATATCCAGCAGATCCTCATAACGTCCCAACGATAAATACTGAGGTGGATTTTTCAAAGACTCATATACTTTCTCAAAATCTTTCTCTTCAGGAATCACATGTATTACCATATCATTATCACATACAAGCTCTACATTGGCAATTCCTCTGAAAATCCCATATTTTTCTCCATCTTCAACGCAAAGTTGATGTCGTCCTTCTTCATATTTCGTACCTGCTGAAAATGAATATCGTGTATAAAGCTCAGACACGGTTCCTCTGTTTGTTCCCTGGATACAAAGTTTCATAGGGTGAAATTCTCTGTATCCACACGCCGCATGAATCATTCCCAGAACTGTAGAATATGGCGGAAGAGGAAATGTTTCTTTTATAATAAAACTGCTCGGTTTTCTATAATTTACTAAATTCTGAAAACACTTAATTCTGATTGCCTTCTCCATAATACTGATCCACTTCCTCTTTCAGATGTTTAAATACAGCACCTACAGACTCTGCTTTTAATACCTCCTTTAATTTATCTTCATTGTCAAAAGTACCGGTAGTGATACCTGCATATGTGTAATCTCGGATATTATCATCCTCGAGTAATTCCTGTAATGTATTCACATTGACTTTATTATTCTCTACTTTGATTCTGTTTTCAAAAAACGGATTTTTTCTGCTGTATCTTCCACCAATGATAAACAGAGGACTGAGATTTTCTCTTCTTCCTTTTATATCTCTGTATAAATACTGTACAGAATCCAGCAGAACCTTTACTCTTTCTGCTTTCTCTTCTTCCGCGATATTAATCTCACCATCTACTCCAACTCTGTCCAGATCGATGGACATCGTATAGGAATAGTAAGAACGCTGAATTTCACTCTGTGCAATTCCATTCTGAAGGTTTCCTCTTACAGCAAGACCCATATTGGTAAGAAATTCAAGATTCCCCTGAAATGGCTCCAGAGCAACTGCATTACTAAGTCTGGCTACTGCACTTCTGGTAGAAGCTCCTCCATTCTGATCGTCACCTTTCGCTGTTGTTTTCATATATCCAAACAGATCGATTTCCGGATACTCCTCAATAGTTGCGGAAGGCGCAAACTGTACAACACCGCTTTTTCCATCCACAGGTGTAGTATCCCAGTTTGCCTGCTGTACAATATTATAACGCAATGCCTGTCTGGAAATATAAGAATATTCCTGACAATTTCCTCTACTCATTTTTTTCAAAGATGAGATATTTCCAATTCCTTCTCCATAATTTGCACTCTCTGCCAGGAAAATCACTGTAAATGTTAAACCTTCTCTTTTCATGATTTTGCTTCCTCCTTTTCTTTTTCATAGGATCCTTCTAATCCTATTACAAATGCATATCCATATCTTGTAAATTTTTCTTTATCATTTAACATCTGTACAAAACCGCTTGGAATCAGAAGTTCATGTCCATCTTCCGTTCTCTGACCACCATACGCACTGTATAAACGCAGTACAATATCCATAAACTTGTCTACATTTTTGACAGCTAATGCATTTAACAACTGGTATTCGATTCCTCTTAATCCATCACCGGAAGTTAAACCTTTTGCTTTCATAATTGCTTTTCTTAGATCTGCTCCACTTTTTTTAATACTTCCGCAATACATAGCAATCCCCTTTCCTTTCTGATGTCTTTCTCCACGTTCCGGATACTTCTCCACAAGGTCTGTCCACAGCTGCACTTCATATACCCAGAATATATAAAAGTTCATTGATTCTTCTTTTACATTTTCTTTAAGTAAATAGTTCAGCAACCGATATTGTTCTCGATGCTGTAAAAGATTCATAACCGTTGTTTCGTGAACATTTACAAACTCATTATTAATTTTTGTAAGCGGTGCTTTAGCCAATGCAGTCAATGCGTCTGATACTCTTGGCTCACTGATGATTTTCAGCATCTTTCTGTGAATGATACTTAATTTATATCTGTCGTCCGCGCCTATTCCCCGCAGAATCACCTGCACATTTGTTAATTCCTGCTGTTTCTCTCTCAACAAGATATTGATCGTCTCTGCAAACCACTGAGCATACTTTTTGTTTTCTGTTTTTTCTCCTTCTTGATCAACTTTTCCAACTTTGGAGTTCGCATCCAGCAATGCCCTGACATTGTTATTTATATTTACAAAAACAAATTTGTTTGCATAAAGACGAAATCCCAAAGGACTTAATGCATATATAAACGCACATCCCGGACAAAGAAATGCATCTACTTTGCAATCCCAGAACGCCGAACGCTTTCTTGTAAAATCATCGCCGACTTCATTCATAAATGCTATCGAGATCTTTTCTTTCGGTCCAATCGGATCACCACAATCAATGCAAAGATCTTTTGCTTTCTTATGATCAGCCTTTAAATACTGTCGAAATGGTTCCGAAAAATCCTTTTCAAACACCTCTCGCATATTTTTCTTCGCATTTGTTCGTAAAAGAAAACTTTTTCCACTCCAGAAACGATTGATATACGTATATATGATGCTTTTCATAGCAAACGTTTCCTTACACTCCGGCTGTTTTAAAAATTCCTGAAGCTCTTCTAAGCGTTTGTTCAATTCTTCCGCCGAAAGTTTATCGCTGAGTTTATTCTTTTTCAGTTGCTGATATACTTCCGGATTCCGAACACTTTTTTGAATATTTGCAAATCCCGCCTGATAGCTGTTCGATAACAGCTTATCATTTATAAATTTCAGATCGTCTTTTTCAGTTTTACCAGGATTCCAGCTTTCATTTTTTATCTTATCCATGCATATCTGGATTTTATCTAAAATTTTCTGATATGTGCTAAATGGTCCAAAATACTCAATAAAAGCCTTGAAATACATATCTGTCCAGTCCGCATTTTGGGCAAAATCCATATTGATCCACAAGGTCTGATCTTCTTCCCCATGGCCAAAATCAACGCCTTCTTCTGCATCTGCACATTTAAGCATATAATGAAATCCTACGATCCCGGCATTTTTAAGGAAATCACCAAGAGTGATCACATATTTTTCCATGATAGCATACCTCCTAATATATGACTTCCCATTGTCCATGCCCGATTGATCTACGACTTCCAAGTCCTGCCATTCGCAGAAGATTCAGTAATTCCAATGTCCCTGTAATTTTGAATATTCCTATACTTCCATCTGCCGGACGCCCCCACACTTTTGTCACTACTTTTTTTGCTTTTACCGGCATTATGGAAAAACTGCTGATATCCATTTCCAGATTTAACTTCTCTAAGAATATCCTCAGATTCTCTGTGACCATTTTCTCAAACTCCGCATCTTCACAGGTATAATACTTATCACTGTTATCTTCAGAATTGTGGTTTCGAACAATTAACGCACTCTTCATCTTTATAATAAGTTCTGTATCTTTTATTTCTGGAATTCTCTGTGCTTTTAGCGACATTAGTTTCATAGAATTCTGGTTCATAGGGTAAGGTTTATATTTCATAACTGCAAATGCATTATAAAATTCAATCAATTCCCCCATATCTGCATCTGAAAAAGTCATGCTGAATCTATTTTGAGAAAGTAGTATTTTCTCAGGTGTAAATCTGGCTCCAGGCAGATACATACTTAAGCAATATGTTTTCATTACAGATGAAGTTTTATTATAGAGCTTCTCAAAAAGTGCCGGAGAATACTTTTCTACAGCTGCTTTCAAGAAACTTAGTAAGACTTTATCCAACTCTGCCGGAAGCTCTGTTGTTTCCAACTGAAATTCTAGTTTTAATTCGTTCATTATGTTTTTTGTTCCTCCTTTCTGCTGTGAATGATTAATTGGTTGGTGTTTTCTTGTTTTTATAGTAGCATTTGCTTTATATAAAGTCAATATAAAAATGGTTAATATTCTAATGGGTTAATAAAATATTCCTTTATTTTTTCATCTACATAAATTATAATATATAAAAATATCTTACATTTTGGAATGTAAATTTAGATTATTAACCATTGGTTTATAATTTCAATCACTATAATAGTTCCATATTGGAAAGCCCAACAAAAAGAGCCACTGCAAACCAGATGATTCAAGGATATACTTCCTTTCTCATCTTCTATACAGTGACTCTTTTTGCTATATAAATTTATCTCCTACTAGATTCATAAACTGTAGCTCTCTGCTTTCTAACAATTTACAATCACTTCAGAGTTCAATTCCTACATCTTTAAGTCGTTATTTTCTTCCAAATACTTCTCTATTTCATTCTTAATAAAGCAAGCCGCCTCATACTGCTTAGTTGCATCTTCTAAGGAAGCAATATAAAATTCACTATAATCACTGTCCTCTCTGACCGTTTTCAATCTTCCAAGCAATTTACCTACATCCCTTGGAAATTTTCCCGATGCAACATAGGTTTTATTAAAATATGCAATTGCATCCTTATGCCTCTTAAAATCAGTACCCTCAATAGCCAGAACTGCTTTCACCGCATAAAACGCAACATAATAACATCTATTAATACAGTCTTTCAACAATTTATTGTCCAAACACATTCTGGCTGCTTTTAATGTCTCTTCCGACTGCTCCATACGATACTTTGAAAGGGCCTGTCGTTTTTCATTATCCACTAAACAGCCACCCCTTCCTTTAATACATTATGATAATACGGCAGATCATCTTTCCAATAATTAAAATGTTCTACATTTTTTATAACCGGAGAAATATCTACTCCATATTTCATCATAAAATCAAAAGCACAGTCTGAAACCTGATCATAATAAGAATTAATTTTTTCCAACGGAGTATTGACAAGTATCATAACATCAACATCTGAGTTTTCGTTGTAGTCTCCTCTGGCGTAGGAACCATATACAAGAATTTTGCAAAAATCTTCTTTGAACACATTTCTCATACATTGTTCGAATTCTTTCAATATATTCCTTATTCTTTTCTGCATATAGGCACCTTCTTCCACTTCTTTTTGATAATTTGATTATAACAATCGTAGAAATAAAATACAAGGCGTCAAATAGCATAGTACTCTCAAACCAACCCAAACACCCGCAACGCATTACTCTCCGTCACAGCCACAACCTCCTCGCAGCTGACACCTTTCAACTCCGCGATCGTCTTCACAACCTCCGGCAGATACAGCGAGCTGTTTCGTTTCCCACGGTTTGGGACAGGGGCCATATACGGGCAGTCGGTTTCCAGCAGAATCTGGTTCAGTGGTGCATACTCCACCACTTCTTTCAGCTTCCGGGAATTTTTAAATGTGATTACTCCGCCGATTCCCAGATAAAGTCCCATGTTCAGATACTCTCTTGCAATTTCTTTACTATATGAAAAACAATGAATAATTCCACCATACATTCCGTCCTTCATATATTCTTTCACAATATTCAACGTATCCTCCGCGGCATCGCGGCTATGAATCATAAACGGAAGCTTTTTCTCGCGGGCAATGTCCATCTGCTGGCGGAAAACCTTCTGCTGAAGAAGATGCTCCTCTTTTTCCTTATGCCAGTAATAATCCAAGCCGATCTCACCCACTGCCACAGTTTTTTCCATGTCGCAATATCTACGGATCTCATCCAGAACAGCTACATCCACCTTATCCGCATCATCCGGATGCACACCCACGGCGCCGTAAACGAAAGGATATTTCTCCACCAGGTCATAAACTCTGTCAAAATGTCCCACAGAAGCACACACATCCACAATATGCCCGATCCCATTCTCCTGCATACTGTCCAGCATAGCAAAACGATCCTCATCAAAAGCCTCATCATCATAATGGGCATGAGTATCAAAAATCATCCCTTTATCCACAGTCATCTCATCTCCCACAGATACTTTTCCACCTTTCAGCACTCTTGTAAACACACCTTCCCGAGGCATGATGCACTCACCCATCTTCTGGAAAATAGCACATCCGTTATGACACTCTTTCCCGATCTGAGTCAACTCCAGCACGACCTCACCGCATCGAAATCTGGTCCCAACCGGAAGCTTCGCAAAATCAATCCCCTCAACCACCAGGTTTTCTCCGAAAGCACCATCCTCAACAACTGCGCCCTTAGCCCGAAACGCCTCAATCTTTTCATTCGAAAGAAGACTCACCTGCCGGTGCCACTTCCCGGCATGAGCATCCCCCTCAAGTCCCCAGTCCTCCACAAAAACCGCAGACCCCACATTTCTCTTCTGAGTCCCCTTCCTTTCACTGATACAAACCGCAAGTACTTTTCCCATAGCAAACTCCTATTAATCACACATCATTACCAAATTTATTCCTATATCACACCAGCAATATTGATTTCTAAAACCTACCACATGTAACTCTCAAGCCTCAGGAATTATGAATCGCTGGAGATGAATTTTAATCATAAAACCTACCACATCCAACAGCCAGCCCAACGGAGGCAGGGCCAGTACGGTGACGTTAGCGGAGCGGCCGTCGAGAGGCGAGTATAGCTGCTGCCACCGAGCGCCCTGTTTGAGCCGCAGGCGAGTTGGCGCGAATGGCAGCAAATCAGCGACGCAGCCGAACAGGCCGCGCAGCGTGTCACCGTACTGGCCCTGCCTCCGTTGGGCGTCCGTTCGTTAGTCTAAGTATACACCACACACTACCGTCCGCATTCTCCAGCATCGCCGGTCAAAATTTCAATCCCATGCCCCAACGCCTCAATAATAACCTCCAGGCACTCCCTGACAGCCTTAGGACTCCCTGGCAGATTAACGATCAGCGTTCCCTTCCGGATCCCAGCCGTAGCCCGGCTCAGCATCGCCCGCTTCGTGATCGTCAGACTAAACGCCCGCATCGCCTCCGGAATCCCCGGAACACGCCTCTCTATCACATCCTCCGTAGCCTCCGGTGTCACATCCCTCTGAGAAAAACCGGTGCCGCCCGTAGTCAGGATCAGCTCCGCAAGCCCCAGATCCGCAATCTCAGCCATTCTGGCACCCAGCATCTCACGGTCATCCGGCAAAATATCCATAGAAACGACCTGATACCCGGCCGCCTCCACGATCTCCTTCACAGCAGGACCACTAAGATCCTCCCGCTCACCTTTGTACCCCTTATCACTTGCAGTGATCACAGCAACTCTCTTCATCCTTCAACCTCCGATCTGCGCCATACAAAGCTTCTCCGTCTTATCTTCCTTCTGTTTCTCTAGGCTGCCGCCAAAAACATGCCCGTCCGGTTTCTCCGCAAGAGCCTCCAGGATCACAGCTTTCAGCTCTTCATCCGAACCACCACTGCGGATCACCCCTCGAAGATCCCGCCCCGCCGCATACTGCAGACAAGTCTTCAAAAACCCCTGGGAAGTCAGCCGGATCCGGTTGCACTCCCCGCAGAACTTATGACTCACCGCACTGATAAATCCGATCTTCCCGGAAAAGCCATCCACATCATAATAATGGCAGGGACCATTTCCAAGCGGCTCCCCCACATACGGCGAAAACCGCGGAAGTTTTTCCCCAAGGATCCCAAGCAGTTCCTCCTCCGACACCCCATGAAATTCTTTTCCCATTCCAATAGGCATCATCTCAATAAACCGCACATGCACCTTATGGTCTTTTGCAAGAAACGCCACCCGGCAGAGATCCTGCTCCGGAATCCCAAGAGGCACACAGTTGATCTTCAATGAAATTTCCGGATACTTCAGCGCCTCTGAAATCCCCTCAAGCGTCCGTCCCAGTTCATCCCGCCTGGTGATCTGCCTGCTGCAGACCTCATCCAGCGTATCCAGACTGATATTCAATCCGTCCAGCCCCGCCCGGGCAAAATCCCGCATCTGATCCTTCAAAAGCACACCATTTGTAGTCAGAGTCACTTTCTCGATCCCCGGCATGTTTTTCAGTTTTTCCACCAGCAGGGGCATCCGCGGCCGCACCAGCGGCTCCCCGCCGGTAAGCTTGATCTTCCGGATTCCCAGCTCTGCCATCACCCGGCAGATCCTCAAAATTTCCTCTTCCTGCAAAATGAGGGAGCGCTCCACATGCTGCACTCCCTCCTCCGGCATACAATAAATACACCGCAAATTACATCTGTCAGTTACGGAAATCCTGAGATAATCAATATTTCTTCCGCACCTGTCTATCATTTTTCCTCAAAACGGAAATCTCCGCTTTTGCCTCCTGTTTTCTCTTCCAGATGGATATCAGACATGACCATGCGTTTATCGATTGCCTTACACATATCATAAATGGTCAGAAGCGCCACCTGAACACCTGTCAGCGCCTCCATCTCCACGCCTGTTTTCCCCTCTGTTTTTACCGTACAGAACACACGGATCACTCCCGCATCCTCATCCGTCTCAAAATCCACAGAACACTTCTGGATGGGAAGTGGATGGCACATGGGGATCAGGTCAGAAGTACGCTTCACACCCATGATACCCGCCACACGGGCCACCCCAAGCACATCACCCTTTTTCACATTTCCGCTTTTTACCGCGTCCATGATCTCCGGGCTTACCTGAATGGAACCGGTAGCTGTCGCCGTACGGTGAGTGTCCGGTTTATTGGACACATCCACCATAACAGCATTGCCATTTTCATCAAAATGATTCAGTTTCATATTTAACAGATCTCAGCGCCTGCAGGCATCTCTTTCTCCGGTACCATCAGGGAAAGATTTCCATCTGCATCCTCTGCACAGAGGATCATACCCTCGCTGAGGATTCCTGCAAGTTTGGCAGGTTTCAGGTTTGTAACAACCATAACTTTTTTGCCAACCATTTCCTCTGCGGAATAGTGAGCCTTGATTCCGGATACGATCTGACGAACCTGACTTCCGATCTTAACCTGGGAGCAGAGAAGTTTTCTGGATTTCTTAACTTCCTCGCAGGCAATGATCTCACCAACCTGGAACTGAAGTTTTTCAAAATCATCAAAAGTGATCTCCGGTTTTGCCTCGATGTCGATCACATCTTTGGCTTCCTCTTTCTCCTCTTTTACTTCTTCCTTTTTCTCTTCTTTCTTCGGATGAAGTTTCTCAACTTTCTCAAGAACCTCTTTCAGGTCAAGTCTTGCAAAAAGGATCTCCGGTTTGTCAGTTACACGGTTTCCTGACGGATAAAGACCAAACTGCTCCATATCCTCAAGAGTTCTCTCGTTTGCGTTGAGCTGTACAAGAATGCGCTCTGTTGTACGCGGCATAAAAGATTTCAGAAGAGATGCGCCGATGCAGATTCCCTCAACCAGGTTGTAGAGAACCGTTGCAAGACGATCCTGTTTTGTCTCATCCTTTGCAAGTGCCCACGGCATTGTCTCATCGATATATTTGTTGCAACGTTTGAACAGGGAGAATACCTCTGTAATGGCATCTGCAACACGAAGTTTGTCCATTTTTGCGGAAACGTTCTTCGGAACCTGAAGGATGAAATTCTTAAGATCCTCATCAACCGGCTCAGTAACGTTCTTGTTCTCAACGATTCCGTTGAAATATTTATTGGACATGGAGATTGTACGATTTACAAGGTTTCCAAGTGTATTTGCAAGATCGGAATTCAGTCTCTCAACCATCAGCTCCCATGTGATGACACCATCATTCTCAAACGGCATCTCGTGGAGTACGAAATAACGGACAGCATCTACACCGAAGAACTCAACAAGCTCATCTGCGTAAATTACATTTCCTTTGGATTTACTCATTTTTCCATCGCCCTGAAGAAGCCACGGATGTCCGAATACCTGTTTCGGAAGCGGAAGATCCAGAGACATCAGGAAGATCGGCCAGTAAATAGTATGGAAACGGATGATATCTTTACCGATAAGGTGAAGATCTGCAGGCCAGTATTTGTTGAATTTCTCGCTGCTGTTTCCGTCACAGTCATAGCCGATACCTGTGATATAGTTTGTCAGGGCATCCAGCCATACATATACAACGTGCTTCGGATCAAAATCTACCGGAATTCCCCATTTAAAGGATGTTCTGGATACACAGAGATCCTGAAGTCCCGGAAGAAGGAAGTTGTTCATCATCTCATTTTTACGAGACTCCGGCTGAATGAAATCCGGATGTGTGTTGATGTAATCGATCAGTCTGTCTGCATATTTGCTCATTTTGAAGAAATATGCCTCTTCTTTAGCCGGTACGCATGGACGTCCGCAGTCCGGGCATTTACCGTCTACAAGCTGAGACTCTGTGAAGAAAGACTCGCATGGGGTACAGTACATTCCCTCATAATGACCTTTGTAGATATCTCCCTTTGCATACATTTTTTTGAAGATCTTTTTGACCTGCTCTTCATGGTCTTTATCTGTTGTACGGATAAATTTATCATAGGATGTGTTCATCAGATCCCAGATACGTTTGATCTCACCGGAAACGTTATCTACGAATTCCTTCGGTGTAACACCAGCTTCCTCGGCCTTCAGCTCGATCTTCTGGCCATGCTCATCAGTACCTGTCTGGAAATATACGTCATATCCCTGCTGTCTCTTAAAACGTGCGATGGCATCTGCAAGAACAACCTCATAAGTATTTCCGATATGCGGTTTACCGGATGTGTACGCAATGGCAGTGCTGATATAATATCTCTGCTTTTCCATTTTTCTTTCCTCCATAATATAAAAAATAATTGTATGCTTACTCATAACTGACTGAAAGTATATTCAGCCAAAACAGGAAAAATCCTGTCGATGCCATTGGAAGATTACAATGTAATTTCCTGTGACATAAAAAAACGTCTTCTCATACCACTTGCGATATGAGAAGACGAGTTATTACCCGTGTTACCACTTCTGTTCGTTCCTGCCTCGCGGCAAAAACCTCATCAGGTACAGCAAACTCTATACCCTTCCGCTATAACAGGCGGTCCTGTCACTGCCTGCCGGTGTCCATTAAACGGGACATTCGCATTCCGCTTATCGCATTCAAACCGGGTCAGCAATGCCTCTCTGAAGCCATCTTCCATCTGCGCCTGCACATCCCTCTCAGTCTCGGAACTCTTGCACAAAATGAATCTTCACATTTCACTCTGCTGCATATCCATAAACGCAATCGCTTCATAATCTGCGTTCAAAAAAGTCCTCCGGGGATTTCCCTGTAGTGTGGTGTACACATGTACTCTCTTCTTCCACGAGTTTTCCATATGAGAAAATCGTAACACATTTCCAGTGGTTTGTAAACGGGGAAATATTAATTTACGGTTACTTTACATTTCACAGTTTTGGTTCCGGATTTCACGGTGATCACTGCAGTTCCTTTTGCTTTTGCGGTGATCTTGCCGTTGGAAGCTACAACTGCTACGGATGTTTTGCTGGATGTATAAGTTACTTTTTCCTGGCTTGTTACCGGAGCGAGAACTGGCTGTAATACCCTGCTCTGGCCTTTCTTTAAAGTTACTCCTGCCGGGATTCCGGAGATTTTTGTTGTTTTTACAGTTGTCGGCTGAACAGTAACTTTCACTGTTTTCTTAAGACCACTCTTTAATGTGATCGTGATCGTTGCAGTTCCCTTCAATGCACCGGCTGTAACTGTGCTGGTTCCATTCGTTTTTCCGGATACTGTGACAACCTTTGTATTACTGGATTTCCAGGAAACGATGGAGTCACCGCTTTTCAGGCCGGAAACTTTCAGCACTGTCGTTTTCTGTTTTGTCTTTAAGAGAAGTGAAGTTACGGAAGTTTTCATATATGGTGTTAATTTCTTTCCATAATCTCTGGTCTCTGTTTTCTGACAGGTATCGCAGATACGTGTCTGAACTTCCGGTTTGAATACTGTTGCTGCTGTTTTTGTAGTCCATGCTGTAAAGCTGTGGCCAATTGCAGGAATTTCTTTCTGCTCGCCAAGGATCTTTTTGCAGACACTGCAGTACGGAATTTCCATTCCTTCTTTTTCACAGGTAGCTGCTTTTATCACAAGCATTGTTTCTGTATGACCCAATGCCGGAATCTCCTGCTGCTCTTTCAGAGTTTTTCCGCAGGCTGTACAATGGCTTCCTTCCGTTTTTCCTGGTGTTTCACAGGTTGGCTCTACTGCCTTATCTGTAACCGCTTCTTTATGACCGGTTGCCGGAACTTCTTTCTGTTCCTTCAGTATTTTACCGCAGATAAAACAATGACTTCCTGCCGTTTTTCCTGCCTCCTCGCAGGTCGCTGCTACTGCCGGATCAATGGTTTCTGTATGGCCAAGAGCCGGAATTTCTTTCTGCTCTTTCAGTACTTTGCCGCAGACGGAACAATGACTTCCTTCCGTTTTTCCTGGTGTTTCACAGGTGGCGGCTGTTGCCTCATCGGTTACTTCTTCTGTGTGTCCGGTTGGCGCAATTTTTTCCTGTTCTTTCAGTACTTTGCCGCAGGTCTGGCAATGGCTGCCTTCGGTCTTTCCGGATTCTTCGCAGGTTGGAGCTACGGCTTTATCGATCACTGCTTTATGATCTGTTACCGGAAGCTCTTTATGGCTGTTCAGAATTTTGTGGCAGGTGCTGCAGTATACCAGGGCATTTCCCGGTTCCTGACAGGTCGCTGCTTTTGTTACCATTTCCGCTTCTTTGTGTCCCTGTGCCGGAATTTCCTTCTGGGCTTTCAGGATCTTATCGCAGATCTTACAATGACTTCCCTCAGTTTTTCCTGCTGTTTCACAGGTGGCTTCTATGGCCTTATCAATGACTTCTTTATGTCCAAGAGATGGCGTTTCTTTCTGAACTCTCAGTACTTTACCGCAGACTGCACAATGGCTTCCTTCGGTTTTTCCTGATTCTTCACAGGTTGCTGCTACTGCCTCATCGGTTACTTCCTGATGCTCGATCATCGGAAGTTTTTCTGTTCTGGTTTTCTCGCAGTTTGTACAGATGTAGCTCTGCTCACCTTCTTCGGTACAGGTTGCTTCTTTGACAATTTCTCCTGCTTCCCAGTTATGTCCGATGGCTGGAATTTCTTCCTGTTCCTTCAATATTTTACCACATACTGAACAGTGGATTCCTTCGGTTTTTCCTGGTTCTTCGCAAGTTGCTGCTACTGCCTCATCGGTCACTTCCTGATGCTCGATCATCGGAAGTTTTTCTGTTTTTGTTTCTTTGCAGTTTGTACAGGTGTAGCTCTGCTCACCTTCTTCGGTACAGGTTGCTTCTTTGACGGTTTCTCCTGCTTCCCAGTTATGACCGGTTGCCGGGATTATTTTCTGCTCTTCTAATACTTCACCGCAGACGGAGCAATGGATTCCCTCAGTTTTTCCATCTTCGGTACAGGTTGGTACTACAGGATCAACCGTTATCGGATCATGGCCTGTCGCCGGAATTTCTTTCTTATCGGTCAGGATCTTATGACAGGTGCTGCAAAATACCATCGCATTTCCTGGCTCTGTACAGGTTGCGGCTTTGGTTACTACTTCGACTTCTGTATGTGGAGATGCCTCAATCTCCTCCTGGGATTCAAACACTTTACCGCAGACAGAACAATGGCTTCCTGCTGTTTTTCCTGGTTTCTCACAGGTTGCATCTTCTGCTTTATCGTCCACGATCGTATGGCCGGTTGCCGGAATTTCTTTTTCATCCGTCAGGATTCTCTTACAGCTGCTGCAGTATACCAGGGCATTTCCCGGTTCCTCACAGGTCGCTGCTTTGGTTACTACTTCTACTTCTGTATGAGCAAGACGTGGAATTCCCTTTCGTGGTTCCAGGACTTTCTGGCATACAGAACAGTAGCTTCCGCCTGTCCATCCCATGGATTCACAGGTTGGTGCGATCTCTGCATCGGCTACTTTTCTGTGGCCGGTTGCCGGAATCTTTTTGTGATAATTTAAAACTTTCTCGCAGGTGCTGCAATATACAAGAATGTTTCCTGCCTCTTCGCAGGTCGCTTCTTTTGTTATGATCTCAGCTTCTTTATGACCCAGTACCGGAATCTCTTTCTGGGCCTTTAAAACTTTCTCGCAGGTCTTACAGTGGCTTCCCTCTGTTTTTCCTGTTTTCTCACAAGTCGGGTCTACGGCCTCGTCGATTACTTCTTTATGACCGGTTGCCGGAACTTCTTCCTGCGCTTTTATAATTTCGTTGCATACAGAACAGCGGATTCCTGCTGTTTTTCCTGCTTCCTCACAGGTCGGTGCTATAGCTTCATCGATCACCTCTGTATGACCCAGGGCAGGGATTTTTTCTGTTTTGGTTCCCTGGCATTTTGTACAGGTGTAACTCTGTTCACCTTCCTCTGTACAGGTTGGCTCACGATGGGATTCTTCTGCTTTCCAGTCGTGGCCGGTTGCCGGAACCACGTCCTGGAATTCGAGGATTTTTCCACAGACAGAACAATGTTTTCCCTCGGTTTTTCCATTTTCGGTACAGGTTGGCTCTACGGCTTTATCAATGACTTCGGTATGGCCTGTTGCCGGAACTTCTTTCTGATCGGTAAGGATCTTATGGCAGGTGCTGCAATATACTATTGCGTTTCCTGGTTCTTCACAGGTTGCTGCCCTGGTTACCAATTCTACTTCTGTGTGACCAGTTGCCGGAATCTCTTCCTGTTCTTTTAAGATCTTTCCACAGATCTCGCAGTGGGTTCCTTCGGTTTTTCCTGCTGTTTCGCAGGTCGCTTCTATTCTTTCATCTGTTACCTCGGCATGTCCACGAGCCGGGATCTCTTCCTGTGCCTGGAATACGAAATCGCATCTGGAGCAGCGGCTTCCCTCGGTCTTTCCAGGTGTTTCACAGGTCGGGTCTATGGCTTCATCCTTTACTTTCTCATGGCCTAAAGCGGAAATACTTTCTGTCATGGTGTTTCCACAGTTCATACAGATCAGTGTACGCTGGCCATCTTCGGTACAGGTTGCTTCTTTTGTAATTTCTTTTTCTGTCCAGCTATGTCCTGTCGGAGGAATTTCCTGCTGCGTCTGAAAAACATATCCACATTCAGAACAGTGGCTTCCTTCTGTCTTTCCCGGTGTCTCGCAAGTCGGTGCTACATATGCATCTTCAACTATCGTATGTCCGGTAGCCGGAATTTCTTCCTGGGCTTTGAGCACAGTACCACAGACAGAGCAATGGCTTCCCTCGGTTTTTCCTGCTGTTTCACAGGTCGCTGCTACACCTTCATCAATCACCACATTATGTTCCTGAAGCGGAATCTCTTCTTCATAAAACTCTCCGCAAAGACTGCAGATCATCTTTTTCAGGCCGGTTTCTGTGCAGGATGCCGGATGTATGATCGTTTCTTCATAAGAATGGTCGTGGTTCGGATCATAATTATAGTACACCGTTGCATGGTTAATATCATCTTCTGTTAAACCATATTTATCCCATTCTGCCTTTGAGCCGGTGTATCGGATCGCGGAAAGGCCACTGCACTCTGCAAAAGCGGTGTTTGCAATATCAGTTACCGTATTCGGGATTGTGATAATATTAAGATTCTCACATGATTTAAACGCATTCTGGTTGATATCAGTTACACTTTCCGGTATTTCAATTCTTCTGATACCGGAGCAATACTCAAATGTGTTATCACTGATTTCTGTAAGCTTCTCTGAAAGTTTCACAGTTTCAAGACTGGAACAACCGGAAAATGCACTGCTTCCAATGTTGCTGACTTTGTCCGGAACTGTAATTTCTTTTAAGCTGCTACAGGAAGCAAATGTTCCACTTCCAATATTTTTCAACACAGCTGGAAGTATTACTTTTTCCAGCGAAGAACACCTTTCAAACGCATTATCACCAATGTTTCTTACATTTTCCGGTATCACAATTTCCTTCAACGCCGTACAATTGGAAAATGTCCCTTCCTGTATATTGATAATACCGCCCGGTAATTCAATACCTGTCAGACTGCTGCAGTTCTGAAATGCTCTCTGATCAATCTCTGTTACTGTTTCAGGGATTGTAACAGTTTTAAGACTTTCGCAGGTATTAAACAGATATTCTGGAAGAGTTGTAACACCTTCCGGAATTGTGATCGAAGTGATTTTTTTGCAATCCCCAAAAGTCTCTGCTCCAAGTTCCTTCAGATCTTTTGGCAGTGTCAGTTCAACAAGATTTTCACAGCCATAAAACGCTTGCCTTCTTATGTACTTTACATTATCCGGAAGCATTACACGCTTTAAGTTCCGGCATCCGTCAAAAGTACCTTCCTGAATTTCACTGATTCCCTCCGGAAGTTCCGCTTTTTTTAGTTTACTGCATTCTGCAAAAGTTCTTTCTCCAATTTTTGTAAGGCTTTCAGGAAATATAACCTCTATAAGGTTACTGCAATTCCGGAACGCCTGGCTGGAAATACTTTTAAGTCCTTCCGGCAAACTTATTTCTTCAAGACTTATGCAGCTATAAAATGCATTTGAACCAATATCTGTAACATTTGTAGAAATTGTAACTTTTTCAATATTATTCCATCCTGAAAAAGCAGATTCTCCTATCTCCGTGATCCCATCTTCTACACTTACTTCAAATATGTAATTTTTATAACTGTTCCATGGCTCCAGAGTATCACTTTGATTCAATATTGCTCCATCGCCTTTAAATACCAGTTTCCCGTCTTTATACAGAATCCAGCTGATCGAGCCATTATAGCCTGATGCACGGACACTGTTATCTTTGTCAATTGCCTCTGTTCTGGTAGATCCGCAGGATTTACAGGTATATGTCCTTTCTCCTGCTTCTGTTGCCGTAGGATATTTGGTTATTTTTCCTTCGTCCCAACTGTGTCCGGTTGCCGGAATTTCTTCCTGTTTCTGATAAACCTCACCACATCCGGAACAATGGCTTCCTTCGGTTTTTCCCGGTGTTTCGCAAGTTGGTGCTACTGCCTCATCAATGACTTTCGTGTGGCCGGTTGCCGGAATTTCTTCTGTTTTTGTTTTCTGGCATCTTGTACAGGCGTATTTTTTCTCACCTTTCTCTGTACAGGTGGCAGGAGTGACTTCAAGCTCTTCCCAGTCATGTCCCAGCGCCGGGAAAAGTTCCAGCTGTTCCTGAAGGATTTTTCCACATACAGAACAATGACTTCCTTCTGTCTTTCCATTTTCTTCACAGGTCGCCTCTATCGCTTCGTCTTTTACCACTGTGTGTCCGGCAGGTGGAACTTCTTCCTGTTCTTTCAGGATCTCATTACATACAGAACAGTGACTTCCTTCTGTCTTTCCACTTTCTTCACAGGTCGGTGCTACTGCCTCGTCAATAACCTCTTTATGTCCGGCAGCCGGAATTTCCTCTTTATAGGAATCTCCGCAAAGACTGCATACCATCTTCTGGAGGCCTTTTTCTGTACATGTGCTTGCTTCTATGACATGTGGTTCATAAGAATGTTCATGGTTTGGATCGTAATTATAATAAACAGTTGCGTTGTGAATATTGCTGCTCGTTAAACCAAGCTTATCCCATTCTTCTTTTGAACCGGTAAATCTGATAACTGAAAGACCCCAGCTGGAATTAAGAGCCTCTTTACTGATACTTGTTACAGTATTCGGTATAAGAAGAATACTGTTTCCAGCTTCCGAAAAACTGTCTTTTCCTATACTTGTAATTCCTTCCGGTATTGTAACTTCTTCAAGGTGATGGCATCCCATAAACATGCCCTCTGTAATACCGGAAATGTTTTTTGATAATGTTACTTTTCTGAGTTTATGGCACTGACCGAATATTTTTTCCCCAATATTTTTAATGCTGTCTGGCAGCACAATTTCTTTCAGTTCTTCACAATAATAAAATGCCATATCTCCAAGGCTCTCTACACCGTCCGAAATTGTCGCAGTTTCCAGCGCTACGCACCCATCAAAAGCTTCTGCACCAATACTTTTTACACTGCCTGGAATATTAATGGACTGAAGACTGCTGCAATTACCAAATACATTGTCTCCGATCGTTTTTACATTGTCCGGAATATTAATGGACTGAAGACTGCTACAGTGGGAAAATGCACCATTTCCAATATTCTCTATGCTGTCTGACAACGTAACTTTCTGAAGATTTGTACAACCATCAAATAACCCTACCGGTATATCCGTAACTTCAGCTGACAGTACAACCTCCGACAAACTGCTGCAATTACCAAACGCTTCTGTTCCAATACTTTTTACTTTATCTGGTATTGTTATTTCTTCCAGAGACTGACATTGATAAAAAGCATACTGGTCAATATTCCTTACATTATTCGGAATATTAACAGATCTCAGGCTGATGCAGCCATAAAATGTATATTGTTCTATATTGGTAATGTTTTCCGGAAGAACAAGTTCTGATATTTTTTTACAGCCCCAAAATGCTCTTTCTCCGATTCTCGTTACTGTATTCGGAATATTAACACTTTCCAGACTGATACAGTCCTCAAATGTATAGCCTGGAATTGTATATATTTTTTCAGGAATATTTACTTTCGTAAGTTTTTTGCATCCGTAAAAAACGTTTGTCCCCATACTTGACAGACTTTCCGGCAACACAACTTCTGTAAGATTTTCGCAATTCTCAAACTCACCATTTCCAATACTTGCCAGTCCCTCTGGAAGTGTTACACTTGTCAGACCGCTGCATTCCCAGAAAACGCCCCAGTCCATTGTCGCAACTTTATCCGGGATTTTAACGCTCTGCAGTTTCGTACAATATGCAAAAGCCTGCTCCCCAATTGTTATAATACTGTCCGGCAGATCAATGCTGGTAAGACTCACACATTTTGTAAACATGCATTCCGGAATTGCTTTAAGATTTTTCGATAATGTTACATGCTCCAGACTTGTACATTCCTCAAACAGTTTTCTTCCAACTTCTACAACGCTGTCTGCAATTGTAACGTTTTCAAGAATGCCACATCCGAAAAAAGCATAATCGCCAATATATGTAATTCCATCTTCCACTGTCAGACTTGTTATCTGGCTCTTGTAACTGTTCCATGGTACCGATGTTTCACTATAATATGGAGGTACCAGACCATTTCCTGAAATTACCAGCTCTCCGTCCTCATATAAAGTCCATGTAACATTATCATTTACAGCTCCACTGGCCGTAACACTCTTCGCAGTCTGCGTATCTACAGAATCTGCACTCTCCCCATCCGAAAACACATCAATCGCAGCTGCATCCGTTTCCTCTTTTTCCAGAGAGTCACCTCCCTGCATATCCTGCTGAAGTTCTTCTTCATTGGATATCTCATCTGAGATATCATTCTGTCCTGAGCTTCCATCAGGAGCTACATCCGCAATATTATTCTGTTCTGCATTTCCATCAGATGCCGCCTCTGAGATATCTCCCTGCACTGCATTCCCACCAGACGCTGCATCCGCAGTATCACCCTGCGCCATACTTACATCAGATGTCCTCTCTGCAATATCCTCTTGCGCCGCACCTTCGTCAAAATTCCCATCTGCTTCTGCAGATGCCGCACTGGCATTTCCAGCCTCCAGTTGTCCTGCTTCTCCATCTGCTATCCCTCCGGAACTGTCCGTCAGAACCCCCAGATCATCAAAAGCAAAAACCTCTGTCGGAGCCGCAGACAAGACCATCACAGATGACAGCATAACTGCCAGAACCTGTTTCAATTTCATTCCCCATCCTCCTGTCTTTTGTCCAATAAAGCGGACATTCACATTCCGCTCTGCTACATGTATATGAACGCAAACACTTCATAACTTACGTTCACACTCTATATCACAATTCTACCCTACATCCCCAGATAAAGCAAAGCCAAACCAGGCATTTCCACGACAAACGCATGAATGGTTAGCAACTGCAAATTCTATTTTTTTCTACTTT
>ERZ826396.859-NODE-859-length-40369-cov-11.338369_pt1 | contig 40369 bp, 33 predicted proteins | sample MGYA00519926_ERZ826396 | MGnify/ENA primary metagenome ERZ826396 (study PRJEB31778, sample SAMEA3449230) | human gut metagenome | biome: human gut; feature: human-associated habitat; material: faeces | place: United Kingdom | collected 2010/2012 ... | reverse complement strand
CACGACCTTGCCAAGGTCGGGGTCGCGGGTTCGAACCCCGTCGTCCGCTCCATGAAACGCGCAGCCCCGCCTTCAACAGGCGGGGCTTTTCGCATCAGTCGCCCTTCACCTTTTCGAACTCGTGGTGCCCGCAGTTCGGGCAAGCGGGAAGGGCTTCTTTGTCGCTTGCGAGGCGCACGACGTAGCCGCAGTGCTTGCAGCGGTACGCCCCTTCGCCGGGCTTGTCGCCGGTCTTGTACTCCATGGTCGGCTCCTTTCTGCTCGCTGGCTCGCTCCACGCTACCATGCGCGCGCCGTCTGCGGGCGGCGGTTCTTCAACGGCTTTCCGTCCGGCTGGCGACGACCGCTTCCGGACGAGATGTCGGCGGTGCGGGACCGGTCGCCTCGAATCGAGCGGCACCGAAGGGTTGAAACCTGTGCAAACCGGTCGATTTAAGGGATAATGGCAAGGCGAGGCGATCGACGGCGACGGGCGTCGGCGCACGGTGACCGCGAGGCCCGCAAGCGCGGCGGTTCGCACGACGAGGGGCGAGGGCGAGGGGAAAGGTGGGAGGCGCGAAGGTTCGATGGGGGCTTCTAACTTCAGCGAGGAGACGCTTTCTGGAGGCGACAGCGTGTATGCGGCCGCAGTCGAGGAGATCAAGGCCGCTTTCGGGTTCGACTTCGTCTCCATCGGCCTGACGGCATTCGTCGGCGCGCCGCTCAAATGGGTCTACAGCGCGGGCGCCACCAGCGAGAGGCATCGGCGCATCGTGCTCATGCCCGGCCACGGCATCGGGGGCATAGCCGTCAAGTCTGGAAAGCCCATGATGTTCTCGAACATCGACGAGGAGATCGATCCGCGCGAGTACTCGTCTTACCCTATCGTGTTCGCCGAAGACCTGCACGGCTTCTGCGCCCTGCCGCTCACGAGGGGCAAGCGCGTGGTGGCGGTGCTGCTCGTGGCGTTTCGGACGGTGAGCGAGGCCCATGAGGGAGCGTACCGGTGCCTGATCGAGCACCTTGGGGGCCGGCTTCTCGACATGGACGTCGTGTCGAGCGACTTCATGAACTTCGAGAACGTCGTGACGGGCAGACGCGCCGACGCTAAGACGAACCCCATTTCCGTGCGTTCGGAGCTCTCGCGCGTCATCGCCGCGCAGGAAGACGAGCGCAAACGCATATCGCGCGAGCTGCACGACGGCATCGCGCAGGAGCTTTTGTCCGTGTCGCTTTCCATCAGGCGCCTCGCCGCGCATGTCGACGAGGAGGGGTCGGCGCTCGTCGCCGAGGCGAACGGCGCTATCGACCGCATCCTCGACGAGCTGCACAACATCTCGGTGGAGCTGCGTCCCTCCGCTTTGGACCATCTGGGATTCGAGGCGGCGCTGCGCTCCCAGGCGGCCGTGTTCGAGCGCACCTACGGCACGGAGATCGTTTTCGAGGGCAACCTGTCCCGTACCCGCTTCGACCAGGCCCTCGAGACCCAGGCTTACCGCATCTGCCAAGAGGCCATCCTGAACGCGTGCAAGTACTCGGGTGCGGACAAGGTGTACCTGTCCCTCGAGGACGCCGACGGCTGGCTGCACGCCTCCATCATCGACCATGGGTGCGGTTTCGACACGGAGAAGCCCTCCGTCAAGGGGAGCGGATGCGGCCTTGCGGGAATGCGGGAGCGCGCGAGCGTGATCGGGGCGATGCTCAGCTTGAGATCGGGAGCCGAAGGCACGACGATCACGCTCGTCGCGCCGATGAGCGTGGCTGAAGGCAAGGAGGCGGCGCTATGATACGGGTTATGCTGGCCGATGACCACGAGGTGGTCCGCTCGGGCCTCAGGATGCTCCTCGAACAGGACCCCGGCATCAAGGTGGTGGCCGAGGCGGCCGACGGCGCGCAGGCCTACGCCGTGGCGGCGCGCGAGAAGCCCGACATCCTGCTCATGGACATCTCCATGCCTCCCGGCCAAAGCGGCCTTGTGGCATGCGAGAAGATCGCGAAGGACCTGCCTTCCACCAAAGTGGTCATCCTCACGATGTTCGCCGAGCCCGAGTACCTGTTCTACACGCTGCGCGGGGGAGCGGCGGGCTACGTGCTGAAGAACTCGACGTCCGAAGAGCTCCTAGCTGCGGTGCGCGCCGTGGCCGAAGGCGGCAGCTACGTCCACCCGAAGATGACGGCGCTGCTCACCAAGCAGCTCGTGGGCGAGGCCGAGGAAGAGGACCGCTCCTACCGCCAGCTGTCGAATCGCGAGTTGGAGATCCTCCAGCTTCTGGCCAAGGGGTACACGAACAAGGAGATATCCGAGCAGATATTCCTCTCGGTGAAGACCGTCGAGGCCCACCGTTCCAAGATCTACCAGAAGCTCGGGCTGAAGACCCGCGCCGACCTCGTGGACTACGCCCTCAGGCACAAGCTGCTGAACGTGTAGCCCCTGCGCGCGGCGCGGACGCGCCCTCTTCCGCGCATGGCGTCCCGGCCCCCGTCCTCTTGCGGAGCGTCCGAGCGCCGGCATGCCGACGGGGCCCTGCGCGCCGTTCGAGCAACCCACAGGGTCGTTCTGTCTGACAGCGCGCAGGGCCCCGCCTGTTCGCGCGCATCCAAGCGCGCCAGAGGGGGGAGAGCGCCTACTTGTGCGCCTTCGGCTTCGGTTTAGCCGTCCGGCCCAGGGCGAGCGACAGGGCGCGCGTAGGGCAGGCGTCCACGCAGGCGCCGCAGGCCATGCAGTCGCCGGCGCGCACGATGACGTCGTCTCCGTCGAGTACGGGCGAGAGGATGGCCGGGTCGGCCAGGCACGCCTGCCGGCACGCGTCGCAGCGGACGCATGCCTCGTGGTCGATCCTCACGTTCGCCTGGCCTGCGCGCCCGAGCGCTTCGTAGAAGCCGCCGAGCGGGCAGAGCGCGCGGCACCACACGCGCCGTCCCCAGAACAGCTCCGCGAGCGCGATGGCCAGAAGCGTCCATACGCCTGCGGTCGCCCCGAAGAGGATGCCTTTGTTCACGGCGCTGATGGGGGAGAAGGATTCGAACACCGGCACGCTCGTCAACGCCGAGAGCGCGAGCACGCAAAGCGCGATCCACAGCTTCGCATGGCGCGGCACGGGAGCCTCGCGCACCTCGATGCCGAGCTTGCGCCGCAGGGCGTCCACACCTTCGAGTAGCAGGTTCACGGGGCAGACCCAGCCGCAGAACGCGCGTCCCCGCACAAGCCCGTACGCCGCGAGCACCGGCAGCGCGGCGAGGAGCCACTCGATCTCGAACGTCTTCGCGGCGGCGATCGTCTCGAGCATCGCGAACGGGTCGAGCACCTCTGCGCCGAAGATCGTGGTGGAGGAGAGGCTGCCGAAAAACGGCAGGTCGGCCGGCGTGGGCAGGGCGTCGTCCGTGCCGGAGCCGATGCCGAGAAGCCCCCAGCCCGCCATGACGAGCGGCGCGGCGAACAGGACGAGGGCGCCAACCTGCACGATGCGCCGCGCGACGGTCCAGCGCCCGGGGCGCCTCTTCGTCGCCTCGCTCATCGCGCGACGTCCGGATAGAGCGACGGATCGTCCTCGAAGTTGGCGTACACGAGGTTGACCCCGGTCACGCCCGCGACGCCGATGAAGTCGCTCGCGATGCGGTGCGAGTCGTCCACCGTCTCGGCCTCGATGGTGACGACGAGCTTGCAGCCGTTCGCCTCGTGCACCTCGACGCCCGCGCGGCCGGACAGCTCGCGCGCCACCTCGTCGGTGCGCTCGGGCGTCGTCTCGACGACCAGGCTCGAAATGACCATGGTGACCTCCTTGCGTGGCGAGAGCCCCCGGACCCTTCGGTCCGGGGACGGTTTTTCACTACCCCTGCGAATGGCAGGTGATGCACTGGTCGTGCGTGGGGTTGAGCTCCTGCGTACCCGAGCTGCCGTCTTCGTAATGGTCCTCGGGCAGGGCGGTCGATCCGGTCAGCATGGGGTTGGCCAGGTCGTTCGCCCCGTGGCAGCCGTAGCAGCCGTTCGCGCCGAGCTGCTCGAAGCGGCCCTCGTGCCCCGGAGGCATCAAAGGCGGCGCTCCGGGCGGCACGTCGGCGTTCACATCCTCTTTCTGCGGCTGGCCGCTGCATCCGACGACGGCTCCCGCTCCCAGCGCCATCGCGAGCGCGAGGGCGGCGGCAACAATGCGCTTCTTCATCCTGTCCCCCTAGATCTTCTCGATGGACACGCAGGTCTTCTTGTAATCGGGCTCTTTCGACAGCGGGCAGTAGGTGTCCTGCACCGCGAGGTTGACGAGCGCCTCCTCCGCGAAGAACGGGGCGAACACCACGCCGGCGGGCGGCTCGGTGCGCCCGGCCGTGGACACCTTGATGTCGAACTGGCCGAAGCGCGACCTCACGCGCACCATGTCGCCGTCCAGCACGCCGAGCTTCTCGCAGTCCTCGGGGCTCACGTTGAGCAGCGCCTCGGGCAGCGCGCGGTCGAGCTCGGGCACGCGGCGGGTCAAGGTGCCGGTGTGCCAGTGCTCCAGAAGGCGTCCGGTGACGAAGTAGAACGGGTACTCCTCGTCGGGCTCCTCCGCCGGCGGCTCGTAGGGGCGGAACACCACCGAGGGCCTCATGTCGGTGGACTTGTAGAAGCTCACCCCGCCCGCCAGGCCGGGCGTGCCGTAGGTGGCCACGCCCACCTCGTCGAAGCCGTCGGCCTGCGCGCCGTCGGCGAAGCGCCACTTCGTGGACATCCACGTGCCGTCGACCTCGCGCACGGGCCAGGTGAGGCCGTGATGCGTCAGGTACTCGTCGTAGGGGGCGAGCTGCTTCGCCTCCATCTTGAGCTCGGCGCTCTCGTTGATCGCCTGCGCCCGCTCGTTCAAAGACGGGTTCGAGAAGACGCGGTACTCCTCCCACAGCGCTCGGTTCGTCTCGCGGTCGTCGCCCTTGAAGTCGGCGGCGTCCTTGTCGTAGATGAAGCCGAACAGGTGGTCGAAGGCGTCCTCGTCGCCGATCTTCTCGCCGTCGAGCACGCGCCGCGCCACCTCCATGAACGCCCAGAGGTCCCACTTGGCCTCTCCCGGCGGGTCGACGGCCTTCTCGAACACGGCGGTGCGGCGCTCGGCGTTGCCGAACTGCCCCTCGCGCTCCACCCACAGCGCGACGGGCAGCACCACGTCGGCGTACTGGGTGGACAGGGTGGGGTAGACCTCGTTGACCACGATGAACGTGTCGAAGATGCCGCGGTTCTCGTCGCCCATGCCGAGGAAGCGGGTGAGGTTGGGCATGGACTGCGCCCAGTTGTTGTGGGCGCTCCACAGAAAGTCGATGTTGCCCTTCGACATCTCGCGGAACATCTTCACCGTGTGCATGCCGGGGGTCTTGATGGCGTCGAGGTGGCCTTCGGGCAGGTCCCAGACGGCTTCGGTGAAGCGGCGGTGCTGCTCGTTGGCCACGAGCAGGTCGGCGGGAAGGCGGTGGCAGAACGTGCCGACCTCGCGGGCGGTGCCGCAGGCGGTGGGCTGGCCCGTTAGCGAGAAGGGGCCGCAGCCGGGGCGCGCGATCTTGCCCGAGAGCAGGTGGACGTTGTAGATGTTGTGGTTCATCCACGTGCCGCGGTTGTGCTGGTTCACGCCCATCGTCCACAGCGACATGACCTTGGCGTCGGGGTCGGCGAACACCTCGGCCAGCTCGCGCAGGTCCTCGGCGGGCACGCCGGAGAGCTCGGAGACGTATTCGAACGTGTAGGGGGAGAGGCGCTCGGCGTACTCCTCGAAGGTGATGGCGCTCACGTTCTCGGCGGTCTTGCCGGCCTCGGTTTGCTCGTAGTCGTCCATGGTGGCGTTGCCGATGTTCTCTGCCCCCTGCTTGAACTGCAGGTGGTCGTTCACGAACGCCTCGTCGTAGAGCTTGTTCTGCACGAGGTGGTTCGCGATGCAGTTGGCGATGGCCAGGTCGGTGTTCGGCTTGAAGATGAGCGTCTTGTCGGCGCTCGCGGACGTGCGCGTGGTGATGGTCCCCAGGTCGTAGTGGCGCACTCCCTCGCCCGAGAGCTTGCGCGCGGTCAGGCGCGAGTAGAGCATCGGGTGCGCCTCGGCCATGTTCGCGCCCCAGGTGACGAACACGTCGGCCTCGTCGAGGTCGGCGTAGGAGCCGGCCGGCTCGTCGGTTTGGAACACGTTCATGAAGCTCACGACGGCGCTCGCCATGCACAGCCGCGCGTTCGGGTCCACGTTGTTGGACAGAAGCCCCGCCTTGATGAACTTCGCGCACGCGTAGCCCTCGGTGATGGGTTGCTGGCCCGAGAGCCAGAAGGCCAGGCGGCTCTTGTCCGCCTTCCACGTCTCTTTGAGCTTGGCCGACACGAGCTCGAGCGCCTCGTCCCAGGTGGCCTCGCGCAACCCTTCCGCCGTGCCCTTCGTGGACGCGTCGTCGCGGATGAGCGGGACGGTCAGGCGGTCGTCCCCGTAGAGGATCTTGCCCAGGTAGTAGCCTTTGACGCAGTTGAGGCCCCTGTTGGACTCGTTGTCCGGATCTCCCGTGACGCTGACGAGCTTGTTGTCTTTCACCTCGCAGATGACCCCGCAGCCGCAGCCGCAGAACCGGCAGACGGCCGTGAACTTCTGGCCTTCTGCCTGCGCGCCGCCCTGGGCCGAGCCGCTCGCGCATCCGACGAGCGACGACAAGGTGCCTGCCGCCGCGGCGCTGGCGAGCGCCACCGCCGTGGCCTTGACGAACTGTCGTCTGGTGATGTCCATGACGTCCCTCCTGCTTCTCCCGTTTCTTTCCGTCGCCGGCGCATCGCCCGGCGCGTCGTCCGCTGTCCTTCGCTTGGCTAGAACCGTCGGCCCTCCGACCTCTGACCTTCGACCTTCGGGCTTTCTCAAGAACCGTCGTGCGCCGCCCTCGCCCGCTCGGCGTCGCATATGATGCGGATGGCCGTGCGCGGCTCGCCCACCACGCAGCGTTCGACGCACAGTCCGCATCCCACGCATGCGTCCTGCACGATGGCGGGCGCGAACACCGAGTGGATGGCGTCTCCTTCGCGCATGCGGTAGTCGATGACGATGGCCTCGTCGATGAGGGGGCACGCGCGATAGCACACCTCGCAGCGCATGCCCTGAAACGCGATGCACAGATCCTCGTCAATGACCGCGATCCCCATTCGCACGTCCTGGCGCCCGTCGATGTCGCGCAGCGCGCCGGTGGGGCAGGCTTCGACGCAGGGGAAGTCCTCGCACAGGCGGCACGCCTGCTCGCGCGCGTCGATGCAGGGCGTGCCGACGGCGACGCCCGCGCCTTGCGAAGCGGGGGAGAGCGAGCGGTAGGGGCACGCCTCGATGCACTTGCCGCATTTGACGCAGCGCGACAGGAAGTCCCCCTCGCCTTGGGTGCCGGGCGGGCGCAGCAGGTCGGCCTCGCCCCTCAGCGCGTACGCGGCGGCCTGGAGGGCCACGATAGCCGCAGATGCGCCTGCGATGACGTTCGACAGCTTCACGGAGCCTCCCCCTTTCCTCACAAGAAGATCATGCGCCCGCGCGCGCCGCGCGCCTATCGGGGCGCGCCCGCAATTCGAGTAGGGAAAAATCCTGTTCGGCGTGAAGGGTTTTATCTATTTCCGACTAAGAATGATTTTGATCAGGTTGATCAACCTTGGAATCCGGTGGGGGAGTTTCGGGGATTCGATGCGCGCGAGCGTTCTTGCGGAATCCGGCTCTCTTCGAATTCCGGTGCGTCCGACGCCCATTGCGTCTGTCGCGGCCCCGCCGCCGCCCTGTCGTCCGCTCCGATTGCCTTTTGCGGCAAAGCCGGTCGGACCGGGCGACGGCGGGGCTTCGCTGCGCGTCTTGCCCGTATGCGAACGCCCCGGTGCGTTCAGAGGAGGCGCCGGGGCGTTTGGAGTGCCGGGGAGTTCGGGATGCCGAGCATCGGCTTCGGGCGCGTGGGGCACCGAAAGCGGCGAGCCTTCTAAGCGGTCAGTCGGATGCCCACGTAGACGGCGGTGTCGGGCAGGCCGGAGATGTCGTACACCTCGGACAGGGCGATGGCCGACACGCGCCAGGTGTAGGTGGAGCCGTCGACGTCCACCGTGCCCGTCATGAACGTGTTGCCCACCTCGTCGACGCCTTGGCCGTCCTCGGGGACGGTGGCGGGGTCGAACCCCTCGGCCGCCACGGCCGCCTGCACCGCCGCGTTCACGTCGCCGGAGGAGAAGTCGGCGTAGCGCACGTTCATGCTCAAAGCCTCGCTGCGGTCGACGGTGAGGGTCCACGAGCCTTTGAGGAGGCGCGCGGCATCGGCCGCGCTCAGCTGCGCGATGCCCTGCGCGTACATGAGCCCGGCGTCGACGGTGCTCACGTCGGAGGGCAGCTTGGCCAGCTCGAACCCGCCGGAGGGGAACTCCTCCTCCGTGGACAGATCCACCGTGGAGTATCCGGCGTCGGCGAAGGTCTGCCTGATGGAGGCGTCGTCCAAGGAGGCGAGCGCGGCGAGGGCGGGCAGGTCGTAGGAAACGTCGCGCGCGAGGTTCTCCTCCATGCTGGCCTGCGCGCGCGCCGCGCTGCCGTTCACCGCGTCGAGCACGGAGTGCAGCAGGATTCCTCCGATGACGGCGGCGACGAGCACGAAGGCGGCCATGACGGCCATCTGCTGCCGGGGCGCGGTGAGCGGCCGTTTGAGGCCGCTGTCGTCGAGGTAGCGGACGGGCCCGCCCGCATCGACGTAATCGTTTCTCTGGGGGTTGAAAAGCATTGCGCCTCCTGCGCGTCGCGTGATGTCCGAAGCGGTTTGTGTGCATTGGGCATTATAGCATTGCCGAGCGCAGGGCGTCGTGCTAGGATACCCTACGCCCATGGGGGAGTAGTTGGCATGCGCCGCGAGGCGCGTGCGGCACGTTCAACATCATGGCCGTGCGGCCTGGCGTGTCTGAAATAACGAGACTCATGGCGCCGTCGCATCGCAGCGCTCGGCGCCATGAGTCTTTTTTTGTGGTTTCCCCTCCTCTGTCGGGTCCTGCGGAGCCTCGCGGGGATTGCGCACAACGGACGATAGGAGCGAACGAGACGTGGACCTCTCAATCTTTGCGACGCCAGAAGCGTGGATCAGCCTGATCACCCTCATCTTCCTGGAGATCGTGCTCGGGGTTGACAACCTCGTGTTCATCTCGATCACCACGAACCGCCTGCCCGAGGAGAAGCAGCATATCGGCCGCAAGCTGGGGCTTGCGGGCGCGCTCGTCATGCGCATCGTGTTTTTGTGCTTCGCCTCCTATCTCGTGCACATGACTGAGCCCCTGTTCACCGTCGATTTGGGGCCGTACGCGCACGGGTTCTCGGTGCGCGACCTCGTGCTGCTCGTCGGCGGCGGCTACCTCGTCTACAAAGGCGTCGCCGAGCTGCGCGAGACGCTCAAGCTCACCGAGGTCAAGGCCGAGCATTGCGAGGAGCACAAGGCGCTGCACCGCATCACGTTGCCGCAGGCCGTGGGCACCATCATGGTCATGGACCTCGTGTTCTCCATCGACTCGGTCATCACGGCCGTGGGCATGGCCGACCACCTCATCATCATGATCATCGCCGTCATGCTGGCCGTGTTCCTCATGATGGCGTTCATCGACCCCATCTCGAACTTCATCAACGGGCATCCCGAGATGAAGATGCTCGCGCTCACGTTCATCGTGGCCATCGGCTGCCTGCTCGTTATCGACAGCGCGGGCTTCCACACCGGCATCGAGCTTCTGCACATGCCGCTCGAGAAGCTGATGGTGTACTTCGCCATGGTGTTCTGCATCGTGCTCGAGCTTATCCAGATGCGCTACAACAAGAACTTCCTCGAATGGCGCAAGGAGCGCTGGAAGACCGAGACGGCCGCGCAGATCGAGGCCGTGCGCGCCGAGATGATGGAGGAGCTTGAGCGCGCCGAGGCCAAGGCCGCCGATGCGCCGTCCGGCTCGGAGGGGCAGGACGGCGCCGGGCGCATCCAGCCGATCATCATCGGGAGCAACGTGTACGTGATGATGCCGGTGACCGGCGAAGACGCCGCGTCGTTCCGCGAGCTTCTGGCCACGTCCGATGCGGCTGGCCGAGCGTTCTCGCGCCCGCTCGAGATCGACGCGCGCGACGTGGAGGTGGCCGACGCGGCTCCCGAGTACGAGGAGCCCGAAGGGAAGTGACGCCTCGGTCGGAGGCGTGACGGTGGGGCGTGGCAGCGGCGTGACAGCGGGGCGGGGATAATGTCACATTCCCGGAGGGTGCACAGCAATCGAACGCCGTCGGGAATGTGACATTATCCCCGCCCCGCTGTCACGCCGCCCCGCTGTCTGTTCGCTACTCCTGGGCGAACAGCCCCCAGCCTTCCTCGCTCACGTAGAAGCGGGCGGCGCGGGGCAGGATGCGCGCGGAGAACGGCGTGGTGAGGCGCGTGGCCTCGCCGTCGTACTGCACCTCCATGGGCGGGTCGGCCTCGACGCGCACCGTGCGCGCGCGGTGTATCTCGAGCGCGCCCGTTCGGTCGGGGAACTCGCCGCCGCGGTCGAGCAGGCCCGCGAACACGGCGGGTATGAGCTCGAAGGCGGTCTTGGCCTTGAGCACCACCACGTCGAACTCCCCGTCGCGGGGCTCGTTGCCGTGCGTGACCGCGATGTCGAACTGTATCTTCGAGAAGTTCACGAGCAGGATGCCGAGCCCTTCGCTTTCGACCGTGCGCCCGTCGAGCTCGATGGAGAAGCGCGACTTCTGGGGCATCGGGTTGAGCACGGCTGCCGAGAGGTAGGCCATGGGGCCGAACAGGCGCTTGCCCGCCTCGGCGCCGTGCATGATGGCGGCGTCATAGCCCGCTCCGGCCATGATGCCGAAGCCGAATTTGCGTCCGGCCACTTCGATCTCTCCGAGGTCGAAGTCGAGCGTGCGCCCCTCGCGCACCATCTTCGCAAGCGCGTGCGGCTCGAGCGGCGAGGCCAGGTTGAGCGCGAGCAGGTTCGCCGTTCCGGCGGGGAAGGGCAGCACCGGCACCTCCGTGTTCGCCAAGAGGTAGCTCACCGTGGCCACCGTGCCGTCGCCGCCGCTCGCCACCACCGCGTCGAAGGCGTCGGCGTCGCGAAGCAGGTCGCGCACGTCGGTCGCGCCGTCGGTGGAACGCAGGCAGACCTCGTCGCCGTCGCGGGAGAACGAGCGCGCGAAGTCGTAGACGGCACCCTCGCCGAAGCCCGAGGACAGGTTGTTGATGACGAGCAGTTTCACAGGCACCCTTTCAATTGCTATGATGGCATGGTACAACATGGAGCAGGAAACACAAGGCAAGGAACGGTGAGGATCCCTCGGTGTACATAGCAAACCAAGAAGATCTCGAGGCGTTCGCGAATCGGGCGATGCGCTCGAGCGTGCTCGCCATCGACACGGAGTTTCTGCGCGAGAAGACCTATTACGCGAAGCTGTGCCTTCTGCAGCTGGCCACCGACGACGAGACGGCCATCGTGGATCCCTTCGAGGTCGATGATTTGCGCGTGCTGGCGCCGTTGCTGGAGAACGAGTCCGTGGTGAAGCTGTTCCACGCGGGCGGGCAGGACCTCGAGATACTGCTGCGCGAGGTGGGCACGCTGCCGCGTCCCTTGTTCGACACGCAGGTGGCCGCGGCGCTTCTGGGGCACACGCAGCAGATCGGCTACGCGGCGCTCGTGCACGCCGAGTGCGGCGTGACGCTCAAGAAGATCGACTCGTTCACCGACTGGTCGCGCCGACCGTTGTCCGAATCGCAGTTGGAGTACGCGGCCGACGACGTGGCCTACCTGCCGCGCATGTACGAGCGGATGCGGGCGCAGCTCGTGGAGCTGGGGCGCCTTGCGTGGCTCGACCGCGACTTCGAGGACCTGGCCGACCCGAAGCGCTACGCCACCAACGAGCGCGAGCGCTACCGGCGGCTCAAGCGCGTCTCACAGCTGTCGCGCCGCCAGCTCGCGGCCGCCCGCGAAGTGGCGGCATGGCGCGAATTGGAGGCGCAGCGGCGCGACGTGCCGCGCAAGTGGGTGGTCACCGACGAGCAGATCGTGGAGGCGTGCAAGCGCGAGGCGCGCACGATCGACGAGCTGTTCATGGTGCGCGGCATGTCCGACCGGTTGTCGACGAAGGACGCGCGATGCGTCGTGGCCCTCATGTCCTCGGCGCTGGACGCTCCGCCCGACGCCTGGCCCGAACCCGACCGCTGCGGCAAGAACGAGCCGAACGTGGACGCGGAGCTCGACCTCATGTGCGCTCTCGTGCGTTTGCGAGCGAAGCAGAACGGCGTGGCGTTTCCCACGCTGGCCAGCCACGACGACCTCGCGCGGGTGGCGCGCGGCTACCGGGAGGGGGTCGATGTGCTGCGCGGCTGGCGCCGCTCGCTTGTGGGAGAGGAGCTTTTGAGGCTGCTCGAGGGCAAGATCGCGCTGTCGCTTTCCAACGGCGAGATCAAGGTTACGGAAGTTTGACGCTCGGACGGCACCGCGGGCGGCCCGCCGCCGCGGTCAAGTATAATGGACGACGAAAGAGGGCGGCGGCCTAGGAGGCCGCGCGCAAGCCATCCTTTGAAGGAGTGTCCCAAACCATGTTTTTCGGAGTTAGCGCCGGCTATTGGATGCTGGTCATCGTCACGCTCGTCATCGGCGGGTTCGCCACCTGGTACGTGAACTCGCAGCTCAAGAAGTACTCGCGGGTGCCCATCTCCACGGGCCTCACCGGCGCCGAGGCCGCGCGCCGGATGCTTTCGTACTACGGCATCTCCGGCGTGGAGGTGCATCGCGGCGGGCCGGGACAGGACTTCTTCGACCCGCGCACGAACTCGGTCACGCTCTCGCCCGATGCCTACGAGGGCCGCACCATCACGGCCACGGCCACGGCCTGCCACGAGGTGGGGCACGCCTACCAGTACGCGCAGGGTTACGCCCCCATGAAGATCCGCGGTGCGCTCGTCCCCGTGGTGAACCTGGCGTCGAACGCATGGATATTCCTGCTGCTTTTGGGCGTGTTCTTGCAGATGGCGCAGCTGACGATGCTCGCGATCGTCATGTACGCCGCCGTGGTGGTGTTCCAGCTGGTCACCCTTCCGGTGGAGTTCGACGCCTCGCGCCGCGCGATGGTCTACATGGGCTCGACCGGGCTTCCGCAGTCCGAGCAGGCGGGGTCGTTCAGCGTGCTGCGCGCTTGCGCGCTCACCTACGTGGCCGCGGCGCTCACCTCCATCCTGCAGCTTCTGTGGCTGCTCAACCAGAACCGCGAGTAGCCGTTACCCATGGCGCGCGGAGAGAGGGAAGGGGCGGCGTCCGAGGCGCTGTCGGTATCGGGGGCGATGGCGCTCGCGAAGGGCGCGCTCGAGGGCGTGGTCGTGCGCCTCGTGGGCGAGGTGTCCGAGGTGTCCAACAAGCCCGGCTACAAGGCCGTGTACTTCACGGTGAAGGACGAGCGCGCGGCGCTGCCGTGCATGATGTGGAACAACCGCTTCAACGCGGCCGGCATTGCGCTGCGCGTGGGGCAGCTTGTGGAGCTGACCGGCCGCTTCACGCTGTACGCGCCGAAGGGGCGCATGAACTTCGACGTGTTCTCCCTGTCTCTTGCCGGGGAGGGGCGTCTGCGCCAGCAGGTGGCCGAGCTGGCGCGCAGGCTCGAGGCCGAAGGGCTCATGGATCCGGGCCGCAAGCGACCTTTGCCGGCGTACCCTCTCGCTATCGGCCTGGTCACCTCGCCGCGCGGGGATGCCGTGCACGACGTGCTGCGCACGCTGCGACGCCGCTTCCCGCTCTCGCGCGTCGTTCTGGCGGGCGTGGCGGTGGAGGGCGCGCAGGCGCCGGCGGGCATCGTGGAGGGCTTGCGCCGGGTGGTGGAGGCGGGCGTCGAGATGGTGCTCGTCGTTCGCGGCGGAGGCTCGTTCGAAGACCTCATGCCCTTCAACGACGAGCGCCTTGCGCGCACCATCGCGCGCTGCCCCGTGCCGGTGGTCACCGGCATCGGGCACGAGCCCGACACCTCCATCGCCGACATGGTTGCCGACGTGCGCGCCTCCACGCCCACCGCGGCGGCCGAGGCGGCAAGCCCCTCGCGCGAGAGCCTCGAGCGCCATTTCGCCGCGCGGGCGCGCTCGCTGTCGGTCTGCGCCGAGCGCGCGCTCGAGCGGGCCGCCGCCGACGTGCGCCGCTGCGCCACGCGGCCTCTGTTCCGCGACGCGCAGCTTTTGTTCTCCGTCGAGGCGCAGACGCTCGATCTGGCGGCGGAGCGCCTTGCGCGCGCCCTGCCCGCGAACCTCGAGCGCGACGCGGTGGCCGTGGCGCGGCAGCGAGAGCGCCTTGCGCGCGCCTTGCCGAGCGCCATCGAGCGCGGGTGCGCGCAGATCGAGCGCGGCCGCGAGCGGCTTGCGGCCTGCGGCGGCGCGCTCGTGCCGCGCTTCGCGCAAGAGGCGGCGGTGGCGGCCGCCCGGTTGCACGACCTCTCCCCGCTCGCCGTGCTCGGGCGCGGCTTCGCCATCGCGCGTACGCCGGCGGGCGCCGTGGTGAAGAGCGTGGAGGCCGTGAGGCAAGGCGATGCGCTGGACGTGTCGCTGTCCGACGGCGTGCTGTCCTGCCGCGTCGAGGCGACGCGGCGCATCGATACCGACATCGTGGAGTGGAAGGACCCATCATGACCGAAGCCGAAGAACCCCGGCCCATCGAAGATCTGACGTTTCGCGAGGCCATGGCCGAGCTTGACGGCATCGTGGGCGTACTGGAGAGCAACACGCTCGAGCTCGAGGACAGCCTGAGAAGCTACGAGCGGGGCGTGGCCTTGCTCGCGGCGCTGCAGACGCGCCTGTCCGAGGCGCAGCAGAAGGTGGACGTGCTCATGGGGGAGCTTGCGCCGGGGCCCGACGACGAGAAGCGCGACACGAGCCTTTCGTGAAAAAGGGGCTTGCCGACGGTCCGCGCGGCCGCCGGATGGGAAGAAGGATCGCAGCATGAGAGAGGAGCGCGCCATGCGCAAGGACGATTGCCTGTTCTGCAAGATCGTTGCGGGGGAGATCCCGTCGACGAAGGTGTACGAGGACGAGCGCGTGCTCGCGTTCGAGGACGTGAGCCCCATGATGCCCGTGCACACGCTCATCGTGCCGAAGAACCACTACGACAACATCGGCGACGACATCCCCGACGACGAGATGGGGCATCTGTTCAACGCCGTGAGCACGGTGGCCGAGCTCAAGGGCGTCGCCGAGAGCGGCTACCGCGTGATCGTGAACACGAACGACGACGCCTGCCAGACCGTGCACCATATCCACGTGCACGTCCTCGGCGGCGCGCCCATGAACTCGGGCGACCCGTCGAGGGACTAGCCTGGAGCGCCGATAAGCCGCGGAGGGCCGGGCCGAAGGGCGGTCCGGCTTCTTTTCGGCGAGCGGCGCGCCGTTTGCCGACGGGGCGCTTCGTCTGCTTCCGACCGTTCGGCGGCTGCACCTAAAATAGATGTTTCAGGATAGGCGTAAGGAGGCAGGTCGTTGAACGTACTAGTCATCAATGCGGGATCATCTTCCTTGAAGTACCAATTGGTCAATGTCGAGCGCCACGAGCTCCTTGCCAAGGGCATCTGCGAGCGCGTGGGGTCGGCCGAGGCGTTCCACAAGCACGGACTTGACGAGAACGAGCAGGTCATCGACGCGAAGATGGCCGACCATGACGACGCGATGGCGCTTGTTCTGGAGTCGCTCACGAGCGGTCCCGCGAAGGCCATCGATTCGCTGTCCGAGATCGACGCTGTGGGGCACCGCATCGTGCAGGGCGGCAAGTACTTCGACCGCTCCGTGCTCATCGATGACGACGTGATCGCCAAGATCGACGAGCTTGCCGAGCTCGCGCCCCTGCACAACAAGGCGGCGCTCATGGGCATCCACGCCTGCCTCAAGCACATGCCGGACGTGCCCATGGTGGCCGTGTTCGACACGTCGTTCTTCCAGACGCTGCCGCCGAAGGCCTACATGTACCCCTTGCCCTACGAGCTGTACGAGAAGTACGCCATCCGCAAGTACGGCGCGCATGGCACGTCGCACCGCTACATCTCCGAGCGCGCGGCTGCGGTGCTCGACGAGCCGCTCGAGGACCTCAAGCTCATCACCTGCCATCTCGGCAACGGCTGCTCGATGTCGGCCATAGACCACGGCGTGGCGGTGGACACCTCGATGGGCTTGACGCCGCTCGACGGCCTCATGATGGGCACGCGCTGCGGCGCCATCGACCCGGCCATCGTGCCGTTTGTCATGGAGCACGAGAACCTCACGCCCGCCGAGGTGAACGACCTCATGAACAAGAAGTCGGGGCTTTTGGGCATATCCGGCATATCCAACGACCTGCGCAGCGTCCGCGACGCCTCCGAACGCGGCGACGAACGCGCGCAGCTGGCCTACGACATGTACTCGAACTCGGTGAAGAAGCACATCGGATCCTACATCGCCGTGATGGGCGGCGTGGACGCCATTGTGCTCACGGCCGGCGTGGGCGAGAACTGCGAGAAGATGCGCCGCATGATCTTCGCGGGGCTGCAGCCGCTCGGCATCATCCTCGACGAGGAGAAGAACCGCGCGCGCGGTTTCGAGCGCGAGATCTCGGCTGACAACTCGCTGGTGAAGATCATCATCATTCCCACGAACGAGGAGTACATGATCGCCCGCGACACCTACGAGATCGTCCACGAGAAGGTGGGCGTGGCAGGCGGCGTGTTCGGCGAGGAGACGATGTTGGCGTAGGGGACGCTGGCTGCCCAGGTGCGGCGGCTGCTGGCGGCGAGAGCCGACTGACCGGGCGCATGCGCTCGGAGCGCGCTTCCGGAGGGCCCTGCAGGGCCCTCCGCGCTTTCGGGGCGTTCGATCCGCCGCATGGTTCGCACGCGTGACAAAAGGACGGGGATACCGTCACATATCGTCGCTTCGCGAGGCGGTTGCTGGGCGCTGCTGCATCGCGGGCCGCTTTTTCACGCAGAAAAGGCCGTCGGGATGCGGTGGCCTGGGACGCGATGTTTCGTTTCGCATGCGAGGGCCGCCTTTCGGCGGCCCTCCCGCTCCTACTCGGCGGCCTGCTGGGCCTGCACGCAGGTGATGGCGATGACGCCCACGATGTCGTCTGCGGTGCAGCCGCGCGAGAGATCGTTCACCGGGGCGGCGATGCCCTGCGTGATGGGGCCGTACGCCTCGGCTTTCGCGAGGCGCTGCACCAGCTTGTAGCCGATGTTGCCCGCATCGAGGTCGGGGAACACGAGAACGTTCGCGCGACCCGCCACGGGGGAGTCGGGCGCCTTCGACGCGCCTACGGAGGGCACGATGGCGGCGTCGAGCTGCAGCTCGCCGTCAAGTGCCAGCTCAGGCACCAGCTCGCGCGCCATCGCTGCCGCCTCAACCACTTTCGCCGCGTCGTCGTTTCTCGCCGAGCCGTGGGTGGAGTGCGACAGCAGCGCCACGGCGGGCTCGGTGCCCATGAGCGCCTCCCACGACCGCGCCGAGTTCACGGCGATGTGCGCGAGGCGCTCGGCGTCGGGCTGCACTTCCAGCCCGCAATCGCTGAAGAGGAACGTGCCGTCCTGGCCCAGGTCGCAATCGGGCACCACCATCACGAAGAACGAGCTGACGAGCTTCACGCCGGGCGCGGTCTTGAGGATCTGCAGACAGGGGCGCAGCACGTCGCCCGTGGCATGGCACGCGCCGGCCACCATGCCGTCGGCCAGCCCGCGCTTCACCATCATCACGCCGAAGTACAGGACGTCGTCCATGAGGTCGAGCGCGCCCTCTTCCGTGAGGCCCTTGTGGCGGCGCAGCTCGAAGAGCGCGCTCGCCAACTCGCCGCGCAGCTCGGAGGCGCGCGGGTCGATGATCCTCGCGCCTCCGAGCGCGCGTCCGCTGTTCGCGATGGCCTCCGCGTCTCCCAAGATGACAAGGTCGGCCACGCCGTCGGCCAGGATGCGCTCGGCTGCGGCCAGCGTGCGCTCGTCGTCGCCTTCGGGCAGCACGATGGTCCGCTTGTCCGCCTTGGCGCGAGCCAGCATCGAATCGAGGAATGAGCTCATGGCACCGTCCTTTCGTCGGAGCGCGCGCATTCAGCGCGCTCCTCGCCGGATTTGTCTCCTTCGTATGATAATCCACGCACCTTCCCGGCTTTTCGGTAAAATAGCCTCCGGTTTATCGGTGGGGCCGAACGCCCCCTTGAGGATGCGCAGCGCGGGTGCGTTCGCGCGTTTTCGACGAACGGAAGGGTGCGCCATGGGTGTGCGTTACTGCGATTTCAAAGATCTCGACCGCGGCGATTTCGACGCGGTGGTGGTGGGCAGCGGGTTCGCCGGCGCCGTGGCCGCGCGCGAACTGGCCGAGCGCGGAGGCGCGCGCGTGCTCGTCATCGAGAAGCGCTCCCATATCGGCGGCAACATGTACGACGAGCTCGACGAGGCCGGCGTGCTCGTGCACCGCTACGGGCCGCACATCTTCCACACGAACGACAAGCGCGCCTTCGACTACGTGCGCCGCTTCACCGAGTGGCGCGACTACGAGCACGAGGTGCTGGCCGATTGGTACGGCACCTACCTGCCCGTGCCGTTCAACAAGAACTCGATGGAGATAGCCTTCGGAGAGGAGCGCGCCGCGCACCTCACGCAAAAGCTCATCGACGCGTTCGGCGACGAGCGCAAGGTCACCATCACCGAGCTGCGCGAGCAGGACGATCCGGAGCTCTCCGAGATCGCCGAGTTCGTGTACAGAAACGTGTTCCTTTATTACACGCAGAAGCAATGGGGGCTCACTCCCGAGGAGGTCGACCCTTCGGTGACGGCGCGCGTGCCCGTGTTCGTCTCGCGCGACAACCGCTACTTCCAAGACGCCTACCAGGGCATGCCGGCCGAGGGCTACACGCCGCTGTTCGAGCGCATGCTTGAGAGCGAGGGCATCCTCGTGTGCCTGAACACCGAGGCCGAAAGCGTGTTCGACCTCGAGTTCGCGAGCGGCGCGGAGGACGCGCCGCTCTCGGCGATCCTCATCAAGGGCGCGCCCTTCCAGGGGCCGATCGTCTACACCGGCCCGCTCGACGAGCTGTTCCTTTCGCGCTTCGGCCGCCTTCCGTACCGCAGCCTCGAGTTCGCCTGGGAGACACACGACGCCGAGCACGTGCTGCCCTGCGGCACGGTGAACTTCACGGTGACCGAGGACTACACGCGCATCACCGAGTTCAAGCACCTCACCGGCCAGGTGCATCCGAAGACCACCATCATGAAGGAATACAGCCGCCCCTACGAGGATCCGCTGAGGCAGACCCCTTACTACGCCATCCTCTCCGACGAGAACCGGGCGCACTACGAGCGCTACCGAGCGCTTACCGCGCCGCTTGCGAATTTCCATCCGCTCGGACGTCTCGCGGAGTACCGCTACTACAACATGGACGTCATCATCGGCCGCGCGCTCGCGCTGGCCGACGAGCTCGCGAACGGTTTGGAGGGGCGGCGATGAAGACCGTCACCTTCGCCGTTCCCTGCTACAACTCCGCCGACTACATGGACGCGTGCATCGAGTCCATCCTGAAATGCGACGGCGGGGAGGGCGACATAGAGATCATCGTCGTGGACGACGGCTCCGCGAAAGACGACACGCCCGCGAAAGCCGACGCCTGGGCTGCGAAGCACCCCGACATCATCCGGGCGGTGCATCAGGAGAACGGCGGCCACGGCCAGGCGGTGAACACGGGTCTTGCGCACGCGACCGGCCGGTACTTCAAAGTGGTCGACTCCGACGACTGGCTCGACGAGGCGGCCATGCGCGAGATCATGGCCTACCTGCGCCGTCAGAACGAGCTCGAGGAAGCCACCGACCTCGTGATCGGCAACTATGTATACGAGAAGGTTCACGAGGGCACGCGCACGGTCATGCATTACCGCAACGTGTTTCCCGAGGGCCGCGAGTTCGGCTGGGACGAGGCGGGGCACTTCGGGCAGAGCCAGTATCTGCTCATGCACTCGGTCATCTACCGCACCGAGCTCCTGCGCGAGATCGGCCTTGCGCTGCCGAAGCACACGTTCTACGTGGACAACCTGTTCGTGTACGTGCCGCTGCCGCATGTGAAGACCATCTACTATCGCGACGTGGACATGTACCGCTACTACATCGGGCGCGAGGATCAGAGCGTCAACGAGAGCGTGATGATGGGCCGCATCGATCAGCAGCTGCGTGTGACGCGCCTCATGATCGACGCCGTGAGGCTGCCCGACGGTGTGCCCGAGAAGCGCCTGGAGCGCTACATGGAGAACTACCTGTCCATGATGATGTGCATCTGCTCCATATTCTTGCGCATGATCGACACCGACGAGGCCGAGGACGAGCGCGAGGCCATCTGGGACTACCTGAAGGCGAACAACCCGGATGTGTACCGGCGCATCCGCCGCAGCGTGCTCAACATGGGTACGAACCTGCCCACCGAGCTGGGCCGCAGGATCGGCATCTCCGGCTATCGGATGGCGCGGCGCATCTTCAAGTTCAACTAGGCTGCGGTGGGCAAACGTCTATGAGGTCAATCAACACCTCTTGATGCGGCTGCAGGTGTTTCCGGTATCCCGATTGCGTAAATACGTTTCGTGGGTCCTTGAAGAGAACGTATGGGCAAAATCGAAACGAATGGGTGGTGATATTTGATATGGAAAGAAAGGCGAACGGAGAGCGGTTTTCCCTTCTACGGCAAGTTGCCATCGGAAATGTCGAGAGCGAAGACTTCAGGACGATGAAGCGTGCCCTCTTTGAGGCGAGCATGGAGTCCTTGGCCCTCTTTGCGCCGCTCAAACCGGCTTCGTCGGCTTCAAATCCCATTCAGATACTGGATTTTTTCAGCGGTGCTGGCGGCACTTCGCTTGGCTTTGCGGCGCTTAACAAGGTTGTCCCTTTGTTTCGCTTTTTGGCTGGATGCGACATAGATCAAGTTTCGGCGAGTACTTATGCGACGAACTTCGGCACTCCTGTGACCTGTGAAGATGTTTTGGATATATCCAAAAGCGCTGAAAGCATTCAGCGCTTTTTCGAAGCGAAAGGCTACGACGCTTCGCGTCCCCTTATCTTGATAGGCTGTGCTCCCTGTCAAGGATTCTCATCGCATCGAAAGAAGGATTGGGGTTTGGGTGACGATCTGAGGAACAATCTTGCCATTGCCTTTTCGAATATTGTTGCCGCCGCAAAGCCGGATGTGTTTGTAATGGAGAACGTTCCCGAATTTCTTTCCAAGCGTCATTGGCGCTATTTCGAATCTGCGCGCGAAGTGTTTTTGGAATCGGGCTATACGGTCAAACAGGCGATATACAATGCAGCGGCTTTCGGTGTGCCTCAGGAAAGGTTTCGATCTTTGGTTGTGGGCATGAAAAAGGAGTTCCTTCTGCCGGATGAGGTATACACGCCGACGGAGTATCGAACGGTTCGTCAGGCGATTGCGGCGCTCAGGCCCCTTGAAGCGGGCGAAGCGGATCCCGAGGACAAGATGCATAAGGCGGTCGCGCATAAGAGCAGCACGATTGACGTGATACGTCAAGTTCCCCATGATGGAGGAAGCTTGCCGGAGGGGGTTGGTCCGGAATGCCTGGCCCGCGTAAAGGGCTTTTCCGATGTGTATGGAAGGCTTAGTTGGGATAAGCCTTCGATTACGATTACGCATTATGCGCGCAATCCAGCGAGCGGGCGCTATAGCCATCCTGAGCAAAATAGGGGGCTTACGGCGCGCGAAGCTGCTCGTCTGCAAAGTTTTCCAGATGGATTTCTATTCGAAGGTCGGTCGGATGACGTGTATCGGCAGATAGGGGAAGCGGTTCCGCCGCTCTTATCCTGCGGGATAGCTGCAAGCGTGATCGTGGAACTGCTTTCGGTGGAGCCAACCCTTGAGCAACTCGTTTCCGGCACACAATGCGTGGAAGCTCCTGTTAGCAATTCTTACTCAAGCGTTATTGCTGGCTTAAAAAACGCAAGGAGGCGCTCGTAAATGGAATATACGTGCGTGGATGGGTTTTGCGGGGCCGGAGGGCTGTCCCTTGGGTTGAGCAGGTCCGGTTTCGATCTCCTTCTGAGCTTCGACATCGACGAAACGTGCATTGAAACCATGAAGGATAACGGGAAATATTTCAAGCATGAAATTGTGCGTGCCGGCATCGAGAACATGCTTGATGGAAATTTGCTTAAAAGGCTCAAGATGAAACCAGGGGAACTCTTTCTTCTTGCAGGGGGTCCCCCTTGCCAAGGTTTCTCGGTTCAACGTATAGGGAAAGATGTTGATGAAAGAAACGGTTTGGTCCTTCAATACGGAAGGCTGATCGAAGAAGTACGCCCTATGTACTTCCTTATGGAGAATGTTGCTGGTATCCAGGGAAAACGCGGTTCTGCCGTCCTTCAACGCTTGGTGAGGCATCTGGAGGCGATAGGATACAGGGTTCATAAGAAGATTCTCAATGCGGAAAACTACGGTGTCCCGCAGCGTCGGAATCGTATGTTTCTGGTGGGCGAGAGGGACGACATGGGATCGTCCTATCGGTTCCCTGAGCCTAAATGTGTGCGGCGTACCGTCCGAGATGCGATCTCCTTTTTGCCGGAGCCTCCTCTCGATGGCTCCCCCCATCCAGATCATCCTCTGCACCGTAGGGATCGTTTGTCGGAAAAAAACCTTGCGAGAATAAACGCCTTGAAAGAAGGTCAGGGTAGAGATTGCCTGCCGCAAGATCTTCTAGCCGATTGTCACAAGATATCAAGTTCCGTAATAGGTCATAGAAACGTCTATGGTCGAATGGCCTGGGATGACGTTGCTCCGACCATAACGGCCCGATTTGACAGCTTCACAAGGGGCCAGTTCGGTCATCCGGAACAGCCCCGAAGCATTACCCTTCAAGAAGGAGCGTTGTTGCAGACGTTTCCGATTGATTTCTCTTTCACGGGATCGAAGGTTGCGATAGCCAGGCAGATAGGTAATGCAGTGCCTCCGCGTCTTGCCGAGTTCATAGGGGCAAGTATCATCGATTGTTACGAGAAAGGGTTGGGAGATGGCGTCGTTCGAAAAGATAGTAAGAGGCTATCTTAAGCAGCTTCAGTCGGAATGGAACGACGCCAACATGGACGGAGAGCACACGGCAGAGCTCTCCTTTCATCCGTGTCTTGACAGTTTTTTCAAAAAGCTTGCCGACGAGCTCGCAGGAGAAAGGGATACCTGCGTAGTGTTCGAGCCGCGTAACCAGGCGCGCATGGGTAGACCCGATTGGCGCGTCCATGACAGGGAAACGTTTGGCGTTTATGGTTATATTGAAGCGAAAGGACTTTCACTCGAACCTTTTGATATGACTTCATATAAAGGGCAGTTTGACAGGTATCTCTCGCTGGGTCATCGACTTGCTATTACTGACGGCATCGACTTTGTCTACGCATTCGAACAAGGTTGCGAACCGCAATGTGTTTCCGTTGTGGATAAGGGGCTTCTGAAGTTTTCCAACTGGTCTGATCTTGAGGTAAATCCGAAATTCGAATTTGTTATGCGCAGGTTTTTTTCGGAGCCGGTTCCTCGTTACTGCGATGAGGAGTCGCTTGTGGAGCAGGTTGCATTGCGCACAAGATACTTTGCAGATATCGTAACTCAATTTGCTTCCGTTCCGCTTGACGAAGCCGTAGACGATGCAGAGCGGGACGCAATCATCTTGCTGGATGATTTGAAATCATTTGTATACGAGCATGGCGATCTCAGAATGAGAACGGCGAAAGTTTTCGCCGATTTTGTGGCGCAGACGGTCATGTTCACCCTCTTGTATGCCCATAGGATGGTGTGTTCGGAGAGAGATTCTGCAAACGACAAGCATGCAAAGATTAGAAATTTCCTAGTTTTCAAAAGAGGCGAGTGCCGTCCGTTGTCGCCGTTTCTCATGGTTATGAACCGCATCGGAGCTTATGGAGATAAGAATTTTATCATGACCTGGGCTGATGAGTGCATCCGGTTCCTTTCTTATGTCCATATGACAGACGAGCAAAAGAGGCAGCCTGATTATCATGGGCTTTTCGAGCATTTTCTGTCGAAGTTTGATCCGGACTCCCGCTTCGACTACGGTGCCTTCTACACGCCTCGCGAGTTGGCTTCGTGCGTCGTTCGTTTGGCGAATGAAATTGCCGACGATGAGTTCGACGGCGCAAGCATATTCGATGATGGAAACACTCTGATCGATCCTTGTTGTGGGACGGGTTCGTTTTTGGAGCAGCTTCGCGAATGCGATGATGGGCATGGGAGGTATCTGCTTTGCGGCATCGAAGTGCTGCCTGCCCCTTATATGCTTGCGACTTATAGGATGGCGATGCTTGACGGGGATTCCGGGAGGGCATCTCCGTATTGGGTTATTTTGTTGGCTAATACGCTGATTGATCGGGCATTTAATACTGTTGAGGAAGCCTGTACCGTAGAGGGTGTCGAATTGTCGCATGTGAATGAGGTTTCTTCCAGGCCAATCACCCTCGTAGTCGGAAACCCTCCGTCTTCGGATTCGTTTCGAAAGGGACGGCAGGAGGGTTTTTCTTTCATGGACGAGCTTCTTGAAGACTTTCGGCCTCCAAAAAAGGCTCGTCATGGGCGGCAAAATATTCAAAAACAGATTAGCAATCCCTTTGTTCAGTTTCTAAGATGGGCGTGTTTCAAGTTGGAATCGAATTCGGGACCTTCGATGCTTGCGTATGTGGTTCCCAACTCCTTCCTCGAAAACGATTCTTATCGCTATGCGAGAAAATACATCGTTGAGCATTTCGATTTGCTCTGGGTGCTTTCGGTTGATGCGGATGCGAGGGCTGGAATCCGTTCGGATAGTGTGTTCAACACGCAACAGGGAAGGGCGGTGATGATAGCCGTTCGGAAATGCGATGAAGCGTCAAAGATACATACGTATCGTTATCTCGATTTGTCTGGAAAGAGCAGAGACGAAAAAATCGAATACTTCGAAAAGGATGCATGCGATTTGTTGGGTTCGTTTGTCGAATATCCGGTAAATCTTTCAGATTGCTCCTTCGTTCCACTGTTGCCATTCGATCAAGAGGCTTATGCACGATATTGGCCAGTAAGCGGAGATGCCGGTCAAGAAGCTATTTTTAAATCTTATTGTTCGGGGATCAAATTGGCTCCCTCGAGCTTATTCACGCATGCGAAAAAATCCATGCTAAAACGTCGTTGCAGGGAGATTTTGAGCGAAGGCATGCCTGCGGCTAAGAAATGGTTAGGTCGTCAAGACAAGTTTCCTCGAGAGGATGAGATTCGCGAGTTCGCCGAAGCTTTGGCTCCGCTTTTGAAGCAAGGTAAATTCGATGCTGTATTCAATCAGAATACATTCGAGTATGCTTTCAGGCCGTTCGTCACGATAAAGGCTTTTTTGTGGGAGGATCTGCTTAAGAGGTTCTCCCATGTCGGTGGAGGAGGAACGCGTCGGCGCCCTGAACTCATGAAGGCGTATTCTGGAAGCGAGACGCTGGGGTTTGCGCTCTCGCATTCTCCCAAGGATCAAAAGGGCGAGTTGAGGCAGTTTGCCTCATTTTGCTGGCATCGTCCGGACAATGATTTATGCAGGCGCGGAAATTCGTTTCTTTATTTGAACCAATATCCTGTGGGAAAGCGCGGAGACGGCAAGCTGGAGAGCAATGTTAACGAACGGCTTTGCGCGGCGGTGTCCTCTTTGCTGGGCGTCGGCCAGGGCGAGGCATCGACGGCTATCGTGTTTTATACGTATGCCATCCTGTGTTCGCAGGTTTATCTTGATGAATTTGAAGGTGCGCTTTACACGGTCAATCGCGCTGATATGCGCCCGCGTATTCCGATTGCGAATGACTCTGCTGTATTCAGAAGCCTTTCAGATATAGGACGGCGTTTGGCAATGCTCGAGAAAAGCAGCTATCGACCAAGCAATGTCATCGGTTTCGACTATGACAAACTTTGTGCTTGTGTTCCGAAGGATTTCAAGCTTCATTGGGCGAAGGGATTGCAGCCGTTCGATGAGGGGAATGAAACAGTGTCTCTTTCGGGCATCGATGGGGAAGTCGTAACTGTTCCATGTCCGATCGAAGTGCAGCATGTTGTCATTGCTGGATACGAAGTGGTCAAGAATGCATGGATCAAGTTCAATTCATACGAATTCACGCATTGCTCGTTTACCAAGGATGATATGAGGTCATTCTTGGATCTTTTGAACAAGCTTTTTGAATATGTTCGGCTTGTGCGGGAGTCTGACGAAATAGTGCGTCAGCTGCTGAGGCCTGGTTTTTCACTCATTTTGCCAAATGCAAACGACCGGTGAGGAAGGCGCCCCCTCCCCACCGCTTTTTCGATGAAGAGATTTTGAGCCCATGGCCCTTATTACTTCTGCCTACGCTCCCAAACCTGTTGCGACGGCGGCGAGCGCCACGAGGACGCCGACGACGGACTCGCCGCCGAGAAGGCCGCTCGACACGACGAGGCCGGTCTCGGCCTGCGCCTTCTCGCGCGCGGCACGCTCTTCGGAAGCGAGCTTGGCGCGGCGGCGCTTGCACACGGCGTCGTAGACCACTTTCGCCAATGCTCCCAAGAACGCGGTGAGCGACATGTAGAAGGGCAGGTAGATGCCGAGCCCCAGCATCATGGCGGGAAAGCCCGCCAGGTAGAGCGCGAAGCCCGCCGCCAGCCCCAGGGCGAACGCGGGCACCGACGGGATGCCGGACACCATCGTAGCCACGACGGAGGCCTGCGCGGACACGAACGACGCCTGCGGTCCGAACGCCTCGGGGCCATAGGCGCCCACGAGCACGGCCATGACGGCCACGGACACGAGCGCGCCCACGACGGCGCCGATGGCCTGGCCGATCCACTGGGCCTTCGGCGAAGTGCCCAACACGTGTCCCGCGTGGAAGTCGTTCATCACGTCGCCGGCCAGCCCGCACGCTACGGCCACGATGCCGGCCACGAAGAACAGCTGCACCTGCGGCACGTCGGACACCGCGGCCACGGCCAAAAGCACGATGAGGCCGAAGATCTCCATGGGGTCGATGCCCGTCTGGCCCACGCTCTGCGCGCTCATGGCCGTTGCGACGAACGCGAGCAACACCACGATGACGGAGGGCACCGGCCCGAGGCTCAGGCCGAAGCACGCAACGAGCGCCACGGCGGCCACGGCGCAGGCTGCGAGGCTGGCCGAGACGCGCAGACGGCGTTTGGGCGCGCCCGCATCCGCGTCGGCGTTCGCGCTCGCGCCGCCTCTGCGGGCCGTCCGGGCGCCCCTCAGCGTCCGCGCGGCCTTGGGCAGGATGTTCTTGCAGATTACACCCACGCCGGCGCCCATCATGACGCCCATGCCGAGGCTCGAGGCGATGCCTTGCGCGCTCGCGACGTCCCAAAGTCCGGCTGACGAGCCGCCCGCGACGATGCCGAAGTTCGCGAGCAGCGCGCCGGCGAACCACACGGCCACGGCACCGGTTCCTACGAGGAATCCGACGGCCAGGAGCATGGGGGAGTTGTAGATGCCGAACGAGACGCCCGGAATGGCGACGTTGCCGAAGAACATCGCGGGGACGACGCCCGCCCCGTCGCGCAGCGCCGTGTAGACGCCCGCGAGGCCCATTGCGCCGAACAGCTTCGCGCCCGTGCTGCCGCCCGCATCGCCCGCGATGAGCGTCTGCGCGGCGGCCTCGCCGATGGGATACTCCAAGTCGGCGTCCTCGATGAAGTGGCGGCGCAGAAGCGCGGTGCACACAAGGCCGAGGACGACGCCCGACAGCGCCACGAGCAGCATCTCCAGCCAGCCGGCCTCGTCGGCGTGCCCGAGCATCCAGGCACCGGGGATGGTGAAGGCGAGCCCTCCGGCCACCATGGCGCCCGCGCTCATGACGGTGTGCGTGACGTTCGCCTCGTTGAGGCTCGCCTTGCCGTGGCCGAGCGCCTTGAGGAAGAACAGCGAGATGATGGCCGCGAACACGATGGGCCAGGGGAGCGCCCCCATCTTGAGGGCGGTGTACACCGACGCGGCGGTGATGATGGCGCAGCCGACGCAGCCTATGAGGATGCCGCGCAGCGTCAGCTGCCCTTTGACAGAGTCCATGTCCTTCTCCTTTGCGTATATCCGCTTCCCCTCGCATCGGGAAGTCGGGTTACCAACGGGACGGGTACAGTATAATCGAGCGAAAAGGTCGAAGACATCGTTAATTCCTCGCGATTGTGGGTCTGGACGCGCAGGTTCGCCGCGCGAGGGGGAAGGCGGGGAGCATGGCGAGGCGAGGTTCGCTTGAGAAGGGCGCGGCGCAGGCGGTGCTGGCGGTCGACGTGGGGAACACGACGACGAGCCTGGGGATCGTCGAGGACGGCGCGCTTTTCGCCACGTGGTCGCTCACGACCCCCGAGCGCATGACGGCCGACGAGGCGCGCGTGGCGGCGCTGTCGTTTCTGGCCGCGACGGACGGCGCGCCTGAAGTGGGCGACGCCATCGTGGCCTCGGTGGTGCCTGGCCTGACCGACGCGTGGGTGTCTGCCGCGAACGCGCTCTGCGGCAGACGGCCGCTCGTGGTGGGGCCGGGGCTCAAGACGGGCGTGCGCATGCGCTACAACGATCCGGGGGAGCTCGGGGCCGACCGCGTGGCCGACCTCGCCGCCGCGAAGGCCGCCTACGAGCCGCCGTTCATCGTGGTGGATCTTGGCACGACGACGAACTTCGAGGTGGTGGACGCCGACGGGGTGTTCGTGGGCGGCATCATCGCGCCGGGGCTCGCGCTCGCGGCCCGCGCGCTCGCGGGCGCGGCGGCGCAGCTTGCGGCGGTGGAACTGCGTGCGCCCGCGTCCGTCATCGGAAAGAGCACGCGCGAGGCGGTGCAGGCAGGCGTGGTGATGGGCGAGGTGGCCCGCATCGACGGCCTCATCGACATGGTGTGGCGCGAGCTGGGCTGCAAGACGCTCGTCGTGGCCACCGGTGCCGGCGCGCAGACGATGCGCGCCCTCTCCGCGCGCATCGACGCAGCCGACGAGCACCTCACGCTGCGCGGGCTGGGCGCGCTCCACGCGCTCAACCGGCGCTAGGCCGGAAGGGGACGGAGCCCTTCGCTGCCGAGGGGATCGCGCGCGGCGCGCGGGACGGGCTTCGCGCTCACCGCACGGCTGTGCGCCGTTGCGCTTTGTCATCTACGCGCATGCGATCGGCGGGCTTCGCGCTTCCCGCGCGCGTTCGCGCGTGCCCGCGGAATCTGCCGCACGTTTCGCGGCGCTCGTGGGTTACAATAGGCGAATTGTCGTTTCGGAGAAGGGGTCGCAATGGAGAAGGGAAACGTGAAGGCTCTTCTGCCCATCGGAGTGTTCCTCGCATGCTACCTGGGGCTGGGTCTGCTGTTCGAATATGGATTGGGCATCGCCATGGGGTTCTCGACCGTGCCGGTCGTGGTGGTGTTTCTGCTCGCGCTTCTGGTGGCGTGCCTCCAGAACCGCGCGCTTCCCTTCGACGACAAGCTGGCGATCATGGGGCGGGGCATCGGCGACAAGACCATCGTCACGATGATCCTCATCTTCATGGTGGCCGGCGTGTTCGTGGGCACCGTGGGCCGCGACAGCGCCGAGAGCGTCGCCTACCTCATGCTGTCCGTCATCCCCGCGCAGTTCTCCGTGCTCGTGCTGTTCGTGGTGAGCTGCTTCGTGTCGCTGTCCATGGGCACGTCGGTGGGCACCATCACGCTCATCACGCCCATCGCCGTGGCCGTGTCGGCCGCTTCGGGGTTCGACCTGCCCCTGTGCGTGGCCTCCGTCATGGGCGGCGCGATGTTCGGCGACAACCTGTCGTTCATCTCCGACACCACCATCGCGGCCTGTCAGGGCCAAGGATGCCAGATGAAGGACAAGTTCCGCGAGAACTTCAAGATCGCGCTGCCGGCGGCGTTCGTCTCGCTCGCCATCATCCTCGCGCTGTCGCTTGGCTCCGACATCAGCGGCACCGTGCAGCATGACTACGACCTCGTCCAGCTTGTCCCGTATCTCATCGTGCTCGTGGGCGGCATCGTGGGCGTGAACGTGTTCGTCGTGCTTCTGCTGGGCATCGCGTCGGGCTCGCTCATCATGGTGGCCACCGGGGCCACGGCGCCGGTGGATCTGCTGGCGAATATGGGCTCGGGCGCGGCCGGCATGTTCGAGACGACGATGGTGGCGGTGCTCGTGAGCGCCATCTGCGCGCTCATCCGCGAGCACGGCGGCTTCACCGCGCTTCTGAACGGCATTAAGAGCCTGTTCAAAAGCAGGAAGGGCGGGCAGCTCGGCATGGGCTTGCTCGTGGGGGCGATGGACATCTCCACGGCGAACAACACGGTGGCCATCGTGATGGCGAACCCCATCGCCGCCGACATGGCGAAGACCTACGGCATCACGCCGCGCAAGACGGCTTCGATCCTCGACACGTTCTCGTGCGTGTTCCAGGGCATCATTCCCTACGGCGCGCAGATGCTCGTGGCCATCTCGGCGGCCTCCGAGCTGGGCTACGCGGTGTCGGCGTTCCAGATCATCCCGCTTTTGTTCTATCCGTTCTTGCTGCTTTTGAGCTCGCTTGCGTTCATCTTCCTCGTGCCGGAGAAAAAGGAGAAGGAGCGCGCTTAGCGTCTTTGAGGGAGGCGTTGCTGGAACGATATCGCGTTCGTCGATCGGGGTCTTCGCGGCGCGGCTCGAAAGGCGCGTTGTCTTGTCGGTCCCTTTCCCGCGCGCCGCGCCGAAAGGAAAGCGCCCTTCTCTCCGACATGCGGTCGATCGTCTCGCCCTAGGTTGAAGGGGAGGTGATCGGCTGCCTTGGCGGCGTTTCGTTTCCACCTTGCGAAAGGCGGGATTCCGTGCCGGTGCCGATGTGGGTTTTTTGCGCCGGGTAACGCGCCGTTCGACCTCGATGCCGTGCAGAGGATTAGCCTCGGTTTACAAAGCGGTGCGAATCACGTATCCTTCTTCACGTTCATATGGATGGCACCGCGCCGCCTGTCTGTCGCAAGGGCGCCAGGCGGTGCTTGAGGCGAAAGCCCGCCCTCGCGCGGCGCTTCGGCGCTTTCGCCCTTGCGTGATCGGCTGCGAAGGCGCGCCTGGCGTCTGCGCTTTCGGTTGGGCACCGGACGCGCCTTCGCAGCCGCCATGACGGAAAGGAAGTCAAACGTGTTCAGCATGCGTCTTCTGCGCATGGTGCCCGCCGCGCGCGGGCCCATCGTGGCCAACGTGGCGCTGCAGTGGGTCGCGCTCGCGGCCAACGTGGCGCTCATGATTTTGTTCGGCCTGTTCGTGCAGGCGTGGTTCGAAGGCGTGCTCGACGTGGGCCCGTGGCTTTGGGGCCTGGGATGCGCGGCGGCGGTCGCCATCGCGGTGCGCATGGCGTGCTTGGCGGGCGCGCAGCGTTGCGGGCTGGCCGCGGCGCAGGCCGCCAAGCGCGCGGTGCGCCAGGAGGTGTACGACAAGCTCGTGCGCCTCGGGCCCTCCTACGCCGAGCGGGTGCCCACTGCCGAGGCCGTGCAGGTGAGCGTGGAGGGCTGCGAGCAGCTGGAGAGCTACTTCGGCCAGTACGTCCCGCAGCTGTTCTACGCGGTTTTGGCCCCCCTCACGCTGTTCGCGTGCCTCGCGCCCTTGTGCCTGCCCGCGGCGGCGGCCCTCTTGGCGTGCGTGCCGCTCATCCCCTTGTCCATCGTGGCGGTGCAGAAGATCGCCAAGCGCGTCATGCGCACCTACTGGGGCGCCTACACCGACTTGGGCGGCGCGTTCCTCGAGAACCTGCAGGGTTTGACCACGCTCAAGATCTACCAGGCCGACGGGGAGCGCCATGCGCGCATGAACGAGGAGGCCGAGACGTTTCGCCGTGCGACGATGCGGCTTCTGCGCATGCAGCTGAACTCGGTCACGGTCATGGACCTGTTCGCGTTCGGCGGCGCGGCGGTGGGCATCATCGTGGCGCTCGTTCAGTTCGCGGACGGCCAGGTCCCCCTGTTCGCGGCCTTTGCCGTGGTGTTCCTGTCGTCGGAGTTCTTCATCCCGCTGCGCACGCTCGGGTCGTTCTTCCATACGGCCATGAACGGCATGGCCGCCGCCGACAAGATGTTTTCCATCCTGGACGCGCCCGAGCCCGAGCGCGGATCGCGCGCGATCGACCCGCAGGGCGCGGGCGTGTCGCTGCGCGGGGTGGGCTATTCCTACGACGGCGAGCGGCAGGTGCTCGCGGACGTGGACTTCGAGGCGCCGGCGGGATCGTTCACGGGCATCGTGGGCGAGAGCGGCTCGGGCAAGTCCACGCTGGCGGGCGTGCTGTGCGGGCGCAACGCGGGCTTCACCGGACAGGTGGAGCTGGGCGGCGTGCCCCTTTTGGAGGCGTCGCGCGCCTCGGTGGCGCGCACGGTGTGCGTCGTGCCGTTCGCCAGCTACCTGTTCAAAGGCACGGTGCGGTCGAACCTGCTTCTGGCCGATCCGCAGGCGGGAGACGACGAGCTGTGGGCGGCGCTCGCGCGTTGCCGGGCGGACGGGTTCGTGCGCGCTTCGGGCGGTTTGGACATGCCCGTCGCCGAGCAGGGGTCGAACCTCTCGGGAGGGCAGCGGCAGCGCCTGGCGCTTGCCCGTGCGCTTCTGCACGACGCGCCGGTGTACGTGTTCGACGAGGCCACGTCCAACGTGGACGCGGAGAGCGAGCGCGCCATCATGGAGGTCGTCCGCGAGCTCGCGCGCGAGAAGACCGTCATCGTGATCACCCACCGGCTGGCCGCCGTGGCCGAGGCCGACCGCATCTACGTGATGGCCGACGGGCGCGTGGCCGAGTCGGGCTCGTGCGAGGAGCTGCTGGCGCGCAAGGGCGCGTTCGCGCGGCTGTGGGGCCAGCAGGCAGACCTCGAGCGCTTCGCGGCTGCGGTCGACGCCGACGAGCCGTCGCGCGCGGCCGAGGAGGCGTGCGACGAGCGCGCCGCGCAGGACGGCCGGCCGGACGGGGCGCAGGGCCGGGACGCGTCCGCAGAGCGCCCGCGGCGCTCGCACGTGTCGGTGATGCTGCGGCTCGTGGGCCTCGTGAAGCCGCTCCTTCCGTGGATGGTGCTCGCGGCCGCGCTCGGGGTGCTCGGCTTTCTGGCCGCCATCTTCCTCACGGTGCTCGCGGCCTACGCGCTGGCCGACGCGGCGGGGCTTCCGCAGGGCATCGGGCTCGCCGCGGCGTGCGCGCTCGTGGCGGCGTGCGGCATCGTGCGCGGCCCCTTGCGCTACGGCGAGCAGCTGTGCAACCACTATCTGGCCTTCAAGCAGCTCGCGCTCGTGCGCGACAAGGTGTTCGCGTCGCTGCGGCGGCTGGCGCCGGCCAAGCTCGAGGGCCGCGACAAGGGCGACCTCGTCTCCCTCGTCACCTCCGACATCGAGCTTTTGGAGGTGTTCTACGCCCACACGCTCTCGCCGGCCGTCATCGCGCTCGTGGTGTCGCTCGGCATGGCGGCGTTCATCGCGACGCTCTCGCCGGTGCTCGGGGCGCTCGCGCTCACGTCGTACGTGCTCGTGGGCGTGGTGGCGCCGTTCCTCTCGTCGCTGGCGGCGGGAAGCGGCGGGCGCGAGGTGCGCGAGGGCTTGGGCGCGATGAACTCGTTCGTGCTCGACAGCCTGCGCGGCCTGCGCGAGACGCTGCAGTTCGGGCGCGCCGACGACCGGGCGCGCGAGCTTTCGCTGCGCGCCGGGGAATTGGAGCGCGACGAGGCGCGCCTCAAGGGCCGCGCCTCGGTGGCCATGGCGGGCGTGAACGCGCTCGTTTTGGCGCTCGACGCGACGATGGTGCTCGCGGCCGGCGCGCTCGTGGCGAAAGGGCAGCTGTCGCCCGGCGCGGCCATCGTGGCGGCCTCGGCGCTCATGTCCTCGTTCGGTCCGGTCATCGCCGTGGCGAACCTGGGCTCGACGCTGCAGCAGACGCTGGCGTCGGGCGCGCGCGTGCTCGATCTGCTCGACGAGCGCCCCCAGACCAAAGACGTGTCGGACGGCGTGGACGTGGGGGCGTTCACGGGCGCGGGCGCAAGCGGCGTGGACTTCTCCTACGACGGGCGCCCGGTGCTCGACGACGTGAACCTGCGCATCGAACCGGGGAGCATCGTGCAGCTCGCCGGGCGCAGCGGGTCGGGCAAATCGACTCTGTGCAAGCTGCTCATGCGCTTCTGGGACGCCACGCGCGGCGTGGTGGAGGTGTCGGGCACCGACGTGCGGCAGGTGAACACGGCCAGCCTGCGCCGGACGGAGGGCTACATGACCCAGGAGACGCACCTGTTCGCGGGCACCGTCCGGGAGAACCTGCTCATCGCGAAGCCCGATGCGACGGAGGGCGAGCTGGCGGACGCCTGCGCGAAGGCGTCGCTCTCGGGTCTGATCGAGCGGCTTCCCAAAGGGCTCGACACCGAGGTGGGCGAGCTGGGCGAGACGCTTTCGGGCGGGGAGCGCCAGCGCATCGGCCTCGCGCGCGTGTTTTTGCATGACGCGCCGTTCGTGCTGCTCGACGAGCCGACTTCGAATCTCGACAGCCTGAACGAGGCGGCCGTTTTGCGGGCGCTCTCCGAAGGCCGCGGCGGCAAGACCGTCGTGCTCGTGAGCCACCGCGCCTCAACGGCCGCCATCGCCGACGTCTCCTACACTGTGGAGCGCGGTCGGCTGTCGTAGGCGGCCGGTCCGTCGGCGACGGCGCGCGTCAAAGGCCGCTTGCGGGCTTGCCGTCCCAGCCGCCTTCGGCGAGCGTGCGGCCGTCGAGGGCCTTGAGCGCGAAGCGGCCGTGCTCGTAGACGGCGTAACTCGCCGAGCCGTCTTTGGGGATGGAGGCGCTTCCGGGGTTGACGAACAGCACGCCGTCGCGCTCTTCAAGCGTCTTCACGTGCGTGTGGCCGGAGAGGAAGGCGCTTTTCGGCGGCAGGGCCGGCGGGTCGTCGGGGGTCTTCCCCGGCAGGTGGCCGTGCGTGAGGTAGAGCATGTGCCCGTCGGCCTCGACGAGGGCGTAGTCGGCCAGGCAGGGGAAGTCGAGCACCATCTGGTCGACTTCGGCGTCGCAGTTGCCGCGCACGGCCACTGCGCGTGCGGACCATCCGTTGAGGACGGCGAGCGCTTCTTTGGGCGCGTAGCCCTCGGGCAGGTCGTTGCGCGGCCCGTGGTAGAGCAGATCCCCCAGAAGGACGATGCGGTCGGGCGATTCGGCTTCCACGCGCGCGTCGAGCGCGCGCACGGCGGGTGCCGCGCCGTGCAGGTCGGAGGCTATCAGAAGCTTCATGGGCGTCCTTTCTTCGTTCTCGTCGGTTTCGCGCCTTCGGACGGGGACGCGACTTTGCCGCGCCTTCCCGTCGGGGGCGCCTGCGGTTTTCGCCGTCGCGCCGCTCGGCGTCGGGAGGGATTTCAGGCCCGGCGGGGGTGGAGGGTCGTTTTCGCCTCGCGCATCCTGCGGTCATCCCAGATCGGCGCAGTAGCCGCGCTCGATGGGGCGGCGGGAGTCATCGGGGAAGAGGTGCGCGTAGAGCGCGGTGAAGTAGCGGTCGGTCATCGAGGCTATGTAGTCCACCACGATCTGGTTCGGCTCGGTGCGCAGGTACTCGTCGCGGTCGATGGAGCTTGACTTCGCGGCCAGGTAGTCCACGTGGTGGCGTACCGCGGGCGAGCTCTCGTCGCCGGCCTTCAAGTCGGCCAGCAGCCGCTCGTACAGGCGCTCGAACATCTCCTCCACCACGTTACCTGCGTCTTGAGAGAGGCCCTCCCGCCCGTAGATCAGCTCGTAGTTCTGCGCCTTGGCGCGCTTGAGGTCGGCGAACATGGCCTCGCTCAAGGCGATGCGGTCGCGCCCGTAGCTGTTGTTCACGATGTCCACCGTGAGGTTGTGGATGATCTGGGCGTTCCCTTTCCCCATGACGGAGGTCTCGAACGCGTCGAAGGAGGGCAGCACGCCCATGTCCACGGCGTCCTGCCGGTCCTTGCCGAGGTAGGCGATCATGTCGCTCACGCGCACCACGCAGCCCTCCAGCGTGGAGGGGCGCAGGCGCTTGATGGCGCGCTCGTCGGCGTTGCACGCATCCACCAGCGCGTCGAGCGCCGCGAAATCGTGCGTGTCGCCCATGCGCAGCACCTGGCAGGCGAACTCGCCGTTATGGCACAGCACGCCGTCGAGCGTTTGCAGGCTGATGTTGCGGCGGTAGAGCTGGTCGAGCACGCGCACGGAGTGCACGTTGTGGTTGAAGTAGCGCCCGGTGCGCGCGTGGTAGCACTTGCTGAGGAACCGCTCGCCCGCATGCCCGAACGGCGTGTGGCCCACGTCGTGGCCGAGCGCGATGGCCTCTATGAGCTCGCAGTTCAGCCCTAGAAGCGTTCCGATGCCGCGCGCCACGCGGCTCACCAGCTGCACGTGCAACCCTCGGCGGCAGATGTCGTCGTTCTCCACGAAGCTGAACACCTGGGTTTTGCCGGCGTAGCGGTTGTAGGCCGGCACGTTCAGTATCTTCTCGATGTCGCGCGCGAACGCGGGGCGCGTGAGCGTGGCGCGGTCGTGGGCCTTGTCCTCGCGGCGCGCCACGTCCTCGTCGGGAAACGCGTGCGGGTTGCGCCGCCCCGCCGCGCGGTCGGCGCGGATGGCGGCCTCGGTATCGGGGTCGAGCGCAAGGTAGGGGATGCGGGCGTGCTCCATGGCGAGTCCTCTGCTCGTGCGCGCGCCGTCCGGCGGCGCGCATCGGTTCGTTCGAGGACATTGTAGCGCATGGGATATCATCGTACTAATGTTTCACGTGAAACATTAGGATGCAAGCTCGGGCGGGCTTGCTTTCGGAGCGGTGGAGGTCGCAAAACGAAATCAAAACATGCGTTCGTTCATGATATCATAGCGACATGCGATCGGCAGCTAATCCGGATCGGAAGGAGCTGGCAATGAAGTACTTGTATTCGAAGGTCGATGGGGTCACGTTGACGTATGGCCGTATTCGCCGACGCGGCGGCATCGACGAGATTCCGGTGTACTTCGAGCGCGAGAGCCAAAACGGGGATTTCGATTTCGCCGAAGGTGTCGCGCCTCAGTGCGTGTTCCATCGTTCCAAGGGCTTCTCCGAACTTGAGTTGAGCGAGCTTTCACGCTACCTGCAAGCGAACCTGCTCTTGCTGTTCGAGGATGCCTACGAGAAGCGCGATGCGTCATGATGATGTCGCCGAACGTGCTGCGCTATCGCAATTTCTCGATCGGTTTCTTTTCGGACGAAGGAAGCGAGCCTATTCATGTTCACGTATGGGTCGGTTCGGATCGGTCGGTGTCGTCGAAATTCTGGATCAAGAAAGACGGCGTCGAACTTGCCCATAACAAAGCGCGCATTGCCGATCGCGACCTTTCGAAGATCGAGAAGTATCTCGTGCTCAACCGCCAGATGATCATTGCGCGCTGGTACGAGTATTTTGAGATGTGATCAGGAAAGTTTGAAAATGAAGATCGAAGAAGCTTTGTTGAGCGAATTTGAATCGTTGGCCAAGCATATTGAGCAAGGTGGCGGAGTCTTAGGCGTTTCGACAGGGTTCAAGGACATCGATGGCTTGATCCACGGTTTTCGAGGCGGCGACCTCGTTGTTCTGGCTTCGCGTCCGGGCGTGGGCAAAACGTCTTTAGCCCTCAACATTGCAATGAACGCTGCGAAACAGGGTTCTTCCGTTGCATTTGTATCACTTGAAATGCCTGCTGATCAAATTATGCAGCGTATAATGTGCGCCGAAGCGCGCGTGAGCCTGTCGCATCTACGTGCTGGCTGTATACAAGATTCTGACTGGGGTGTTATCGTCGAAGCGGCGCGCGTGCTGTCGGATTTGGATTTCTCTGTGGAGGATGCTCCGGTAATGACGGTGGAGCGTATTCGCAACGCAGTGGCAGATACGCTTGAGAAGAAGAATCCGCTCATTGCGATTGACTCCTTGCAGCTCATCATGCCCGATGAGGACGATCTTGCCTACAAGAACCGCACTGTGGAAGTTGATAGGCTCGTGCGGGGACTCAAGCTTTTCGCTCGTGAATGCGACGTTCCTCTCCTTGTAACGGCGAGTTTGTCTCGTGCATCCGTCAATCGAAATTGTGGCAGTCGCCCTTTGCTTACCGATTTGCGGGAATCGGGCGCTATCGAGCAAACCGCCGACGTTGTCATGTTTGTTGATCGAAGCATGGACGAGATCGAGGCCGAGTGCGAAGATCGCCCCGATCTGGGATTGGCCGAGATCATCGTGGCGAAGCACCGCAACGGCCCCACGTGCGACATACCGTTATGTTTCAACGCGGAATGTCTACGCTTCATGGATTTCATCGGCGATTCTCGCATAGGCTGTTACCTCTAAAAGCAAAGAGGTGCCTTTCGGTTTTCCCTGAAAGGCACCTGCGTATTTTCAGTACCGATACAGCGCGGCCATGCCGGAGCCGCCGGGGATCTTCTCCGGGTCGAGTTCGAACACCTCGGCGTCTTGGGCCAGCGCGGCGCGGGCGAGGGCGTCGACGAGCTCGGGCCCTTCGAAGCGCTCGTGCGGCCCGCGCTCGATCAGGCTCACCTCGCCGGTCTCGGCGTCGAAGACGCCCGGCACGTCCGCGTCCTCGGCGACGAACAGGGCGCGCACGCGGCGTTCGGCGAGCGAGAGGCCGATGGCCGAAAGGTCGCAGACGCCCCGTCCGTGAGCCGCCGCGTCGCCGAACCCGGCGAGCAGGCGGTCGGCCCGCCGCGCGCGCTCGCGCTCGATCACGCCTTTCGCCTCGTCTAAAAGCTCGCGCGCAGACAGGCCGCCGACGTCTTTTTCGATGCCCTCGTCGAGCAGGTGCGGGATCGTGGAGATGCGGCGGAAGGAGGTTTGGTGCTCGGGCAGGGCCACGAGGATCACGGGAACCTCCGTTTCCCTCGCAAGGCGTTCGGACACGGCTTCGTTCACGGAGCGGAAGAACTTCTCGGCCTCCTCGTTCCTCACGTCGTTGCGCGATTTGTGGCCGTGGTAGGGCGGCAGGTGGTTCTCGAGGGACGGGTAGTCGAGGGCACCCGGCCGCCCGTCGTAGACGTCGGGGAACTCCTCGCTGTACGTGCCGGGCACGTCCGCGGGCAGCTTCACGCGCTCGAGCGAGCCGAAGCTGCCGCGGATGAGCGCGAAACGGTCGGCGCTGAGGCCCAGCAGGAGGTAGCGCGAGCCGAACCCGAGCTCCTTCAGAAGCGGGCGCACGAGAAACGCGTCGCCTACGACGACGATCGGCTCCACGTGGCGATCCAGGTTGCAGACGAAGGCCCCCTCGTTGGAGACGAACGCCGCCAACGCGCCGTCCGCAGACGGGCCGGCCAGCTCGTCGAAGCGCTCGGCGAGACGCTCGAGCAGCCTGTCTGCCCCTGCGCGCTCGCGGCGCTCGAAGCGCTGGGCGAGGCGCTCGCGCGCTCGGGCGGCCATCTCTTCAAAGCGCCGACGGTCCGTCGTGCGGGCTTCGAGGCCGTGCGTAGGGGAGTAGATCGTCACGAGGGGAGGCTGCGCGCTTTCGTACAGCGCTGCTCCGATGTCTTCAAGTCGAGTGATGCCGTCGTCCATGTTCGACCTCCGTGCTCTCGGGGCTTCGCCGTGGTTTCGCGCCAGCATACCAGTCGCCTTCGCGTGCAGGGCTGACGGGACGGCCCCGTAAGCGGACGGTTGGCGATCTGCTGATCTTGCCGCGTTCGGCCCTGCCGACGGGCCTTGCGCTATACTGTCGGCAGCGGGCGCGTGCGGACGCGCGAAGGGCGGGACGGACGGAGGAGACGGCGGCGCATGGCGGGCGGCATCAGCGAAGAGGACATCCAGAAGGTGCGCGAGGCGAACGACCTCGTGGCGGTCATCGGAGAACGCTCGCCGGTGAAGCAGCGCGGGCGCGACTTCTGGTGCTGCTGCCCGCTGCACAACGAGAAGACCCCGTCGTTCAAGATCGACCCCGCGCTGCAGCTGTGGCACTGCTTCGGCTGCGGCGAGGGGGGAGACGTGTTCGCCTTCGTCATGAAGACCGAGGACCTTTCGTTTCCCGAGGCCGTGCGGCGGCTTGCCGAGCGCGCCCACATCGAGATAACGGAGTCGGGCGGGCGTCCGGGCGAAGGCGCCGGGCGCAAGGCGCGCCTCAAGGCCGTGTGCGCCGAGGCGGCCGAGTACTACCATGCCCAGCTCATGCGCAACCCCGGCCCCGACGCGTCGGCGGCGCGCAGCTACCTGGCAGGGCGCGGGCTGGGCGGGGAGGTGCCGAAAACCTGGCAGCTCGGGTTCGCTCCGGGGCGCGGCAGCCTCGTGCGGCATCTTGCGGCGGCGGGGTTCACCGCCGAGGAGATGCAGCAGGCCAACGTGGCGCTCGTCGGCAAGGGCGACGGCAAGCTGCGCGACCGCTTCTACAACCGCGTGATGTTCCCCATCCGCGACCCGCAGGGCGACTGCATCGCCTTCGGCGGGCGCGTGGTGGGCGCGGGCGAGCCGAAGTACCTGAACTCGCAGGAGACGCCGCTGTTCCACAAGTCGCAG
>ERZ826396.852-NODE-852-length-40575-cov-5.552270_pt1 | contig 40575 bp, 35 predicted proteins | sample MGYA00519926_ERZ826396 | MGnify/ENA primary metagenome ERZ826396 (study PRJEB31778, sample SAMEA3449230) | human gut metagenome | biome: human gut; feature: human-associated habitat; material: faeces | place: United Kingdom | collected 2010/2012 ... | reverse complement strand
GTTACGGTATAATCAAGAAGAACTGTCTGATCCGACCAGAGAGACGGTTCATAGGAATTGGCAGGGAGCGGCTGCATGAATTCTTTTTCCTCATGGATATAAGCATCACGGCGGTTCCCTTCCCGCTTCTTAAAGGCATAGCCGTTGAGTTCTTCCAGCTTTTCAGCAACGGCTTCTTTTGCATCGGCCAGGGAGAAGAAGGTTTCGTTCCGCAGTGCTGCCAGAATCCACGTAGATGCATAGGAGACACTGCCCTCGGCATGGCTCTTGTCCTGCGGACGGCGGACGCGGGCAGGGACGACCGCAGTACCATAGTGGTCTGCAAGTTCTGAATAGCTGCGGTTAAGGACCGTTTCCATACGGGTGTTTTTCAGCACGCCGGTGCGGAGATTGTCCGGGATCGTCAGCCTGGGGACACCGCCGAAATACTCATAGGCGTGTACATGGCAGAGCAGCCAGTTTTCAGACTTCATGTCGCTGCAAAGCTCCGCATAAACATAGCAGCTGCAGGGAAGGACCCCTATAAAAAGGTATGCGGGAACAGTTTCCCCAGTAACAGGATCTTTAATTGGCAGTGTCCCTCCTGCCCAGTCCACTTCCATGGCATCTCCGGGTTTATGATGGATTCTCATAGTGGCTTTGGATTTTTTGGCCCATGCCCGGTAAATGTCACAAAACTGTGTATACTGGTATGGGACGCGCCCGGCATTGGAGCAATTGACCTGGTATTCTTTCCAAAGCAGTGTCAGGTTCACTCCTTTTTTTGCCAGTTCACGGTGGATCCAGGCACAGTCCGGTTCCAGATAAACATTTGCTTTTTCCTGCCGTTCCGGATAAAGCAGAGCATAAAGCTGTGGATTGGTCACCTCCTCTCCAAGCGGCCACCGGATTCCTTTCTCGTCCGCAAGCCGTTCTACTTCCCTTACGGTGTTGCGGGAGCTGCGCAGTGATCCGGCGATCTGGGTAATGTTGTGTCCAAGGCTCTGGAGCCTCAGGATTTCGCGATAATCTACCATGATCATCGTCCTCCTTAAATGATAGTCACACGAATGTGTGCCATCATCATTATAAGAATGACTTTGATCACCGACTATCCCTCTCCGAGATCAGTGATCTGAATCTCCGTGAAAGGTGATCAGATTGACCGTGAGGGATGGTCAGTTCCTCTGAAATATACAGGAGGGCAGGAAGATGGCGAGACGGGTTGTGACATTAGAAGAAAAGATAGAGAAAGCTCAGATCAATGTGGCCGAAACAAAAGTGAAATACGATAAGGCAGTTGATGAATTGGAAAAGCTTCTGACGAAACGGAAGGAGCGGGATAACAAGCAGCTCCTGGAAGCATTCTCAAAAAGCGAGAAAACCCTTGCAGAAGTCATTGAATTCCTGCAAGGGAATAGGCCGTCAGAAGATTGAGTGTTACATAACAATTGGACAGGGGAAGAAAAAGCATGATGACACTAACGCAGTATAAAAAAGTAATTAAATCTTTAACCAGAGATGAATTAGAAGCGCATTTATTTGAAATGTTCAAATCTTCTAAAGTTTTCAAGGATATCGAAAGCAGTTGTTGGAGCGTGGAATCCAATGATGAATTGATAGCCAGTCTGCAGAAACGATTAGAAAAGGTTTTCTGGAAGGAACAGTTTTCTTTGAGTGAATGCAAAGGTGTGCTGAACGACTACCTAAGCAGAACTGTAGATGAAGGAACGAAGGCTCTGATGCACCTTGCTTTCGCTGCCGAAGCCGCAGAACTTAGTGCAGTATACGGTGACTATGGGGGAAGATTTTACAACAGCCTTGAATCCTCAGCTGAAAAATTTTTGAATTATGCGAAACTGCATCCGGATTTCTTCAGCCTCCACGAAACAGAATTCGAAAACCTCATATCTACTGCCGATCCTCTGGGGTATGGCGTATCAGATGATCTGGGATATATGATGGAAAACGTTCGCATAGAACTCGGGTATTATGATGATCCAGATGGGGACAAGTGATGACTGCAATTAGCGTTGAGGGTTAAAAAACTCAGGAAGTTAAGGTTGATAGAGCCTGCCGAAGGCCACCGAATTCGAGCAGCATGACATTCTGGAACTTCTCCATAGGAGACGCAAGACATCATCTACCTTCTTCTCCCTATATAATTCTAATGGCTGGTATGATCAGCCAGGGATGATGACAATCCTATCACAGAAGCAATTCTTGACTACATCAAGCATAATACATACAAGATTAACATTATCCCAGCAAATCAGCTAACTACAGAGCCATACAAGAGGGTATGAATTAGCTCCTGCACTAAACGCGCAAACTCACAGGTAACAATCAATCAAACGCTTTATCCCAATTCCGGTATACGTTTTCTATTCCTCCTGAACAAAGGTACTCCCGCGCAAAAATAATCATTATAGATCCTCTTTTAAACACAGACTTAACATCTCGTTATATAAACTAACTTGATATCATCGCCAATACCATATTTTTCAACTCATTTCTATCAAGTTTTCCTCCTACCGTATATGGAAATGCATTTAATTCCAATACTATATCTGGCCACATATATCGTGGCAACTCAATTTTTATAAATTTATTTATATCATAAATATTATATCCCTTTTTAGGTATTACACAACATACCAACAGTTCTTTATTACTTAAATTTTTTTCAAAATATACTACTGCACATAAATCTATAAGTTCATATTGCTCAATGCACTTTTCAATTTCGCTTATTTCAATTCTATATCCCCTCAATTTTATTTGATAATCATTACGACCTAACCACATTATATTACCATCTTCTACTCGACACTTATCACCTGTCCTATAAATAAATCTGCCAAGGTTTGATGCATATAAAAATTTTTTGCTTGTTTCTTCCTTGTTACATATATATCCTTCCGCCAAGGTTGAACCTGCAATACATAACTCACCAATCTCACCTTTATTTACAGGTGATAAATTAGAGTCTAATATGTAAAAACTAACACCTTCAATTGGCTTTCCAATTAAGACACTTTTTGCATTTGTTATATCCTTATATGACACCCATATTGTCGTTTCAGTTGGACCATATGCATTATAGATTTGACATTGCAAATTTTTCTGTAATTCTTCAAGCAGTAATATAGACAATTGCTCTCCACCAACCATAAGTAATTTAATTGTTTTAAGTGCATCAAAATGAGGATCCAATATTTTTATTAATTTCAATCTAGAAGGAGTTACTTGGAGCATATCTATTTGATACAACTCTATCATCTTTAAAATTATTCGCGGACTTCTTCTTTCTATATATGAAGCTAAAAATACTTTCCATCCCATCATAAGAGCAAATATAGATTCCATAAAAAAAATGTCAAAAGAAATTGATGTTATACATATTATCGACTTAATATTTGAAAAGGAAATTGCTTTACATGTTCCATTAATAAACCTTTCTAAAGCGTATTTACTAACCAATACTCCTTTAGGGACACCCGTAGAACCTGATGTAAACAATATATAAGCATTTCCCTTTCCTAATTGATTTTTAAATAACCTTTCATTACTAACCTTAAGTTTCTTATTGATGTCACATGTCTCATATTTTTCAAATGCATTAATATATTCTTTTTCTGTTATAATTACTCTAACATTTACTTGAGATAGGATTTTATTTACTCTTGCAAGAGGTATTTCAATATCTATAGGAAGATAAATATACTCTGAAGATAATGATGCAAGCATAACAAATAATACTTCAGGACAAATGTGTGAATAAATCACAATAACATTTCCCTTATTATTTATACCATATTCTAAAAAATTTAGCCAAGAATTGGTATTACAGCAAATCGCATCAGATGTAAATATCATATCTTCATAAATAATTTGCGAAGTCTTTTGTACAAGCATTATAAATCCCTCTTCCCAGATGTACTTGAACCATAAGCTTATTTTTTATCTCTAAATTTTTAGATAACTATACCGATAATTTAATTTTATATTTCTGGGCTCGCATTTTTTTAATCCTCAATGAATTCGAATTATCATCATTCTCAAACCCCTCTAAAGGACAAATACCTCTAATACTCATCCCACTATCAATAAGGCCATTTATCTTTTCAGGATTATTACTTAATAAATAAATGTCTTTCCCATTTCGCAAATATGAAATTATTGTACCAATATTACTATATACTCTTTTCTCCTCTTCCAATCCTACCACAGTACACGACTCAAATGTGTCAAGCCCATAGTCATCTTGTATTCTATGTGTAATCGCCTTTGCATAAAGACCAATACCCCTTCCTTCTTGTTGTGCAAGATAGACTACTGCTCCACTCCCGTTTTCAGCAATAGCTTTAAATGAGGCTTTAAGCTGTTGACCGCAATCACATCTCAGCGAAAAAGCCACATCACCTGTAAAGCAACATGAATGAACTCTAACCAAAGCCTTCTCCGAATTCCCAAAATCACCATAAACCAACAAAGAATTATAATTCCTATTTGCTCCTACGTTTTTTATATACTCCACCATATCCTTAAATGGCACTTCGTTATCTGTCTTTTCCCATACATACCACTTGTAAACTTGGCGTGTTCTCCCTTCATCTATAGATAAAGGAAAATTAACTGGTCCAAATAAATGAATATAACAATTATTACCTTTAAGAGTAACATAATATTTCTTCAATTCATTAATCATTTCACTAGTTGTCATCATTCTTTCTCCCACTATTAATATTATTTTTTCAAAATCACTCTTATAGCCATTATTCCTAATATACCGATCTAATTTAGTTCTTATCTTATAATGAAGAACAAATAATTACATGCTATTATCTATTTTCTATAATTAAATAACTATATCTCTCTTCTCATCTTTATAAAATATATTTCTCAAATATTACACCCCATATAGTTCATACGGAGAACCAAGTACACCACATTTTATACTTTAAATTAACTCCCCAAATTCATTAAGTATACAATTCATTAAATAAAGCTTTAAAAAGAGCATATGACACCGAACACCCTCCCGGTCCTCTCACCCCACCGCTTCCACCCGATACTATTTTACCATAACGCATAAACTGTTTCCTAATATATTCTGTCTTCGCTATAGAATAATTAGGATGATACCCCAAAACACCTACTATTCTCTTATCTTTGGCCAATACCATATCCTCGTCAACTATATCTCTAATATTCTCTGCATAGCCCACATAAGGTATTCCTTTATTAGCTTTAATCATTTCTATGGCATCATCCAAACTATAAAATATTACTTGATGCCCTATACAAATATCTTCTATTTTATCCGTCCGAAAATATCCTATCATTCTAAACTCATGCATACCGTTTTGAATCAAAAAATCAACTCCAAATATCCAATTATCAATATGCATTTCCCGTAAATAACGTATATAAAAATTTTTATAAATACAAAACTCATCACTTGAAAAAATAAAAATATTATGTGATACCGTTTGATTATCCCAAAACATTAAAATATCTCGAAATTTCTGATACTCAGCAAAATACTCTAACTTAGCATACATATCCACATATAATGAATATAATTCTCTTTTTAAATCTGGAAAGAAAAATTCAAATTGTCTTTGATACTCATTTCCAGGTTCAGGAGAATGAATTAAATTCTCAACTTTTCCATTTACTCCATACATTATTCGTATATCACTTTTTAATATTCTAAGTCTATCAAATGCATTATTTCCATATAATATAATAGCAGTTGATTCACCACTTGATAAATATTCTAAATACGGTCTGAGTTCGTAACGTGTTGTGAAATTATTATAAGCAAAACTTCGAGATATTATTTTATTTCTCCTTATAATTTCTTTAAAACCTCTATCAGATAAAAAATTAACTATTTCATTTGTTAAGCACTTTTTTACGCCATCAGGTTTTATGATTAGCAATGCGTATTCACTATTCAATCTTCTCATTTTTACCCTCTATTAATCTTATTGTATATTCAACCAAATCATTAAAGGAAGAAATATTATCAAGAGATAAATAATCATCTTCAAATTCTATGCCAAATTTGTTTTCAATCGCAACTATCATCTGAATAAAGGTTATAGAGTCTAAATTTAATTCTGACATTTCTATATTTAAATTTTCAATTTCATTCTTCAATATATCATTAATAAATGTTATTACATCCTCTCTACAAAACATTTTATATTCCCTTCTATATTTAATTATCTATGTAAAAACTATTATATAATATCATATTTTCATAAAATTACAGCTCCTATTCTAGGTCTAAGAATTTTCCCCGAAGCATTTCTATTTAATTTAGTCACAAAATTAATTTTACAAGGCATAAGATGATCTGGTAAATATTGTGCCAATACTCGCATTACTGTCAATTTTGTTACATCTAAATATTCCTTGTTTAGAACAATATCCAACGCGATATCCTGGCATTGGCTCCTTTGTACGCCATAAGCAAGAACTTCATCAAACATATCGACACCGCATAATAAATTTTCTATTTCTTTTGGATAAATATTAAGACCAGCCTTAATAATCATGTCATCAGCTCTTGAAAGTATATACAATCTACCTCCATCATCTAAATATCCCACATCACCTGTTATCAGCCCAATATCTACTACTTTTTGATGTGTTAATTCAGGATTATTATAATATCCTCTCATTATACTAGGAGAATTAACAATAATGTTACCTATTGTCCCAGCATCAAGTTCATTTCCACAATCGTCAAAAATACCAATACTTATCTCTCTTAGCGGGTAACCGACAGACTCTGGAAATTCATCAAATAATTCAGGTGGCAAATAACTAACCCTTGGTGATGCTTCTGTCAGTCCATAAACATTAAAGATTTTCGTATGTTTAAAAACGCTTCTTATAAACTGAGCCTGCTTTCGTGTTATGCATTCTCCACTCAAAGCTACAATCTTTAAATCTGCCTTTGCACTATCTTCTATAAATATTTTCGCAAGCTGGCTAAAAAGTGTTGGTGTTCCACACAATATCTCTATATTCCAATCTAACAAACTTTTTTTTACCCCCAGAGGATTATATTTGTCGGAATAGAAATAAATATCTAAACCGGCATATAAAGAGACTAAAAATTCTCCTGTAAAAACTGCACAGTGATAAAGAGGACGAGAAATTAAAATTCTATTATGCTCTTTTATCATAAAATAGCTATAGATTGCGACTATATTTTTTTGTAAACCCATATTACTAATTAAAGCACCTTTAGGTCTTCCAGTTGTTCCAGATGTGCATAGAATAACGGCTATATCGTTTAAAGATTCTCGATATATTTTCTCTTTTGTTTCTCCATACCACACATCAGACTTCATATTATATATAAGCTGATTTAAATCAATTCTTGTATTTGTCATTTCAAAATCGATAAATAATACATCTGGAAGCATGTCATCTAAAATATTTTGACATACCCCCCAACCATAATGTAAGGACATCGGTATTGGAACCATATCTGCACTCCATGATGCAAGAATTCCGATAGCAGCATTAATACTATAATCGCACAAAACAGCACATGTACTTCCTGGTCCTACTCTGGCTGCTAATTTTTCGCCAATTATTCTAGCTCTATTAATCACTTCTAAATAATATATCTTTTTGCCATTTTCAAAAAAATAACTCCCATCAAAATTCATCATCCTATTAACTACAAATTTCCACATTTCCATTTTTATCATCCCCAAAATAACCTCATTGTATTACTTTCACGGCTTAATAATTATTGAATAAAGATACACCACAAATTTTCATATCCAAGTTAATTATTTTTGTAATTCTATTTCTTAACCAGGCCATTCTCTTTTAAACATACCTATCATTAAATTTTTCCAAAATGACAACCATACAAATTAGTTTATTGAAATATTAAATCTTCTATCTCATATTAATTCATGTTTCTATGGTAGACTTAACCAAATCCACTAAACTTTGCACATTCTCAAAATTTTGAGGATTTAACACAGAATCATCAAATATAACATCAAATTCATTCTCAAGTGCAATAATTACTTCAACTAACATAAGAGAATCTATTCCAAGTATTACAAGCTTATCTGTCTCTTGAATTTCCTCATCGATAAAAGTAAATGATCTAATTATTTCAATAACTTTCTTTTCTATATCTAACATTATTTTTCTCCTTCTTAATTATTAATCTTCCTTAATTTTTAAATATTCCAATTTATTATGTGTAATAAACCACTCCTCAAACGGCAATTCATAAACAAATTCTTTACCGGTTTTAGGTTCTACAATTATGTTTAAATATACGTCATTATCATTTCTTATCATTTCAACAATTTTCACAAATCCTGAAATAGCTTTTAATTGAGGATAAATCAACAATACTCTGTTAAAAGTATAATAGCATTCTTTTTGAACACCATATCTTATAATACGATTTTTAAGTTCCTCCCAAAAAATATCACCATTAAATCTATGCAAAAAAACATTTATGTCACTAAATTTATATAATTGCAAATCTCTATGCTCTTTTACCCATTCAATTGTTGTAGCTTCTTTATATAAATGACAACATAAATGAATCAAAAAATCGCATTCATCCAATGAATAAAATTCCATTTCTTGAAAAGATACCTTCTTTCTATTATCAAGGAAAAAATCAATTAAATTATTATCCGGTGATATTGGCTTAAAATCAACCGAAAAGTTTAAATCTACATAAAGTTCAGAATGACCAAACATTTTTACAAATGGCACTGTTTCACCAAAATTCATTCTAGCAAATAATATCTCTTTACGAGTTGCCGGTATTATTCTCTTTTCATTACGATTATAATATCCTTGTACAAATCCATTCATAGATAATATGCTCTGGCACAAAGATATATCCGTCTCTTTTATTAAAACATCAATATCATTTGATGTACGATATCCTTTAGGATATAATTGGGTTGTTAAAAAAGCTCCCTTCAAAAATACATACGGAAAATTTGCATTTTCAAAAATAGAAGCCAGATATTTTAACTTTTCTATAAACCTTTCTGCTCTATTTATATTATCTTTATAAGATGCAAACAAAATATTTTCAATTTCCTTAGGGAGTCGTAGTTTATGACATTTTTCTAAATTTTTATATGCAATACCAGTTATCCTGTTCATACAAATTTCGCCAATAAATAAACTATAATCATTTATAACTTCTAATACATTATCTTCTTCCATATACATGTCTGAAATTTGAAATAACGTTTTTACCAATCTATTCATAAACATTACCCTTCTTTCTGATAAACATATCAATAAACCCATGTAACAAAGACTATAACTAATTTACTTTTTGTATTCCCTTCCGCAAATCCCACTTGCTACTAATAAAACAAAAATAATAATACAGCGCACCACATATAACTATATATAATCATTTACTCTCCCTTCATTTACTAGTAAATAATATACGCTCCCCTCCAATTCTATTATTCTTAACATTTGGTCTTACATAATAATAAATTTATATCCTTTATTATAAATCAAGCAAATACCTAACAATTTCATCTTGATCCTTCTTTAACATTTCTATTCCTTCACAAAATATTTTTGAATTATATCTATTTCTAATCCTTGAATACTCAATTTGAGTAAAAACTCTATTAATATCATCAATATACTTTTTCTCAAAATGTCCATATTTTTTTAATAACGAATTAATTCTAAGCCAAGAAATTCTAATATAATTTATAATATCTCTTGCCAAAGAAAAATCCACATCAACCAAATTATTGACAGTTGAAAAATTCATTTCATTATTAACTCTGTCTTTTAATTTTTTTAATATGTCCTCTAATTCAATAAACTTACTATTCTCATCTACCCAAAATTTAATATAATGCTTATTATACATTTCTTCCAATAAATCAACACAAAAATTTGCTTCATGTAATGGGTTATTATTAAGATAAAAAAAGTTACTATCGTTCAACGGATATACATACACAAAATGGTCTTCTCTCCACAAATTTCTGTTATATATCTTATTGTAATATTCTTTAGTAACCTCTATTAAAACCATATCACACGAAAACTCAATATTTCTAAATTTTTCTGTAATCTTTCCACAATAATTCAAAACATTAAGTGCTTTTGCAACATCTTGTACTCTCTCCATTCCTTCATATAAAGAAAAAGAATTCTTGCATTTTAGAAAATCAGAAACAATATGATTTATAGAAATAAAACTACTATAATAGAATGTTGTAATATCATATCCTACTTTATATAAATATGCCATTACATATGCCTCTGTACATGATATCGGATATAATCCAAATAAATCTTCTTTTTGAAGTTTAGTCATATTAATTCACTTCCTCCCTTTGTTTCTAAGCAAAAATAAAATTAATAATATACCTTTCCCTAATCTAAACCACAATATTTTATAGAACTTAATCAGTTCATCTAAACATATTTATTAATTTTTATGCAAATCAATTTACTTCATTTCAAACAAAATCAACAGTAAATCTATATCCTTATTTCAATATTATAAAATTACAAACCAACAAAATCACATAATAATTTTTTTCATTTTTATAACAGATAGATAAACATTATATCAATTTATACTTTCCTTATTTATTGCAGATTTTATACTCACTTTCGTCTTCTCTTATATATTGTGTTCTATCACTTTTATTTTTATCTACACTAATCCATAAATCAACCGTAATAGCTCAACATATAGCATATCTATACGAATTCTTTTACAATTATAAAAGATATATTTAATAACATATCAACTCAGCAGAAGTAAAAAGTAATAACATGACTAACTGATTCATCTACTTTTAAAAATTTAATCTTATACAATACTTTTTAATCTTTTTAGCTAATATTAAAACCATTTCGTTCCCCTCCCTTAGTTATATAGTACTATTATATTTACTTAAAATCACCACACTAATATAATCCAAAAAACTATAAGCGCTTATTCCTCAAAGTATACAAAATCACTTAACAATCTAATCAGCATACAACAATTATTTGTTTAAAAGCAAAAAATCACAAGAGTTATCGGTTACAACCGTATGAACAATAACAATTATTACAGCATAGACATGGTAAAATTATTTCTATACCTATTAATCACTAATACTTTTCAAATTACATTGCTCCAATTTTACTTTGAATAACTTTAATACTTTTAAACGTCCTATCCATAAACCGCATTACTAGATCAACACAAACTAAAAACGTCACTTTATATCTTACTCCATTAGCAATAAAGTAGCCTTTACAACCTATATATTACACTTTCTCATTTTCTATTTCATACAAATATTTTGTTTTATTTTTTTCAAAAATCCATTCGTACATATCTATACTGCATTTATATTTTTTGCTTTTTTTATAATCAAAAACATATAAAAAATAATCATCATTTATCCAATTACATAATTCAATATATTTATATATCCAATTTAAAAATCGAACATTTTTTATAAACAAACGACTCATTAAATAAAAAATAAAATATACCTCTTTTACTACACCCTTATTAAAACAAATATCATAAATTTTTTTTACTTCTATCACTACTAGATACTTATTTATTAATAAATACAAATCACAAAATTTGTATAATCCAATATTTTTTTCCGTCGCAACATAAAGATAAGACTTTAATTCCTTGTATAATTCCAAGCAATGGTAAATAATATTTTCTGTTATTGAAAAAGTATGCAATTGAACAGCATTTTTTTCCATTTTACAATCATCATATAAATTAATATCTAACCAGATTAATTCATCAGAATATGCCTTGCAAAAAGGGATTACCTCTCTATTATTCATTAACGCAAATTGTATTTCTAGTCTATTTGCATCTCGATAACCATCCCTGGTATTTATTCTTTGAACAAAATTTCTGCTTTTGAGCAAATAAGATACCTTATCCAAATCTTGTGCTTCTATCACAAGATCTATGTCTTTTGTTTCGCGAATACCTATATCATATATATAGGTAATAAAGAAGGCTCCCTTAACAAATACATAGTTTAATAATTTATCCTTAAATATACTATTTATATATTCGATATCTCTTTTTATCTTAACATTATTTTTAACAGTTTCAGCATATCTATATAATAGGCTACTACTTATTTTTTTATTAAAACACAACGTATTAACTTGATGTAGCAAGATATAACTCTCTAACCTATTATCTACTGCAAAATCATATGCTTCCTCAATCTCACATAAATGCTTAAGAACCCGTTCTGAGGCTTTTTCTTTCGCTAAAACATCTAGCACAATGTTCCATATAAAATCTTTATATTCAACTAACATATTCTTTTATTTCTCCATACTGATAAAAGAGTTTTAATAACCTCTTCTTCTAAAAACAACAATTTCTTTAAAATATTAATGCAAATATTTATTGACTCCTTTCTTTTTGTTAAAAGTCCTTGTATTGCTCTTCCTTTAGCCTGTTCCCATAGGAAAACATCTTCTTGTAATTTCTTTAATATTTGTTCAGGAATAGCAAACAATTCATATTCGACGCTAATATACATTGCCGCAACATAACATTTTCTCGCGTGTTCGATTTTTGCCAAATTGTAAACTAAATCAGATTTTACAATATCATTACAACTTTTTTCCAATTCGCGTTCTAAATTTATATTTTCCAAAGCACTAATGAATAAGCCAAAATCATTTTTGCAATTAAATGCATAACTAATACCAATTTCAGCCCAAATAACTGGTTCCATTCTTTTTGAAATAATACGCCTTTTTAAAACAAAAACTGAATGTAAGATTCTGCACAAATATTCAACAGAGATTTTTTCTACTTTAGACGAAAAAAATCCATCATAACATTTAATATAGCCATCTTGAACTTTTGCATCAATTAAAAAGTAATGTTCTCTATGAATTTTATGAAAATAATGCTTGTTCCAAGGGCAATCAAAAGAATCAAGCATTACTCCTACATATCCCTGTTTAGCCATCTTTCTAAGTTCTTTTATAAATTCTTGTGGTTTTATATTAAAACACAAACTTTCTTCTATTATTATTCCATAAAACTCACGCAAAACATTTCTTTGATAATCACACCCAATAGATAAGTGAAAAAGATCTATATTATCTTCTCCAACAAATTTCAAATAAAAATGTGAGTAAAAATAGGGTGCTATATTTTCATTTAAAATATCTATTATTGGAATAATAATATTACACTCAAAGCAATTATAATCTGGATTAGAAATAATTTTATAATGCTCCATTATTTAAGTGCCTCTATTGTTCTAACAATTTTTTCAATGGTTGATGAATTTTGTATTATTAACTTTTCCATAGGAAATTCAATTTCAAAAAAGTCTTCAATTTCGGATATAATTTCAATAAAGCATATACTATCCATACCAACACTTCTCAAATCTGTCTCTTCTGTCAACTCTTCATTAAATACTTCTATATTTTGTAATATTATTTCTCTCACCTTTTTTTCAATATCCATATTTTACCTCCAATTTTTTATATATTAATCCCAAATTCCTTTAAAAACGGGACAAACATTTCATTGTATTCCCTTTGCAAAATTTTATAAGTTCTTTCATTTGAATAATACTTATATAAATCAGTACCACAAGTGAACAAATAGTTATCATATTGACAGTACAAATATTCTATTAATTTTAATGAATTATCAGGGTGTAACAATTCAAACCCGTCAAAACTTTCAAAAATTTCTTCGTATGTCACATAATATTGTGGATGTGCTAGGATAGCAATTCCTCCATTAGCATGTATTTCATTAATAGTATCATTAAAATTTGTATAACTATATTGTTTTTTTCTACATCGCCGTTTAATTACTTCTATAGAGATCCTTCTACTTTTCGTTAAAGCTATATAATCATTTGAAGGCATATTCTTATAATAAGATAAAATATGAATTTCATTTCCCTTATAAAACGAAGTATTTTCACAGCCAAATATATATGATATACCTTCGTTTTTACAGAGAGTTGAAATTTGTAACTGAGCATCATAACAATCATGATCGGTTACAGAGATCACGGAATACTTCTGATCATTAGCTATTTTCACAAGCATTTTGCTATCATAGTCACCATTGCTATAATTACTATGTATATGTAAATTAATTATAGTATCTTTAGAATATTTTTTAGTTAAAAACAACCCCCTACTCCTTCCTCCGCAATTTTCCTTAATCTTTCAGCAAAGCAAAAATTATTAACATTGCATATTAGTGAAAAAACATCTATACTTATTCTATAAAAAATTACTAGCACAAAAAGAATTTATATATTTCTTCTATCACTATAAACCACTTCATTAACACGAAATAATATCAACATATAAATGATAACTTTACAAATATAAACTCAATGAATTTAAAAATTCATATAGAATTTCCATTTAGCATTGCAATTAATCAAATCAATTTAATTCTTCTTCCCTTCTCTAGTTTTGATACCAAAAAGATTGTGCTTTATACATTTGATAATATTCTCCTTTCTTGGCCATTAGTTCGTCGTAATTTCCCTGCTCAATAACTTTTCCATTATCTAGTACTACTATTCGATCACACTCTTTTGTCCATCCTAACCTATGTGATACAAAAATCGCTGTTTTATTTTTACACAACTCGATTAACATTTTAAAAATTTCAACTTCTGTTTTAGGATCTATCGCTGCAGTTGGTTCATCAAAAATAAGTAAATTCGCTTCACTGTATAAGGCTCTTGCAATGGCTACACGTTGCCACTGACCTACCGAAATATCCATACCGTTTTTTTGTGTATATCCAAGCGGAACATCTAATCCTCCCAACTTCATATATAAATCATCTAATCCACACTTCTTTATAATATCAACAATATCATTATCGCAATTTATTCTTGAAATATTACCTAAAGAGATATTTTCCCTTAATGTCAAATCATATTTTGCATAATTCTGAAAAACAACTGCGACTTTTTTTGGACATACAGTTTCCCCATTCCATATAATTTCTCCTTTTGTCGGTGCATAAAGCCCCAATAAAAGTTTGATGAAGGTAGACTTTCCGGCTCCATTTTTCCCTACAACAGCAACTTTTTCTCCCGGTAATATTTTTATGGAAAGATCTTTAAATATAAGATTATTTTGTTTATAATAAAATTCAATTTTATTTACCAAAAGAGGAGTAGGATCCTTTATATTGTAATTTTTATTCTCATTTAAAATATTTTTATATTTAAGAACATCATTAAAGTCTTGCATTTTAACTACTGAAGCATACAATGAACAAATTGGCCAAAGAATATCAAATATCTTATTCTTACATTGAATTAGATTCAGAAATAAAACTGACAATAAACCTATCGTTATATTTACATTATTGTTTATATTTTTAATTAATATATATATTATAAAAAATGTCGTAATTATTTGAATTCCGGAAACAATAATTCCCATTCTAATTTCAAACTTTCTAGCTCCATATCTTTTCGAATTTTGATATATAAATTTTTTCTTCCAAAGTTCTAAATAAAAATTCTGCCCACCATATATTCTCAGTTCCCTAACTGCATTAGCTTGATCCATTAGGCCACTAAGATAATCAGCTACGCGTCCATCAAATGTCATTTCTCTATTAAGATTTTTCACCTTTATTTCTGTTTTTACTTTAATATAAACATTTATAACCAGCATAAATGTTATAAGTAATGAACAATAATAAAGTCTATACTCGATGGTCAAAAAAATTATACTATACAATGAGCATCCTTGATTTATGATATTAACAAAATCATTAACTATACCAAGTAATTCATTACCTACCAACTCTTTTGCACGAGATAGTTTATCATGAAATTCTTTATCATCCAGCTTAATCAAATCTATTCTATTAGCTATAGTTACAAGTTCATCTTGAAATTTCCATCCCACTTCAGTTCCGAGCCTAGTGGCCAAACATTTGCAGATATAGTCAACGCATAATTGTACAATATTTATCGTCACAAATAATTTAATAGCTTGAAAAATTTCTTTCAACATAATATTTTCATGCTCGATACTCATAGTAACTGCATTAATCAGCAAAACCTGCGAATTATAGACATATATCGTTAAGCATCCAGAAAAAATTGGCGATAATAGAACAACGGAAAACAATATTGGATTTTTTTTCATTATATTTATAAAAAATTTTACCATATTTGAAAATTTATTCATCTTTATTTACCTGCATATAGGATTGCTTGAGCTTTATACAAGTTGTAATAAAATGATCTGCCATCCATTAACTCGCTATGAGTTCCATATTCAACGATTTGGCCCTCCGCAAAAACAGCAATTTTATCAACCATTTTTGTTACCGTCAATCTATGTGTAATATAGATAGATGTTTTATCAGACGATAATTCAAAAAATCTATTTATAAAATCACTTTCTGCTTCCGGATCAAGTGCAGAAGTAGCTTCATCAAAAACAAGTAATTTCCCTTCTCTCATATATGCTCTTGCTATAGAAAGTTTTTGCCATTGTCCTCCCGAAAGATCCTCTCCCCCAAACTCTGGACCAATATATTGATTCAAATTATTATCTTTTAAAGATTGATGCGTTTTATTCAACACATCAAATATCCATTTATCATCCTCAATTTTCTCAATATTCCCTAAACCAACATTTTCTCTAATGGGTCTTAGTAACTTAAGAAAATCCTGAAATACTACTCGTATGTAATTTGAAACTTCAGCATATGTTACTTTTTCTTTTCCTATACGATATATAATTTCCCCCTCTGTGGGATAATATAATCCTAATAACAATTTAATAAATGTTGATTTGCCCGCGCCATTTTCTCCAACAATTGCAATTTTTTCTTTTTCTTTTATATAGATATTTAAATTTTTTAAAACGTATTTTTCTGTATTTGGATACTTAAAAGAAACATTGACAAATTCCACAGAAATAGCGTCTCGACAATTAATGTACTGTTTCTTATCACTTACGTTTGAAGTGTATTCTGGCAACCTAAGAAAGTTCTGTTGTTCACCAAATTGAATATCATAAACTTTAACAAAAGAATAATTATTTAAAATTCCAGATATGGATGTGTACATTTGTGACATTATTTGTGTTAGCATAACATAAACCCCTAATTGATACTTATTGATTGAAATAATGTGTACTAATAAGATCATACTTATAACATTTACAACCGCAATCAATAATTGACCTAATGTCCCAATCATATCTGTTTTTCTAGTTTCTTTTAACTCTTTCATATTATATTCTTTATATAACTTCTCCATTTTATTTTTTAAATATTTCCAAGAAGAATATAATTTAATTTCCTGTACATAATCTGATTCCGTTAAAATTGAAAATAAATATTTTATTTGACGTTGATTATAGATTTGACTTTGCTTCACTTTTTCCGTTCTTTTTGACCTCCATCTATTAATACATAAATTAATCCCTATCAAACAAATGGAGATTAGTATTATAATATAACTACGATATATTAATAATATTATCACAAAGAAAAATACCATAACAATATTGGCAGCTAAATTCATAAACGAGACAAATGCTTTTGTAAAATTAAAACGTTTTGCTTTTTCTCTCAAATCTTTAATATCTGAACTATCTAATAGTTCAATTGAGAGTTTCATATTTTTTTCTAAAATTATTCTTTCTTGAATATAAAGTCCAAATTCTTGTAAATCAGTTTCATTTATAGCTTTAAGCGAACTTAAAAGATTATTAATAAAGGAGATAAAAAACAAAATATAAAGAACAGTATAAATTCGATGAGTAGTGTTAATATTTTTAATATTATTTACTAATATTTGGGTCAATAATATTTCTACTATACTTGTTGGTACGATTAACATTACGCATATAAGATACATTGCTGTACTTGTCTTTTTATTCTTCCAGAAAATTTTAAAACAATATGCAAAAGCTCTCACTTTATCCCCCTATTTATAATCAATATTTCTAAATGCTCGATAATAGACTCTACAATTTTCTTAAAAGTATTTTTTGCTTGTATAACGCACTCCAAAATATCTTGCTTACCAGTTTTTCCTGTGAGTTTATATTTATAAAAATAAACATATATACCCATAAGTTTTTGAGATAATTCTTCACATTCTTTATATAAATTTCTTTCAAATGAAATATTATAATTTGTTTCAATAAATACTAGAATATTTTTATAATTTAGTACATATTGAGCAAACAGTTTTATACACCATATTGGTCTTTGATCAACTGATGATCTATCTTTCAACATCTTCATCCACAACTCTTTTATCCCATCAAAAACACCACACCCTGTCCAATTGATAATTTCTTTGCTATTAACATACATTATTAATTTTCTGTCGACTAACAGATTCTCAAAATGAGAAAAAACTTTTTTCAAATTAAATGGTATTTTTTCTTTTTTCAAACTAAATTTGGAAAAAGGATGTCCAAAATTGATTTGCCATTGTATAGATTCATTCATTTTTGAATCTAATACACTATACCGCGTTGATAACAAAAAGTCACTATAGCTGCATTCTCCTACAGCATACTCCGCTTTCTTTATTAAGGACGTATGATAATAAAAGCATTTTTTTTCACTATTAAAGCCATAAATCAAAATCTCACTTCCTAAATGCTTTTTTTTATAATAAATGGAATCCTTCAGATAAAATTGATCACAATAAATCAATAAATAATTATTTAATTTAATATATTTTACTAAATTATTTATATCAATATTACTTATTGATTCTAAATCCATCACTTGACTATATAATTCGAAAATTTCATAAGAATAAGTCGTATCATAACAATGAATATTCATGTTATGATACATAATAATTGGAATAAAATTTTGCAAATACCATGGAAGGAATTTTTCTTCACTCATTATAGCAATCAATCTATTCCTATCTCTTAGCATTCCCGAATAACATATCTTTTCATTAATACATAATTTTATTTCCATAGTTTTAATATGCCATTGTTTTTGTAAGATGATGTGGTTCATTTATAGAATGCGATAAATTCCATATATAATAATCTAAATATATTGGTTTCACTAAAACTCCATCTCTAAATAATTCTTCAGAAATCATTTGTACTGCCTGCAAAGTTTTAGATCTTATATCATATTCCATCTTACTTTGATATGGTATTTCTTTTTGTTCTATAATCATTCTATTCAACTCATTACTATATAATAAAATCCCCATTGAATGCAAAACTTTAGGTAGTTGATAATCAGCAAGACACGGAAAATTTATAATATTGCTTATCAGTTTTTTATCAGCAAATCTTCCATAGATCATTACGGCAAAAAGCCTTGCCCTCTTATTAAATTTCACATTATTATATTCGTCTTTCCAACAATGAAATTCCTTTACAACTCTTTTTACAATCTTCTCCGCATCCCAATTTTCACTTATACAAATATTGACTGCTTTTCCATCATATTTATCACACAAAACATTACCCACTTCTCTTAATGCCTCTATCCTTTTTTCTGGCAAGGGCATTCTTTCTAAATCCTCCCAATCAAGCAACGAAATATTTTTTAAATAATATGAATTTAACAATATTGGATTATCTATAAATTTCCACATAGCAGCAGATCCAGTAAAGCCCTTATATGTATATCTATCATAACAATTTTCATTCCAAAAGCAAAAATTTATAGCATTACCAACGAAAAAATATTGTATCACTTCCTCTATATTTTCCGACTTAATAAACTGCTCTCCCTTCCAATTATATAAAGTACAATTACTCCGTAACGAATACTTATGTGACGAAATAAAACTATTAATTTTATTTCTATTAATTATAACATGTTCCTTCATATCTTTTGATTCCTCAATTCATTTTTGATATATCATAGAGTAACTCTTTTAGTTCATAGTTTCCATTCAGTTTTACCCTATCTTTTATATATCTCGGAATTTCTTCACCAATTCTTTCTAGCATAGGCAACACAAGTCTGTTTAAAAAAACATAATTATCCAATCTTAATAATCGAGGCTCTAAAGGCATTGAGCCAAGAAGATCTATTAGTTTTGCATTACCATTAGCCATAATCAAAACATTATGATCGATAGGATCCGTATGACAAATTTTATTTTCATGTAAATACTGCAAAGCATCTCCCACTTGCAAAAAAACTTTTTTCAACTCATCATAACTACATATTTCTCCATAATCTTTTTCTCCAGCTCTACTTCCTAATAACCACTTCTCCTTATGAGAATTAAGTAATAATCCTGGTAAATATTCTACACATACGCTGCAATTACAGTAATCTATAACTCTCATAAGATTGGGATGTTTTAATTTAGCCAACTTGCTCAAAACAATATTATTTTTCACAATTTCTGCCCGATTAATTGTAACCTGATAATCATGTACATTTCCATCCCAAGATTCAGCCATTTTCTCCATAAAAAAATATTGTTTCCAATGCACCCCTTTATTATGTCCTTTACTAAACCCCGCAAATTGAATCTCACATTCATCCTCATGGCCCACCATAGTTCGGCAAACACATGTATGACTGCATAACTCTATGTCTATTCTTTGTTTACCTACGTTAAAATACCCCACCTTTTCCTCCTCATCATATTTTCAATGATATTTCTTTATTCTTTGTATACTTGATAAACGCTTTTATATAAGCTGTAGAGGTAATTAACCATTGAAAAACAGAAAAGAAGAAATAATCTATGCGTTCACCAAATCTAAACACCAATGGTGGTATATAAAGCCTAAATTTCTTATTATCACTTTTAGTATATCTATAAAGATACCCTATTCCATACTGTTTCCAAGTATTTATTGTTTTTCTCCAATCAACATCCGGTTGGTTATATAAGATTGCATTATTTACATGAATAATCTCTCCACTATAAACACGATGTATCCGTTGACTCAAGTTGTAGTCATCCGAATAATCTATATTCTCCTCTGACCATCCCCCTACCGAAAAAAGTAATTCTTTATCAATAATTAAATTAGGACTAAACGTTTCATTTCGAAATGTATATTCGTCAGCAGTTGTTCTATATATACTATTCATTTTAGTAAACCAGTCACCTTTATCTCTATATATATTGCGCCCGCGAACTATTTTTTCATCTAAAAACTTATTTATAGCTAGATAATAATCTTCCTTAAAAATACAATCACTATCAACAAATGCTAACTTATTACTTTTCGCGATCTTCCCTCCAAAATCCTTCCTTTCACATCTAGACAATCCTTCCTTGATAAATAGCCTAATATTTTTATGTGAAGAAATCTTTTTTTTCAAATTGTTATAATTATTTTCTCCAAGGCTTTTAAACAAAATAATAAGTTCCGTTTCTTCATAATTTTTCATAGTCAAATAGCTATTAATCAAATTTAAGATATAAACATAATCTCTCTCTATAGTTGTCACAATAATAGATAATTTTACCCTATTCATTTTCCCTCTCATATTTATGACTATAAATCTGCTTGCGTAATCTAACTAAGCAAGCAGATTTATATTATATGTTTACATTTTTAATCTATCCAAGAGTTGCTGGATTCGTAAATCCCATGTATGATTGGCCAAGATCCACTTTCTTCCTTTTTCCACCGCGAAACTTCTCTTATCGACATCTTGTAAGTATTCTTTAATTAGCCGTTCTGAATCTGAATATCCATCCGTATATTTTATACCATACCCTTCTGGCAGCATCTCCTTTAATGCCTCTATTTTATCAGAGAGCACGAAACAATTACACGCTATTGAATGTAAGCTTCTTGTTGTTACCAGATGAAATCTTTCAGTGTACATTCGACTGTGAATACATAAACTCATTTTAGATGATGAATACAATTTAGCAGCATCTGAATATCCCAAAATTCCTCTCCAACATTTACGATATTTTTCAAATCCCTCAATATCCCAACCATTTCCATAAATTATACATTTATAATTCATTGCAGGTAACAGATATCTATCATAGGTATCAATATCTCTCATTCTACGATTTCCTACAAAAACAACATCTGCACTAAATTCGTCAGAATATTGTTGAGGGCTATATACTTCGGTATCAACGGCTAAAGGAAAATAAATAATATTATATTCATCAGCAACGGCTTTTGCTGGAGTCATTACATAATCATAACATTTAATAATTTCATCAAAATTAAGAGCGTCCCATTCATAATATTGTTGAAAGAAAAGAATATTTACTGCTTTTGGCATAATGATACTTGGATGATTAAAATGTATTGCCAGATCATACTCCTCCAGTTCTCCTCTTTCTTGTCTGTCACGAATAATATTAATCGACATAATATCACAACATTCTACATCACTTCTTCTCAAAAAAGCTTTCTTCATTCCCTTTGCGTCAATATCCTCACCGGCAACGTGTTGTCTGTCATACGAATTAAGATATAATTCATATTGAATTAGAGCTACTTTCATAATCTTCCTCCTTATATATTTTATTTTTATATTAACAAATAAATTTACAAAATTAATCTAGTAATATTTTTTTTGATTCTTTAATGCTTTTATTTAAATAACTTACCGAATAATTAAGTTTTTCAATTTGAGGGCATATATCTTCTACTTGCGAAATTAATTTATATAGCTTTTTTCTAACTTTTTCTGTACTATATATTATTTTGGCACTATTTTCATATTCAATTAACATATCATCTAAATACTCTAAATTAATTTTTGCATTTTCCATTAATAAATCATAAACCAGAGAAACAAGTTTTATATTTTCCGCACTATAACAATAGCTTTTATAAAAATACTTTAATATATAAAAGACTTTGCTAGTTTGATCTGCCACAGTACTGACTGCATTATATAAAATCCCTACTTCCTTATATAAGAAATCATATGTATAACTTGCCGGATTATCATTACTTCTGTTTTTAACTAATCCCAATTTTTTTGTACGATAATAAATTGGTGTGTTATTTGTTAATATTAAAGGTCTCAACGGCCAAGTATTATATTTAATGAAATTGTTTTTTTTAATAAATTTTATGTTATCACGCAAATCATCAAATGTAACTTCAGGATCAAACATAATAAACCCCGCATCTACAACAATGCCAATTTTATCTAATATTTGAATAGCATGTTCACATTGTTCCAGGCTCTCTATTCTCGCATAACGTTTCCTCTGTTCTATAGAACCTGATTCAACTCCTAAATATACTCTTGATAGACCAACAGATTTCATAAATTTCAATAAATCATATATATTTCGGCCAAAACTATCTTTAAACTTACTACATATGATAAACGGATTGGTGAAAACCCTAAACTTTAATACTACATTAAACTCTCTTTCCAGTTTTTGAAAAATCCTGGCAATTTCCCATGCTCGATCCAAATATAGCTTTGTCATCCCGCCAAAAAATTCATCATCGACAAACTCGAATTCATAAATTCCTAAATTGATTAAATCTCTAAGATTTGTCTCTATTCGCTCCAATTTAAAACTGCGCCATATCCTGTTTGGTCCCTGAGAACAATATGAACAATGGGATATACAATTACGCGATGCCTGCAAGATATGCACTGGATGATATTCCCCAAAATAATTTATATGTGCAGGTGCATAAATTAGCTTATTCAAATCAACCACTTTATTTTCAGCTTGGACATATATTTGCCTATTAGGGCAATATACCCAGGTGTTATCAATATTAAAATAATCTTTTCCCGTTATATATCTATCTACTATTTCTCTCCATGCAATTTCCCCTTCTCCCATAATCAAAATCGGCCGAAGCATCTGAATCTCTTTCCGTTCCAAAAGGAAATCATTTGCATAGGTAACTAAAGTTCCTCCACAAACAAGTAAATTATTTAACTTATACCTTATAAATCCTTGAAGAAATGGTAAGAAGAAAAGTTGTGAACCAATATCCAAACTTAATCCAACTAATTGATATTTCTTCTTTTTAATTATAGAAAAAGTTTCCTCTAAACTATCAAAATCACGAATCCTTATAGTGTCAATTTTCACCTTATCACCATAATATCCTGACAAGTCTCCCACCAAAGATTCAATTGCAAGAACGTTCCACACGTCTTCATGCCATCCAGAATTAAAACTAATAAAAAGTATCGATACATTTTGCATATTCTAATCGCACCTCTCGTCAACATATTACGATAGTATATTTGATAGCAGCCACTCTATATCCAAAAAAGCACATTAATTCCAAACCATTTCATCAATCCAAACCAAATATTGTTTCATGTTCATTTTAATCTCTTCATATTTGTTTCACCCATTCTCTATTATGATCCTTCACAATTATTTCTAAGGAAAATTCAAACAAGCATTTAGCCAATATACTTCAATTGAACACATATTTATTAAAGCATACAACGCTTTCAATTACAAATTTTATATCAGTAGAAAGAGTAATCTTAAGGCCATTAGTATTTATATATTTCAAATTAGTCTAATAAACCACATAAACATTTAATCTTTTATTCTTTCAATCCAAATAGTCTATTATTCAGATCATAAAACACTTCTTTTCCCATAAGTTCAAACTTCATTTTTAAAGAACTTCTAATTCTTACTATTCTTCTTATTCTCCCAGAATAGTTATCAGCATATCTTCAATATTTGACATGAGTGCAACTTCTTCTGTCGTTTTATCACCAAGTTGGATTTTCTGTCATCTTCAAAAATACTTTTAATGAATCTATTGATGGCAGCAGTTGATCCCTTTCAATGACTTTTCTCTTAACTTACATACTTTACTCCATAAGCCTATGCAATTTGAATTATATCTTTTTTAATTGATTCAATAACATGATTATATATTCTCGCTCTCTCTCTTTTAGATTCTGCAATCTATCAACCATACTTTTTAGCAACCTTACCTGTCTTGTCATTTTATATTTTATTGCCAAAGAAAGCACCAGTTCTAATTCCTCTATTATATTTTTAAAGCTTTCTATATTATTATAAGGCAAAGCATATAGAAGCGCTTCATATATTAACCGATGAACATCAATAAATAGAACCAATTCTCTTAAATATATATTACGAATATTTAGTATTAAAGCATCATAAACGCCAATTCCAGTCCATACTTCTCCTGGTTCCATGAATTCACTTGGCTCATCTTTTTTTACTTGATTAACTAAAGGATAGTATGGATTATTAATAGGCATAGACTGATCCAAATAATTAGTTAATGCTTCTCTTAATACCTTATTAAGATTATCTTGTGTAGGTTCAGAAATCACTTCACGTTTTCTAAAAAGGCGAATATTGTACTTTGTATTGCGTGCATCAAATGCTTCAACATATTCATAGAAAGGAATTTCTTGTCGTTCAAATTTTCTTAGTGGCGGAAAAAAATCTTTTCCATATAATATCTCATTTTCATCATCAAATCCTATTATTAACAAATCATGTTCATTTAATTCAAAATCACCATATGCTTTAATATAATGAGGGTTAATTACTGCGGTCATACAAAATCCATTTAGTATCGCATTCTTTATAAATTCAAAAATACTAGTTCCAATCAAACTCTGATTAATATTACATACCTCGACAAAAGGACAACACATCATAAAATAATCATTCAAGTAATTAGCTGAAACAATTCCATGGCTTTTTGATTCAATTCCATTATCCAAAGTCTTCTTGTATGCAAAAGGACTAGAAAAAAATTTAAGTAACCATGGCATAGTAACTCTATTTACTTCTACAAACGAAAAAAAGCTTGCTAAGTATGTAACCGACTTCATAAAAGGTTCTTCTAAAGAAATCTCATTTTTCATAATTAAAGTATCCTCTCTTTAAATCATTAATCACTATTGTTCTATATTTTTTATGATCCCATTGTTATCTTGAACCATCTTAAGTTTTCAGCAAATCATAAAAAATAAAATTATGCTTTTACTACAACGCAAAATATTTTCTTCAAAAAGCTGACACCAACATAAAAATTCAATTTCCATTTTCCTCATCATTTATTCCTTATTCATACAAATCCAAATGCCTTATTTTAATAGTCATATATCTATCCATAAATCAACAGCATTCCTGTTGGATAATAGTCTTTAGACCAATATAGTTCTCTAGGAATGATTGACATCTATTATCCGCTTCCTCCACAGAAATACCCTCTTTATCAATGCAAAGTACTCTGACTTTTCCATAACACCTTCTGTAAAGAGGAATACTCTTTAATACACGAAATTATATCTTTGTACACCCCATATATAAAAAACTTGAAATTTTATATAGCTCCTTCAATTCCAACCCACATCATCTAGAAGCCTTCTTTTTATGCATTTTGCCATTTTTCGACCTTTTTTACCCATGATAATCTTTAACAAAACCTCTTCTTGGTTTAACCCAAGCATTTTTAAATTTGTACACTTTGTCTTTTTTGCATTCTACTTATCGCACAATTGATCTGTAGATTTAAGTATATTTATTGTGCATTTTTTATATTTTACCGTGTCATATAAATAATGTCAATATATATCCATACTTTTTGCACATTTTTTCGCAGATTTACAATACATATGTCACAACTGAGTAACAAAAAAGCAGGAATGCTCACTTTGTGTTATATTTTAGTCACCACAACCAAAAAGACAAAGGAGTTTCCTGCTATGACTACTATAAAACAAGATATGCACTACCGTATATCTCTTATTAATTACGCTGAAAAATATGGGGTCTCCAAAGCTGCCATCAAATACAAAACCAACAGACAGTATATCTACCGCTGGAAACGGCGTTTTGATGGTTCCTTAGAATCCCTTCGGGATCGCTCCAGAAGACCTCACCATCACCCTAACCAGCATACTCCTTCGGAAATCAAGCTTATCTCTGATATGCGCAAACGCAATCCCCATGATGGCCTTGTTATTTTCTGGGTTAAACTTATGCAGCGCGGTTACTCCCGCTCCATCTCCGGCTTATACCGTTTCCTGCGCAGGCAGAACCTTCTCGCTGTGAAGCCTCCTAATCCAAAGTATGTTCCCAAGCCTTACGAGCAGATGCTTTATCCCGGTCAGCGTATTCAGATTGATGTAAAATTTGTTCCCTCCGTATGCCTTGTAAATGAAGCAAAGGGACAGCATTTCTATCAGTTTACTGCCATTGATGAGTATTCCCGCTGGCGCTTTGTGGAAGCTTTCCAGGAACACAGTTCCTATTCCTCCGCTCTATTCCTGCAACACCTGATCAGGGCTTTTCCCTGCCCTATCGAATGTGTCCAGACAGACAACGGACAGGAGTTTACGAAACGGTTTGGCCCTCATGGTGGTTCGGATAAGCCTACCCTTTTTCAGGAACGTCTCATGGAACATGGAATCAAGCACAAACTGATTCGCCCTTATACGCCCAGGCACAATGGTAAGGTAAAAAGAAGTCACAGGAAAGACAATGAACGGTTTTATGCCACACATACCTTTTATTCCTTTGAAGACTTCAGCAAACAGCTCAAACTCTGCAGTCGCAGGGATTATAACAAATTTCCCATGAGACCATTAGGATGGAAGACACCGCATCAGGTACTTCATGGTTTTTTAAAGTCAGTGTAACAAATGTTTGACAAACCTCACATCCATACTTTTTGCACATTTTTTGTGTGATTTACATTTAGGAAATTATAAGTATAACATAATCAAGAATTTTCACGAATTGAAATAATGATTTGATAACAGAATTTATTTATAAGTATTTCCAAATAAAAAGAAGTGTACATTAAGGGGTAAATAATAAAATAGCATACTTCTATTTTATTACCACCCCTTAACTTAACTATAAAATCTATTCCTCTACTGTCCCATCTACCTTCTGCATCTCAGGCAACTCTTCATCTTTAGGGACCTCCTCTTCCGCTTCGTCGCTCCCATTCGCATCTGTATCCGTGCATTCTATCCCGGGTTCTTCCATACCTGTATTTTCCCCCTCTATTATCTCTTCTGTCCCCATTTCTTCTGATACTTTCTCATTTGGGTCTTCTACATCTTCCAATCCTCCATCTTCTTCGCTTTCCATTTCTTCGTCAGTTTCTGTCTCTGTTTCTTTTTCTTCCTCAGTTCCAATCTCATCCACCGTTTCTTCACCCACCGCTTCTGTATCCTGTTCTCCTGCTTCCGTTTCAGTTTCCACTTCCTCCGCACTCTCTACTTCGTTCTCTTCGGTCGGCACCGTTTCCTCTTCTGGCACATATACCTCGCTATCACCACCATTTATCTGAACGGAATCCAGCGATTTTTCCAGTTCATCCATAGAAAGTCCACTTTCTTCTGCTTCTTTCACATAAGTAGCAGCGGCCTCCGACACTGCATCTGCGTCATAAACAATATGTGCACCAATGATTTGTCCATCATTAAGGCCACATGCTGTTTTCCATCCATAGCTCTGCCCTTCTTGTTTACCACAAGTGGTCACAAGGTGGGTGTATGAACCTCCACTTCTATGGCCAGACTGGCTGCCTCCGCCGTTATAATGCCGGTATTCTTTTATCCTATATTCACCACCATAGCAATAACTATGCCACTCCTTATAGGGACAACGCGAAATACTGTCTGCACTGGTATCTCCCGGTAATCCGCCACAACCATCGTATCGTACTTCGCAGACCTGATAACAGCTGCCTACATGCTGGTGCACATCTGGCAGAGTATAGCATCCGCCACCGCTTTCAGCATTCCCTGTATGATAATGATATTCGTATTCAATAATTCCCGGGATCTGATCTACGCCGATCACTATTTCCTGTTCAATATTCATGATCGCATCGTGGATTTCCTGAAAAGTAGCATCCTCGTCTATTACGACGTTTTTTGTGAGTAATGCGGATGCCAGAAGAGCTTTGCCATTACTCACACGCTGAAAAACCGATTGTATCTCGCCCGACAATCCGGATAAACGATTGCTTGTATCCTCTTCCATTTGATCCAGTCGGCTTAAAATCGCTTCCTGGCTGATGCTGGCACCTTGTCCGATGTTATTAACCGTACTGTTGATATTGCTCTCCATAGTTTCCAATCTATTCAGCATTTCCGCATTATTGGTTGCTATGTTCTGGTTAAGATCAGAAACATTATTTGATAAGGATTCATTTAACAAGTCAAACTGCGTGTGAATACTTTCACCCTGGGATTGCAGAGATTCCAGAAGCTTCGTAAATCCTTCCGTATTGGCCTGCGAAAAGGAACTGTCCATATTATTTAGAACAGCAAGCAGTTCCGATTGATTTTCACTGGCTGTCATCTCCAGACTGGTCTGCACTTCTGCAATGAGTTCGCGCATAGAGTCCATATCTGCGTCAATTTCTGCCAAGTCCTCTGTAATTCCACGAAACCGTTCCAATAGTTGTTCCATCCGGCTGCTGTCCGCCGAGGACATATCCGTTAACATCTGCTGAATATCAAGTTGGCTGGAAATGATGTTGTTATGGATTAATTCCAGATTTCCCATTAACTCTGACATTTTATCGTCCACGTTAATGTTTGCTTCAGCCAGCAGGGCAGACAGTTCTTTCTGAACCGACTGCAGTTCTTTGAGAAGAACGGAGTTCTGCTCATCATTATCGGCCAGTAGATCGTTTAGAACATTGGATATATGCCCGTCGATTTCTTCCAGGTTTTGATTCAACGATACATTCAGATCGCTAATTCTGTTATTAATTCCTTCGTATTTCTCGTTATCGCTTAATTCAGCATTTGCCAGTTCCACAAGGATTTCATTCTGCGTATTGGCTATACTTTCATACAGTGTCCCTAGCAAGCTTCCAACATTCGCGAGTTCTGTTCTGATGGCTTCATTAACGTTTTCCATCAATGCTTCATCTGTTTCATAGCTGTTGAATTCATTTTTGAGATCGGAAACCGCTGTCTCCAAAGTTTTCAAATACTCCTGAACAGTGTCCAGGTTATCCCCTTGTACAGTAATCAGATTTTGTAGCTCCTCTTTGTTAAGTGTAACAGAAGTATCCATCTGTTCCAAATAGGCAGCCATATTCTCAAGATCCTTGCGAAGGTCTGCGAAAGCAGAGGCATCTCCTTCTATTACAGTACTCTCGGCATTCTGAATTGTTTTCTCATTTTCAATATACCAATCCACTAGCCGTTCAGAAAGCTGCTGGGCCTCTTCATCCGTAAAACCACTGTCAAATCCTAAAATAGCCTCTTTTAAAGACTGAAGCATACTCTCTCGATCCATTCCGGCATCAGACAATTCCGATAGCACATCTGCCGACAATTCTGCAATCGCTCGTGCCTGTTCGGGATCTTCAGGGAAGAATTCTAATCCGATTTTCTCAAGTTCATCTCGCAAAACTGCAGCCGCAACATTTGCGTTTTCTGTAGATTTCTCTTTTCCTTGCCACATAAAAGACAGGAATAAAATAATAAGCAGCAGCAAAACTGCCCCGGCAATCGCCAAAAGAATCGGTTTCTTTTCTTTTACAAATATTCTGATTTCGTCTTTATCCATCTTTTTCTCCCATCTGCGCACTTCAGCATGCGTAAAAAATCAAAGAGAGCAAGGGTACTTTTTTTCCTCTCTTCCGAAGTATTCTTTTTGTTCTGCCAATGTTATAGCCTGTTCTAAGGGGCAATCCTCATCTGTAACCGTATGCCATTCAAAATACAGAGCATATACGCCTTGCAGTACATGCCTGTAAAGGAAACCCTTGCATTCCATAGGATCAATCTGTTCTCCCGTGATGGTGGCAAATTGTTCCGTCCCTATCAAAATAGGCCGCCCTTCCTCATCGGCTGTCAGAAGATAGCCCCGGCAACTTTCTGTCTTGCCCCAAGGACAATCTGTGCAAATAATCGCTAACGCATTTCTCCAATTTCCATGTGCAGCGCGCAGAAAAGCGTATAGCCGATATGTCTCTCGTTCCATTTTCTTCCTTTCGGTGTTATCCGAGCAACCCTTCTATTTCTGTTGTGATGCGTGGGATAATGGTATCATTGAAAATCTTTGTCATGGCCGCCAGCAATAGCGCCCCCAGTACAACTGCAATGATTACTTTCACAGCATCTGAAATATAAAAGTCGCCATGGTCATTGTTAACTGCATACCAAACACGGTTCAGAATTTTTTCTGCTTGTCTCTTAATCCTTCTCATAGAGCCTCCTTTTCAAAATGACACAAAAAAACCGATCCACTTCGGCAGATCGGCTTAACCACTTATCTCTTCTATTCCTATGAGAAACCACTATAATATATATAATCACCTCCCGCTTAACTGAAAAAAACACCCATCGAATCAAATACTTCCACACATAGTACCACCATATAGATAATGATGATGCAAATTAGCATCAACATAGAATAATGTTGTATCTGCCTGGGACGTTTCGCAGCTTCTTTTTTTAGTTTATTTTGTTCCAGCTGACGCATGTCAAAACAGATCATTTGAAAATACATACGCTGATCATCCCCTCTCAGGACTCCGATCAAACCTCTTGTTACATCTGATAGCAATGGACTATCTACTCGTCCTTCAAAGCGCAGAATTGCCTGCTCATAATTTTGCGTTTTCATGTCTGCAATGGTTTGGTCGAGTTCTGCCCCAAAATCTTTTCCTGCTATCCGCCGATAAGCTGTTAGTATCTTCAACACATCTCGGTCATTCTCTAAACTTTGCCCTACAGATAACGCAAACCTTGGTATTTCTTTTTCCATACGTTTACGGCGTTTTTTTACATAATCATCGGCCTCATAGTAAGTAGAAAACCATAGGGCTACTGCCAGTCCAACCATTACTGGAGCCATCAAGGGAATCATGAACGCCATAGGAAACGCGCATAAACCGACTGTTCCCGCCACAAGCCACGCCCTGGCCGTATAAGCTTCCGGCGTAAGGTGTATACCGGCAATCGTCAACGTCCTCTCCAGCCTTTCCCGTTTCAATCGGTCAAGACGAAGATACGGGGCAATTCTTTCCGATATTTTTATTGCATATACATCCCATAGCTTTTCCTGCCGCTTTCCGTATTTTTGAACCGTTAGCATCATTTTGGATGTCCTCGTTGTCGGCACGTCAGAAATGGCACACATCAGATGGTACAAGGCAACGCCAAATAGGACTATTGCCACAAAGCACATCAGAATCATCCTTCACCTCCATACTCGATTGGACGACTCAGTTTCATAATCCTGGAAACAGAATACAAAATTACGGCAGCACATATTGCAAGTGAGATTTTACCTGGCGTGCTGTAAAACAAGGTCAGAAACCAATCCTGATTCAGGAAATACAGCAAAGGCACGTTTGCAATAACCAGCAAAACCATAGTAATCGCTTCTCTTCTCGGCTCCTGCATCATTGCCTCTAATTCTGACTGTACGATGCGTACATCTGAAAATTTCTGTACTACAGCCGGTAAGGTATGCTTCATATTCCTATCTGACTGACATTGGATCAGCATATCGCACCATTCATGAAATACTCTGTTCGGAATACGCAATTTCATTGTATAAATTGCGCTGGAAACATTTGCATTAATCAATCCAGTTTCATAAAGAAAGCCTTCAAATGTTGTTTTGACAGGTCGGTCAATATTCGGCAAATTTTCTTTTACAGCACGGATAAGATCCTCCGTCCGTAAATAAGAAGTCGTAACAACGGAAATCGCAGTTTCCAATTCTTCATTTAGGTGCTTTTTATAAGCTGCCGCTGTACTGCGCAAATACCAGATCGGTATCAAAGAAAAACCAATCCCAAAAGCAGGCGCCAGGTAGATATTTCTCATCAAAAATGCCAATACCGCCCCGATCGCAAATAAAATCATTGATAAATATTTAATTGCCTCATATCTGTTTTCACGGCCTGTACTCTTCAGCATTTCTTTCAATTCATAATCTTTCCGAAAAAACCCTTTTGCCGGCGTACCAGTCAAAATGTCCATATCATCCTGTAATGTAGATACCCGCCGTCCCAGACGAAGCAGCGTTTCCAACAGATCTCCCGCTCTAAATCCCGCGATCAGCCAACCTCCGGTACAAAGCAACAAAAAGCAAGTCAGACAGAGCCACCACATATTCATTCCCTCCCTTCCTTATCCCCATTGTTCTTAATAAACTCTTCCAATTCTTTTTGTGATATACCGTTATCCAGCATCCTTTCCTGCAGCGCATCCGATATTTTCCCGACTTTCCGGTGTATCCCTATAATCTGGATCTCGCCTGAATCTTTATGCCTGTTGTCCAAGATCTCATACTTATACAGAGTACGAGCTATAAGCTTCCCGTTTTCAAATCCTTCTCCTTCCAGGATTTCCATAATCCTTCGGCTTCCATCTTCCAGTTGTTTCGTAAATACCACCACTGGATAAGCTTCTACCATAATCTGCATAAGTACCTCATCTTCTAGGGAGTACTTTCTCTTGGCGAGGGTCATCATACGCCGGTAAGTACTCTTGCAGGAATTAGAGTGTATTGTCGTACAGACAGTATGGCCTGTTCGGGAACTTTCTGCTGCTGCCAAGCTTTCCGCTGCCGAACGCATTTCTCCGATTCCGATTACATCCGGGTGCTTTCTCAGCACTCGTTCCAACAAAAAATCCTGGTTAATGTTAAGCGCCGGGTTCTCGCTGGGCCTTGTCAATAAATGGACTACCGAATTCAGAATATTTCCCTTTTCATCTCTTTTAACAAGATTAAATTCCCTACTCCCTTCTTCGATAGTAATTAACCGTCTGTCGTTGGGAACTTGTGATAAAAGCCATGCCATAACCGTTGTTTTTCCCGATCCAGTAGCCCCTGCAATGCAGACGCTTACTCCATATCGGATACATGCCACAAGAAAATGCAACATCTCTGGAGTAGCGCTTCCAGAAGCCAACAGCTTCTCTTCCGATACCGTCTGTTGGTTAACGATACGGATAGATGCATTAATCCCAACATCCGCATCTACTAAAGGTGTCTTATCTACAGAAATACGGATATTTTTATCCAGGTATCCTATTACGCTTGGCATCGTATCGTCGATAATCATATTACAAGCGGATAGCATACGTCGGATTACGTCTATCGCATGCTGCGGAGATTGAAACTTATCCTGTATTTTTCGGCTCCGGCCTCCGGCTTCAATAATTTCAATATCGTTATACGCATTAATATTGATTTCCTCAATTCCAGGCTTATAAATCCATTTCTTTAGGAAACCATATCCTGCCATGTCTTCATATAATTTGTCCCGGAGCATCTGCACGCTCAACCCTTCCACAGAATACTTCCGCTTTATGATATATTGCTCCAGCAGCCCCTTCAGCACATCCGCTGCACGATCCGCATTCTCTTCTCCAGCCTCCACCACAATCTGGGCATAATTATCCGTAAAATAATGCTGGGCTTCTTCCAATATCTGTTCATAGGTAAGCCCCTCTCCACCAGATGACTGAGCAAAGAAAATATCATTTAAACGATTCATTCTCTTCCTCCTGCATCTCTCCTTCGCGGTCTTCTTCTAGGCCGGCCGCTTCCATCCTATCCAATGCTTCCAGAATACAATTAAAAGAAGCAAGATACCGGCTATTGCAAAATTTAACAGCGCGGAACATCCCTCCTTCCGTCGCGCATCGGTCGATTTCCTTTCCATAGGGCAGCAATCCGTCCCACTTTCCAATCATATGTCCCATTTCGTCAATTGCATGGAAAGGCCGTGCCAAACCGGCAAATGTCAAATGTTCGTTATACCGAAAACGTTCATCTTCTAAAAGGGGCTGATTCGCTTTCAAATAATGGATCCCCTTTAAATCAGGCGTCAGAACCCGTATGATTAGATCGCCTGATTCAATAGCCGCTGGAGTAAATACATTCATCATCTGCGCACTGCAATCCAAAATAACGTAATCTACCAGCTTTTTAACCACATTGATGAGCTGCAGCGCCATCTCATATTTTATATCTGGATAACTCAACGGATTTTCTCCTGCTGCATATCCCATCACCCCTATGTAAGGCCAGGCTTTCAGCACGACTACATGGCTGGCGGCTAATGCCGCGTCGATCTCTATACTAGTTAATACCTGTCCCAAAGATACGTTTTCCGAGACTTCCCTCCCAGGCAACCAGACAGGCAGCATCGGGACACTTGTGTCTGCATTGACAATAACAACCTTACTTTTATCCCTGGATAAAATTCTTGCCAACATACAGGAAAACATGGATTTGCCACTTCCAGGGCTGCCCCATATGGTAATCGTTTTTCCCAATCCTTGTTCCTCCCTATTCTTCCATCTGTTCGCCTGTCTCCACTGCTGTTTCCGTTTCAGCCATAATCTCTTCCTCCTCCATCTGAGGAATTACTACAGCTTGATCCCCCGGAGTTATTCCGGAATAATATAACTCTTGTATTTCCTGTTCCTGTCTCTTAAGCAGTTCTTCCGCAAGTTGGTCATTATTTCGGGAAATTAACGCTACATGCGCTACACCGTCATTTTCAATCTCCGTAATCACCTCTGCTTGTTCAGGGCTCGCTAATACTGTGATTGTTGCTGACTGCTGTTTTTCTTCTTCCTCCTCCACCTCGCGGGTATTATCCACGTTTCTCCCATCTGAGTCCGTAACAGAAAGGACCTGCACATACTTCAGTTCAGGTACTTCCTGTGCCACATCAAGAAAATGATAGATCCGTATAATATCCCCCGGCTGCAGTTTATCCGATAAGCCGGAGGCAAGCGTCTTCACCGTAAGGGAGATCGCAACTTTTCCCGACGGAATATTGTTCAGTGCCACATCCGATGTGACCGGAATCAAGCTGAGTTTAGGAGCCAGGATATAATCCCCTTCTTCAAGATCCACAGTAGCATAGCGTCCAACCACATCCTGCATAGTACGGGCCACATTTTCCGGCAAATTATAGCTTCCTACCTCCATTACCTTTACTGATTCTGGTGTAATTTCTTCTCCCTTTAAAATAGGAGCTGTCACCCGGATAATTTCTGTTTTCCCATTGGTTTGTCCAACGATTGTCGGAATTGCAATAAATGCAATGATGGCCGACAGTAACAGGCTCAGAATACCAAACAGGAAACGGTTATTCAGTTTCATATACATCTCCTCACGTCGCAAACATCATCAAAAAACTTCCTGCTGCTAAAAATGGGACAAACGGAACAGATACAGTACGTTTTCGCAAAGTGCTCCAAAGCACAGCTAACAACGAAGCCATAACCAGGATACCCCCAAGCCTATACGCTCCATATAGATATCCTATAACTGCCGTCAGTTTAATATCTCCTCCTCCAACCCCATTCTTCCTACCAGAAATCACTGCCGCAAAGAGCATAATGAGAAAGCCTGTAGCCGCCCCTGCCAAAGAGCTTCCAAATGCGGACAATGCAGTCTGTCCCGTTATTTTCATTTCAATAAAAGGCCGCCAAAAAGCATATACCGAAAAAATGAAAAGTGCACGGTCAGAAACACGCCTATATCGGATATCATATACGCTAAAACCCACGATCCAAAACCAGGACAGCCATAAATATCCTTTCTCTATTACATCATTCACGGTTCGTATACCAATCATCATATAGGTTTTCGTTAATAGTTACATAATCGTACAAGTTAACAGATAACATCCCTTCCGGCGTCCAAGTATCCCAGACCCGTGTATAGACCACATAATCTGAAGCATCCGGGAACCAGATCGGTGAAAAATGTACATTCCGATTATATGTGGAATATTCATTGGGCTGGAATTCAAAAACAGCGCTCCGCCCGTTGGAAGTGCGTTTTAGAAGTCTCCAATAAGTATCATAATCAAATTCTGGGAATACCGAGAATGCTGTCTGCGGATTGGTAACATGACTTTCTGGAGCATCTGTAGATAAGGCAGCTTTCACCTCTGTCTTCACGCCATACCCGCTTTTCATCATCTTATTCGAAGCGGTAGGTACCGTATCATCCGGAAGTAATACCATACTTCCGTTTAGGGATGCAGTATAAGTTGTGTGTTCATACTCCCAGTCTCCCTCGTCTACCCATTTTCCTTTATCTTCCCAATGTCCATGTCCGCCCGAGCAATCATCCGGACATGAACTGGTACAAGTTTCATCCTGCCATTCCCAATCTTCATGCCAAACCCATTCGGGCTTCCAATAACAACTCCATAATCCCCAGCTGGCTTCCTTTTTCTGTTCCTCCTGTGGTAAATTCGGAATTTGGTATCCTGGGTTAGTATCTGTAGCCATAGGATCTGGCGGCGGATTCTCATCCAGATCAATAATATTCGCGGTAAAGGTATCCTGTGCGGTAAATCCTTTATCCAGCGTCACTGTAATCGTACAATCCTGTGGTTCAGACGGCGTATGCCATTTAACCCAGACAAGCTGGGACTCTCCAGCTGGTATCACCACATTCTCCACTACATAATCCATCCCCAGAATATGAAATACCACTGTCGCTGGATTTTCTGGAGTCAGCCTTTCTTTTGTTTCCAGCTTAATTGTTGTTATTACATCCGTATCCACCCGATACGTTACATCTGTCACGTCAATCCCAACTTCTGGGCTTTGGTCTTCATCAAACCAAACAATCCCCACTCCCAGGTATGCAATGATATCCGCGTTATTCTGTTTTCCTGAAGTACTGCCTTTCCAAGCGCCTATTCCGAAGTCGTCTTCTTCCAGGTACATAGATAGCGGTAAGTTTTTATGCGTTAGAGATGGCATCGTCCTCCGAAGAGCCCCTCCCGAAGACTGGTCATATAATGCTGCTTCCGTCGCAGTCATACAGTAGTACTTCCCACCGTGCGTGATATATGCCAATGGTTCTACCAAGAGTTTATAAGCGCCGTTAATCATCGTTTCATAGTCCATTCCCACAGCTTGAGCTACCATCTTGCTCGCATATTCGCTGCAAAAATACCTTTTTATAGCTTCAGTATTATTTCTTCCTGTGCTACTGATAATCGAAGGAATGGCATAGTCCGGCTTCAGACAGACATATCCGCTCGACTGAATGGATAAACTTGTTCCTGACTGATACTGTAGCTTATTCACTTTTCCAAAATGCAGGATCGTTCCGTTTTGTTCCCGATTAGAAAAATCAACCGGTGTTCTTACTGCTACTCCACTGTCCGCATCTACCACCGTAATCCTCACGCCATCGTTTCCCGGACTCCACTTATTCTGCGAAGTTCCCTGTCCCATGCTACCCCCGCCACTGCCATCCATATTTCCATTTCCTTGGGCAAAGGCTGTAAGCGAAATCAAACTAAAGAGTACTGTTAGACAACATATAATTGCTACGAATTTTTTCAGTGTTTTCCTCCCTTCCATCCAAAACGCCCGGAAGCTATCGTTCTATAACGACTGCTTTCCGGGCGCTCCTTCAAGTTATCTTTTGACTAAGTACAAACCTACATAATTTGATGTACCCCGAATAAAATGAATCAATCCATGCGACCAATCATCTTATTCGGATCTCCATCACTAGTTATTTCTGATTGAATAATAGGGCTTGGAACAACCCAGCCGAACACCTCGTCATATACAGCCCCATCTTCTCTGACTCCTTCCATTTGCCCCGAACTTTCCGGTTCCTGTTGTTCCAAATGCTCTTCTTCTGTCTCCGCTGCTATAATTGTTTCTTCCTGCTGCAAAGATTCCTCTGTAATATCATTCTCATAGGTGGGCCGAATTTCCGGATTTGTGAGATCCCCTTTTGCTTGCGGCCGCTCCGGAGGTTCTGGTTGTTCGGGCAATGTTGTAAATTCGACAATTACTGTTTCTGTCTCTCTTTCAATGACCCGAGTGCTCTCTTCTTCCGTGCTGGCCACGCTTTCAGATACTTCCCCCTTGTTTTCTTCCCAATCCGAAACGATTTCTTGTGACGGAGGTCCTTCGGGTTCAAATGTAGCTTCCTTTTTCCTTCCAACGAACCAGCACACCCCTACGATTACAATGCAGGCCGCTGCCAGACCAATGATCACCGCTTTTGATTTTAATATTTTCTTCATAACAATTTCCTCCTCAATTTTATAATAACTTCTCGGAATCTTCAGCCCTGATTTTATAAGGCTTTCCGACCCCTATCTCAAAAAAATCACCCACTTTTTTTCAAAAAACGCTTGACAAATCGCTCAAAATTTGCGGCGAAGCCGATTGATTATATTTTATTTCAATCGACTGGAGGCGATTTCTTTGTTACCTACTAATCCTGGCGGCCATGCCGCCTATCAGGATACGTTCGTATCCGATTTTCTTAAGTTTTATCCCGATCCCTTTGTGCTTTCCAAAAGCACCTGGGACTATATAGTGCAGTTCTGGTATCTAGATCTTTCCCTGACTGATTCCATTATGCAGGAGTATTACTCTGTTTTTGGCCCGCAACCAAGGCTCCCTTCCTGTATGCTGCGTTCCTATCTGCTTGCTTTGAAACTGAAAGTAACTTCCATCACACTCTGGTGCCGTATGCTCAGGGAAACTCCTCTTTATGCCATCCTCAGCGGATTCCCGTTCGGGGATACTCCCGGTGTCGGGACTTTTTATGATTTCTTTTCCCGCATCTGGCAGGATGACTCTGACAATCTTTCCCCGAAAGACCGTTTCCCTAAAATGAAGCCTCCAAAGGGGAAAAAGAAAGGCGATAAAACTCCCTGCGATTCTTCCAGCACTGCGTCCAAACTTCTCCCTCTGCTGGAGCATTGGAACTTCAAACCGGAAAATCCGTTTTCCCTTGTTTTTCGGCTTTATCAACAGCAGTTCCTGGATCGTTCTATTAAGAAGGGATTGATCGATCCAGACCATCTGGCTCTTGCCGGTGACGGCACTCCTGTCCGTACTGCTGCGCAGCAACGAAAAAAACGGATCTGCGATTGCAGGGAAAACGGCTGTCCTTCCTGCAGCTGCAAACGCCATTATTCTCAGCCAGACTGCAGCTGGGGATGGGACTCCCATCGGGAATGCTATTTTTTTGGTTACCACCTCTACATGTATGTGGCCTCCGATTCCTACAGCGATCTCCCTGTATTTCCGCTTTTGGAACGGGCTTCCCGGCATGATATGCTTTCTTTTCTGCATTCCTTTTTCACCATGAAAGCATACCTTCCAGAGTTCCGTATTGAAAAACTCCTTCTGGATTCCGCCCATGACGCTTATGCCGTCTATGAATACTGCAAAAAGGAAAACATTACACCCTTTATCGACCTCAATCCCGCACATACCGGACATTTCACTTATAAGGACGATTTTACCATTGATGAGGACGGTGTCCCAATCTGTAAGTTGGGCTTACATATGCATAAAGATGGATATGAGGCTTCCAAGCATCGGGCGAAATACCGGTGTCCAAAAGCGAACCGAAAACGCGGCTGTTTCTGTGAACATCCCTGTTCACCGGCGAAATACGGAAGAACTGTACACATCTTTACCGATGACAATCCAAGGTTATTTAACATACCGCCAAGAGACAGCAAAGCATGGGAAAAGGAATATAACGGAAGAACTTCCGTGGAACGCTCCAACAAGCGTGAGAAAGAGGACTATAAATT
>ERZ826396.851-NODE-851-length-40597-cov-9.006191_pt1 | contig 40597 bp, 30 predicted proteins | sample MGYA00519926_ERZ826396 | MGnify/ENA primary metagenome ERZ826396 (study PRJEB31778, sample SAMEA3449230) | human gut metagenome | biome: human gut; feature: human-associated habitat; material: faeces | place: United Kingdom | collected 2010/2012 ... | reverse complement strand
GGAGTTCGAGATAGGCAGTCAATAGCGGGCTATTGACAAAAATCAAGGGATTCAAAATGCGAGACAGGGGCTCAATATGGCCGGAACATACCTGCCTGCAATGATAATATTATTTCTCTATAAATTTAAAACAGCTTCTTAATAAACAATCAAATAATTATGACGAACGAAATAATATTAATCATGATGTTGCTCACATGCCTATCCACTCCCGCTCAGAAAAAGGAGATCGATGAGAACTAAAAAAGAGATAAACACCAACCATCGCCCTGCGCTGAAAAACGATGTACAAGATTTCGATAAATACGACATAATATTCGTCGGCTCGCCCAACTGGTGGAGCACCATAGCGCCACCAGTGGCTACATTCTTGGAAAGACACGATTTCTCAGGAAAAACCATCGTTCCTTTCATGACTCATGGAGGAGGCCGATTCGGGCATTCTATTTCCGACATGAAGAAATTATGCCCCGATGCATCTTTCTTAGAAGGTTTGGCAATCAGAGACAGTTATGTAAACGACAATTGTCAAGACGTAGTTAAATGGCTGCAAACACTAAAACTCCTTAAATGATTATGTTATGAAACAAAAAATAATTCTGATAATAGGAATATCTTTAAGCTTAGCATTTGGTGTCGAAGCTGAAAACGATAAAAAAGATACGACGATGGACAGAATAGAAACATGTAAACAAAATTATACCCGATTGTTCGGTGGTGAAGCTCTCTCAGGGAAAGGAAGCGACCCCGAGTTGATGGACATACTTCAAAAATTCATTTTCGGCGAAGTATTCGAAACCAGTTCTCTCGACCACAAAACCCGCGAGATGATTACGTGTGTCACCTTAGCCTCCATGCAAACACTCCCCCAGTTGAAATCCCATGCAGCAGCGGCACTCAACGTAGGAGTATCTCCGATAGAATTGCGCGAAGCCATCTATCAATGCGCCCCATTTATCGGATTCCCCAAAACATTGAATGCCATTTCGACAATTAATGAAGTCTTTCAAGAAAAAGGAATCCCTTTACCTCTGGAAGCACAAGGAACGGTGAATGAAGACAACCGATACGAAAAAGGGAAAGAGATACAATACCCCCTATACGGCGACGAAATAGCCCGAACATTTAGTAACTTACCCGACGAAATGAATGAAAGTCTCCCTCGGTTTCTCACCGAAGTAGGTTTCGGCGATTTCTATACCCGTTCTGGACTCGACATCAAAACAAGGGAACTACTTTCTCTTTGTGCATTAGCAGCTATCGGAGCCGAATCTCAAATACATTCGCACAGCAAGGGCAATATCAAGGCCGGAAACGACAAAGCCACCCAAATCGCAGCAATGATACAATGCCTTCCCTACATAGGATTTCCAAATGCGTTGAATGCGATTCGTATTATCGACGCTTTATAATACATTACAAAGAAATGAGATTTGAAGAAAACGATCCAATCTTAATTCTCTCTCCGAGGCCTATCCGATAAAAAGCGGGAAAAGGGAAAAATCCATTTCCCTTTTCCCGCTTCTTCTGTGAAAGAGGTCGGGCTATATACCCATACCATAACAACGTCTATCAGCTGTTCGGATTAAACTTTTTGTCATATTCCAATAAATACCTTGCCATATCTGGATCATTGAAATCAACTTTAAGTTTACCGGTATCCATTCTTCGAATGGTCTCCTTATCCTCTTCTGTCAGTTCAAAATCGGCTATATCGAAATTGCTCGCCATACGATCCTTATGAATCGATTTAGGAATAGCGACAATACCCTCGCTCGTCAGAAACTTCAAAGCCACCTGTGCATTGGTTTTACCATATTTCGTACCGATAGCCTTCAAAGTCTCATCTGTAAAAAGTCTGTCCGACCCCTGTGCCAAAGGTCCCCATGCCATCAAATGCATCCCGTATTCGTCGATTAATTCTCGCATCCTCTTCTGTTGGGAAAAGACGTGTGTTTCTAACTGTAACACAGAAGGCTTCACTTCCACATTCTCCACCAAATCTACGAATCGGGCATCATAGAAATTACTCAAACCGATAGCACGCACCATACCGTCTCGGTACGCTCTTTCCATAGCTCGGTACGTCCCGTAATAGTCTCCGAAAGGCTGATGTATGAGTAACAAATCTATATAATCGGTTTTCAATTTTCGGAGCGACTCACCGATACTTCGGAAAGCCTTCTCCTCTCCTGCATTGGAAATCCACACTTTGGTCGTAATAAACAATTCGTTGCGAGGTACACCACACTTCTCGATAGCCCGTCCTACGCCGTCCTCATTATAATAGGCCTGTGCCGTATCGATTAATCGATAACCTACTTCAATGGCATCCAGAACGCAACGTTCGCATTCCTCCGAATTAACAAGGAATACACCATAACCCAACACCGGCATCTCGACACCGTTGTTCAATTTAATTGTCTTCATTTCAGTCATGTATTTTATGAGTTCCTATTGCTCTTACAGTCGGCAAATCCATATCGTCATAAATTGGACTCTTTCTCGTGTCCAATCCCGCAATAGCTTTCATTTCCTCATCTGTAAGAATAAAATCGAAGATATTCAAATTCTCTATCATTCGTTCCTTGCGCACGGTCTTGGGTATAACCACGATGTTGCGCTGGTTGAGCCAGCGAAGCACGACCGCCCCCACGCTTTTACCGTGCCGTACAGCGATTTCTTTCAGCACCGGGTGATTGAAAATGTCGTTCTGCCCTTCGGCGAAAGGAGCCCATGCTTCATGTTGGATGCCCTCCTGTTGCAGAAACGTATTGGCGGCTTGTTGCTGAAAAAACGGGTGAGTTTCCAACTGATTCACGGCAGGTCTTACCTCATTGTGCAGAAAAAGATCTTGCAATCGTTCGTCGGAAAAGCTCGTCACGCCAATAGCGCGAATACGGCCCTCTTTATACAACCGCTCCATTGCCCGCCATGCCGCATAATAATTCCCATAGGGTTTATGCATCAGATACAGGTCGAGGTAATCAAGCCCCAGTTTCTTCATTGAGAGATCGAATGCCCGCAGTGCATCGTCATACTCATAATCCTGTACCCACAATTTGGTGGTAATGAAAAACTCTTCGCGTTTTATGCCGCTTCGACGAATGGCGCTCCCCACCTGTTCCTCGTTAAAGTAAGCGGACGCCGTGTCTATCAGACGGTAACCGACTTCTATGGCATCGGTTACAACCCGTTCTGTTTCATTCACAGGGATTTGGAAAACGCCGAAACCTATGGCCGGCATCATCACCCCGTTGTTCAGTCTTACATCTTTCATATCTTTCTGATTTGATTGTCAGTTGCAAAGTTACCGCACACTCATCGCTCTATTGTTATAAAAATCGAGGAGAAATTTTCACTATTCGTGGTTTTCGGTTACTTTTGAGACAAAAGAAAAACGGTTATGGAACAGACGGACTTCGACGGAATTGTTTTTGCCGACACCTTGCAAGATTTCAATAACTTGCGTTATGCGGGGCATATTGTTCATATCCTTTGCTGCGACGGCAATATGGGATTTACCTTTCAAGACACACGCTACAATATTGCAGTGGGCGATTATGTCATTCTGCCTAATGGAGAACTCGGTTCTGAGTTTTCAATATCCGACGATTTTCAAGGTATTTTAATGAGCCTTTCGGAAACCTTTGTCGCCTCTATCGCTATCCGTAGCAATTACGGCATTATAGGACATCTATCGCTTTTACAAAATCCCGTTATGAAACTTTCTCCCCACGATTTTCGGATATGTGAAACAGCCTTGCGATGCCTTCGTATGCGTATGACCGAAAAAGGGCACTCGTTTTATGAAGAATTGCTCGGTAGTCTACTGACTGCACATATTCTCGACCTTTACGATATTCATGCCCGTAGCCGTAACATTTCGCAACTGTCGGAACACACAGCCTCGCAATTACGTAAATTCATCGAATTACTGTACAACGGCGAATACATACGGAACAGGGAACTCGACTTTTATGCTTCCCGCCTCTGTATTACCCCACATTATTTGTCGGAGCTATGTCGAAAAGTAAGCGGGCGCCCGGCTACTTATTGGATAGACCGCTTTACCATTCAGGAAATCACTCGCCTACTTCATCAAAAGGAACTATCCCTGACGGTAATTTCCGAGCGAATGAATTTCTCGTCCGTTTCTTATTTCAGCCGTTATGTACAAAAGCGACTCAAAATTTCACCATCGGAATACCGAAACTGTTATACTCGGGACTGAACCTACTCCGCCAATACTTGTCGCTTGGAAAACGTACGATAATCCATCGGTGACATTCCTGTCAACGAATCGTATCTTCTTTCCTTCCCTCTTTGGAAAAGCCCATCGCAAACAGACGACCGACGACCGGAACCCGAAAGACTTTGATGCGATGGACAACTTTCGTATAACGAGCGAAAAGAATGAAAATCAGCAGTAAAATACCGGCAAGAACGGCATAACCAAATACCTCTTTAACCGACACCAATATCACCTGTCGTTGCAATTCACCGAAATATATAGAGAATGGCAATCGTACCGTAACCGGATTCAACGAATCCAACACTCCGCCTAATGTATAATAATTGGACTGCACGGTGATTTTGAACAACCGGGAAACCACCGCCGTAGCTATCGGGCCTCCGATTCCCTCCCTCACGAACCCAACGGCGCAAAGAGACTGAAAGAAATGGCGGAAGGGAATTATCTGAGAAAGATAGGTAGTCAATACAATATAAATCATCGTATTACCCATATTTCTCAAAACGACGGGCAGGTAGAGCTTCTCGATGTTCGTGTCGGGTGAAATCAAAAAATACATTATAATCAGATACGACACCACCAAAACAAACCCGATAAATGTCGCCATCTTATAACCCGTTCGGAGCCGAGCCAAGACCAACCACGAGGCCAAAGCCCCCAAACCGACACCCAACAGAGAAGGGAAATTCAAAGAGACATTATTTAATGTATCGTAATGAAGTATTCCCCCGGTATAAACACCCTGCAATACAGTCGATACAGCTATCAGGAAGTTCAAGGCAAAAAATAAGAACATCACCGTAAAGAAATGCTTGTACTTGAAAGTCTCCGCCTCCACATATGGATGCCGGATATGCCCCATACGATACAAGTTGAGAGTCAGAAAGAAGAAGGCACAAACCAACGCCAGTCGAATATAGGGAGAATCGAACCAATCGTAATAGTCACCATAATTAAATGTAAAAGCTGTTAGTAACAAAACTACACTCCAAAGCACAAGCCCCACCCAATCTATGCCGTAAAGAGGTAATGGCGGACGTAAATAGAACGGGCGCAAGAACAGATGGGAAAGAAGAATAACCGCAAGCAACAACCCCACAGCCAGATAGTGCATATACCGCCAACTGTAAAAGTAGGTGAGATAAGTCGCAGTCAACCCCGATAACTGAATATAACCGAAAATAGATAAATAAACAACAGGGAAAAAGACAGCGAAATCGCGAGTAGGAGTTATGCGTAACTGTATGGACGAGAAACACTCGAACGTACCCCACATTCGTAAGAATCCCGCAATAAAACAGGTCACAGCCAATAACGGTAGATTGCGAGTCTGCATGGTCACGAGATTACAAACGATAAGTCCGATCGCCACGGCAGGCAAGATCGTCCGCGTAGGGAATCTGAATTTCAATCGAAACAAAACGGGAAAAGCCATCGTTAACCCTATGAATGAAGCATACCCGGCCATGAGAATATCTTCCTGCATCAGCGAGGTGGCTCCCATCATCTCGTTCACCGAAACCAAATAGATTCCCCCCGAACACTGAAATACCATAATACAAAACAAGAATATCCCTACCCGAGCCCACATAGGAACCCACTCTTTGAAAGCGGGAATCTTGCGCATTAAATCATCGAGCGGCGTCATAGTCCTGGTAGTTTACCTCGCACTCCACATTCAATCCGGCCCGTAACCGATTCATATCCTCCGGGGTATTATCGGCAGAGAAAACAATTTTGACCGGAACCCGCTGCTCCACTTTCACGAAATTACCAGCTGAATTGTCTTGCGGGACAACAGCGAACTGCGCTCCCGTAGCTTTGGATATGGCTTGAACACACCCCTTATAAACCACATCGGGAATGGCATCGATTTTCATATCGACCCTCATGCCTTCGACAATACGGGTGGTCTGAGTCTCCTTGTAGTTAGCGATTACCCATTTTTCTTTTTCATCGACTATCGATAACAACGTCTGCCCCGGTTGTATAAGCTGTCCTTCCTGTATGGTCTTACGAGAAGTCACACCATCACAGGGAGCCAATACCACCGTATAAGAAAGATTCAATTTCGCCAAATCCAAAGCAGCCGAAGCCAAGGCGACAGCTGCCTCGTTTTGATTCAACCTCTGGGTTTGTTCCTCTTTCACCAAAACAACGGAACGTTTTTGGCGAACCAACATTTCATACTTCGCCTTCAACGCCTCGTAATTGGTCTTCACGCCGTCATACTGTTGTGGAGTAACCGCCTCCTCGGAGAGCAATTTTTTATAGCGCACATAATCTTTCTCGGCATTTTTCAACAACACTTCTACCTCGTCAATACCGGCATCGGAAACTGCCAAATTATTGTGTGCTGTCGAAACCGCCGTTCCCATCGCACTCCGACCGGCTAAGGCATTTTGATAATCAGCCTCGGCCTGAGCCACCCGCAAACGGAATTCCGTATCCTCGATAAGTAACAAAGTATCGCCTTTATGGACAAACTCATACTCATCGAAATATATCTTTTGTATGAAACCCTGCACCCGACTATTGACCGGCACGATCTGCTGCCGTACCTGCGCATTATCGGTATATTCTACTTGCCCTAAGTGGACGAATCGCGAGCATACCCACACGAACCCAATCATCAACAAAATGATGACAACAAGGTTAAAAACTATTTTTCGAGTTCTCTTATTCATGACTGTAAACAATTTATAATGTTCCGGTTAAATAAAGAAGTTTATAATAATTGAAAGCAATATCGATTTGGGCATTTGCCAACTGTACCTCGGCCGATAACTTGGCATTACTTGCATCGAGCATATCGGTAATAAGCGACAATTCGTTCTTGTAACGATTCTGAATCACGGCATAATTCTGATCGGCAAGTTCCACATTCTTTCGACGGGTATCGAGCTGTTCATAAGCCTCGACATAGCGTGTATAAGCCGCCTGCACAGCCAATTCGGTCTGTTCGCAAACATCGTCATAATGCTCTTTCGTACGGCGAATAGTCAATTTACTGCGGCTAACCGACTTATTTGTCTTATACAACGAGGCAAGATTATATTTCACCCCAACTCCCACATACCAATAGTTGAAGTTCTTGTCGATGGGCGGAACTTCGATAGTGATAGGACCGTCAAAGTGATTTCCTGCCACAAGAGCTATTTGGGGTAAACGTTCTGACTTCACGATTTTATCCTGACGCTCATTCATCTTCACAGCCAATTCCAACAGCCTCAACTCCGGTGAGTTTTCGACGACCTTCTCCCTCCAATAAGCTTCATCGCCCATAGGAAGCGCCCGGGAAAGAATAGTCGTATCGGGATCTATCCACACATTTTCGTCCATTCCCAGATTCGTAACCAAATTCCGATTGAGTATTCCCAACGTATTTCTGATTTGTACGACCGTAAATTCCAAATCGGACAACAGCAACTCGTATCGGGTAATGTCGTTCTTCAACGCTAGCCCCTCGCCCTGCTTCGCCTTGATATCCTTCAATAACTGCTTGGTCTGCTCAATATTTTGTTCGTAAACCTTCAATATATTCCGATGTTTAAACAGATCGAAATAGTATCCGGCAAGCAGAAACCTCACTTTATTCCGGTCCTTCTCCCAGTCGAGCCGAGCACTCTCCTCTTGTAATCGGGCTATCTGTATACCGTTGGAAACGGCCCCACCAGAATAAATCACTTGTGAAACTTCCAAAGCGAAATTATTCCCCAAATGGGGAATGGGAGCCCGTTCCATTTGGGTGAAATCACGCTCCATCAACGTACCGTCACCCAGATAACTGAACGAAAGCGATGCCCTTATATCGGGCAACTTGTCGTTCTTAGCGACCCTCACTGCTTCACGGGCCTCATCAATAGCTGTGACGGAAGGCCGTAGCGATTTGCTGTTACGATCGGCCAACGAGAACATCTCCTCCATAGTAACGACCTGTCTAACATGTTCCTGCGCACATACACCTTTCACACATAGCGACGCATATAACATCGCTATGGACAAATTGAATTTGTTCATTCGTTATAAATTATGAATTAAAAAATAGATTTAATAAAATGTATCGACTGCGTAATTGATTAATCGGAATTAGCCATTCCCCACTGATGAAAAAATTCGAGTTTTGTCAATACATTATTCAAGAAAAAATAAAATGCAGTTTGTATGTTTCTTATCATCGAATACGTGAGGCTGTATGACCCCGTCCGGGTGCAAAGGTAGAAAAAATATCGTTCTTAACGATAATTTTTACTGCCCTTTTCTTTTATGAAAAGGATAATAAAAGAATGCATGCATTACTTCTTTTAATCGGTATAGATACCTTAATCCTCTTCCCTGCCGTTCCCGTAGCCTTATGGGGTGTTTTGTTATCAAACAAATATAGAACGAAGTGTCACAGAAAGACCCTAAAAAGAGAAGTCTCGGGAAACGGATTCCAACCGTTATTCTAATCAATCAAAAGGGACTACCCAATCATCAGCTTGCACGGCTTCGAAGCAGAGGACGATTTGCTCGCGAGTAACTTTGTCCTCAGAGAGTGGCGGCAGTTCGTCCAAAGCGAAATAGGCACTACCCTGTGTTTCTATATTGGGACGGAACGAGCCGCCTTTGATTTCGCACAAGACAAAGGCTTTATATACGTTATAGGCATAGGGCGGACGGTTATGGAGATTGCGATCTTGCAAAGCAAGCAGACGGACAGCCTCGACTTCGAGCCCAGCTTCTTCGAGCACCTCTTTCTCGGTATTGGTTTTGACGGTTTGGTTCACATCGACCCACCCTCCGGGCAACGACCACGTACCGTCCCTCTCCTCGACCAACAGGATTTTTCCGTCTTGAAAAATAGCAGCCCTCGTATCGAGTTTGGGAGTCTGGAATCCGGTCTCGCCACAAAAAAGATCCGTCACTCGTTCAAAAGACAATCCGGTCTGCCGACTCACTATCTCCGCCGAAATTTCGCGTATTCGTTGAAACCGCTCCAAATCGAACGGATCTTTTGAATAGGTCAAACCCGCTTGTGCGATAAACTGTAATTCTTTGGCCCAATCGAGCCATACCAAACTCTCTTCCTGTCGTTTTTCCATGATACTCGTTTTGCTATTATACATATATTAAACGGCAAATCCAGCCGAATAGTGTATAGGATAAACAGTCTCTTTCCCAAACCATACCACCGCTAACGACACGTATATGATATTTCTTTTGACTTTAAAGACCTCAATACCTCCCCCTGCGACCCCTTCCATATCTATTCTACCCAACCCCATGATGCTACGGGAAACGGCAGATAAGGAGTTATCAATATTATTTTTTCCCTCGCAAAAAGGAGTAGTTTGAGAACCGACACATCGAAAAACCGAGTTAAATTTTACTTTTTATTTTCTTGTTTTCTAAAAAATAAGTATGTTCGCCAACGCAAAAAATTCATCAGATGATATTATCATAAGACTTATTATGGATATAAATACAACCATTCAAAAGAAATCGCTCGCAGAGGAAGTCTCCTCCCTAATCAGGGAACAAATAAACGACGGGAAATTGACCAAGGGAGAAAAGCTACCTACCGAACCGGAGCTAATGAAGCTGTTCGGCGTAGGGCGCTCCACTGTACGAGAAGCCATCAAAATGCTTGTAAACATGGGATACTTGAGTGTACAACAGGGACGGGGTACTTTCGTGGAAAGCGTTACAGAAACCAATGAACCATTCCACCAACGATTGAAACGAGCAGACATACAGGAACTGCGGGAGGTACGGGACATCATCGAGGCTCCCATTGCCCGACTGGCCGCACAAAGGAGAACAAAGATCGATCTGGAAAATATGAAACGATATATCCAAGAAAGAGGAGAAGCCGCAAAATCGGGCGACGTCGGACGGTGTATCGCCGCCGACATAAATTTTCATAGCTCGATAGCCCGAGCTACGCATAACGAGATATTGTCCGAGCTTTACCACAGCATGACGGTTCACCTTACCTCCGGATACGACTACATTTATGAGGACACCACTTATCTTATGAAATCGCAACCGCTGCACGAAAGGCTGTTGCACCACATCGAAACAGGAAATATAGAGTCGGCCATGCGAGCGGCCAAACTATTATGGAAGGACGTAAACATAGAAAAGGAATCCGATGAAGAGCATTTTAATTAAACTCAAAGGGCATCCCCATGTCCAAAAAGGTACAGCCTATACGATATTGTTCGCCATGGGTTTTTGCCACCTATTGAACGATATGATTCAATCGGTTATCCCCGCCATGTATCCTGTCTTGAAAGATAATTTCGGGTTTACCTTCGCACAAATAGGCATCATCACACTGGTATTCCAACTTACCTCTTCCGTTTTCCAACCTTTTGTAGGACAATATGCCGACCGCCGGCCTCAGCCCTATTCATTATCCGCAGGCATGTGTTTTACCCTAACGGGGTTATTGCTGCTCGCTTTCGCCTCGAACTTTTTCTTGATTCTCCTCGCTGTCGCGATTATCGGTTGCGGTTCTTCGGTATTCCACCCCGAAGCATCCCGAGTGGCACAAATAGCATCGGGGGGCAGGAAAAGTCTGGCCCAGTCTATTTTTCAAGTCGGCGGAAACGGAGGAAGCGCCATCGGACCATTACTCGCCGCATTGATTATTATTCCTTACGGGCAACATGCCGTCGGGTGGTTTTCAATCGCAGCATTGCTCGCCTCTGCCATACTGGTACGGGTAGGATATTGGTACAAGCTGACGCTTTCCCAAACCGGAATGTCGCATCGAGCTCAACAAACGACAAGTTGTAATTTGAGTAAGAAAGCAATCCGCAATGCTCTGATTATTCTGGTAATCATGCTATTCTCGAAATACTTTTTTATCTCATGCATGACGAGTTATTTCACCTTCTTTTTAATCGAAAAATTCGGCATCACGGTACAACAATCGCAACTTTGCCTATTCGCTTTTCTTGCGGCACTGGCCATAGGGACTTTGCTCGGAGGGTTCCTCGGCGACCGGTACGGACGAAAATACGTCATTCTCTTTTCTATCCTCGGTGCAGCCCCCTTCACACTCGTACTACCGTACCTCAATCTGTTTTGGACGCTCGTCATAGCCGTTATCATCGGTTTCATCATCGCATCGGCCTTTTCTGCCATACTGGTTTATGCTACCGATTTAAAGCCGGATAAAGTAGGAATGATCTCAGGTATTTTCTTCGGACTTATGTTCGGACTAGGAGGAATCGGTTCCGCATTCTTCGGCTGGCTTGCTGATGAAACGAGTATAGAATTTATTTTCAAAGTCAGTACATTGTTACCTCTATTGGGTATCATCGCCGGATTTTTACCTAACATAAAACCCTCAAATCGATAACAAGATGAAAGCAAAAGAAAATGCGCCCCTAACAACGTCTTCGAAAGTCGCTGTACTGTTCGAAGTAACACCTAAAAAAGAATATAAGGAAACCTACTTGCAACTCGGAGCTATGTTAAAATCCGAATTGACAAATATGCCCGGATTCATCAGCGTAGAACGATTTCTAAGTCTGAACGAAGAGGGGAAACTACTCAGCCTCTCTTTTTGGGAAAACGAAGAAGCAGCCTCCAATTGGCGTAATAAGATGAACCATCGTAACTGCCAAAAGAAAGGGCATGACTCGCTATTCGAAAAATACAAAATTTCCGTAGCCGAAGTCATTCGCCAATATACAAAAGACGACCGCCAAGAGGCCCCCGAAGACTCCAACCGTTATTTGACAACAAAATAACAGATATGACAGAATATTTTCAATACGGAGAAAAAGAACTCTCTTACTTGAAACAGAGGGACAAACGCCTGTCTGAAATCATAGACAAGGTAGGCTGGGTAAAAAGGAGAGTCATTCCGAACCTTTTTGCAGCATTGGTACATTCCATCGTAGGGCAGCAAATTTCAACAAAGGCTCATGAGACTATTTGGCAGCGGATACAATCTTCATTAGGAGAAATTACACCCCAAAGAGTCATAAGCCTGACCGATGAAGAATTGCAACGCTTTGGCATCTCATTCAAAAAAGTGACCTACATTAAACGCGCAGCCACAAAGATATTGAACGGAGAGTTCGACATTCACGGGCTTTACGACAAGACCGACGAAGAGGTCATCGAATGCTTGTCAAAACTCGACGGGATAGGCACATGGAGTGCCGAAATGCTCATGTTATTTTCCATGCAACGACCGGATATTCTAAGTTATAGCGACCTCGCCATTCAAAGAGGACTACGAATGGTATATCACCATCGCGACATAACCCGTAAACTGTTTGAAAAATATCGCCGACGTTATTCGCCTTACAGCAGTGTGGCCAGCCTATACCTGTGGGCGGTAGCCGGTGGAGCCATCGAAGGAATGAAAGATTACGCAACGACTAAAAAGAAACGATCATGAATACAAAACATGTGATTCTAACACAACACTATCCCTCTCCTTGCGGGGATTTAATACTCGGTTCATACGAAGACCGACTTTGCCTTTGCAACTGGGTGATAGAAAAACATCAGGGCAGAGTGGACAAAAGATTACAAAACCTGTTGAATGCGGACTATAAAGAAGGGAAATCGGATATCATTCAAGAAGCCGCCCGACAATTAGACGAGTATTTCAAAAGAGAGCGGACAACGTTCGATATTCCCATACTATTCACTGGTACGGATTTCCAGAAAAAAGTATGGCACAAATTATTGGAAATCCCTTATGGACAAACTCTTTCTTATGGTGAAATGGCTAAACGACTGGACATACCGAACGCCGTTCGCGCCGTAGCGAATGCCAACGGAGCAAACGCCATCTCCATTTTCGTTCCCTGCCATAGAGTGATCGGTAGCGACCGGTCTCTCACCGGTTACGGAGGCGGGCTCACAGCCAAAAAGTATTTGTTGGAATTGGAATCGATGGCTACTGTCGGGATATTCGCCAGCAGCCTGTAACCCAAACTCAAATACTTATCCCCCTATATTTCCTCACCACGTGACACACCCCTATCGCGCTAAACGTGAGCAGAGGGAAAGGGTTAAAATGACAATCCAAATTTTCTTTCAACCCCTCCGTCTTGCAGACACCTCCCCTGCCGTGCCCCGCAGCATTGCGGAGCACGGCAGGGGAGGTGTTAAAAGTAACTCTCTATCTCATTTGCGATGAGCAGAAGGAGTGGGTTATATTTTTCTATTTCAACCCCCTCGCCCTCCGGGCACTCCCCCTATCGCTATGTGCACCCCGCAATGCTGCGGGGCACAGCAGGGGGGAGAGGGATATGCATCACTCTGTTCCCGTTATCGAAGGTATTATCCCTTCTCTCCTTGCCGTGTCCCGTAGTATTACGGGGGACTCTGCATTAGCAATATAAAGGAGCATGTTCGCAAAGGGAAAGGAGTTGCTATGTATCTGTAAAATTGGTACAACTATCCGTAATTTATCTACATATATCACTAATATTCCCATTTATCTTTGTATTCTGAAATGAAGGTGATCTAAGCTCGGAAAAAAGAATGCCTATAAAATCGACATTTACACCATAGGCCGTTACTTTTCGAATCATATCGTCTTATTTCTTCCATTGCAAATGGAAAATCGAGAAGGAAAAAAAGAATATAAAAAACTCTTTTTTATTGATTATGAGCAAAAAAAATTAAAAAATCTTTGTGTATTTTCGTAGCGATTTTCTGTACTATGCCCAACAGATTTATCGAAATATATCATTTAACAGCTAAAAACGAACCTTTATGTTAAGAAAAATCAGGATAGTCGCAGCGACTATCTGTTTCACGCTAATCACCTTATTATTCCTCGATTTCACGGGGACTCTGCATCTGTGGTTCGGGTGGCTCGCTAAAATACAGTTCCTCCCGGCCGTATTGGCTTTGAACGTAGGTGTCGTCGCATTCCTCGTTATCCTCACTTTATTGTTCGGACGTGTCTACTGCTCGGTAATCTGTCCGCTCGGTGTATTCCAAGATATCGTTTCGTGGATATCGGGTAAACGAAAAAAGAACCAATTCCGTTATTCACCGGCTATCTCATGGCTGCGTTACAGCATGTTGGCCTTGTTCATCGTCGCCCTGCTTGCCGGATTCACTGCTATTGCGGCCCTTATCGCTCCATACAGCGCATACGGACGAATCGCATCCAATCTGTTCGCTCCACTCTATCAATGGGGAAACAATTTACTCGCTTACTTTGCCGAGCGTATCGACAGTTATGCGTTCTATTCCACCGACGTGTGGCTGAAAAGCATACCCACTTTTATCATTGCCCTCGTCACATTCGTCTCGTTAATTATATTAGCATGGAAAAACGGACGCACCTATTGCAACACGATTTGCCCGGTGGGTACTGTTCTGGGGCTATTGTCCCGATTCTCTCTTTTCCGCCCCGTTATCGACACGACAAAATGTAACGGTTGCCAATCGTGTGCCCGCAACTGCAAAGCCTCGTGCATCGATGCCAAAAACCACATCATCGATTACAGCCGTTGCGTGGCTTGCATGGATTGTATCGAAAAGTGCAGGCAGGGAGCTATACGATACATTCCCCGAAGAAAGACTATTTCGGAATCTGTCGAACCAGCACATGAAGACAAAAAGGAAAATCCCAGACGAGAGTTCCTCTCGTTCGCCGGATTGTTGGCCGGTACTGCCTTATTGAAAGCTCAGGAGAAAAAAGTAGACGGAGGTCTCGCGGTCATCGAAGATAAAAAAATTCCCAACCGAATCACACCCATTACCCCGCCGGGTTCGCTAAGCGCATCGAACATAGCCCAGCATTGTACGGCATGCCAGTTGTGCATATCGGCTTGTCCCAATCAAGTCTTGCGGCCATCGGGTAATCTGATGACTTTCATGCAACCCGAAATGTCGTACGAACGCGGATATTGCCGTCCCGAATGTACCAAGTGTTCGGAGGTGTGCCCGACAGGGGCCATACGCCCCATCACCGTTGCCGAAAAATCGAGCATACAGATAGGCCACGCCGTGTGGGTGAAAAAGAACTGCATCCCGCTTACCGATGGAGTAGATTGCGGGAATTGTGCTCGACATTGTCCTGTCGGAGCTATACAAATGGTTCCGTTCCACGGCCGTCACCGCCATAGAGGAGGTCGCGAAAACAGCGAACAGGACAAGACCATAATGATCCCGGTTATCAATACGGAACGCTGTATCGGTTGCGGTACTTGCGAAAACCTGTGTCCGGCACGTCCGTTCAGCGCGATCTATGTAGAAGGTCACGAACACCATCGTATCATCTAATCTCCAAAACGAAAAGCAATGAAAAACGAACATAAAAAGAATTTAGACAGAAGGGATTTCCTGAAAGTATTGGGTGGTGCGGCTGCCGTCACATCGGCAACCCTTCTTCCCGGCTGCAAAAACAAACAAGAATCGGCATACACGGCGACAACCGATATTCCCACCGACCAGATGACCTACCGGATAAACCCATCGACCCAAGACCGAGTATCTCTACTGGGTTACGGCTGCATGCGCTGGCCGACCGTCTCGAACAACAGCGCCAGAGACAGCAGCGACGATATAGACCAAGAAACTGTCAATAAGCTGGTCGATGTCGCCATTGCCCACGGAGTAAATTATTTCGATACATCTCCCGCCTATTGCAAAGGCCGCTCGGAACGGGCTACCGGAATCGCCCTCAGCCGCTATCCGAGAGACAAATATTTCATCGCCACGAAACTATCGAATTTCGCGCCCTCGACTTGGAGCCGGGAGGCTTCGATAGCCATGTATCACAATTCGTTCAAAGAACTACAAGTAAACTACATAGACTATTTGTTGCTGCATGGCGTAGGCATGGGGAACGGATTACAAGAGTTCAACGCCCGTTACATCGACAACGGGGTCCTCGATTTCCTCCTCACCGAACGACAAGCCGGACGAATACGAAACCTCGGATTTTCTTACCACGGAGACATCAAGGTATTCGACTATCTTCTTTCCCGCCACGATGAATTCAAATGGGACTTCGTACAGATACAACTCAATTATGTCGATTGGAAGCATGCCAAAGAAGTAAACGAACGGAACACCAACGCCGAATATCTCTATGGAGAATTATCGAAACGGGGAATACCCGCCATTATCATGGAACCGTTATTAGGCGGCCGCCTGTCGAATGTACACGACCACATAGCCGCCAAACTGAAACAGAGGAAACCGGAATCGAGCGTGGCATCATGGGCATTCCGTTTTGCCGGCTCTTTTCCCGGTGTATTGACCGTACTGAGCGGTATGACTTATATGGAACACCTGCAAGATAATCTGCGCACGTTTTGTCCGCTCGACCCACTGAGCGACGCCGACAAAGAATTTCTGGAAGAGACAGCACAACAATTATTGCGTTACCCGACCATACCGTGCAACGATTGCAAATATTGCATGCCTTGTCCTTACGGACTGGATATTCCGGGTATTCTGCTGCATTTCAACAAATGTATAAACGAGGGAAACATGCCTTCATCGTCCCGAGATGCCAATTATAGCAAAGCCCGCCGGGCGTTTCTTGTCGGGTATGACCGAAGTGTTCCCAAACTACGCCAAGCCAACCATTGTATCGGGTGCAACCAATGCGTGCACCATTGTCCGCAAAACATTCATATCCCGGAAGAAATGCAACGCATCGACAAGTTTGTCGAAGACCTGAAACAAGGAAGAGAATTTTAAAGCCTCGTTATGGAATATAGAACATTAGGAAGAACCGGAATCCGGGTAAGTACCATCGCTCTTGGTTGCGAAGGGTTCATGCACAAAACCGCCGAAGAGGTCAAGGCCGATTTCGATTTCGCCATAGAAAACGGAATCAATTTCGTGGACATCTATTCTTCGAATCCCGTCCTTAGGAGCCATATCGGATTTGCCTTAGAGGGAAGACGAGAAAATTTCGTCATACAAGGTCACCTATGTACCACATGGGAAAACGACCAATACCTGCGTACTCGCAACCCACAAAAGACCATAGCCTCTTTCGAAGCGCTTTTGAAACAACTGCGCACCGATTATCTCGACATCGGTATGATACATTACGTGGATGCCGAAAAAGACTTTCACACCGTATTCGATCATGAAACCATCGAAATTGCGCAACGGTTGAAAGCCGAGGGAAAGATACGGGCCATCGGCATGAGCAGCCACAATCCGACCGTGGCGAGCATGGCGGTCAAAACGGGGCTGATAGATGTCGTTTTATTTTCCATCAATCCCTGTTACGACCTGCTACCTCCCAACGAAGATGTCGACACGCTGTGGGCAGAAGAAAGTTATACCAACGCTTTGCAGAATATAGACCCGGTTCGGGAACAATTCTATACTTTGTGCGAAAGGGAAGGCGTGGGTATCGACGTAATGAAAGTTTATGGCGGAGGCGACTTATTGGATAAAGAAAATTCTCCCTTCGGCCGGGCCATGACACCCGTGCAGGCCATCGAATATGCACTGACGCGTCCGGGTGTGGCAGCCGTCATGGTAGGCTGCAAAAATAGGGAAGAAATCGCCGAGGCAGTCGCTTGGAGCCATGCCACTCCACAAGAACGCGACTATACCGCCGTAATGACCGGCTTGGAGAAATTCTCGTGGAAGGGTCATTGCATGTATTGCGGTCATTGCGCACCTTGTACTTCAAAAATAGATATTGCCGCCGTGAACAAATTTTATAACTTAACTGTTGCACAAGGAGAAATACCCGAAACCGTGCGAGAACACTACAAGGCACTCACACACCATGCCTCGGAATGTGTCGAATGCGGCGCATGCGAAGTCCGTTGCCCGTTCGGAGTTAAAATCATAGAGTCCATGCATCAGGCAGCTCAACGGTTCGGGTTCTAAACACAGTAATAAAAATGACTACCGAAAAAAAACAAGAAATCATCAATCGGCTCTTTGCCGAACAATGTTCCTGCATTATTTGCAATAATCACGAAATACGCTTGTTTCACGAACGAGGCGTAAAAGATATTTACCGATTATTGAAAGAAGAACCGGATTTTCTCAACGGATCATTCATTGCCGACAAAGTCATAGGAAAGGCCGCAGCGGCCTTGATGATCTTGGGAGGCGTAAAAGAAGTGTTCGCCGGTGTCATCAGTCGGCCGGCACTCTCCTTATTTCAATCTCACGGCATAGAACCCGAATACAAAATCGAGACAGAATACATTATCAACCGTACCCGAACCGGCTGGTGTCCGTTGGAGAGTCGTTGTAAAAATTTGGAAACTCCGGAAGATTGTCTCGCAGAGATAGACGATTTCATGAACACGATGAAGAATATATAAACGCATGAAGACAAAACTTTTACTTTTATTTTTTGCATTAGGAGAAATAACGGCATCGGCTCAAACAGACTCGTTGCCAAATATAACGAAAGCCTCTAATGGAAAACTGATCGACGCGATACAAATCCATGAAGTGGTCGTTACCGGAACTCGCAATGAGACCGATATTCGTCATCTGCCTATGACGATTTCCGTCATAGACCGTAAACAAATCGAGCAGAGCATGCAACCGTCGATTCTCCCTATACTTACCCAACAAGTACCCGGACTATTCATCACAGCCAGAGGTATCATGGGTTACGGTGTATCGGGAGGTGCGGCCGGTGGCATGTCGTTACGGGGAATAGGCAGCGGATCGGGTCGCTTGATGGTTCTCATTGACGGACACCCCCAATACATGGGATTAATGGGACACCCTATCGCCGATGCTTACCAATCGCTAATGGCCGAACGAGTGGAAGTCTTGCGCGGACCAGCCTCGGTATTGTACGGCTCGAACGCTATGGGTGGCGTTATCAACATCGTTACCCGCCAATTACATGAAGAGGGAGTAAAAACCAACATCAACTTAGGATACGGTTCGTTCAACACTTTACAGAGCGAAGTCACGAACCGCATTCGAAAAGGCGGATTTACCAGCCTGATAAGCGGTTCGTACAACCGAACCGACGGACATCGCCGAAATATGGGGTTCGAGCAATACGGGGGATATGCCAAACTGGGTTATGAATTTTCTCCCTATTGGAATATTCGCGGCGACGTAAATGTCACCCACTTCAACGCTTCGCAACCGGGTGAGGTAACCGACCCGATGATCGACGCAGACCAAAGTATCACCCGTGGTATGACCTCGGTTGCCGTAGAAAACCGCTACGAACGCACATCGGGAGCTGTGAGCTTTTTCTACAACTGGGGAGACCATTGGATCAACGACGGTTATACCGCCAACCCCGACGACAAGAATAGTCCCAAACCATACCGGTTCGACTCGCACGACGACATGATGGGCATATCGTGGTATCAAAGCGCACAGCTTTTTACCGGCAACCGCCTGACTGCCGGAGTTGACTACTACCGCTTCGGTGGCAAAGCACAAAACCGTTACGTCGAAGGTGAACGAAATGGAGAACGTGAACACATCGTCGACAAAGTACAGCATGAAATAGCCGGTTATATCGATTTTCGGCAAGACATCAGCCATTGGCTCACCCTCGATGCCGGTATCCGTATCGACCACCATTCGCATATCGGTACGGAATGGATTCCACAAGCGGGATTATCGTTCCATTTACCCGGCTCCATCGAATTGAAAGCAAGTGCAGGCAAAGGATTTCGCTATCCTACCATACGGGAAATGTATATGTTCCCGCCCAAAAATCCCGACCTTCGCCCAGAGTCCATGTGGAATTACGAACTGGCCTTCGCCCAACGTTTACTCGACGGAAGGTTGTCGTATGGTATCAATGTTTTTTATATCGACGGGAAAAATCTGATCGTCGCTGTGCCTCGTGCGGGAGCGACACCCTTGAACATGAACACCGGAAAAATAGACAACACCGGAGTCGAAGCGGAAGCTGCTTACCGTATTCACCCCCATTGGTCGATCGAAACCAATTACAGCTATCTGCACATGGACAATCCGGTACTCGGCGCACCCGAACATAAGTTCTACGCCGGAGCCATGTTCTCCAAAAATCGCTGGACTGTCTCCACCGGTCTCCAATATGTAGCCAATCTTTACACAGACGTAGACCATGTCCAAACCGAAGATTTCGTACTATGGAACATCAACGGGTCATTCAAAGTCACCGAATGGTTCGACATTTGGGCACGTGGAGAAAACCTCTTGGCACAACGATACGAAATAAATGCCGGATACCCCATGCCCAAAGCTACAATCATGGCCGGTATAAACGTAAAATTTTAATTTCTTTCATTCACACACATATATGAAAAAGTACATCAATATCGCCCTATGCGCTTTCTTATCCGCCCTTATAGGGATAAGCTGTAACACCCGCGCTCAAAATTCGGAAACTCAACTTTCCAAAAAGGACAATGAAACGCCAAAAGTATATATGTTCAAAGAGATTTCCCCCGAGAACTTAGTGAAAATATACGAAGCGTTGAACCGTAAAGCGACCGGAAAAGTCGCAGTAAAACTATCTACCGGAGAACCGGGTGGTCATAACTTCTTGCAACCAGCTCTTATCAAAGACCTCGTACAGAAGGTAAACGGAACGATCGTCGAATGTAACACGGCCTACGGGGGTGGAAGAGCCGACACAGAAAGTCATCTGAAAGCTGCTGCCGACCACGGTTTCACGGCTATCGCCCCTGTCGACATCATGGATTCGGAAGGAGAAACAGCCCTACCCGTACACGGCGGTAAGCACCTTAAAGAGAATTATGTGGGAGCCCATTACCCGAACTACGACTTTACCATAATCCTCTCTCATTTCAAAGGCCATGCTATGGGAGGATTCGGCGGAGCAATAAAAAACATGTCCATCGGCATCGCTTCATCTACCGGAAAAGCATGGATACATTCTGCCGGGAAAACCAAAGGGAACCCGTGGGAAAACCTGCCTGCACAAGACGATTTCTTGGAATCGATGGCCGAAGCCGCCAAATCGGTGGCTGAACATTGCGGTGAGAAAATCATTTATATAAGTGTAGCCAATAACCTATCTGTGGATTGCGACTGCGATGCCTCCCCCGAAGATCCGAAAATGGGCGACATAGGTATCCTCGCATCACTCGACCCGGTCGCTCTCGACAAGGCTTGTACCGATTTGGTGAGAGCATCGGAAGACCACGGAAAAATCCACCTCATCGAACGTATCGATTCCCGTCACGGTATGCATACGTTGGAATACGGGGAACAAATAGGTTTGGGCAGTCAAAAATACGAACTGGTAAAACTGGATTAATAACAATAAATAATAAACGACTATGCAAACGACCACGGCAAAACTCTATTCCTTAGAGTATAACAATGCGAGAACCTACGGTTTTTCCGCCTTGTTCATAGCGGGGAATATTCTTCTTCCCCAATTGTGTCATACGATTCATCTGGGTGGCCCCATGCTATTGCCCATCTATTTCTTCACGCTTATCGGAGCCTATAAATACGGGTGGCGCGTGGGATTGCTCACGGCAGTACTCTCGCCCTTCATAAACTCCATGCTGTTCGGGATGCCTCTACCCGAAGTCCTACCCGCGATTCTCTCCAAATCGATATTGTTGGCCGCAGCCGCCGGATATGCCGCATATCGATTCGGGAAAGTCTCTCTACTCATCTTGACGGGAGTCGTACTCTCCTATCAAGTAGCAGGGAGCCTTGTAGAATGGGCTATTGCAGGTAATTTTTTCACCGCCATACAAGATTTTCGAATAGGCATTCCCGGCATGCTTCTGCAAATATTCGGGGGTTATATCGTTTTAAGACTAATGACCAAATAATAAAACCGAACCTATTCGCATTGTGCGAGTAAAGGAAGAGGAAGTATGACGACAATACAGAGAGGAAAGCCCAATAAAAGGCGATTCTGAGAGAGGCAAGCAGTATTCCTATTTCAGAATTTCCCCTGCCGTGTCCCAGCATTACGGGGAATGACTGCACAGGAGAGGAGAAAATTAAAGATATTAATTCAAATAGCTTCTAACCCTTTTACTCAGAGTACTTCTGTATGCGTGGTCAGAAACTGTCATTTTTTAATGGGGTTGTGTCGATGTTTTGACACAACCCCATTTTCTATATTGGATTCTACCCAAATAATATTCTGTTATAAAATTGTTCCCGACGATCGTTACGGTTCTGTCGTTTCCTCCGGAGTAATCGTCACCACATCGACACTGTTTTTGTGCCCGTAGAAAGGACTCTGAGGTTTATAAGTGGTATTGGGCTCCCCGGTTCTGTCATTGATGTAATAAACGTTTTGAGCCGGGTTGCAATTATTGATTTCTATGGCTGCCGACCAACTGATGTTAATTCCACCGTCGCCAATATTCCCTATAAAACCTGATGATGACGAAATACTCGAATAACGTATATAGACATTTTCCGTCTGACAATCATCAAACGATACGCCTCGATCGCCCAACACTTGTCCGACAAGACCACCGGCCTGATATCCCGTGAGATGTACATCTGTCGCAGAACAGTTTTTTAAAGCGGCGACTCTATTCCCGACACTTCCTCCGCCGGAACCAATCCAACCGACCAGACCACCGAGATTTTGAGAAGGAGTGGCAGACGACTTAATCTGTATGTGTCTGACGTGTACATTCTCGAACTTGCTGTTCATACTCCACTGATTACCTCCGGTATAACCGATACACCCTGCAAAATAAGAGAACTCTTTGCTGTGATCGACGGGTTCTCCGTCTACATCTTTTACCGGGAACTCCGCATGGGCAAGACCATTGATCGTTATATTTTCGAAAGTAAGGTTCTTCATGATTCCGTCGAATTTACCCCATACGCCGGTATATGCATTATATCTATCCAAAACAAATGAACCCAGCTTATACTCATAGACCGCCCCGAACTTCCCGCTCATGGAAAAATTGCGCAACGTGTGACCTTGTCCGTCGACCGTATATGTCCTACCGCTGGAACCGGGATAAATCGGGCTCCACTCGACACCGCTCATATCTATATCGTTGCAGATACGCAAGGTAAAACCGGGGGTAGCCGTAAGCATATCATCGATATGAGTAGGCAGCCAAGCAAACTCTTCTCTCGTATAGACCGAATAGGTATTGGTCTGTTCATCGTAAGCCGGTTGAGAAGGTGTGATTTCCTCCGGATTCCACCATTCTTCGCCCTCGATCCATTCGTTCTTGAAACCTTCTTGGATATTTACATCTATCGTTCCGCCCACAGTCAACAGATTTCCCAAAATCGTAGTGAGATAATTCCTTTGTACGGGTATATTGGTTGTAAAATCTTTTGTAACGACCGGGGCTGTTCCTTTCAACATCTCCAAACTGAAATGTATGGCACGTTGCTCGTCGCCGGTAATGAGATAGTCGATTACCAACGTACGGTTATTCGCAGTAGCATCATATCCCCCTTCATAAAATTTATCACCTGTTTCATCTTGCATAATCGCTGCGGTATAAACCTCCGAACTTTCGGCATCGGCACTACCGACAGCCTCGCCGGTAACGGCATTTAAAGCAGAGAATCGTACACAATCGTGATAAGCGACCTTGAAATTATCGGGCATCTCCATGCCTTCGGATGCCCAATCGGTGGTAATCACACGAAGTTTTGCAAACGGGCGTTTCAAAGTCATGGTTTCACCGAACGTTTGTGTCACCGAGATATTTTTCATAAAGAAATAGGCATCTCTACTCTCGTCGTTCAATTGAGCATCAAGCCCATCTTTTATCGAAATGTCGGTAAAATCGGACGTGTTATAATGCAAATCGGACGTTTCTCCTTGTTTTACAAAATCGGCCCACGCTACAAATTTATAGGTATTGTTCGGCGTAAGACGAAATTCGAAGGAAACAGGTCCATAGGTATCGACTACCTGAGTCTGGGGTGCAACGAGCAATGTCGCACCATCTTCGGAATAAACAGCCACCTGATAACGAAGATCGTACTTACTCCAATCTACGTTTGTCAATCCTCCTTGTGCACTATTCGTACCGGTCACCGCACGTGTCACCTGCAAGGCTTCGGGTGCTTCGAACATGATACGCACTGCGTCGCCGTTCGGGTTCGCCCCGGGTTCGTCCAATTCATTGGAACAGCCTGTCATCAGTCCCAACAAAGCCATTCCCGCTAAAAAATAATAACTCTTTTTCATGATGAAATAATATAAAATGGTTAAAAATATATTCTCAATCGGGTATCACCACAACATGTTCATTATCGAAATCATCGTCAATACCGATATCGCCGCTTCCTATGGTCTTTGTCAAAAACGGCCCCTTAATAACGGTCTCTCTATTGCGATAAAGGGGCACGTCGATATTCTGGTAATGATTTATTTCTTTCCCATTTCCATCGTATACAAAGACATCTACCAGCACGTGGTCTTCCCGACGATCCGAAGCAAGCACATAATCATAAGCCAAAAGAAGCGTTCCATCGTTGGTCAGTGTCGTGGGAGCGGTTTCCATTGTACGAGTCTCGACAAAAGCATTGGGCATTTCTGTTCCCACATTATATCCGACACTGACATATTGCTTGTATATGATTTTAATATGCAAATCGTCCACAGCACTCCTTTTCTTTCTAAACTCTTGTAAATCGGTAGCCCATAACCGAAAACGGCCAGAGGCTCGCTCCATATATACCGAAACCATATGACCATCGGCAGCAGCCCCAGAAGCCTCATTTCCCGACAAACTAACCGGACCTGCTTTATCATCTCGGCTCGAATCGACTATAAAATCACAATTCCCGGCAGCCGAATTTTTATGATGATTATCCAACGGTTTATGAGATACATTCGCCCTAACGGCATCGAGTTTATCGGTACTGAAATGCCAGTCGGCAGGCTCTTCCTTCGGCACATAATCGGCCCATGCCAACACCTTATAATTTCCATCTGCCAAACAGAAATACAATGTATCTTGCGGAGCGTCTGTCAATCTTTCTACCGATATTTCACGGCGTTCCACCAGATTGCCTTTATTCACATCGTCCATCTCCCCCGGCATTTCATACAGCTCGACAACAAAGCGCAAACACAATCGCTCATCGGCTGTGTAATTTCCCGAAAGGACAGGTTCTAAATCATTTATCGAAGATTCACCCTCAGCATCATACGTCAATTCTTTATAATACACAGGAGGTGTACGATCGGCATTCAGTTCCACCATTACCCATGTTTTCTCCGACTCGGGATATTGATGGATCGTTTTATCACATGCCGTTACGAATAACGACACAATGCAAACAAACGCTATGATATGAAAACCGTACTCTTTCATCTCTATTCCTATCTGTTTTTCTTATTCCTACGAGCGAAAGACCATTTATACGACAGATTTACTCCTGCACGCGTAACTCCCCAATAGACATCGGAACCGGATTTAAATAAAGCGCCATTTCTGCGATTACGATAGGCATCATAATCGTACTCGGCAAAACCGACTCCTATGTTAAACTCTATTCCCCACCGATTGTCCTTTCCCCATGAAAAGGCATATCCATAGCTCAGCCCCATACCCCAAAGCGCATGGTTAGGATCTTGATAACGCGCCTTATCGTTTATGGCGACATTGAACCCCGCCACATGAGTATGCAACCCTATGAAATGACCATTCATAACCGCTCCCGGCCACCACCGTACTTCGGGTTGAACCGCCAGCAAACGCAACTTACGAGTCGATGTAATATCGTAAGGCGAATACCATACCGGAAGGTCTATCGACCAGTGAGGCCACAGCTCGGCCTCAAAACCGAGATTGGCGGTCAGCGCAGCGACAAACAACAAATTGGTCTTAACGGCAATCACTCTTCTTCGATTTTCTGTCGTATTCATCGGAAACGAAGATACCGGTTCCCTTACAGGCAACGAATAGTCGAAAGATAACCTCTCGACATTTACCGGAATACGTTCAGACCGTTCATGACATACGATAGCCATACGTGCATTGCGGAACGGAGGGAATATATCGCGAATAATTCTATTCCATGTATAACCCTTGTCGAGAGCGATAATCTGCGACTTTCTCCGTTCATTGTCTTTCTCTTTCCCCAAAATATCGAGAACTTTTTCTTTATTGGGAATCTGTGCCCCATTCTTCAATGCAAGTTCAAAAGAGTACCAATCTTCCCACAGATTTTCCACCCTCATCAAATCCTTCGGAAATCCTGTCTCTTTCGATAAATATTTCGCCAACGCTTGCGAACGATACTCCCCCAACTTATGGTTCCATTTCGAGGGTCCCTCGGGAGAAGCGCTTCCTCCGATCCAAAGATAGGCTATACGTACCGAAGCGTCTTTTTGTACTCGGCTCAACACTTCGACGATACTATCCAATTGTTTATTAGGGAACAAATCGTATTTATTCACTTTAAATATAACCGGTATAATAGAAGAATGCGCATGATAAAAAACCGAATCTATTTTCCCCTCGGGTAAAAAAACGACATAATCCGGGTAACTCTTAGAAAATGAAGATATAGGGGACTTGGATTCTTGAGCTTGAACCAAGCTCACAAGCAATATCCCCAAAAAGATTAGCAAGATTCCCCTTTTTATGTGATTACACTTATTCACTCCGTGATTTCATTTAATATTAAAATTCAAAAGATTTTTTGCGGTCCCTCTTATGTTAATTATTCTGAATGCAAAGATAATTTACCACTCAGAAATTACATAGATTAAACAAAATCTGTTAAATTATAATTTTATATTAACACATATAGCTAATAATCAAACACCTATAAAATATGTCTCTTGTATAAAAAATAAAAGCCACAGCAGAACTGTGGCTTTTAAGTGTTTATAAACATTAGAAATTGTTTCAGAACATCAACTTTGCTCCGGCAAAATAGCTACGAGGCATAGAGGAGCCATAAATATAACCCGAATCTCTTTCCTTTCCCTGATCGAAATCTCTTTGATAAGCGTTAAAAATATTCTGAACGCCAGCATTCAGTTGCAGAGTAATGAATTTATACAACGAAAAATCATAAGATATTTTCAGGTTCATATCAAAGAAGTCGGGAGTAGTTACAGCCATATCTTTCGGTATGTAACCTTTCATGTGCTGAACGATCATAGAACCGGTATAAGTTCCCGAAAGAGCTATGTTCAGAGGTTTTACCGGAGAATATGTGGCCGTAAAATAACCATACCAATCGGGGGTACGGAATATTCGCTTTTCTGCCGGAACAGAACTATCTTTGCTCCATTTTTCAGGCCTTGTATAATGACTTTTCTGCCAAGTTACACCTGCTTGTAACTGCACCAAAGAAAGATAGGCTACCTTGCCTTCGACCGTCACCCCTGCAACCTCCGCACCCTGTCCGTTACGTCGTTCTTTTATCACCGCATTGTGTTCTTCGTCTTTCCCTATCTCTTCAAGAACAAAAACATGATTCAATCGAGTATAAAAACCTTCCAACAACAGGTTACATTGAAAAGCCCCGAAACGACGATACATATCGGCCGAAAGACTTACACTGTGGGATTTTTCTTCCCTCAAATTCTCAGCTTGTCTTATCATCGTAGCTTCTCCTCCTACCGCAGCAACATGCAAATCTTCATCATACGTTTGGGGAGCCCGAAACCCGGAAGAATAACTTAAACGCAAATTCACATCTCTAACAGGATTGAAACGCAAGTTGGCTCTCGGACTGAAAATGACATGATCTATCAGATTATGTTTATCCAACCGTCCTCCAACAAGGATACTCCAACGATCGTTCTTCCATTCGTTTTGCAGAAAAGCACTCTCGGTATGTACCTCTTGACGAGTCTTGCGATTATACCCTTTCATCTCATCTCGCAAATTATCATAATTATATTCGATACCGGCTGTTAAATCGGCAGGCATAAACAAACATTTATCGAAACTGTATATGTATTGAGTACCTGCCACGACAGTCAAGTCCTCCGTTTCGCCGTATGCGTTAAGATTTTGTTCCGTTCCGTAATAACTGTCCCTGCCGATATGCTGAGCCGAAGCATATACATTAACCCGATGTTTTTCATCGGGAGTAAACAGGCTATAATTCAAACCTCCTCCGTCGATAGAATGATTCAACTGCTCCGCTATATCGGCTTCGTGCGGCGGACGGTTCAGGCGATCGCCACCTCGTCGATATTCACTGATATGATGATATTCAAACGTTAGTTTGGAATAATTGCTGGTTTTCAAATAAGAGCGAAAGCCCAATGTCTGAGCCTTTAATTCGGGCAACTCTGTGAACCCGTCGTTATCGTGGTCGTAACCGCTTCGCTGACGATTCTGCCCGAAAATGTAAATACCGGCTTTATTATTGTCGGTTACGAGCGAAGCATTCAGCGAAGTGCTATTGTCGAAGTCGCCGCTTCCACCAATAGAAGTGATACTGTGCGCTATCGAACCGCTATTACGCAACGGTTCCTTCGTAATAATATTGATTGTCCCCGCTATTGCCGAAGCTCCGAATAATGCAGAGCCTCCTCCCCGCATCACTTCCACTCGCTCTATCATATTGGCCGGAATCTGTTCCAACCCATATACACCCGACAATGCGCTGAATATGGGACGAGAATCCATCAATATCTGTGTATACGGACCATCGAGCCCATTTATACGGACTTGTTGAAAACCGCAGTTTTGACAATCGTTCTCGACCCTGACACCCGGCTGAAAATTAAGGCCTTGTGCCAAAGAGTTGGAGTTGGTATTTTCAAACGTCTTTATATTCAAAACATTGACCAAAGTCGGCGCTAATTGGCGTGTGGTTTCACTACGATTGGCAGAAACGACAACCCCGTCTAAAACAACGGCATCCTCTTCGATTTCAAAATCGATTTCCAAAGTCGTCCCTCTCCTCAGCGAAACCTTACGACGCTCTGTCTTATATCCTACGGAAGAGGTTTCGAGAAAGAAATCTCCCTCCGGCAAATTTTTCAAAAAATAGTGACCCGATGCATCGGTCATTACACCGATAGTCGTACCTTTCAAAACAACTGAAATATACGGTAAATGTTCTCGTGTGTTCTTATCCAATACATGACCGACAATATTGATGTCCAAAGATTTCGATACGGCAGTTTCGGCACATAACTGCCCGGCACACCACAGGCATACCCATAATAATATATAATTCTTCATTTTTCGATTCTAAATAATAAAATACAATCTGTTTTCCCTACCTTGAAATAAGATAAGGACAACAACTCTTTTCTCCTAAATATATCATATTACAGAACCGAAACGGGCGGAGCTCGCAAACCATGAGCGCCCCATTTCTCGGAAATGAGACAGAAATATCTGGACGGGAAAAACAACCGGCTGCAATAAGAAAACAAAATCACCGATACAAAAGCCCACATCGACGGATTCTCCGTCTCGATACTGGACAACATGTGTATCAACTGAAACTCAGCCGTTGTATGTTCGTGTTCCGTTCCCGGTTTATACGGGTGAGAATGGACAATCGTCACTCCATTGACTACATGCGAGTGTGTGAACAGCGAAATACAGCCTATGTACGAAATGAATAGTACAGGCAGAAAATATCTCGCTATTTTATAGAGCAACTGTTTCAAAGGTATTTCTATTAAAAATACAAATTTAAGATTTTTTTATCGATTCCGCAAAAATTACAAAACAAACACCGTCATCATTTATTTCAAAACTACGATAATTCCCAATCAAGCCTTTCTTCGCATGGCTACTATTCGGTCAAAGCGTTTCTGAGAAGGAATCCCGACAACAAGTTCTTTCGGTTCAAATTTTTTATCGAACTCAATAGCCTGAGATTCATCTATATTATATACAGGATTTTCAATATAACGTCCTCTTGCATCGGATAATGCGTTTTCATATAACTCGCACACATGCAACGCATCGGCATACATGTCGTCTGCTGTCCGTATTCCTAAGGTCTCGGCAGGCACAAATCCCCTTCGCAAATAGTAGTCGGGATCCCCGCATAATAAGATTGCACGAAAGCCCATACATTTGGCTAAATTTCGAGTATGGTCGATCAATCTTTTCCCGATACCCATGTTCTGATATTCCGGCAACACCGAAATAGGCCCCAAAGATAAAACCTCGTATTCTTTTCCGGTATCGGCTTGAATGACCGATTTCAAAAAGACTATATTCCCAACGATCTTATCATCGAATACGGCAACAAAATCCAACTGCGGTACAAACGCCCGACTATACCGCATGATATGAATCAAATAATGTTCGTAACACCCGGGAGAATAACGATTCCAAAAAGCCTCCCGAACTACATTTTCTGTTTCGGGATAGTCCGAGAAACGTTCATTTCTAAGTTCTATTTCCATACAGACTTCTCTTTCCACTCATTTTTCACAAAAATACAAAATGCTTCATATAAAATAGACACATAGCGAAAAAATAAATTTGAGCAAATCGAATATAATTATATGATAAATAGATAATTACACTTTATTTTTTTAAATAAGACAGAGCCAACAAAAAGCCAATACAAAGCCCAACGGCAATCTGCCTCTGATGTGCCGTATCACAGTGAACGGCAAAATTAAACAATTTAAGTTTCCCCACGGTTGTGGGACGTGAAAAACAACCGTGCTTCGGGTAAGAGCGTCGAAGCGCAGAGAATCAACCTTGCGATAGATAAAATCCGTGTGGAGGTAAACCACCGCCATCAAGAACTGATACAAGCGGAGTTTTATGGTAAAGGACACAACAGCACAGGTCAAGCGGAAGCCGATATCGAAACAACTTGTGTTACACATTGGCGGAACACCTATCGGGGAGTAGTTTAGGGAACGGTATGAAAAATTTCGCTATAAGTAAACCCATAGAAAAAGGCAGAAGTATATAATCTGAAGATTTTGCGAACAACTATAATAAAGCATGTACGATTTTACTCCTGTATATGGCTTTTTGTGTAATTTTACAATGTGAAAAGCAACCATTTATTCCAAAAATTACAATAATAATATATATGGCAATTATAGGAAATGCAAATTATTATATTTTTACAGGTGGACCGGGTAGCGGTAAATCAACTGTACTGAATATATTGGAAAATATGGGATATATGACGGTACGGGAAGTAGCAAGAGATATTATCAAAAATCAGGTTAGGACAAATGGTGATGCTGTCCCATGGAATAATACAGTCAGATATTCCAATTTGATGCTGCTACGTTCCATCGTTGATTTTGAAGAGTTTATACACATGGACAAGCCATGCTTTTTCGATAGGGGCATTATTGATACATTAGGCTATGCACGATTGATAGGAATTCCGATAACAAGCGGAATGGTAGATGCAGCAAACAAATACCGCTATAATATCAAAGTGTTCGTATTTCCCTTTTGGAAAGAGATTTATGTTAATGATTCGGAACGAAAACAGAATATAGACGAAGCAGAAAGAACATTTTGGGCATTGAAAAAAGAGTATGAAAAATTTGGCTATAACACTGTTGATGTTCCATTTTTAACTCCACAAAAACGCGCAGAATGGGTTTTGGAACGTTTATGATAGAAATCCCCATTCACTTTATAGAAAAAACATATCTATGATTATTCTTATTGCAGGAGATACCCATACGGGGAAGACCTTATTGGCACAAAGGCTGTTGGAAAGATATAAATACCCCTATTTGTCGATAGACCATTTGAAAATGGGTCTTATCAGAAGCGGGCAGTGCAAACTTTCCGCTGATAGTAACACTGCGGAACTGACAGAATATTTATGGCCGATTGTTCGGGAAATGATAACAACTTGTCTTGAAAATTCCCAAAATCTAATTGTCGAAGGATGCTATATTCCATTTGGTTGGGAAAAAGATTTCTCTCTTGAAGATTTGCGGCAAATCAAATATGTTTGCTTAATATTCAGTAGCAAATATATAGAAACCCATTTTGATGATATTCTGCGATTTGAAAAAATCATAGAAAAACGATTGTCTTCTGATGTAATTTTGGGAGAGATAATAAAAACAAACGAGTATAATTTAGAACAATGTGTGTCACGAAACTATAACCACATTCTGATTAATGATACTTATCAAATTGACATTGACTGCATATAGTTTTTCGATTGAGATATTGCAGTTGAACATTTGTTCCAACTTTGCATTTAGAAGAGTTATTTGACAGCATAGCAACACAAAAGCACTGAAATTCGCACGGTTGCCAAATCGTTACTGCCACCACTCAATTAATTCACTAAAATTTTATTTCTCAACTGATTTAGTCAAACCAATGAAAATCTAAAATAGATTTTATCGTTTACAACGATCGGAATTTATACTCCAATTTACAGTTCGTTCGTCTGATATACCAAATACAAATCAGCAACGAAACAAATGTCGAAATAGGAGGAGCAAATCCCATCAGATGTAATGATGCCGAGTCTATCTGCCCGAACAGATAAGATAACGGGACACGAAAAACGAAAGTCGCTATTATACTATGAATCATAGGGAATAACGAATTTCCCTGCCCACTGAAATAAGAATTGATACAAAACACGAAACTGACGATAATACAGTCGATACTATATCCACGCAAGTATTCGGAAGCCATTGCAATTACAGCCGGATCTTTTGTAAAGATTCCGGTTAGCGTATCGGGCAAAAACTGGGAATAAACGCAGACCGATACCCCGAATATCAATGCCATACCAATTCCCGAATAAAGGCAGCGTTTCATTCGCAACAACAATCCCGCCCCATAATTCTGAGCCGTCATCGTAGCTACTGCCGACGATATGGCCATCGGGGGCAACATGGCAAATACGATAATTTTCTCGACGACTCCCAATGCTGCCGAAGCAATAACACCCATTTGATTGACAATAACGGTTATCAATAAAAATGATACATTCACCAAAGCATCCTGTAAAGCGATAGGCGCTCCTAATACAAAAATCCGGCGAGAAAGAATAGGACTTAATCGAATATCCCGACGGGAAAAAGGGAAATGAAATCCTCGTTTATGAAGGAACCAGAGTGCCGTTAAAAAACTAATGCCTTGTGAAGATACCGTGGCAATCGCTGCTCCTGCCGCTCTCAAATGACAAAAACCGACAAGAACGACATCAAACACGATATTGATAACACAAGCCAAAGCGACAAAATAAAGCGGAGTTTTCGAATCGCCCAATCCTCGAAGAATCCCGCATACAACGTTATATCCCATAATAAACGGAATGCCTATCGAACAAATCAGTAAATAATGTTTTGCATCACGCATGGCCTCGACCGGCGTGTGCATGAGAACAGCAATATAATTATGAGAAACAACCATAATCAACGTCAAGAACAAACCGACCGAAGCAAATAGGCAAATGGACGTACCGATAGAAGTCACGACATCGCGATAATTCTTCGCACCCGTTGCCATAGCTATAACGACCGTAGTACCGGTGGTCAGTCCTAAAATAATCCCTGTAATCGTCTGCATAACCTGACTACCAATGGCAACGGCAGCGACACTGGCGGCATCGTCGAACCACCCTACTACAAACAGATCGGCTCCGCCATAAAGAGCTTGAAGCAGATTCGCAATCAAAAAAGGAACGGCAAATTGAAGTAGCGTTTTGAGTACACTCCCTTTCGTCAAATCCAATTCTTTCATAAAACCACTTTTAAGAAAAAGCCGGACAAGAGAATGATTTTCACCATTCATCTTATCCGGCATTACAACTATCATTATAATACCCTCCGATGAGGATTTTCCTTATTTTTCGGGTGCAAAGATGGGTCTAAATTCGCTACGAACCAAATTCTTTTATAAAAATTCCGAATCGTCTTTTATTTTCCCACGGCTTCGGGAAGTGCGACGAATGTATATCCTTCTCTCTGCAATACACGAATAAGCCGTTCGAGATAGCGCTCATAAAACTTATCGGTACGTTTGTCATCGGTTCCTAAATGAAACAACATAATATGACCATTCAATCCATTGCGTTTTTCGACCTCCATTACCCTATCGTATATAGACTCGCTACTACGATAATTCTTCATATCGGGAGTCGTATAGTCGGCATTGGTCCATGTGCCGGGAGTAAAATTCACAAGCCTTAACCCTAATCCTCTCGCCCAAGCTGAAATCTTCTCATTATAATATTCATAAGGAGGAATGAACAGATTGGATCGCGATACATCTATACCAGATTTGCGCATGCGAGCATATACATCTAACATGTCTTGCTCGAACTGTGCTTGACTTACCAAAGTAGAGTCCCGATTTTCCCAAGCACAATATAACAGATGCGCATCGCCGTGAGCCCCTACATAGTGTCCGGTATTGTACAAAGTCTGTATAGTCTCGGGGAAACGCTCATAAAATTCGCCGGTGAAGAAAAATGAACCTTTCACATCGCATTTTCCCAAAACTTCTAAAATACGCCGAGCACCATCGCTCTTATCAGCAGCCGTAAAAACAAGCGAAATTTGTTTCTTCTCGGCATCGGTACGGACGATTCCTCCATAAGCATACTCGTTTCTATCCAATCCGCAAGATTTCATACCCTCCTTTTGCAGAGATGACAGCAAATAACTGAGGCTGGCCGTTCCGTCCATCGTAGGTTCATTCGTAGAGTAATCTTGTATATCGTCATGATATACTATCTCTGATTGAAAACGGGCATAAGGATCTCTTCTCGTCAAACGAACGCCCCTCAAACTATCGAAGATGGACGAATATACGGGGCCATCGACCAATCCACCGACCGTCGTACCAACACCCAAAGCGACTAACGGCGTGTGCGGATCGACGGGATAATCGCCCCATAAAGGCAACTCGGTAATCATACTCGTACCCCACGGATTGCACCCGAATAACCAATCGATCAACGAGGACTCCATCTCCCGATATCGGTTATCACCTGTCAATTCACGATAAAGGCGACATTGTGTAGCCATAGCGACTGTCAAATTATTGGAACACCATATTGCCGGGATTCCATTCAAAAAAGGATTTCCCTGCGCCCGTTCATAAACTCGTTCGATACCACTACGCAAATTGCGTCCAAACTCCTTACTTATGCGCGAATCGCTCACACTCGCCAAATGATAATGCCCTAAATTAATAAAAGGATACCATTGATAGTGACGAGCACTATCGGCTCCCATCCACGGTGTAACCGGTTCGAATCTTCCATATTCGACAGCTTCTTGTAAAAAAGAGGTTTCTCCCGTAGATACATATAATTGAACGGCTGCCAATTCCATGTCGTCAGTCCAGTTACACTCCTCATAAATGTATGGAGAAACGACCGAAGCTGTTTGGCAAACTCCGGGATTATTCGCTCCATGCCAATAGGCCTCACGAGCTTTAACAAGCAAAGTATCGGCCATATCGGGATAAAAATCTTTCAATATCTCGGCTCCCAATGCGAAGCAAGATGCATATTTCCCAGCCGTACTGGCAACACCAGTCGTTGCATTGGAGAACTCGCCTCGCACCTGAGGCTTTCCCGAACAATAATAAACAGGACGTCCCGTACCTTTCCCCCAACCATAATCTATATGGTCTTGCGAGGGTAATTTAAAGCCTTTGTGATCTCGGTCGTCGGCAATTTGATTGTACATTTCGCCTTTCAAGGGATTCATACGATTAAGCCAATCCAACCCCCATTTAATCTCATCGACAATATCGGGAATGCCGTTTGCTCCGGGTAAACCGTATGCATCATACGCATCTCCATAGACCTCCGGATTTTTCAAATAGGCAAACATCATTTGATAGGTAGCATTAGCCGATGTGGTGACATATTGTAACTGGTCGCTCGCATCATGCCAACCTCCCCGAACGTCGATTCGTTCGCCATTTCTCGTCGGGTGATAAACGATATACCCATCGTGGATATGGCAACTGTCCTGTTCGAACGGATTAAAACCGCAACGTTGCTGTCGCATATACCGCAAGATGAAATCGGCGGTTCCGTCATATACCCGATTGCCTATGACAAACCGAGGAGACATAGTTTCCCCTACTCTTAACACATAAGTTCCCTCTGTTTTAAAATCGCTGAAATCGAGACGATAAACAGACTGCATACGTCCCCATGTATTCGCCTTTTTCGGATTATCAAACCGCTTCACAATCTCCCCGGTAAACACCTCGACAAGTACATATTCTTCCACAGCAGCTTTTCCTTCGCTCATAAATACCGCTACCTTAGGAGATTCGGGCAAATAACCTAATTGATTGATACGAATCCATTCGCCCGCAGACACAGATGAAAGAAGAGAAACAAGCCCTATTATGATACCGGAAATACTGTACTTCATACACCTTATGATTTTGTGGATCCAGGGGTCTGTTTCCTTATCAGGAACAATAAACCTATGAATGTGAACAGAGCATTCAATATCAGTAATTCATAACTGAACGAATACCCTCCGAACCAAGTCTGAGAATTCCGATCTAATATAAAGCAAAGAATAGGGGAAAGTATGGCAACCAATGGAATGTACTTATCTTTTACCTGCTTCTTTACAAATATACCAAAAGCAAATAACCCCAATATAGGACCATAGGTATAACTGGCTAAAATATAAACGGCATCGATGACACTCGTATTATTGAGCAAGTTAAAAACAAAAATCACAATACCCATGACCACGGCCATACCCACATGCACTCGCTTACGAAGCCTGACAACTTGGTCTTCGCTTTTACCTTTCACACCCAGAATATCGACTGTAAACGAAGTTGTCAATGCGGTCAAAGCCGAGCCCGCCGCCGAATATGCCGAGGATATAAGCCCGACGACAAACAAAATTCCGACAATTACAGGGAAATATCCTTGTGTCGCAATCATCGGAAACAATTCGTCACTCTTTTGTGGAACTTGAATGACGTTTATCTTGGCATATACATACAAAAGGACACCCAGCATCAAAAACAGGGATATTACGAAAAACTGCGAAATACCGCTAGTTATCATATTTTTTTGAGAATCCTTGAAGTTCTTGCAACTCAAATTTCGTTGCATCATGTCTTGGTCGAGACCATTCATGGCAATCATCGTAAAGACCCCTGCCAAGAATTGTTTAAAGAAATATCGCTTGTCGTTCACATCGTCAAAATAGAACATGCGCGACATATCCGATTGATTTATCGTCTGCCATAAACCGCCAAAATCCAAATGCAAATCGGTAGCGATATAATAAATACACAATATGACAGAAACAATGAGACACACGGTTTTCAACGTATCGGTCCAAATCAATGACTTTACTCCACCTCGAAAGGTATAAAGCCAAACTAATCCAACTGTAAAAATTACATTTAAAAGAAATGGTAACTTCATCGGCCCGAAAACGAGTAATTGCAAAACCACACAGACCAAAAACAATCTTACCGCAGCACCGAGCATCTTGGATATGAAGAAAAACCAAGCTCCCGTACGATAGGAAGACATGCCGAACCGGTTCTCCAAATACTCATAAATGGAAACTAAGTTCATTTTATAAAATAGCGGAACCAGCACATAAGCAATCAGTATCTGTCCGACCACGAAACCTAAAACCATTTGTAAATAGGAAAAGCCGCTGGCCGCAACCATACCCGGAACCGAAATGAATGTTACGCCTGAAATCATAGAGCCAATCATGGCAAAAGCTACAACATACCAAGGAGATTTACGATTACCCACAAAAAAGCCCTGGTTATCGGCTCTATGTCCTACTATATAGGAAATACCGAACAACACAATGAAATAAGCAAAAATGGTGATCAAGACAACAGCAGGTGTCATTTGTTTTTATTAAATTTAATGGTTATTACTCTTCATATAATAAATAAGGACGACGTTGCTCTCTGAATTTTTCTACGTCATCATGCCACATAGCCTTTATTTCTTCGGACGATTTCCCCGCCTTTATCATTTCACGTACATAATCCACACCTATCAATTTCTCGAAAAACGGGCGAAAGAAATGATCTCCTAAATTAAGGTTGCGATAAGCATCTATCACATAATCGAAATTAATACCCTTTTCCCATATTTCTTCATTGGATAATCGAGTCAAATCCACACCGTAACATTTCTTATTCAACAAAGGAGGATTTTTCGCTCCCGGCACACTACGAGGAGTAAAAGAGAACGTATAACCTACCATGTTGGGATGTCCATAAATTTGAAACGGCCAATCGGTTCCCCGGCCCAAACTTACCGGAGTCGCCTCGAAATAACAAGTCGACGGATAAAGATATATCGATTTCATATTCGGCAAATTAGGAGAAGGAGGAATGGGAAGTTCATACATAGTTCGATGTGTATAATTTTTACACGGTATCACAGTCAAATCACAAATGCGACCCTCGGAGAGCCAACGCTCCCCGTTTACCATACGAGCCAATTCTCCCAAAGTCATACCGTGCACTACCGGTATAGGCAACCAACCTACTCCTGATTTATATTTCATATCAAGAATAGGCCCGTCGATATAATGACCGTTAGGATTCGGACGATCCAAAACAATCACCATACGACCATGTTCGGCACATGCATCCATCAACTTAACCATTGAAATATAGTAGGTATAAAACCGTAGTCCCACATCTTGAATATCGACTACCAAAACATCGAACATACGCATAGATTCGTCCGACGGACGTCCTGATTTTCCATCATACAGCGAACTTATTTTTATTCCTGTCTTAGGATCGATCGACCCCGACACATGCTCTCCGGCATCGGCATTTCCTCGAAACCCATGCTCGGGAGAGAAGATAGTTACCACATTCAAACCCTCTCCGACCAGAACATCTACTAAATGTCTATTACCAATCATACCCGTATGATTGGAAAAAACGGCTACTCGTTTTCCTTCCAAAAGAGGATAATATTCAGCCGTTCTTTCAGCCCCTACGATAACACGGTTTTCCTCGGCTTGAACAATAGAAATACTACAAATGAACAATAAAAATAAGATTTGCTTTCCCATGGCATTTATCCGTCTCATAGCACTATATTTCACAATTTATTTGTAAATGTAAACACATTTTCAGAACAAGACAACCCGTATAAAAATATTTAATAGATTTTATAAACTATATAGAAAGTCGTTCCCTTTTAAATTATAATATTATATATTTGTCTAAGAAAAATCAATATGATACAAACACCCATTTTCAATGATTAAGTATACTCAACAATCATTTCATAAGAATTGCAAGTTCATGTTTACCTCCATATATAATCGTATTCTAAACTATTGCAACTCGGTCTATAAATCTCCATCTTCCAAAACCGTAAAAAAGATGAAAGAGGAGTCTGCAAGATGGTTTATCGATTTATTGCAACAACGTTATTCAACGGGAACAAGCGACTCACCATGCATTCATACAGGGAACAAATGCGTAATCATAATGGTAGACAATACCATTTACAATCCGGGATTGGCAGACAAGCTACGGGGAATATTGTCTATTTACTCCTTATGCAAGGAAAAACACATCGACTTCAAAATCAACTGGACCTATCCGTTCGAATTGACCGAATACATGCTCCCCAATAAAATTAACTGGATTATAGAACAAGAAAAAATCAAATACTCTCTATCTGACTCTAAAATCGTAGTCATCGACACATTGCCTAATATTCATGCTTCCCGACAAAGTATCATCGATAAAAAAATATTCGACGATACCGTTCTAAACTCTCAATATCTACAATATCACATCTACACCAACAGCATCATACATACCCAAGCGTTTCCAAACTTATTCAGAGAACTTTTCACACCCTCCGAAAAACTACAATCACTCATTGATTTACATCACAAAAACATCGGGGAAAAATATGTGGCCGCTTCCTTCCGATTCCTCGAATTACTCGGTGATTTCAAAGACTCAGAGGGTATGGACGAAATGCTTCCTCCCAGAGAACAGAAGCTACTAATAGAACAATGCTATATCGAATTAAAAAAATTCATAGATACTTTACCCGAATTTTACAAAATATTAGTAACCTCCGACAGTGAACGTTTCCTTGCAAAAGCGAGTACACTACCCCGCACCTATATTATACCCGGAAAAGTGATTCACATCAGATACAAAACGACCGATACTTCGGCCTATATGAAAACCTTCCTCGATATGTTCCTATTGAGCGGTGCTGAAAGTCTTGTTCTCTTTAAGACCGGTAAAATGTACAATAGCGGGTTTCCTCGCTTAGCTTCCCAAATCGGTAACAAACATTTCAAAATACACGAGTTCTAACAGTAATATATCAAATCGAAAGGCGTCGAAATTGCCTATAAGTCCAACAAATCGTACTATTCCTCTCTGCACTCGTTACCGAGGGGCTTAGCACTTCTCTCCTGTTCGGCATTCCGGTACAGGGGAGAGGGATAATCATGGAAACGATGTGACTTTAGGGGCG
>ERZ826396.848-NODE-848-length-40621-cov-4.275230_pt1 | contig 40621 bp, 32 predicted proteins | sample MGYA00519926_ERZ826396 | MGnify/ENA primary metagenome ERZ826396 (study PRJEB31778, sample SAMEA3449230) | human gut metagenome | biome: human gut; feature: human-associated habitat; material: faeces | place: United Kingdom | collected 2010/2012 ... | reverse complement strand
AGAAACAGCACAATTTTCTCACAGGTTTGCGGAAAAAGAATGCAGCCGAACCCTGTGCCGCAGAAGGCGGATGCCCGTGCTTGGGGAACCGGGGGCACAAACAAGGGAGCCAAAATGGTATAGGCGGAGGGCTGAGTAGTAACTTTAAAACAGAAGTTGAACCCGAATTTAAAATTGAAAAAGCAGGCCATATGTGTTACATTAACATGTACGGATTTCTAAGCACAGCAGCGGGAAAAGGTGGAATGGATGATGGAAGAAGTGATGGAAAGCAGGGAGGGAAAGGGTGAGCGGCAGCTGAACCTGGAATTGCTGCGGATCCTGTCCATGCTCATGATCGTTTTAATGCATCTGATCAATCACGGAGGGGTTCTGGAATGGGTGGAGGATGGAAGCCCATCCTATTACCTGGTGTGGACGCTTTTCGGGATATCTTTTGTGGCGATTAACTGTTATGTGCTGATCAGTGGTTATTTTCTGTGCGAATCCCGGTTTTCCTTCCGGAGAATCGCAAAAACGGAGGGACAAGTCTGGTTCTATTCGATCCTATTGTATCTGGCCGCAGTGTTCCTGTTTGGGCAGGAAATTGATATATCGACGCTGGTATCTGCTGTCTTTCCGGTGCTGTCTTGCGAATACTGGTTTGTGACGATGTATATCGGGATGCTTCTTTTGGCTCCCTTTGTTAACCGGCTGCTGAACGGATTAAGCCGGGGACAGTTTACGGTGCTATTGGGGATTTGCTACCTCCTGTTTTCGGTATGGCCTACCGTATTTTTCTTTTCAGTGGGACTGAATTTCGGAGGCGGAAGCGGCGTGGTATGGTTTTTGGTTCTGTACATAACAGGAGCTTATCTGCGCAGATTTCAGGGTGATTTGAAAAAGGGCAGCGGGCATAGATGGCTGATTGCGGCCTGTCTGCTGGCACTGATTCCTGCAAGCCGGTTTGCGATAGAAGGCATTCTGGCCTCCCCGCTGGGAAAGATTGGCTTCCTGCAGGATCTGATGTGGGGATACAGCATTTTTTATCAGTATCATTCCGTGCTGGTCCTGGCGGCTTCTATAGCCCTGTTCCTGGCATTTTCAAAATTAAAGATTAAACGAAGCGGCAGGACGGCCTGGATCGGCCTGGTTGCCCCTCTGACATTTGGCGTATATCTGCTGCATGATAATCCGAACCTTAGAGGGACGCTGTGGGGAACGTTGGAACCGGCAGGCATGTGCGGGAAATGGTATTTGATTCCCGGGATTTTGGGAATGGCCCTTGGACTGTTTGCTGTCTGCGCTGCCGTGGAGGCGCTTCGCAGAGGAATATTCAAGGGGATAGAAACGTTGCTTCGGCGGGCGCGCAAAGGGAAAGCGGGGCCCATAGAAAGGCTGTGTGCGCGGCTGGATGAAAGAATTTTTAGAAAGAACGGCTTGTAAAGAAGCAGGATAAATGAAAATGGGCAAAGCGGAAAGGGGAATGAGATGTATCGCTTAATCAAGCAGGAAGGAAGAGCAAAAAGAGGAGAATTGACAACTGTTCACGGCACGATACAGACACCGGTTTTCATGAATGTGGGAACGGCTGCCGCAATTAAAGGGGCGGTATCCACAGAAGACCTGGAAGGGATTAAGACGCAGGTGGAGTTGTCCAATACCTACCATCTGCATGTAAGGCCGGGAGATAAGATCGTAAAGCAGCTGGGCGGACTTCACAAGTTTATGTCCTGGAACCGTCCCATTTTGACGGACTCCGGCGGCTTTCAGGTATTTTCCCTCGCAACGCTTCGCAAGATTAAGGAAGAAGGCGTCTACTTCCAGTCCCATGTGGATGGAAGAAAGATTTTCATGGGCCCGGAAGAGAGCATGCAGATCCAGTCCAATCTGGCTTCAACCATTGCCATGGCCTTTGACGAATGTGCGCCGGCCAAAGCGGAGCGCTCCTATGTGGAGAACTCTGTGGCGAGGACGACGAGGTGGCTGGAGCGCTGCAAGGCGGAGATGAAGCGGCTGAATGGATTGGAGGATACGATCAATAAGCAGCAGCTGCTTTTCGGGATCAACCAGGGCGCCGTATATGCGGATATCAGAATCGAGCATGCCAAACGGATCGCGCAGATGGAACTGGACGGTTATGCGGTGGGAGGGCTTGCCGTAGGGGAGACGCACGAAGAGATGTATCATATCCTGGAGGAGACGGTGCCCTATCTTCCGGTAGATAAGCCCACCTATCTGATGGGAGTTGGAACGCCGGCCAATATTCTGGAGGGAGTGGAGAGAGGGATCGATTTCTTCGATTGCGTATATCCCACGCGAAACGGAAGACATGGCCATCTGTATACGAACCATGGAAAAATTAACCTGTTCAATGCGAAATATGAGCTGGACAGCCGTCCGATCGAAGAGGGCTGCGGCTGCCCGGCCTGCCGGAGATATTCCAGGGCTTATATCCGTCATCTTCTGAAGGCTAAGGAAATGCTGGGAATGCGGCTTTGCGTGCTGCATAACTTATATTTTTACAATACAATGATGGAAGAAATCAGGGATGCGCTGGATGCGGGCCGCTTTGCAGCATATAAAAAGGAGAAGTTAAGCCGGATGAGCGAAGGCGCAGGAGAATAATCAATCGAGAGCGTGCCCCGGCAAAGGATATGCGGTGCCGGGCAGGGACAGAAGGATGCGCATATCCGGCGCCTTACGGCCGGGCTGTCTGAAGCGTTACAAACTATTCTAAAAAAATGAGAAAATCGTTCCAAAACGCTTGCCTGCGCGTCCTTTTTTGTGTATTATGGTAAAAGTACTGCATGGGGGCATGATATGCGACTGACCCCGTAAACTTAGGAGGATTAGAAAAAAATGGGAATTTTAGCGAGTGAAGCTGCTACAACAGCAGGCAGCACGGGCGGACTGATCAGCATGGTCTTGATGTATGTTGTGATCTTTGGCGCTTTCTTTTATTTTGTGATGTACCGTCCCCAGAAGAAGGAGCAGAAGAAGATGAATGCGATGCTCTCTTCCTTGGAAATCGGAGACAGTGTGCTGACGAACAGTGGGTTTTACGGCGTTGTGATTGATATTACGGACGATACGGTCATCGTTGAATTCGGCAATAACAAGAACTGCCGTATTCCGATGCAGAAGTCGGCCATTTCTCAGGTGGAGAAGCCTGACGCGGAGTAAGAGGGGCAGTTTCTTATTCGCAACAGATATAATAATGGAACATTCTATGACCACAGGTTATTTCAGCCATATCCTATCGATATGGCTGATTTTGTATACCTGTGGCCTTTTTGGTTGAAATTCTGTAATTGATAAGATATGATAAAGAAGAGTTTATGAAAAATACAGGGGTGGATGGTGTGAGAATAAACGAGACAGTTTATTTTCGCCGGCCGAAAAGATTCGGTTGGCTGGTTGTGCCGGAGCGTCGCAACCAGCTGTAAGGAATATCTCCGCTGCCGACGCTCCGGAATGGAGAGTGGAATGGAACTGCGGATAGGGTGCATTTCCGGAGACGGGATCGGTCCGGAAATCGTAAGAGAAGCGAGAAAAGTGCTGGATGCTGTGTTTGCCAAATATAGCCACAGCGTTCTGTATACGGATATTCTGCTGGGAGGAGCCTCTATTGATGTGCACGGTGTGCCGTTAACCGATGAGGCGATTGAAGCGGCGAGAAACAGCGATGCCATTTTGATGGGGTCTATCGGCGGAGATGCGGCCACATCGCCCTGGTATAAGCTGCCGCCCAACAAGCGTCCGGAAGCCGGGCTTCTGGCGATCAGAAAGGAATTAGGGCTTTTTGCCAATCTGCGTCCGGCGCTGCTGTATAAAGAACTGTCCGGCGCCTGTCCGCTGAAAGAAGAGATCAGCGCAGCGGGATTTGACCTGCTGATTATGAGGGAACTGACGGGCGGGCTGTATTTTGGAGACAGAAGGACCACCGTGGAAAATGGGCTTCGCACCGCGGTGGACACGTTGGTATATAACGAAAATGAGATCCGCCGGATCGCGGTGAAGGCTTTTGAGATCGCGCGCAAGCGCCGGGGAAAGGTAACCAGCGTCGATAAGGCTAATGTGCTGGATTCTTCCAGACTGTGGCGTGATGTGGTCTGCGAGGTGGCGGAGGGATATCCGGATGTGGAGCTGTCCCATATGTTGGTGGATAACTGCGCGATGCAGCTCGTGAAGGATCCGGCACAGTTTGATGTGATCCTGACGGAAAATATGTTCGGCGACATCCTCTCTGATGAGGCGAGCATGGTCACAGGCTCCATAGGGATGCTGGCCAGCGCCAGCCTTAACGATACCCGGTTCGGACTCTATGAGCCCAGCCATGGAAGCGCTCCAGATATTGCCGGGAAAGATGTGGCCAACCCCATAGCTACTGTGCTCAGTGCGGCCATGATGCTCCGCTACAGCTTTGATCTGGATAAGGAAGCGGATGCGGTGGAAGGAGCGGTGAAGCAGGTGCTGAAGGAAGGTTACAGGACGGCGGATATTATGTCAGAGGGCTGCACGAAGGTGGGCTGCAGCCGGATGGGAGATCTTCTGGCAGAGCGGATCTGAGAGAGAAAAGGAAAAGCGTATAGAGGAATGTCCCTGGGGCCATTCTTCATCTGAGATAGGAAGCAAATAGCAAAGAAAGGACGGAGTGAGGAACGATGAGAAGTGATTCGGTAAAAACAGGGGTACAGCAGGCGCCGCACAGAAGCCTGTTCAATGCATTGGGCATCACGGAGGAAGAGAGGCAGCGCCCCCTGATCGGGATCGTGAGTTCCTATAATGAGATCGTTCCGGGACATATGAACCTGGACAAAATCGTGGAAGCCGTAAAGCTGGGAGTGGCGATGGCGGGAGGAACCCCCATTGTGTTTCCTGCGATTGCAGTCTGTGACGGCATAGCCATGGGCCACATCGGCATGAAATATTCTTTGGTGACGAGAGATCTGTTCTGTGACAGCACGGAATGTATGGCGATGGCCCATGGATTTGACGGGCTGGTAATGGTGCCCAACTGCGATAAGAATGTGCCCGGCCTTCTGATGGCTGCGGCCAGGATCAATATTCCTACCATTTTTGTCTCCGGAGGGCCGATGCTGGCAGGGCATGTGTGCGGCCATAAAACGAGCCTGTCCTCCATGTTTGAGGCAGTAGGCAGCGTGGCTGCCGGAACCATGTCCATGGAACAGCTGGAGGAATACGAGGAGAAAGCTTGCCCCACCTGCGGTTCCTGCTCCGGCATGTATACGGCTAACTCCATGAACTGCCTGACAGAAGTGCTGGGAATGGGGCTGAAGGGCAACGGAACCATCCCCGCGGTCTATTCGGAACGGATCCGTCTGGCGAAGCATGCGGGCATGCAGATTATGGAACTGGTGAAACGGGACATTAAGCCCAGAGATATCATGACAAAAGAAGCGTTTCTGAATGCGCTTTCCATGGATATGGCGCTGGGGTGTTCCACGAATTCCATGCTTCATCTCCCTGCGATCGCTCATGAGGCGGGCGTGGAATTGAACATGGAGATTGCAAATGAATTATCGGCGAAGACGCCGAATCTGTGCCATCTGGCGCCTGCCGGCCCTACTTATATGGAAGACTTGAATGAAGCCGGCGGAATCTATGCGGTGATGAATGAACTGAATAAGAAGAACCTGCTCTATACGGATCTGATCACGGTGACTGGCAAGACGGTGGCGGAGAATATCGCCGGCTGCGTGAACAAGAATCCGGAGGTTATCCGGCCGATCGAGAATCCCTATTCCGAAACCGGCGGAATCGCTGTCCTGAAGGGCAATCTGGCGCCGGAGACGGCGGTGGTGAAGCGTTCTGCTGTGGCGCCGGAAATGATGGTGCATGAGGGACCGGCCAGGGTATTTGACTGTGAGGATGACGCGATTGCGGCGATCAAGGGCGGCAAGATCGTTCCGGGCGACGTAGTGGTGATCCGATACGAGGGGCCGAAAGGAGGCCCTGGCATGAGAGAGATGCTTAATCCCACCTCTGCGATCGCAGGTATGGGCATGGGCTCTACGGTAGCTCTGATCACGGACGGCCGTTTTTCCGGCGCATCCAGAGGTGCATCCATCGGCCATGTGTGTCCGGAAGCGGCGCAGGGAGGCCCGATCGCCTTGGTGGAGGAAGGGGATATCATCAGCATCAATATTCCTGAGAATCGCCTGGATGTGAAGATTTCCGATGAGGAGATGGCAAGGAGAAGGGCAAAATGGCAGCCCAGAGAGCCGAAGGTAACCACCGGTTATCTGGCAAGATATGAGAAAATGGTAACGAGCGCAAACAGGGGCGCCGTGTTGGAGATCAAATAGTCAGAGTTTAGGCGGCAGCGGACAACGCTGCCGCCTAAACAGAAATGAGGGAGAATATGCAGTTAACTGGAGCAGAAATCATAGTGGAGTGTCTGAAGGAGCAGGGCGTGGATACCGTCTTCGGATATCCGGGAGGAACGATCCTGAATGTATATGACGCTTTGTATCAGCATCAGAATGAAATTTTTCATGTGCTGACCTCCCATGAACAGGGAGCGGCGCATGCGGCGGACGGCTATGCGAGAGCCACGGGAAAAGTGGGCGTATGCATGGCGACGAGCGGCCCGGGGGCCACCAATCTGGTGACCGGAATCGCGACTGCATATATGGATTCCATTCCGGTAGTTGCGATCACTGCCAATGTAAATCTCCCGGCGCTTGGAAAGGATTCCTTCCAGGAGGTGGATATAGCCGGGGTGACCATGCCGATCACGAAGCATGGCTATATTGTAAAAGATATTCGCATCCTGGCGGATACGCTTCGGAAAGCGTTCTGGATCGCTTCTTCCGGCCGTCCGGGCCCGGTGCTTGTGGATGTGACAAAAGATGTGACCGCTGCGGTATGTGAATACACGCCGAAGGAGCCGAGGAAGCCGGTATATGAAAACAAATTTACGCAGGATGAGATAGAAGAGGCGCTGACCCTGCTGAAGCATGCGAAGAAACCCTTTATCTTTGTGGGAGGAGGGGCGGTGCTGTCCGGCGCATCAGAAGCGGTCAGACAGTTCGCGGCAAAGCTTGATGCGCCCGTCTGCGATTCCCTCATGGGTAAGGGCGTCTTTGACGGCAACTCCCCTTATTATACGGGGATGCTGGGAATGCATGGAACCAAGGCGTCGAACCTGGGAGTGAGCGAATGTGACCTTCTGGTCGCGCTCGGCGCGCGCTTTTCTGACAGGGTAGTCGGCAATGCCAGCAAGTTCGCTTCCCAGGCTAAAATTCTGCATATTGATATTGATGCGGCGGAGATCAATAAAAATGTAAAAGCGGACACCGCCCTGGTGGGAGACCTGAAGGATGTGCTTGCACTGCTGAATGAAGGGCTGCCTCAGCAGTCACATGAACAATGGCTTGCGCATATCATTGAATTGAAAGACAGGTATCCTCTGACCTATGACAGGAGCAGGCTGAGCTGTCCTTATGTGATGGAGGAGCTGGATCGTCTTACCGGGGGTGAGGCTGTCATTACGACGGATGTGGGCCAGCATCAGATGTGGGCGGCCCAGTATTATCATTATACCTCGCCCAGAACCTTTATTTCCTCAGGCGGGCTGGGAACCATGGGATATGGCCTTGGCGCGTGCATCGGGGCCAAAATGGGAAGGCCGGATAAAGTCTGCGTGAACATCGCGGGAGACGGCTGCTTCCGCATGAATATGAATGAACTGGCGACTGCCAGCAGATACAATATACCGATCATTCAGATTGTGATGAATAATCATGTGCTGGGAATGGTGCGCCAGTGGCAGACGCTGTTTTACGGGCAGAGGTATTCTCAGACGGTGTTAGCGGATAAGGTGGATTTCTGTAAAGTGGCGGAAGGGCTTGGCTGTATGGCGATCCGCGTTTCCTCCAAGGAAGAAGTGACGGCCGCCATCGAAAAAGCTTTGAAGGCGGATGGGCCTGTGATGATCGAATGTATGATTCCGGAAGATGATAAAGTCTTTCCAATGGTCTCCCCAGGAGCTGCCATCAACGAAGTATTTGATGGAGCGGATCTGAAGGGAAATGAAAAAGTTTAACGTAGTAGTTGACTAAAGCGTTAAAGGTATGTAAAATAAACGTTATGCACAACAGCTTATGAAGATAAGAGGAGGAGACGGAAAATGGCGAGAGTATATAATTTTTCGGCGGGCCCGGCGGTCCTTCCGGAAGAGGTGCTGGCTGAGGCCGCGCAGGAGATGCTTGATTACAGAGGATGCGGCATGTCCGTTATGGAGATGAGCCATCGTTCCAAAGCGTTTCAGACGATCCTGGATGAGGCAGAGGAGGATCTGCGCAGCCTGATCGGAATCCCGGATAATTATAAGGTGCTTTTCCTGCAGGGCGGGGCCAGCCAGCAGTTTGCGATGATCCCCATGAACCTGATGAAGAACAGGGTGGCGGACTATATTGTCACCGGCCAGTGGGCTAAGAAAGCCTGGCAGGAGGCTTCCAAATACGGAAAAGCGAATAAAATCGCCACTTCCGAAGACCAGACCTTCTCTTACATACCTGACTGTTCCGATCTGCCGGTATCGGAAGACGCGGATTATGTGTATATCTGTGAAAACAATACAATCTATGGAACCAAGTTTAAGACGCTGCCCAATACGAAGGGAAAACCGCTGGTTGCGGACGTCTCCTCCTGTTTTTTGTCTGAGCCCGTGGATATCACCAAATATGCGCTGATGTACGGTGGCGTACAGAAAAATATCGGCCCGGCAGGCGTTGTGATTGTAATCATCAGAGAAGATATGATTCGGGAAGATGTGCTTCCCGGCACGCCTACCATGCTCCAGTACAAGATCCATGCGGATGCGGGTTCCCTTTACAACACTCCGCCCGCATATGGAATTTATATCTGCGGCAAGGTATTCAAATGGATTCAAAAGATGGGCGGGCTGAAGGCCATGAAGGAGCGCAATGAGGAAAAGGCGGCGATCCTGTACGATTTCCTGGATGAAAGCCGTCTGTTCAAGGGAACTGTCCGCCGGGAAGACCGCTCTTTGATGAATGTTCCTTTTATTACCGGAAATGAGGAATTGGACGCCCGTTTTGTGAAGGAAGCGAAAGAGGCGGGGCTGGAGAATCTGAAAGGCCACAGGAGCGTGGGAGGCATGAGGGCCAGCATTTACAACGCTATGCCGATAGAAGGCGTGAAGAAACTGGTGGAATTCATGAAAGAATTTGAAGCGCGCGAGACGATTTGACAAGGAATGGCTGCACTGCAAAATGGAAAGATAGCGTGAAAGAAAACGCGTTTTTTCTCTAGAATTATGTATGCGCGCAAAAGCGCGCAGATGGGAGCAAAGATGTTTAAATATTATTGCCTGAATCCCATCTCTCCGGTGGGACTGGAAGGGTTTACGCAAGATTATGAGAAGGCTGGGGAGATTGAAGAAGCGGATGGCATCCTGGTCAGGAGCGCCTCCATGCATGACATGGAGTTTCCGGATAACCTTCTCGCTGTAGCGAGGGCAGGGGCGGGGGTGAATAATATCCCCTTGGATCGCTGCGCGTCTAAAGGAATTGTGGTATTTAATACGCCTGGTGCCAATGCAAACGGCGTGAAAGAACTCGTGATCGCGGGCATGCTGCTGGCTTCAAGAGACATTGTGGATGGAATCAACTGGGTGGATGACAACTGTCAGGACCCGGAGATCGGCAAGAAGGCGGAGAAGGTGAAGAAGAATTTCGCCGGAAGAGAGGTTTCCGGAAAAAAACTGGGCATCATTGGCCTTGGCGCCATCGGCGTAAAAGTGGCAAATGTGGCGAAACATATGGGAATGGAAGTTTATGGGTATGATCCGTATGTGTCTGTGGACGCCGCATGGAACCTGAGCCGTGACGTAAAGCATGCGATCAGCGTGGATGAGATCTATGAAAACTGTGATATCATCACGATCCATGTGCCGCTTATGGATTCCACGCGAGGGATGATCGGTAAAGAAGCCATTGCCAAGATGAAAGACGGTGTGATCCTCCTGAACTTTGCCAGGGATCTGCTGGTGGATGAAGAGGCCGTATTAAAGGGAATCGAGGAAGGGAAGATACACAGATATGTATCTGATTTCCCGAATCCTGTGACGGCAGGAAAGCAGGGCTGCATCGTGATTCCCCATCTGGGCGCGTCCACGGAAGAGTCGGAAGATAACTGTGCGGTGATGGCGGTGAAGGAACTGATGGACTACCTGGAGAACGGCAACATCAAAAACAGCGTGAACTATCCGTCCTGCGATATGGGAATTTGCACCAAAGCAGGCCGTATCTCCATTTTCCATAAGAACGTGGCGAACATGATCACCAAGTTCGCCGCCCTGTTCGGAGAAAACGGCATTAACATCTCGGATATGACCAATAAATCCAAGGGCGAGGTCGCCTATACCATGCTTGACGTCGAAGAACGCCCGTCTGATGAAATCATCCAGAAGCTTGGAAGCATCCCAGGCGTATTCCGCGTCAGAGTTGTAAAATAAAAAACGTTTAATGTACATAAAGCCGGAAAAACCAAACGCTCTTTGCGTTTGCCTTCCGGCTTTTCCTATTGCCCGACAAACATATAAATCCATTTTCCCGCCGCTGCTTTCAAGGGATGCCCCTCCGGTCGGATGAGAAGCTCTGTACACCTCCCCGTGACGGATGTGCCGTCTCCCCATGCAGGCCATGGCTCCCATAGCTCCTCCTTTGCCCAAAGGCCCCGCCGCTTCTTCCCGCAAACCTGAGAAAAAATTGTGCTGTTTCTTGGCGCTGCATGCGGCGGGTTTACCCGCACGACCTGGCGGCGTTGTCCGACGCCCGGAGGGGCATCCCTTGAAAGCAGCGGCGGGAAAATGGATTTATATGTTCGTCGATGGCTTTTGCTTGTAACCGGGAAAGGGATAAGGTATACTGGAGATAAGGAAAAATAGCGGCCACCATGCCGCGAAGGGAGAAGAAAATGGCAGAAGTGAGACCTTTTCGGGCGATCCGGCCCAGGAAAGGGCTGGAGGAACGGATTGCAGCCTTGCCATATGATGTGTACAGTGAAGAGGAAGCGAGAAGGGAAACGGAGAGAGAACCGCTTTCATTTTTGACGATTGACAGGGCGGAGACGCAGTTCCCAGCCGGAACAGATCCGGAGAGCGCACGAGTTTATGAAAAAGCGGGAAGTCTTTTGTGGGAGCGGATGGAAGATGGAATATTCGTTCAGGAAAAGGAGCCTTCCTACTACATATATGAACTGGAGATGGACGGGCGGGTACAGACTGGAGTTGTGGGTTGTGTATCCGTAAATGACTGTCTGAATCATGTGGTCAAAAAGCATGAAAACACGCGCAGGGAAAAGGAGGAAGACCGGGTGCGCCATGTGGATGCCTGCGATGCGCAGACCGGGCCGATTTTCCTGGCGTATCGTTCCAGGACGGAAATTGATGCGATCGTGGAGCGCTGTAAGAGGAAAGACAGTCTGTATGATTTCCGGTCTTTAGATGGAATCGCGCACCGGGCATGGCGGATTGACGGAGAAGAAGAGATTGGGAAGCTTCAGGAAGCTTTTGCAAAAGTGGAGTCGCTCTATATTGCGGACGGACATCATCGCTGCGCTTCCGCGATCCGAGTTGCGTTGCAAAGAAGGAAAGAAAAGCCGGAAGGAGGGGAATTTGATTCCATTTTATCTGTGCTTTTTCCGGACGATCAATTAATGATTATGGAATATAACCGAGTGGTAAAGGATCTGAACGGATTGTCGGAAGAGGAATTCCTCAGCCGGATCGGGGAATCCTTTCTTGTAGAGAAAGTGGACGGGCCTTACAGGCCGGAACGAAAAGGGACTTTCGGATTGTATCTTACGGATGCATGGTATCGGCTCGAGAGAAAATTGCCTGTTGAAAGCGATCCCGTGGCAGGGCTGGACGTATCCGTTCTGCAGGAGCGGATTCTGGGGCCGATTCTGGGAATACGGGATCCGAGAACGGACGGACGGATCGATTTTGTGGGAGGAATCAGGGGGCTTTCGGAGCTGGAACGCAGATGCAGGCAGGACTGCAGGGCGGCGTTCTGTCTGTATCCTACGTCGATTGAGGAATTATTTGCCGTGGCTGATGTTGGGCGCCTGATGCCGCCGAAGTCTACCTGGTTTGAACCAAAGCTCCGCAGCGGGCTGTTTATCCACAGCCTGAAAGAGGGAAAAGAAGAACAGCAGTGACGGTTGATACCCATATGGACCGTTGCGAATAATGAAAGAAAGAAGAGGGAGCAGATATGAAGGATAAGTTGTATAAGCTGATGAATTGGCCGGAGATTGAGGCGGTGATCTATTCGGAAGAGGATAATCCGCATAAAATCCTGGGGCCCCATGCGGCGGGAAGTTCCACTGTGTTTCAGATGTTTGCGCCTGGAGCCGAGCGGGTGGAACTTCTGCTTGACGGCACAGGGAAAGCGGTGGAAATGGAACTTGCGGATGAGGCCGGTTATTTTGCTGTTCTGGTACCCGGAAAGGAAGTTCCTGATTATGCATATCGAATCCATTATCCGGACGGAAAAGTGAAGGAAGAGAGGGATCCTTACAGATACGGACCGGTCATTACCAAGCAGGACACAGATCTGTTCTCCGCAGGAATTCATTATGAAGCATATCGGATATTGGGTGCGCATATTTGCACCATTGACGGGACGGAAGGGGTGCATTTTGCCGTCTGGGCGCCGAATGCCCTGCGCGTCAGCGTGGTGGGGGACTTCAATGAGTGGGACGGCCGCGTCCATCAGATGAGGAGGCTATGGGATTCCGGGATTTTTGAACTGTTCATTCCGGGAAAACTGGAGGGACAGAATTACAAATATGAATTAAAGGCGAGAGGCGGACTGACCTATCTGAAGGCGGATCCATACGCATTCAGCCAGCAGCTTCGGCCGGATACCGCATCCATTATCCGGGATATTTCCGGATTTGCCTGGGAAGATGAGGACTGGATCCGAAAAAGGGAAAAGACAGACTATACCAAGGAGCCGGTCAGCGTCTATGAATTGTATCTTGGTTCCTTCAAAAGGCCGGAAGACGACCGTCCCTACTGCAATTACCGGGAACTGGCTCCGGCTGTGATTTCTTATGTGAAGGAAATGGGATATACCCATGTAGAACTGATGCCGGTCATGGAACACCCTTTTGACGGTTCCTGGGGATATCAGGTGATCGGCTATTATGCGCCGACGGCCAGATACGGAACTCCGGAAGATTTCATGTATTTCATGAACGAGCTTCATAAGGCGGGGATCGGGGTGATTCTGGATTGGGTTCCTGCGCATTTTCCGCGGGATACCTATGGGCTGTCCGCGTTTGACGGGACCTGCCTGTATGAGCACAAGGATCCCAGGCAGGGGGCGCATCCGCACTGGGGAACCCTCATCTATAATTACGGCAGGCCCCAGGTGAGCAACTATCTGATCGCCAATGCTCTGTTTTGGATTGAACAGTATCATGCGGACGGCATCCGCATGGATGCGGTCGCTTCCATGTTGTACCTGGATTATGGAAAACAGGATGGAGAGTGGGTGGCGAATATCTATGGGGGCAACCAGAATCTGGAGGCCATGGAATTCCTGCGCCATGTGAACAGCATGATCCATAAGAGGGGAAGAGGGGCGCTGTCCATTGCGGAAGAGTCTACCGCCTGGCCTATGGTGACGGGGAGCCTGGAAGAAGGCGGGCTCGGTTTTGATATGAAGTGGAATATGGGATGGATGAACGACTTCCTCGGTTACATCCGCCAGGATCCCTATTTCCGTTCCGGCTGTCATAACTCCCTTACATTCAGCATGGTTTATGCATACAGCGAACATTTCATGCTGGTGCTTTCTCATGACGAGGTGGTACATGGAAAGGCGTCCATGATCGGAAAGATGCCTGGAAACAGGGAAGAACAGTTCGCCAATCTGAAAGCCAGTTATGGATATATGATGTGCCATCCGGGCAAAAAGCTGCTGTTCATGGGCCAGGATATCGGAGAGTATGATGAGTGGAATGAAAATCGGGAAGTGGAGTGGTACCTTCTGGAGAATCCTGAGCACAAGGGACTGCAGGATTTTGTGAAGGCTCTGAACCATCTTTACAGGCAGCAGCCTGCCCTGTATCTGAAGGATACGAGCTGGGAAGGATTTGAATGGATCGACTGCATCAGCGCCAATGACTGCACGCTTTCCTTTGTAAGAAAGGCGGGGAAAGCGGAAGAAATGCTTCTGGTGGTGCTGAACTTTGCCAATGTGGAAAGGAAGAACTATCAGATAGGCGTTCCGCTCAATGGAAAATATAAGGAAATTCTGAATTCTGATGCCAAAGAGTTCGGCGGAGAAGGCAGGGTGAACGGCAGAGTAAAGGCGGCAGCAGAAGAAGCCTGGGACGGGAAGGAGTACTCCATCAAAATACATCAGGCGCCTCTTAGCATCAGCATTTTTGCCTATCATCCGTATACCCGGGAAGAATTGAAGGAGATCGCGAAGAGGAAAGCGGAAAAAGAGAGGAAGGCCAAAGAAGCCGCCAAAAAGAAGGCCGGAAGAAAGGCGGGAACAAAAGCGTCAGCGGCCAAGACACTGAAGGAAGAACTGGCGGATAAATTCTTTGAGGCGGATGCTGTGATCTCGGAAAAAGGAGAAGTGGAGAGGCCGGTAAAGGTGACCAAGCCACGCAGAAAGACGGTGGATGAAGAATGAATATGAACTGGGGAATATGGACCGTCGGCGTTTTGCTTTCAGATCAGGCTTCCACAGAGGTATCTGAAGAACTGGCAATCGGAGAGCAGCTGCTGCGTGATGCGCCGAAGTCCCTTCTGGACCTGCTCATCAGGGCCGTTTTATGCGTGGTGGTCTTTCTGATCGGTTCCAGGGTGATAGCGGTGATCAGAAAGATTGCTGCGAATGCGCTGAAGAGGGCCAATGCAAGTAAGGAAGTCAAGCAGTTTTTGGACTCCTGCCTGAAAGTGGGCATGTATGCATTCCTGCTCTTTCAGATTGCAATCCATCTTGGAATCGACGCCACAACTATCGCCACAGTGCTTGGTTCAGCTACCGTAACGATCGGTCTGGCATTCCAGGGAAGCCTGAAAAACTGCATCGGTGGGATTCTGATCATGATGCTGCATCCGTTTCGGGTGGGGGATTATATTATGGAAGCCACCTATCAGAACGAGGGAACGGTATCGGAGATCTCCATTTTTTATACGAAGCTGGCAACCATCGACAATAAGACGATTCTGCTTCCCAACGGCTATCTGGCGGATACCAGCATTACCAATGTGACCAGGGAAGAGAACCGGCGTGTGGAACTGAAGGTGGGAATATCCTATGAAGCGGATATCAGGCAGGCGAAAGGGATTCTGGAAGAGCTGTTGCTGCAGGAAGATCGGATCTGTAAGGACAGGGAATACAGCATTTATGTTGATGATCTGGCGCAAAGCGCCGTTATGCTGGGCATGCGGTTCTGGACCAGGACGGAAGATTTCTGGCCGGTGAGATGGGCGATGCTGGAAAAAATAAAATATGCGTTCGATGAGAACAACATCTCCATCCCGTATCCGCAGATGGATGTACATGTATCGGAAAAAGAAGAGGAATGAAGGAATACTGAGTGGGAAACTCCCGAGCCAGGCAGCTGGTTCGGGAGTTTTTTTCTTTGGGAGAAAGTTTCCTTTCCTATGGAATAAAAAGGATATGTATGCACAAAAAAACAGCTGCCCGACAGCAACTGCTTTTGGCATGGATGAACGTCAAAGTGCATATTTTCTCAAAAAGAACCATTTCGTTCTGAAGAGGAAGCCAAGCAGATGAAGCGCTCCATTTACGAAGCAGCGATGGAAAAAGTAGACTTTTTCATTCTGGAGTGTTAATATAAAAACAGGAAAAAATTACTAGAAAAGCAGAACTATTTGATTGAAGAATTTGACATAAAAGAGAAAAATAGGGGATTTTCAGGGTTTCGACTTTTTAGGATACAAAAAAAGAAAAAGTCTACTATTTCGAGCGGAATATACACCGCCGATCTCCCATTTTTCACAGTGCCTATTGAAATTGAATGGGAGAGCGGGTATGCAGAATATCACAGGAAAAAGATACGGCAGGCTTGTTGCCGAATATCCTACGGAGAAAAGGGACAGGAAGGGCTCCATTTTCTGGCATTGCCGCTGTGACTGCGGCAGGGAAACGGATGTGACCGAAGACGGGCTTGTACACGGCAATTACAGAAGCTGCGGCTGCCTGAAGTCAGAATTACAGAGCAATATCAACAAGCAGCTCCATTTGGTGGACGGTACCTGCGTGGAATGGCTGGAAAAAAGAAAACATCGCAGTGACAATACCAGCGGACTCCGCGGGGTATCGCGGATGAAGAACGGGCATTACCGTGTATCGATCGGATTCAAAGGACAGAGGTACCATCTTGGGACCTATGCCAGCTTTCAGGATGCGGCAGCAGCCAGGCTGGAAGCGGAAGAACAGATTCATGGAGGCTTTGTTGCGGCATACCGGCGCTGGCAGGAACGCGCAAAGGAGGATCCGGATTGGGCGCAAAGAACCCCTTTTTCGTTCAAGATAAAGAAAGAGGGAGGACAATTTCAGATAACGACGAATGCCGGCCAGGCACAGCAGAGGGATGGGCGGGACAGCCGGTAAAAAGCCTTGTAGGAGGGAGAGTACCGTCTTGACGGGGAAAAGCGGGAGGAAAATAGATGAAAAAGGGAATTTCATATGGCGCGAATTTCTTATTGCTGATAGGAGCGGTCGTTCTGACTGTATCGTCTCCTGACTGGCTTTCCGCGCTGATCGTTGGAATGATGGCTGGGATCGTGCTTATTGGGGAGATATTCGGTGTATTTCCGTTGATACAATACAGCGCAGGCTTTGATAATGCTGTCAGAAATATCAGAAAAGCGCAGGAAATGCAGGCTTCCATGCCGTGGATCGCTGTCTCTCAGATGGAGGCATTTTTTGGTCAGAAGCTTCTGGATCGCCTGTTCGATGAATATAAGAGGAAGGCGGAAGAGGAACGGAAGAACGGAATGGTCGTCGAGGATATCGATGAGATGATTAATGAAGACGAACTGGCGCTGAGAAGCTGGCAGGGTGTTGTGCTTCAGATTCCCGGAACGTTGACAGGCCTTGGTCTCCTGGGAACCTTTATCGGCCTGCTGGCGGGTATTGGCAGCATTCAGATCAGTTCGGTGGATGCCACCCTCACCAGCATTCTGGAACTTTTTTCCGGCATTCGGGTGGCGTTTTATACTTCCATTTCCGGCGTTATTCTTTCCATGATCTTCAATATTGTATATAAAATCATCTGGAACGTGATGGTACGCGACCTGGGGATGTTCGTATCCCTTTTCCAGAGAAACGTGATTCCTTCGGCAGATGAGCAGACCAGATATTCACAGAAAAAGGAAATGCAGCAAATCCAGGAAAGGCTGAGCGGCCTGCCGAAATACGGCAATTATTCCCTGGCGAATGCAGGAAATGCTTTCCAGAGCAATGCGGGCAGCGAATCTGTCCTGATGCCTCAGATATTATCCGGCCTGCAGAATGGGGAATTTACTTTCTATTTGCAGCCCAGATACAATCTGAACACCCAGGGCATTATCGGTGCAGAAGCGTTGGTTCGGTGGAAGCACCCCAAACTGGGAATGGTGGCTCCTTCCGTATTCATTCCGGTACTGGAGAAGAATGGCTATATTACAAAACTGGACCAATATATCTGGGATCGCATCTGTGCGCAGATGCGAGAATGGATAGACGCCGGAATTCGTCCCGTTCCTATTTCTGTAAATATATCCAAGACGGATATCATGGCTCTGGACATATCAGAAGTATTCTCAGAATTGATTCATAAGTACCGTCTTCCCCCAAGATGCATAGAATTTGATATAGCCCAGAATGCCTATCTGGAATCCAGACAATTTGTTCGGGAATTTGAAAAAGAGGTACAGCAAAAGGGGTTCCGGATTGTTGTGGATGGCTTTACGGGCGATTTCTTTGCCCTGCAGTCAGGAGAAGTTTCGCCTCTTGCGGATTCCTATAAACTGGATCTGCGGTTCTGCAAGGAAGATGAGGGCATCAGTTCCATTGCACAGCAGGCCAGGAACATGCAGGTATCTTTGATGGCGGAGGGAATTGAGAACGTGAAGCAGATGTCGATCCTTCGGAAAAATGGAATTACAGAGGGGCAGGGTTTCTACCTTTCCAAATCTGTTCCTGTTGAAGAGTTTGAGAAGATGATGAACTGGAGGCAGGGTTCATGAAGAAGAGGAAGAGAAACCACAGCGAAATCAATTACTGGCAGTCCAATGCAGATTTGATAACGGGGTTTGTTCTCGTATTGCTTCTTATTATAATGCTGCTGATTCTGTATCTGGTTCAAATTCCGGAAAATTCGCTGCCGGATGCCGTATCCGGAAACAGCTATAATGTGGATGACCAGCTGGGAGATGCGGGTGAGAGCTATGCATATGCGGGGCTGGATGACGTAGAAGGCGATGATGAGGGAAACGATGATACGGATAGCTCCGGCGTAGACGGCGGTGGTGGAGACGGCGGCGGTGGCGGAGAGGAACAGGAAACCGTAATCGAGGAAGAGTACGAATATCCGTATCCCACGAGCAGCGGGGATGATTGGAGTAAAGCGGCGGTCTATGCGACGGTTATCGATGCAGAGACGGGGCGTGCGATCCGTGTTGCAGGCCTTACGTTTGAACTGTATGAGGAACAGAACCGCGGCGACGGAGGCACCAAACGGTTCTTAAATACATATTACCCGGTAAAAACAGAATACCGAAGCTATGAAACCACGGAAGCCGGCGTTTTCTATCTGCCAGAGAAGGTGGAACAGGGACATTACTATTTTAAGCAGATTACGGAACTGGAAGGGTATGACATGGCGGATACGGTGTATTTTGATGTCGATGATTCTTATGACTGGCCGGATCCCTATGTGGTGTCCATTGAGATCTCTCCTTCCAAAAATATCATTCCGATACAGCTGGAAGATGCGCAGACCCATGAACCGGTAACGGGCGGGACGTTTCAGATAACGGCCGCAGAGGATATCCTCACAGCCGATGATTCGGTTCGCTATGCGAAGGATGAAGTGGCGGATACGGTGGATGTGAATGAAGAAGGATATGGGGAAAGCGAGGAACTCTACCTGGGAACCTATCTTGTTTCGCAGGATACAATCCCCCAGTACTATGCGAGCGTAGAGGAAAGCGTAGAGAGGGATGTGGAAAAGAAGGACGGCAGCACGCCGGAAACGATCGTTTTTTCCTGTGAAAAGACCAGGATCAGCCTGAGGCTGACGGATGAACTTTATACAAACTTGGAATTGGAAGGCGCAGAGTTTACGCTGACCTGTGACGGGCATCCGGAACTGACGCAGACGGGAGTGACGGATGAGAACGGGGAACTTGTTTTCACGAATCTGGAAAAGGACAGGGTATATAGGCTGCAGCAGACTGGTGCACCGGACAATTACAGATATGAAGACGTGGAGACGCAGATCTATGTCGATCAGGCCGGGCGCATTGATGGAGAGGCGGAAGCCGCGTTTGAACTGACGAACTATATTGCCCGTATGAATATTGAGGTAAGAGGAAGGATTCTTGGAGGCCCTGTTTCTAACGTCAGTCTGGCGCTGTATGACAATGAGGATCAGCTGATTCGTGTATGGACCAGCAGCGGATCCGCAGAAACATTTGAGAATCTTGCTACAGGCCGGTATTATGTGCTGCTGGACGGGGATGAGAATCATAGATACGAAATTGACTTCGTGGAAGATGAGGCGCTGCAGGAAGTTACCGTGACGATTTGGACCCTGCAGGATATCATCGCGGTTGTTCTGGGGGCAGCAGCCGTGCTGCTGGTTATTGTGGCGGTGATGCTGTTGCTTAAAAAGAGGAACGCATCAAAGAGGCAGAAAATAGGAGAGGAAACGGAACGTGAAGAATAATGATGGGATTCATATCAGGGTTGCGGATATTATCTACGGGGTCATAAAACATCGTTTTTTGATTATCGTCCTGACTGCGGCGGGGCTGCTCACTGGCGTTGTGCTTTCCGGCATTTCTTATCTGCGCGGCGAAATGAGCAGAGAGTATCTGATCACGAGTTCGTTTTCTGTGAATACACAGACGCAGTCCGGGCTGTTTACCTCCGGATACGACTTTCCCAATTATAATGACATCAATATGGCGGAGGATCTGGTTGATGCGGTTTCCTATGCCCTCAAAAGCGACAGAATGCTCAATGAAATCATTGATTCCCTCGGGCTTCTGGGTGTGACCACAAAGGACATTGAAGATAATTTGGAACTGACCCAGTACAACGAGACGCAAATCATCGAAGTGTTCCTGTATTGGAGAAGCTCCCAGGAGGGGATCGATATTCTCACGGAAATGAACAGCAGGGCGCCGGAGATACTGGGAGAAGCCCTGGGAATCGGAAATGTTTCCGTGATAAACAATCCGACCGCCAGATATATGGTTGGCGGCAGGATCAATATGATCCTTTGGGGATATATGGCGCTTCTGGGCCTGGGGCTTGGAATCGGCATTATATTGCTGGAACTGATTATGAGACCGACCCTGATCAATGTGCAGGATGTGGAAGATGTCTATGGGCTGGAGATCCTGTGCGAGGTGGCGGAAGATAAGGCGTATTTCCGCCAGGGGAAATCTATGCTGGTGAAGGAAGAGGTGAATTCAGATACCGGGGAGAACTTCGCTTCTGCAGCGCATATCATACAGACACGGCTGCGGAAGAAGGAAGGCCCGCATATCATTTATATTACATCCACACTGAGAGGAGAGGGCAAAACGAAGATGCTGGCCAACCTGGCAATTCAGTTGTCCGATCTGGAAAAACATGTGCTTTTGATCGATTTTGATATGAAGAATCCAAATCTGGGCGGTCTTTTCCTGAAAAATGTGGAGTATGAGCATTCGCTGAATGCCCTGTATGCGGGAGATATCAATGAAAAAGAGGCCGTCACCACCTTGACCGGATATCTTGATATTCTGCCGACCGTTCTGGAAAGAAGCGCTATCCCTTTGGACAGCAACCTGTTTACCGTCATCCAGAAACTGGCCGCAGGTTATGATTATGTACTGATCGATACGGCACCTGTGGGGCTCACTGCCGATCCCATGAGCCTGAACCAGATTGCCACGGCGGCATTGTTCGTGGTGCATTATGATACCGCATCCATGCAGGAAATAAAGGATGCGTTGGAGCGAATCGAAAAATCAGGCGTAAGCATTCTGGGATGTATTGTAAATGGTGTGAAAGTCAGTGAAAGAGGAATTAAAAATCCGGTCACGGAAAATGAACGGGTAAAAAATGCGCAGCGAAAGGATGATAACCAAAGCGCTCCAACGGTGAATTTTGAACAAAGTACTGCCTATGTGGGCAATGAGGGGGACATTGGAAGGACTTCTCTGGTAGCGGGATTTGCCGGAGAAGAACATATACAAGCAGAAGACGATGCGCCGGAGGTGACGACGAGCAGCAGTTTCGTAGAACTGCTCTTTCAGGCGGAGAATAATGGAATGGCGGACGATGAAACCGGAACGCAGCAGGCCGCGGATACGCCGGTCTGGACGGCGTACGAACAGTCGGCTGGTACATTCTCCGGATATGAGGAGGCGGAAGGATCGAGGGAACAAGAAGCGGATAATACGGAAGAATCGGATGACGCAAAAGAGCCGGATGATACGGAAGAATGGAGTGTTTCCGGAATGTTCACTGACGGGGAAGAACCAATGGAAGCAGAAGAACCAGCGGAGTCAGAAGGGCCAGTGGAATCGGAAGTGGTGATGGAACCAGAAGAGCCGGTGGAATCAGAAAAGTCGGTGAAGACGGAAGAAGCGGCCGGACAGGGGTATGCGGAGAAGGCCAGCGATTCTATAGACCAGACACAGAAACGGATGGAGGAACTGCTTCGGACGCTGGAGAATCTCTGAGGGCGCAGGGTATAAGGAGGATAAGCAATGAAAAAATTTCGCACGGCTATCGTGAACGGATATAAGAAGGAGGCCGTTGATACATACCTGGAGGAATTGGAACAGGAAATGGAACGTCTGCAGGAAGGCGCTCAGAAGGGGCAGGCGGTTGATGGCCTGCGCAGGCAGCTGGAAGAGATGGAGCAGGAAAACGAGAAATTGAAATCGCAGTTGAGAGCCCGGACCGAAGCATTGGAAGCGGAGATCGTCCAGAGAAAACAGCTTCAGCAAAGGGAAGCGGAACTTCAGGAAGAGCAAAAGCGCCTTAAGGAACAGAATGCCAAATATGCGAAGGACGAAGAGAAACTCAGAAAGTATGAGAGTGATTATTCCGGTTTTATGGCGCTCATGGTAAATATGAAGGAGCAGGCTAAGCAGATCGTGACGGACGCGCAGGCGGATGCAGAACAGATCCTGCTTATGGCGAAAAAGGATGCGGACAACATTACCGATACTGCCAAACAGGGGGCGGAGAAAATAACGGAACAGGCCAGGCAGGGCGCGGAGGGATATCGGAAAAATGTGGAAGAGGAAATGGAGAAAAAGCAGGAAGAGGAGGCGCTGAAGTTCCAGATGGCCCGATACAAGGTGGCAGGATATCTGGATGCGCTCAACAGCTCTCAGAAGAAATTGGTCGAAGTCTATGAAGAATTTGGCCGCGTTGTGGAGCAGCTTCCTCTCCGGATCGGAGATGTGTTTTCTGAGGAACCGTTTGAATTGCTGGAGGAACCGGTGCAGGGGGACAGAGATTGAGTGAAAGTACAAAGCAAAAAGATTTTAAAATTGAACTGCTTGTCATTTTCGCTATTCTTGTTTCGCTCGGATTTCCCGGAAATTTCACAGAAATTTATGGTGACAGATTAGGGACGGTTCTGGAATATGCTGCCTTTTTTATAGAGATTTTTGTGATGCTGTTTTCAAGCGGGAATAGTTGGCTGGATATCCGGGTGGTGAATCTGGATAAGAAATATGCGGTATTATATCTGTTCATTGCGGTGCTCTTTGTGGAATCCATGTTGGTTACCAGCTATCCCTCCCTGCAGATCATCACCTGTACGCGATTGGTCATAACGCTTCTGTTTGCGATATGGCTGCAGGAACAGTTCCGCTTTGAACGCCTGATTGAATTGATCTGTACCGCTCAGGCACTGTTTATCTTTTCAGCGGTAGTTTTTATGGTGCTGTATCCGAGAGAAGCCTTTGAAAGCGGTTCAACATATATCGATGCGCTGCGGGGGCTGTATCCTACCAAAAACAGTTTTGCGACGCAATTAACGTTCGGCATTCTTACCATGGCATTTTTGATCCGCGAGAAAAGAAAACGGTGGGAGCGATATAAATTTTGGGTGGTTGTGCTGATGATACAGATCATCCTCATGCTCATGTGCCAGGCTACGGGAGCGCTGTTCTGTCTGATTCTGGTGGCTTTTTTGTTTCTCGTTCCCGCATCTGTCAGAGCACCGCTGGGATGGATCTATATAGCGGGCAGCATTCTCTTTCTGTTCGCCACATTGACAATGATGCCCGCATTTGCGTGGTTTTTTGAAGCCATTGGAAAGGATGCAACTCTGACGGGACGTATTCCGTTATGGAACCAAATCATTGAAGTGATGATTGACCATAACACTTTTACGGGATACGGATACGGAATGTTTTGGCGTGATCCGAGTGCGTATGCGTTGATTCATGCCGGATTCGAGGACAATACTTTCCTGGGAACGATGACAACAGGGGCCCATAATATGCTGCTGGAATTCTGGCTGAACAGCGGTTTGATTGGCATCGCTGTATTTTTTGCGGCCATTCTTTATTCCATGAGGAAGGTTCGGGAACTGCCGGAAGATAGATATATGTTTTGCAGCCTGCTGTTTGGGTATCTGATGCTGAACGGGTTCACGGAAAGATGCCTGGGAGGGAATTACGATTATAAAACATTGGTGTTGTTAACTACACTGGCGCTTTGCTGCCGATATGCGGATAAAGCGGATTGATTGGAGTGCTATGGGGGAATTTTTCGTCATCCTTTTAATTGTAGTAGGGTATTTTCTGTTTTTCAGCTGGATATTGTCGCATTCGGATAAGAGGTGGTCTGTATCTGCGATGCTGTTTGTTGCGCTTCTGGTTTACGGTTCCGTTGTGTGCATGTGTATAGCGATCGGGCAATATTTGGGAGAAATGGGCCTGATGCTCTATGGTGTTGCGATTGTCTATAGCTGCCTGTACGGGTGCTGGAAGATTTACACTATATTCCGGGAGCGGCTGAAAATAAAGCTGAGCGTATTGCTGATGCTGATCGCTTATGTCGTGGCAGTGTTCTATATCACGATTTTCATGAGAGAAGAAGGGTCAAACAATCATGTACAGATGGAAGTGATGCATTGGGCATATTCGGATGACCGCGGGGCGTTTCAGCATGTGGCGCAGAATATTGCGATGTTTGTGCCGGTCGGGTTCCTGTGCGCGCTTCTGCCCAGGGAAGACTGCCAGAAGAGGCTTGTCCCGGGCGCTTCTTTCGGGATGCTGTTGTCTGTGCTCATTGAGACGTCCCAGCTGATCTTTCAGTTCGGCAGCTGTGATATTGACGATATTCTGGCGAATTTTATAGGAGCCGCATTCGGGGCAGGAGCCGTATTTATTTGGGAGAAAAGAAGCAGGCAGAAGGCGAAAACAAATGGTGCGGGAAAATGGACAGAAGATGAACAATGGTAAATATACAAAGGCTTTTCGTTCCATGCTCACAACCGGAATGGCCTTTATCGTTAATTATGGAATCAACCTGGTACTGACTCCGTATCTTACGAACCATGTGGGGACGGAAGGCTATGGATTTGTTTCGCTGGCAAGGCAGTTTGCCCAGTATGCGTCCATCCTTACGATGGCTTTGGACTCCTTTGCGGCAAGGCATATCGCGGTGGAATATTATAAAGGGGATAGGAAAAGGGCGAACGTTTTCTTCAGTTCCGCATTTTTTGGAGATTTGCTCCTATCTTCAGGCATTATGGCCGTTGTGGTTTTCGCTGTCTTTTTCCTGGAACGGGTGCTGAATATATCGCAGGAAATTGTTGCGGATGTGAAGCTGCTTTTTCTGTTCGTATTCCTGAATTTTTGGATTACCACCACCTTCGCGGTGTTTGCTACCAGCGCATATATTAAGAATAAGCTGGATGTGGTGGGGGTATTTAAAGGGCTGTCCTATGGAATGGAGGCTCTGGTGCTGCTCCTTGCATACACGCTGCTTCCTGCCAGGGTTTTCTATGTGGGCGTTGGCCTTATGGCAGCCGCTTTGGTGATTGCCTGTTCCAATGTCTGGCTTTGTAAAAAATATACACCTGAATTATCCGTAAGAAAGAAGAATTTTTCCGTATCGGCAGTAAAACGGCTTGTGGTGGACGGCATCTGGAATTCGGTGAATTCCCTGGGAGAACTGCTGAACAGCGGGCTGGATCTTGTGATCTGTAATCTGATGCTGTCTGCGACGGCTATGGGGCAGCTGGCGATTGCCAAAACAATTTATTCGATATTTGGAAGCCTGTTTTCCATGATTTCCCAGGCTTTTCAGCCGATGCTGCTGAAGAGTTACGCGAAGGATGACAGAGAGAACCTGCTGCAGGAATTGAGATTTTCTATGAAAATTTCGGGGATGTTTTCAAATGTGGGCTTTGCCGGTTTTACTGCATTGGGACTGGCGTTCTATCAGCTGTGGATTCCAAATCAGGATATCCGGCAGATCTATTGGCTGACGGTTATCACCATTCTGACGGTTATCCCGGGCGGCCCAATGCAGCCTTTGTACTATATCTATACGCTGACAGTCAAGAAAATGTTTCCTTGTCTGGTGACGATTGCGGGCGGCGTTTTGAATGTGGTCAGCATGTATTTTTTAATCAGTTATACACGGCTGGGCGTTTATGCCGTGGCCTGGACAACGGCGATAGTGATGATGGTGATCAACTTTGTAACCAATCCTCTGTATATGGCACATGTATTGCATCTGCCATGGCATACGTTCTATCCGAATATCATTAGAAACGTGATTTCCTGTAGCTTTCTCACAGGGGTATTTTGGATTTTTTCCAGGCTTTATATGCCGAACAGCTGGGCGGCGCTTGTTCTGAACATTCTGGTATTCTTCCTATTGGGAGCGGGGATGCATTTGATGATCGTGTGTGATGGAGGGGACTGGGATAAGATAAAACGATATGTGAAAAAGAGGGGCGCAGAGAAAGATGCTTAATGCCGGACAATTTTTGATCTCAAGGAGACCGTTGGAAAAACCGGATTTTATCCGGATTAAATTAACTGACGGGTACTATCTGCATTATCATAAAAAGCTGCCGGTTTATATCCATCCATCCTTTCAGGTTCTGCTGCTTGGGACAGCATGGCAGGCGAAAGCAGGATGCGAGGATCCCATTGAAGGGATAGAGAGGCTGGTTGAAACGTATCCGGAGGACATACCCGAACAGGCTGTATTGTCGATGGAAGAAGGCTGGTGTGGAAGATATGTTTTAATCGTGCAGGAACGAGTGTATCTGGATGCCACAGGCCTTCTGGGAGTTTTTTACAGCAAAGAGGGGATTTCAAGTAGCTGTCTGCTGCTGGCAGAGTGTATGGAACTTCCTGAGAAATTTTTTCGGACTTCTTCAGGACTGAATTGGCTGCCGGGCCCATTGACTCAGTATGCCCAGATCAGACGGCTCCTTCCCAGTCAGATCTACAACTATGGGAAGCATTCTTTGGGGGAAAGGAAGCTTTTGGCGGCGCAGATTCCGGAATGTGTAGGAGAAGAGGACAGAATACGGGAGTTTGTTGCATCTTTTGCTTATTCTTTAAAGAATATGGCGCGGATATTTCCAAATAAGAAATTCATGATTGCGCTTACGGGGGGATATGATTCCAGGACGCTGCTCGCACTTGCAGATTACGCCGGAATTCCATTTGAATGCTTTACGCTTGGATATGAGGATATTCCTGCTGGAGATGTGGAAATACCGGAAGAACTCTGCCGAATGGTAAAGTGCGGATACACCTATATTCCGAGGGAAAAGGTGCGGTATTCAGAACAACTGGAGAGAGAATATACCTTACATACAGCAGGCCTGGCCGATGACGGTGACAAGCAGCACTATGCGTACGGACAGTATCAGGAACTGGTCAGGAAGTTTGGAGAGGTTGTACTTCTGCGCGGTTCTGTATGGGAAGTGGCGATAGAATATATAGAGAAGGTGATTGGGGATAAACTCGAGCCGGAGAGTATATACGATCATTATAAAATTGGCCCAGAGGGGTTGGAGAGGGATTCCTTGAAAGAATATTTCAAATGGGCGCAAAAGAATGAGCAGACCGGCGTGAGTGCGGCAAATCGGTTCTTTTGGGAGCAGCGCTATGGAAGCTGGTTGTCTTCCATTGAACAATCCTTTGATATGATGGATGGAGTGATTTCTCTGCATCCGGTAAATTCCAGGTTTTTAATAACGCAGCTTCTTGGTTTCCCAAAGGAGGAACGTATAGTCAGGGCGCATCAGTTAAACATCATTTCCTACATCCGCCCGGAACTGGCAAACGTTCGCTTTAGCGGCAACAGGCCTGCGAACAGAAGTTATTGGTTCCTTCTTGAAGAGAAGATAAAACAAGGAGCTGACAGGCTGCACAGGCTTGGGCTTAAAAAGACGGCCAGAATATATAAAAATCTGGTGAAAACGTATATCAAGAAAGAACGGCTGAAAAAAGAGAACAAAAGGAACTTCAAGAAAGGATTTAAAGAAAGGCCGCAAAATGAAAATATTGATGGTTGATTATTTTCTCCCGGACAGCATCTACAGTCTGGAACTTGGAAGGGAATTGAAAAAAAGCTGTGACCTTACCGTGTTCTGCAGAAAGGATGCAGGAGTATCGGAGGAAGGAATTACATGGATTCCCAGGTTTTATCCGGGAGGAAAACATAAACTGTTGGCAGCGGGAGAATATGGGCTTTCTCTGCTGCAGCTTGCGGAAACGATCAGAAGGGGACGGTTTGATGTGGTTCATATTCAGACGTTTAAGGATATCAGATATGAAATGCCCATTTATCTGCGGTTGAAGAAGTATTACAAAAAGCTGGTTCTGACCGTGCACAATGTGCTGCCGCATGAGGCGGGAGAGCGGGAGAGGGAGATATACAGAACGCTTTATGATGCCTGCGATGAACTGATTGTACATAATCATACATCGGAACAATACTTGAAGGAGCAGTTCCAGATTCCCGAGAATAAAATTTCGGTGATCGCACATGGCGCGTATCAGACCCATATGCACCATGACAGGAACCGAAAAGGGAAAGGGGCAAAGCATTTTCTGCAGTTTGGATTTATCCGGAAATATAAAGGAATTGACATTTTGCTGGAAGCGATAGCTTCTCTGTCCCCCGCCCAAAGGAGCAGGCTTCATTTTACGATTGCGGGCAGGCAGTATGAGAAACTGGACGGAACAGATTATCAGGAGATGAGCCGGAGGCTGGGGATAGAGGACTGCGTAAGCTTCATCCGGGATCATGTGCCGGATGAAAAGATCCCTGAACTTTTTGAGGATGCGGATTTCCTGGTATTCCCGTACAGGCATATTTACGGAAGCGGGGCGCTGCTGTTTTCATATACCTATGAAAAGCCGGTGATTGTCAGCGATATTCCGGCTTTCTTGGAGGAAACGGAGCAGGGGCGGACGGGCATCCTCTTTGAAAGCGAGAATCCGCAGTCTCTGGCCGAGGCGATTTGGAAGGCTGCAGAGAGCGGCCCTGATCAAATGGAGAAATACCAGGCGGAGATCCGGCGGCTGGTGTCGGGAAAATATAATTGGGGAAAATCAGCTGTGAAAACGGCGGCGGTTTACCAAAAATAAATCGGAATGAGGGGCGGGTATCATGATTATTACCAAAACGCCGTTTCGGATGTCCTTCTTTGGGGGAGGAACCGATATGGAAGGATATTTTAAGGAACATAAGGGGGCTGTGATTTCCACCACATTTGATAAATACTGTTATGTTACCGTACGGCATCTGCCGGGATTCTTTGGTTATACAACAGAACTGGCCTATTCCCGTATCGAAAGAGTTGTTGACGTGAATGAAATCGAGCACCCTGCGATCAGGAATGCCATGAAGATGCTGGATATGGATCAGCTTCGGCTGACGTATGAAGCGGATCTGCCGGCGCGGTCGGGATTGGGAACGAGCTCTTCCTTTGCGGTCGGCATGCTGAATGCCTTTCATGCCCTGAAAGGTCAGTATATCGATAAGAGAAGGCTGGCAGATGAAGCGATCTACTTGGAGCGGAAACTGTGCGGGGAGGCAGGGGGATGGCAGGATCAGATTGCGGCATCTTTCGGCGGATTCAACAGAATCGATTTTCGGAGAGGCGGATATGAGGTTTCTCCGGTTATCATCTCGCCCAAGCGAAGGAAGCAGCTGAATGAAAATCTGCTCATGTTTTTCACAGGCTTTAGCCGGACCTCTTCACAGATACAGCAGATGAACCGGATATCGGAGAAGAGAAACCATGGGATCCTGCAGCAGATGTATGAACTGGTGGATCGGGCGGAGGAAATTCTTACGGATGATTCCAGAACGCTGGATGACTTCGGAAGGCTGTTGGATTTCACATGGCAGATGAAGAAACAGACAGGAGATGCGATCACTACGGATGGCATCGAGCGGCTGTACGAAGAGGGAAAAAGAGCGGGTGCATTGGGCGGTAAGCTGCTGGGCGCAGGCAGCGGAGGTTTCCTGCTGTTCTATGTTCCCAAGGAACGGCAGGATGATGTGAGAAGGGCTCTGGCTCAGCTGCTTTACATCCCCTTCTTGTTTGAAGAGGGCGGTTCCAGAATTATCTATTATGCGCCTGAAATGGATCCGCGTTTGTTAAATGCGGGAACGGCAGAGGAAGAATAGGAGATGGCTTGGCATATCCTATGACGCCCTGTATCGGTTACAGCATCCATATTCGGCCGGGGGAAAGAAATGAAAAAACAGTCTCTGCTTAACATATTCGTAAATAATGTGGATTGGGAAGAAACAGTGCAGGCGATCGATGAGATGATCGCAGCGGGCAAACCGTCCTATATTGTGGAAATCAATGTGGATGTACTGTTAAAGATAGAGAAGGATCCCTGCCTGCAGGAGATAACGAGACAGGCATCACTGACGCTTGTGGATGGAAAACCGCTGATCTGGATCGCAAGATGGCAGAAGCGGCCGGTGAAAGCCAAAATATCCGGTTCGGATCTGGCGTATGTGCTTTGCAGGAGGGCGGCGGAGAAGAGGTATTCCATCTTCATTCTTGGCGGCGCGGATGGAGTGGCGGAAACGGCTGGTCGGAAAATGAAGGAGCAGTTTCCGGAACTCAGGATAGCCGGGACCTATGCGCCGGCGTGGGGATTTGAGAGGGATAAGGAAGAGCTGGAGCGTATCAACGAAAAGATTGCCCAGGTACGGCCGGATCTTCTGTTCGTCTGTTTTGGATGCCCGAAACAGGAAAAATGGGTTTATGAGAATTATCGGAAATGCGGGGCTACGGTATGCTTGTGCGCCGGGGCGGCAGTGGATTTTCTGGCCGGAAGAGTGAAGCGGGCGCCGAAGTGGATGAGCGCCTGTGGGCTGGAATGGTTTTATCGCTTTCTGAAAGAACCCAGGAGACTGTTCAGACGGTATTTTATAGACGATATGAAGATTGTCCGCCTGATCTGGAGATACCGGAGAAAATAAGCGGGCCTGGCCGGAGCGGTAAGCGTGGGAGAAAGGTGCGTTCACCCTCCATGATTTTGTATGCGCTCGATGGCGCAGACGGGAGAAGACATGAAATTAGGCATTCTTTGTACAATGATTAACGGATTTGGAAGAAGAGGCTTTTATAATACCCAGGAAATCGGGCTCGGGCGGGCGCTTGTCAGGAAGGGCCATACGGTTACAATCTATAAGTGCCTTAAGAAAGAAGGGGAAGCAAAGGCGGAAAAGGTGGACATTGAGCCTGGACTGACTATTTATTATCTGCCGATAGGCGGACTTGGTGCGCACGGATATCTGCGCACAGAGGTTTTGGCGCAGGATCTGGATGGGATGCTGTGCTTTTCCGATAATCAGGTCCTGCTTCCCCATATCTATCGTTTCTGCAGAAGGAACGGGATCCGCTTTGTCCCTTATGTCGGGACGACGTTCAGCCTGCATGGCGGACTCCATGCAAAGGTGATGGACACCTGGTTTGCCATGGGAACGCTGAAGATTTATAAAGAGAATCCCGTCATCGCCAAGACGGAAGGGGCGAGGCGGGAATTGGAGGCTCTTGGGGTGAGGGATATCTCCATCGCGCCCGTAGGGCTGGATACAGCCGTCCTGAAAAATGATTTTAAACAGTACGACAAGGCTGCGCTGCGGGCGCAGTATGGTTTTGAAGCGGATGATGTGCTGTTGTGTAATGTATCCAGGATGGATCCGGAGAAACGGCCGCTGGATATGGTGGAGATATTTAACCGCATCAGAAAGAAAAAGAAGTTCCGGCTGCTGTTTGTGGGGGAAGGGCCGCTGAGAGCGGCCACAGAGGAGAAGGTCGCACAATATGGCCTGAAGGATGAGATCAGGATGATAAACAGGATTCCCTATGAAGAAATGTGGAAGATCTATGCGATGTCCGATTATTTCATCAATCTGAGCACCAGCGAAATCTTTGGCATGGCGATCATGGAAGCGGTCTATTATGAAACATCGGTAACCGCCTTTGCAGCAGCGCCGGGACCGTCGCTCACATTAAAGGGGATGGCAGGGCATTGCCTGTGCGAAGAGGATGGCCAGGTGGAAGCATGGCTTACGGCGCCGTACCCATCCGCTCAAGATCTGGAAGAGAGCGCCCGTAGGATGGAGCGGGAGTTTGGCTGGGACAGATGCGCGGACAGGTTTGTTTCGATCATAGAGAGAGAATAAAGAGTTGACTTCATTTATTGAACAGAAAAGATGCGCACCGGCGTATTTGCCGGCGCAGAGGGTATGTCTATGAAAACAGTGATTATGGCTGGAGGGATGGGAAGCCGGATTTCCCGGATCGCTCGCAGCGTTCCCAAGCCTATGTTGGAAATTGCCGGGAAACCGGTGCTGGAACATGAAATAGAATGCCTCAGATCGCAGGGGCTTACCGATCTGATCCTGACGGTATCCCATTTAGGGCATGTGATTATGGACTATTTTGGAGACGGCAGCAGATTTGGCGTTCAAATACAGTATTTTGAAGAGAAAGTCCCCTTGGGGAACGCTGGGGCGCTTTTTTTTCTGGAAAAGGAACTGACGGAAGATTTCCTTCTTTTGAACGCGGATGTGCTTTTTGATGTGGACTTTTCCCGGATGATTGCTTACCACAGGAAAAAGGGCGGGCTTGTGACGCTTTTCACCCATCCGAATTCCCATCCTTTTGACAGCGGCTTGGTGATAGCGGATGCGGATATGGCGGTACAGAAGTGGCTCACCAGGGAGGATGAACGGCCGGCGTATTATAAAAATCGCGTGAACGCAGGCATTCACATTCTCAGCCCGGAAGTGCTGAAAAACCAGGCCATAGATATACATAAGCTTGGCAGGACGGATCCCGCAACGGGAAAGGCGGGCAAAATCGATTTGGACAGACAGCTTTTAAAACCTTTGGCAGGTACGGGGAAGCTGTTCTGCTATGATTCCCCGGAATATGTGAAAGATATGGGCACGCCGGAACGGTTTGAGGCTGTGGAGGCGGATTTCAGGGCGGGGAGGGTGCACGCGAGAAATCTGAAGGAAAAACAGAAGGCCGTCTTTCTGGATCGGGACGGAACGATCAATAAATATGTGGGGTTCCTGAGAAGCCGGGAAGAACTGGAACTGCTGGAAGGCGTCGCGGAAGCGCTGAATCAAATCCATGAAAAGGGATATCTGTGCATTGTTGTCACGAATCAGCCGGTTATAGCGAGGGGAGAAACAACCCTTTCCGAATTGGAAGCTATTCATAATAAGATGGAGACGCTTCTCGGGCAGGAGGGCGCCTATATTGACGGGCTGTATTTCTGCCCGCATCATCCGCATAAGGGATATGAAGGGGAAATCGCGGCATTGAAGAGGGAATGTGAATGCCGGAAACCAAAACCGGGAATGCTTCTTAAAGCGGCAGAGGATTTTCATATCAGCCTGGCGGACAGCTGGATGATCGGTGACGGGAAGAATGATGTGCAGGCGGGCCGGAATGCAGGATGCCGTACTGCATTGATTGACGCGGAGGGAACCCTGCGGTTTGGGCAGGACAGGAGTGTGGCATCCCTCCTGGAGTTCGCGGCTACGCTTGAGGAAGGATGGGCGAATGCCGGTAATTGACAGGGAAGAATTGGATTTTTTGCTGCGCGACAGTATGGACTGCGGCTTCCGCGGCTTTCGCGTATACTATCAGCCGCAGGTTCATGCGGATTCCGGAAGGCTTTACGGAGCGGAAGCGCTGGCAAGATGGAGCTGCGGCAGGTACGGCCTGGTTGGGCCGGATCAATTCATTCCGGTATTGGAAGAAAATGGGTATATAGACAGGCTGAATCGATGGATCTTCGGACAAGCGGCCGCGCAGTGCGGCAAGTGGTGCGAATGGAAATCGGATTTTCACATGAGTGTCAATCTTTCCTGCAGGCATATCGGGGGAGAAGAACTGTTTGGATTCATGGACAGAACCATTCGTTCTTTATCGCTTTCTGCGGAGAATTTTACGGTGGAATTGACGGAATCCTGGCCATTGTATCCTGATTCGACCCTGGGACAGACGATTCTGGCATTGAAAAAAACGGGGCTGCAGATCGCAATGGATGATTTTGGAAGCGGTTATTCCTCTCTTCTTGCCCTGAAACGTTTTCCTTTTGACCTGGTGAAAATTGACAGAGGATTTGTGTCCGGGATGCTGCAGGATAAGACACAGGCTGCTTTTGTGCCGGCGCTGACCTCCCTGGTGCACAATGTGGGCCGGCGTGTCTGCCTGGAGGGCGTGGAAACGATGGAAGAATATGAAGCGGTTCAGAAGCTGGGGATTGAGGTGCTTCAGGGATATTATTTCGGGAAACCGGTTCCGGCAGAGGTGTTTGAGGATAAATATCTGAACAGTATATGTGGAGGGGTGAGAAGTAATAGAAACAGGGCATAGAAAAAAATTAAAAAAACACTTGCAAAAATAGGAAACAGCATTTATAATAAAGTCCGTCGGTAATTCGCTGGAATAGCGCAGTCGGTAGCGCAACTGATTCGTAATCAGTAGGTCGAGGGTTCGAGTCCCTTTTCCAGCTTTATCGTAGGGAAGGGGCTGATTGTATAATCAGCTCTTTTACTTTAGCCTGGGGTGTCCCGCTAAGCGTGGCACCCATTGTTGAACATAACGACGGTCTGGGAATGCGGTATCCGTTGTTTTATCACACACAAAGGAGAGGTTGGAATGAAGGCGTATAAAGACAGGAGCAGAGAGGAACTGCTCACCCTTAAGAATGAGTTGGAAGCGGAGTATAAGCAATTTCAGGAGCTGGGATTGAAGCTGGATATGTCCAGAGGAAAGCCGTCCGCTGAGCAGCTTGATATTTCCATGGGAATGATGGATGTGCTTAGCAGCTCTTCCGATCTGAAGTGCAGGGAAGGGATTGACTGCAGAAACTACGGTGTGATCGACGGAATAGAGGAGGCGAAGGAACTGCTCGCCGAATTGATCGAGGTGCCCGCAGATAAAATCATCATCTACGGCAATTCCAGCCTGAACGTGATGTATGATACCGTCGCACGTTCCATGACACACGGCGTGTGCGGAAGCACTCCCTGGTGCAAGCTCGATAAGGTGAAGTTCCTGTGTCCGGTTCCCGGATATGACCGGCATTTTGCCATTACGGAGTACTTTGGAATCGAGATGATTAACGTGCCCATGACTCCGGAAGGACCGGATATGGACATGGTGGAAAAGCTGGTGGCGGAGGATGCTTCCATTAAGGGGATCTGGTGCGTGCCCAAGTATTCCAATCCGCAGGGAATCACTTATTCGGATGAGACGGTGCGGCGTTTTGCAAGGCTGAAACCGGCGGCAGAGGATTTCCGTATTTATTGGGATAATGCGTATAATGTGCATCATCTGTATGAGGATGACCAGGATACCATCCTTGAGATTCTGGATGAATGTGAGAAGGCCGGCAATCCGGATATGGTATACAAGTTCAGCTCCACATCCAAAATCAGCTTCCCTGGTTCGGGCGTGGCAGCGATCTCAGCTTCCTATCATAACCTGGAGGACATTAAGAAGCAGCTTTCCATTCAGACGATCGGACACGATAAGCTCAATCAGCTGCGCCATGTGAGATTCTTCAAGAACCTGGAAGGCATTCAGGCGCATATGATGAAGCATGCAGCTATTATGCGTCCGAAATTCGAGGCTGTTTTGGAAATTCTGGATCAGGAATTGAGCGGCCTTGAGATCGGTTCCTGGCTGAAGCCCAAGGGAGGGTATTTCATCTCTTTTGATTCGATGGAAGGCTGTGCCAAGGCGATTGTTGCGAAGGCAAAGGAAGCGGGTGTGGTGATGACCGGCGCGGGAGCAACCTATCCCTATGGAAAGGATCCGCATGATTCCAATATCCGTATCGCTCCTTCCTTCCCGCCGATGGAGGAACTGCTTCAGGCGACGAAGCTGTTCGTGCTCTGTGTCAAGCTGGTCAGCATCGATAAGCTGTTGGAGACCATGTAATTCATAAGCGTTCAGATCTATCTGAACGCTTGCTGCAATTCACATATGTAATTAGGCAAGAAAAGGCCGTCCTTTTTGTGCATTCCCTTTTGACAGGATCTGATCTTGGATGAAAGGATGGGGCAGAAGGGCGGCTTTGTTGCAGGCTGTATATGCGCGGGAAACATAGCCGGAGGAAGGACCGGTTGAAGGACAGGCTATCCGGTGAATGGATAGAAAAGACCGCAGAGGGGAAAGGTATAAGCAAAAAAGGACGCAAGGGAGGCGTGTGATATGGAGACAGCCATGTATTATGGAGGCCCGATCATTACAATGCGGAGGGAAGGAGAAACGGTGGAGGCGGTCGTGACGCGGGGCGGAACCATCGGATATGCGGGCACCCTGGAGGGGGCAAAGGATTACTGCAGGAGAGAAGGCTGTGAACAAACGGCGAAGAAGGTGGATCTGAAGGGACATACGCTGATGCCGTCCTTCATCGATCCGCATGGACATATTACTATGGTGGCTCAATATGCGGCGTTTGCGGATCTGACTGCATGCACGGACTTTGCTCAGATTGTGGACACGCTGAAAAAGTACCTGAAGGAAAAGTCGGTTGGAAAAGACGGCATCATTATGGGATTTGGCTATGACCACAATTTCCTGAAGGAACAGAGGCATCCGGATAAGCGCGTATTGGATGAGGTATCGGAGGAAATTCCGATTTTTATTCTTCATACTTCCAGCCATATGGGAGCAGCCAATTCCGCCATGCTCTGGGAAGCTGGCGTGGACGAGAATACGCCTGATCCGCAGGGCGGAAGGTTCGGAAGATATCAGGATTCGGGGGAGCCGGATGGGTATGTGGAGGAGGTATCTGCGCTCAGACAGATCTTTGCCGCTGCAGCTTCCAGGATAAAGATGGATTGGGAGGAGCAGTTGGCTGCGGCGCAGAAGGTGTACCTGGAAAATGGGATCACAACCTGCCAGGACGGCGCTTCCGGTCCAGGCGAGGTGGCATTATTCGCGAAAGCTGCGCAGGAAGGAAAGCTGATGCTCGATGTGGTCTCATACCCTGTGCTGGAGAAGGATACAGAAGCGCTGCTGAAGCAATATGAGACCTGTGACGGCAGGTATCAGGGACGGTTCAAGATCGGCGGGGTTAAGATCGTTTTGGACGGTTCCCCACAGGGCAAAACCGCCTGGTTATCCGCCCCATATGAAGGGGAGGGCACATATTGCGGCTATCCGGCGAAAGCGGATGAAGAAGTATATCTGGATGCGCGGTGGGCGATTGACAGAGGAAAACAGCTGCTTGCGCATTGCAATGGAGACGCGGCTTCCGAACAGTTCCTGGATGCTTACGCCAAAGCGTTTGCGGACAGTGGAAACCAGAAGAAAGGAGAATTGCGTCCGGTAATGATCCACTGTCAGACGGTTCGTGACGACCAGCTGGATCGGATGGTGGATCTTTCCATGATTCCGTCCATGTTTGTGGCGCACACCTACTACTGGGGGGACATCCATCTGAAAAATCTGGGCAGGGAGAGGGGGAGCAGGATCAGTCCGGCCCGTTCTGCCTTTGACAGGGGACTGAAAGTGAATTTCCATCAGGATCCCCTTGTGGTTTGGCCCAAAATGCTGCATACTGTGTGGTGTGCCGTAAACCGTGTCACCAGAAGCGGAGCCCCGATCGGGCCCGAGCAGCGGGTGAGCGTATATGAGGCGCTGCAGGCGGTGACAAAAAATGGAGCGTATGCTTACTATGAAGAGGATCAGAAAGGGACCCTGGAGGCGGGAAAGCTCGCGGACATGGTGATATTGAGCGATAACCCGCTTGCTGTGAAGAAGGAAGAGATTCTGAACATCCGGGTTTTGGAGACGATAAAAGAGGGAGTGGTGAGATATCATGAACACTGTGAATCAGGAACGGACAAACGTTTCAGATAATGAGACGCTGGAACTGCTGATGAAGCGCAAGTCCATGCGGGTTTTTGAGGACAGGCCGGTACCGGATGAGGTGAAGCAAACGCTTCTGAAAGCGTCGCTGCGGGCGGCTACCGCGGGCAATATGACCCTGTATACGATCATTGATGTGACGGATCCGGAATTAAAAAAGACGCTGTCGGTCACCTGTGACAATCAGCCCTTCATAGCTGATGCGCCGCTGGTTCTGATCTACTGTGCGGATTACAGAAGGTGGTATCAGGCCTTCTGCCAGGTTGAGGAAACGGTAAGAAAGCCGTCCTATGGAGATTTCATGCTGGCTGCGGAGGATGCCATCATTGCGGCACAGACGGCGGTGACTGCAGCGGACGCACTGGGGCTTGGAACCTGCTATATCGGGGATATTCTGGAAAACTATGAGAAGCATCGGGAACTTCTTTCCCTTCCGGCATATGTGGTGCCCATCGCCATGCTGGTAGGAGGATATCCTACCCGGCAGCAGCGGGAACGCAGGCAGCTTCCACGCTTTTTAGTATCCGATATCGTATATGAGAATGCGTATGACTGTGAAAAATCAGATCGGATGTTGGATATGCTGAAGGAAAGGGGAGACTGGCAGGGAGACCTGAAAGGGCATCTGAAAGCATTCTGTGCAAGGAAATGGAACTGTGACTTCAGCGAAGAAATGTCCAGGTCGGTCCATAAGATGCTGGAGACCTGGGTGAACGAGGAAGGCGGAAGATGAGATGGCGGGCGGAAATTGTGAGTGCTGCGTGAATTATACATATGACGAGGAAGAGGATTGTTATTTCTGCGAAGTTGACCTGGATGAAGATGAAATGATCCAATTCCTCAGGGCTTCTTTTGATAACTGTCCTTATTTTCAGTTGGAGGATGAATACCGCATTGTGCGCAAGCAGCTCTAGGCGGCATGAGGGGGATGAGAATGGAAGGAACGGACAAGGGCCGGAGTGTGGAGCAGGTTGACGGAAACCTGGTGCTGGAATGCGCGATGCAGGCCGGAGCGATTCTGCTCGCCAATGGGGCGGAAATATCACGGGTGGAAGAGACGGTGACAAGAATGTGCAGTCACTACGGCGTGGAATCGGAGAAGGCGTTTGTGCTGAGCAATGGGCTCTTTATGACTGCCGGAAGTGAAAAGGAAGCCTTTTTTGCCAGAGTACAGCATATCCCCGTGCGGGGAGCGAGGCTGGATCGGGTGACTGCGGTGAATCAGCTTTCCCGGCAGATAGAAGAAGGGTGTTACAGCATAGAAGAGGTGCGCCTTAAGCTGGATGAGATTGAGCGAATGCCTGAAAAAAGTGCGGGAATGAAAATTCTGGCTTCGGGAGTTGGAAGCGGCTGCTTCTGTCTCATGTTCGGCGGAAGCCCGCTGGATTGTGCAGGGGCTTTTATCGCCGGCCTGATATTGTATATCTATGTGTGGAAGATCTATGAACCGCATCTGTCCAAAATTATCGGCAATATCGGGGGCGGCGCGCTGGTAAGCGCGCTGTGCATCCTTCTGCATCAGCTTCAATTGGGGGAGACCATGGATCAAATGATTATCGGAGCAATCATGCCTTTGGTTCCGGGAATTGCCTTTACGAATGGGGTCAGAGATATTGCAGACGGGGATTATATTGCGGGCAGCGTGCGCCTGCTGGATGCGCTGTTGGTATTCGTCTGTATTGCGGCAGGCGTCGGACTGGTCATCACAGCATATCACAAACTGACAGGAGGAATGGTGTTATGATCGTAACCCAGTTTCTGGCAGCGGGATTCGGAACGATTGCCTTCGCCCTTCTGTTCGGCGTCCCGCGCAGATTCTATCCTTACTGCGGCTTGATCGGGGGCGCCGGCTGGCTTCTCTATCGCCTGCTGTCGCCCGGATTGGGAGCAACTTTCGCCACCTTTCTGGCAACTGTTCTGGTCATGCTGCTTTCCAGGTTCTGGGCGGTACGAGAGAAGTGCCCTGTGACCGTTTTCCTGATTTCAGGAATCATCCCCCTCGTCCCGGGGGGCGGCCTGTATTGGGCGGTTTTCTACTTTGTGACGGAACAGGCGTCTAGGGCATCGGAAGCAGGCTTTGCCGCAATAAGGGCCGCTGCAGCGATCGTGCTAGGAATCGTCTGCGTATTTGAGATCCCGCAGAAATTTTTCCGCATCGGTCGAAAAGAGCCTTCTGCCATCCGGCCGGAGACGCGGAAAGGACGCTAAAGCCGCGATTCCTGTTCTGAATACTCAGAACGAAGCTTGCGATTGCGTTTACGCGTTTTAACCAGCGTGGAAAATTTGTTATAAAACCAGAAGGAATAAACGAGCACCGTATTGATTTTGCCGATGCGTTCCTTGGTCGTCTTCCGGTAAAGGGAGCCGCCGCAGCCGGTGACTTCTCCGGCCCGGATGCAGTTGATGAGATCCGTCTCCGTCTGAACGGTATCAGGGACTTCGGTATAGGCCAGGCCAACACAGTCGGTTTTATGGGAGTCGCTTCCGCCCACGCCGGGCTTATGATATTTGGCAGCAAGGCGGCAGGCCATGGCGTTGGATTCTTCCGCCTCGCAGGCGTTGAATACTTCGACGAAGTCGAACTGTTCCACGATTTTCGGATCCCGCCTGTAGGAGCGTGTGTTGCGGAAACTCATATATTTTTCTCCGCAGGGATGGGCGGGGCCGAGCACACCGCCGTAGGAATGAACGATGGAGATCAGGATATTGATGGGCAGGCCGCGTAACTCCAGAATCCGCAGCTTGACCGTTTCGGGAACGATGACCAAGAAATGCCCTGCGCTGAGCGTGTCGTACTCAATGCCTTTAAATACCAGAAAATCATTGAATTCCTTGTCATTTTTTAGGTGCTTTTTCCAATAACGGTATCCGTTGTAGGAATCATGATCCGTGACGACCATTCCTCCGAAGCCTTTGGAGCGAAGAAGCTGTATATATT
>ERZ826396.847-NODE-847-length-40727-cov-5.132524_pt1 | contig 40727 bp, 35 predicted proteins | sample MGYA00519926_ERZ826396 | MGnify/ENA primary metagenome ERZ826396 (study PRJEB31778, sample SAMEA3449230) | human gut metagenome | biome: human gut; feature: human-associated habitat; material: faeces | place: United Kingdom | collected 2010/2012 ... | reverse complement strand
GTCCTTCCATGCAGGGTCACAGGAGAGCTGCGTCCGGCCTGTATGACAAAGGCGGAAAGGGAAGGGGCGGGACAGACATAGAGAAATGCACAGGACTGAAAGCAACGCCATTTTAGGATAGGCGGCAAATTACCAAATAAAAAAGAGCTGAACGCTCAAACGCATCAGCTCTTCTGAATCCGTCAGGTGCCGGAAAGCCATTGTGTGATATAATTCGCCTCATACAGGCAGGTCAGCCATTCGTTCTCTTCTGTCCAACGCAGTATTTGATCCCCCAAAGCGCTTTGCGGCAGGAGCTCTATCAGGTAATACATGAGCCACGCCGCCACAATCACTTCCGCCACACCGGCTGCCACTCCCAAAAGCCCATTCAGAAGGTTGATGAGCGGGAGGGAAGCGATTGATTTCAGGGCTTTCATGATAAAACTGAACAAATGCAGCAAAATCCCTGTTATGAGCAGGAAAATGACAGCGATCACCCCGTTCTGAATATCATCCTTTCTGAAACTGGTGACGATCATAAGGATCAGGGCCAGAACAAACAGAGCGGCTATAAGGCCGACAAGGCGGCTGATCTCTTCCGCAAAACCATTTTTTGCTCCCCGCCACGCTCTCCAGATGCCAAAAAGAAGCAATATAAGCAGCAATGGATTCAAAAAATTCATTCGTAATTCCTCAATTCATTTCTATCAGGTCTATGCTCTCTTTGGAAACGGCCAAATACCGGTTTCTTTTCACCGGAGAGAATAACAGATAGGGTTTCTCAAATTCTCCCTGAAAGCGTTCCACTCCATTCGTATTGGCCAGTATGCACTGCGTCTCATTGTAAATGATAATCGTATCCTTCCAAAGAACAATGTCCTTATAGTCCATATCAAAATAAAACGAAGTCTCCACAAGTCCTGAAGTATTATAAATATCCAGCCTGTATTTTCCCGCACCCGTGGTATCCAAAAATACGAGGCCAATGGAAGTCTCATTATAAAATACGCTCTGTATCTCCTCGTCCAGCAAAACATCCGCAGCGCTCTTGGGCCGCTGATCTCCCGTATAGATAATCAGCCGATTATCCGCTACAGCAAATGAAATATCATTATCCATAAAGTTCAGATAGGGAATGACCGCGTCCGCATAGTCAGCTCCGCTGGCAAAGTTATCCACATAATTCTGCCCCACAGAACTGAAGTTATAGAAAGCCACACTGCTCCTGGCCGCTCCGTTGTCTACGGAAATATAGGAAACAGCCAGCAGCTTTCCATCCGGAGAAAGCGCCAGGGCCGCCGGGTATCCGCTCCTTCCCATGGTGGTTCTCAGATACGCGATTCTCTCTCCCATGGAATCATAGAGATAGATCCAGGTGGCATCCGTATCTTCCAGAACCGCAGCCACAATCCCGCTTTCTGAAACAGCCAGTTCCCGAATCGGCAGATTCGTATCGATTTCCACATAGTTTCCCGTCTGGTCAATATTATACACAATATGGCCGTTATAATCCGCCACAGCAATTCTCGTTCCGCTCACCCTGACCATGGGAGACTGCATCTCATAGGCCTGGTTCCAAATAGCATTTCCCCTCATATCCGTATAGCTGATGCCGTCATTGCTGTAAGAGAGAAACCCATTCTCGTAACTTAAGCAGACCGTGCCGTCGTACTGTTCCTTTTCAACGGAAGAAACAACCGAATAGCTGGTATAAATCTGGTTCTTTAATTGTATGTAAATAAGCACCCCCAGTCCGGACAGCACCAAAAGGAGCACAAGCGTCCGGGTAAATACAGCCAGTCTGTGCTTGTGAATCAGCGCGCCATAATTGCGGGAATCCTCTTCTTTGTTCTCTCTTTCTGCTTTATTCGGCAGAAGTTTCCTTACATTCAGCATGTAAATCCTCTATAATCCAAGTAAATCGTTCAATACGCACTCCTTTGGAGATGCCCCTTCGGGGAGGATGGCCACTCCGCTTCGCTCCGGGCCGGTATAATGTCTGACGACATTATACCATACATTTCTAATTTGGCAGAATAATTTTTTGGCCGGGGATGAGGTGGTTGGGATCTGTGATTCCATTCAGGGCCACAATCTCGTCCATTCTGTCAATGTTGCCATATTGCCGGCGGCATATGGCTGCCAGGCTGTCTCCGCTCTGTACCACATAACTCGTCATGGAAACAGGAGATGTGTCCGCTGGGGCCTCTTTTCCGGCGTTTGCGCTCTCTTCCGCTGCATCCCCGGTCTGCTGCTCTGCTTCCCCGGATGCGCTCTCCTGTTCCGAAGCTCTTTGGGTTGTTCCTTCCTGGGCTGCCGCGGCCTGGTCTGTTTCTTCCTGCATGCCGGCGGCCTGCGTTTCTGCGGCCTGTATGGTGCCTGTATCTGCCTGTTCTGCTATGCTTTCCGCCTGCAGGTTTTCTGAACTCTGGCCCGCAGCCGCCCCGTCTCCTTCTGGCGTTTCAGGTCCCAGCGCCGCTTCCTGCATTCCCGCCTCCATGGCCAGGACAGGCACTGTCCCCTCCTGATCGGGTGCCGTCTCTGCCGGGTAGGGTGTCATCTCTGCCTGATCGGCACCTGCCATTTGATTCTCTTCTCCCGCCTGTATTTCTTCCACCACGAGTCCGGCTTCTTCCGTTTCCCCGCTGTCCAGTTCCCTCACCGCCTCTGCGAAGAAGTTGCCGACCTCCTCCATATCCTGATAACCGCCCAGCGTCGTGATTCCGATCGCGCACAGAACGAGAAGAACCGCCGCTCCCGCCATTCTGCCCGGGAAAGGGGCGGCCTGTCCTTTCCTGCCTGAACCGGTTCTTTCCGGCCGCTCTCTCCTATTGTGCCTCTGATGGATTCCGGCTGCATGAAGCGCCTTTTCCGATGTCTGCCATTCCTGCCTTGATTCCCTCCTTGGCTCCTCTCCATCCGTTCCATCCTGTTTCAAATCATAGACCATGGGGCTGCGTCTGATACGGCGAGGTTCTTTCTCCATATCTGATACGTTTTCGTCCTGCGCACGCTCTTCCGTTCTTCTCGCTGCGCGCGGGCGGATCTCCACCGTTTTTTCCCCGGGGCGGTTCTGATGCATGGCAATCAGATAGGACTGCATGTCCTCATTCTGTTCATAGAAAATAAAATATCCATCCAGGGGACTGGCATAGCCATCTTCAAAAAAAAGCCATTTTTCTTTTCCCGAGAACGTAGCTTCCCCCACCCGCTGCTGCCCCGGAAAATAGCGATTTTCCATGATTTCCCATCCCGCTTCCTCAACGGCCGCTCCATACAGGAAATAATAGGAAGTCTCCCCTTCCGTCTCTTTTCTTCCGTAAAGGCAGAAATCCGCCTCTTTATCCTTATACTGCATAAACAGGGTATGTACATAATCTTCTATGTATATTTTATGATCAAGATCCGTTTCTCCTGTCTGTATCACGTTCTTCGGAATCTGCATGTCCACACCGCCTTTTTTTCTTTCAATATAGCAGAGTGAGAATGCTCATTTTGACGCATTCTGCGGCGAAGGCGGCTTTTTTTACGACAAAAAACGGGGCCGCCTCCATCGCAGCGTCCGTTCGGCATGTTACTCCCTTTCTTCCTTACAGAAAAAAAGGAAAAATGCCGGACGGCCGCCGCGATGAATCTGCGCCCCCGTATTCATGCAGCTGCACTGTCAGCAGCGGTATAAAACACTCCAGTTCTTTCCGACTATTCAAACCGGAAAATCGTCGTGGTATGGTATTCTTTATCCGGTCCGAAAATAGCGGAAGGGAAATCAGGCTCATTTACGGTATCCGGATAGTACTGCGTCTCCAGGCAGAAAGCACCGCGCCTTCCGTAGTTAGCGCCGCCCTTACCCGTCTGCTCTCCCAGCCCGTTTGCGGTATAGAACTGTACGCCGGGCAGATCCGTATATACCTTCATCACTCTGCTTCCGGAAGGATTCTGTGCACAGGCTACCAGACGGACGCTTCCATCATAGCCGTCCAGGCACCAGTTATGGTCATATCCGCCCACCATGAGCAGCTGTTCCCACTCCTTATCAATATCCTGCCCGATCCGTTTGGGCGTACGGAAATCCATCGGCGTTCCTTCCACAGGAACCAGCTTGCCGGTGGGGATCGCTCCGGGGCGAATTTCCGTAAATGCTTCCGCGTACAGTGTCATCACATGATCCGCAATGTTTCCCGCATCATGCCCATCCAGATTGAAATAGGTATGGTTTGTCATGTTGAAAACCGTATCCTTATCGCTCCATCCTGCATACTCCAGCTTCAGTTCATTATCATCCGTCAGCGTATAGGTGATCTGCAGTTTCTTATTGCCCGGGAATCCCATATCCCCATCAGCCATCTTCAGGCTGAAGGTTACGGAATTCTCCCCTTCCTGTACATCCCACACGCGTTTATGGCTTCCCAGTTCCTTATGGCTGTGAAGATTATTCGGTCCGTCATTCACATCCAGCTGATATTCCACCCCGTTCACCGTAAAGCGCGCATTTGCAATCCGGTTGGCGCTCGGTCCGATCACTGCGCCGAAAAATCCCCCGTTTTCAAAATATTCCGGCAACGTATCGTACCCCATCACCACATCCGCGCATTCACCATTCTTATCCGGCACTTCCAGGCTCACCAGAATGGCACCGTAATTCATCACCTGCGCCTTCATTCCCTTTGCATTTGCTAAGGTATAAAGAAATACCTCTTTCCCATCCTTTGTCGTTCCAAACCTTCTTTTTTCCATGATTTACCTCCATTTCAAAGCGCTTTTGCGCTCATAACCACACATTCTGTGGGCAGAACCGTATAAAACTACATCTCCACTCTTCCCTCAAGCGCGCGCAGAAGCGTCACCTCATCGATATATTCCAGATCTCCGCCCACTGGCACACCGCTGGCAATTCTTGTTACCCGAATTCCCGTAGGCTTAATCAGCTTGCCGATATACATGGCGGTGGTCTCTCCCTCCAGGCTGGAGTTCGTAGCGATGATGACTTCCTTCACATCTCCCTTCAGACGGTGCATCAGCTCTTTTAATTTAATGTCATTCGGGCCGATGCCCAGCATGGGGGAAATCGCTCCGTGCAGCACATGATAGACGCCTTCATACTTTCCCGTTTTCTCGTAGGCCGCCAGGTCTCTGGTATTTTCTACCACCATGATGACGGAATGATCCCGGCGCTCATTGGAACAGATGGGACACCGCTGCGAATCCGTCAGGGTAAAACACTCCTCACAGTAGCGCACATGCTCCTTCGCATCCGTCATGCTGTGGGCCAGCCTGTCCACCTTGGCTTTCGGAAGATTGATGATATGAAAAGCCAGCCTTTGAGCTGATTTATTCCCAATTCCGGGCAGGGCCGAAAGCTCTTCGATCAGTCTGTTGATATATCCGCTGTAGAGATCCATCAGAACGGGAACCCTCCGCCCAGGCCGCCGGCCATCTTATTCATCACTTCCGCGCTGGCCTCATCCGCCATGCGCAGCGCCTCATTCGTAGCTGCCACGATCAGATCCTCCAGCATCTCGATATCTTCCGGATCCACCACCTCTTCCGACAGCTTCACCTTCGTCACCTCTTTTTTGCCAGTAACGGTAACCTCAACGGCTCCGCCTCCGGCCTTGGCCGTAAACTCCTTTGTCTCCAGTTCCTTCTGGCTCTCTTCCATCTGGCGTTGCATTCTCTGCGCCTGCTTCATCAGGTTATTCATGTTGCCGGGCATGCCGCCGGGAAATCCGCCTCTTTTTGCCATGGTTTCGTCCTCCTTTGCGCTTTGTGCGCTCTTTCCTTATCTCAATTCCTATTCTTCTTCTATTTCCATATGGATGATCTGCGCCAGATCCACATGATTGGCGTCAAAATCTCTCTCGTCTCTGCAAACCTGAATATTCACTTCCACAGCCTTCTGCGAGAACTCGGAAAGCAGCTTTTCCAGCTCTTCCTTATTCCCCTCCTGCTTCAGAAAATAATCGGACGCCAAGCCGTCCTCCACCACCACTACCAGCTGGTTATCCCCTCCAAGGCTGAGCCTGGCTTTCTTCAGATACAGCTTCATCGGCATGGCAGTCCTTCCCACCAGACCCGGCCAGTTCTCCACGATCCTGGCCACATCTTCCGGAACTGCCTTGGCCAGCTCACGCTTTGCTTCCTGCGTCCGGCGAGCCGTATTGGCGGACGCCGAATCCGCAGACGCGCTCCCTCCCTGGGGCGATGCAGCGGGCATAACGACAGCGCCCGCCTCCATCCTCTGCTCTATGGCGCGTATCCGATCCAACAGCGCGTCCTGCTCGGTCTCCATCTGCGGCCTGCACAGCCGGATCAGCGCGATTTCCGTCAGAATCCGCTTCTGTCCGGAGGAACGCAGCCTTCCGGACAATTCCGACATCTCACGGATATAACGCATCACAGCATCCGCTTCCACCATATCCGCCTCTTCCTTCAGACGGGCCATGTTTTCGCTGGAGACATCGATCACATCCTCCACCGCTGCTGCGTCGGACGTTTTGATGAGCAGAAGATTGCGCAGATACCAGGTAAAATCAGACACAAACTGCCCAAGTTCCCGGCCCTGCATGATGATCTCCTCAAGGATGGAAATACATTCCGCCACATTGCGGGCCAGAACCGCGCGCAGCAGCCTGCCGAACACTTCTGTATCCACCGCTCCCAGCACATCCAACGCATCATCATAGGTGAGTTCCTTCCCATAATGGAAAGCAATGCACTGATCCAGCAGGCTCAGCGCGTCACGCATGGAACCGTCCGCTGCCTTTGCGATATAGCGCAGGGCCTTTTCTTCCACCTGCTGCCCCTCCGTATCCATCAGCTCCCGCATCCTCGCTGCAAGCGTATCGATGGAGATGCGTTTAAAATCATATCTCTGGCATCTGGACAGGATCGTTACAGGTATCTTATGCACTTCGGTTGTGGCCAAAATGAAAATCACATAGCCGGGCGGCTCTTCCAAGGTCTTTAACAATGCGTTAAACGCCCCTATGGACAGCATATGCACCTCATCTATGATATACACCTTATACTTTCCTTCCGCAGGGGAATAGGAAACCTCTTCCACGATCTCGCGGATATTATCGACGCCATTATTGGAAGCCGCGTCAATCTCGATCACATTCATGCTCGCCCCTGCTGCAATCGTCCGGCAGCTGCGGCACTCCCCACAGGGAGAGCCGTCCACTGGATGCTCACAGTTGACGGCTTTCGCAAAAATTTTCGCTATGCTTGTCTTTCCTGTCCCTCTTGTCCCGCAGAAGAGATAGGCATGACCGATACGTCCCGCCACGATCTGATTCTTCAGCGTTGTGACAATGTGTTCCTGACCTTTCACGTCCTCAAACCGGTCCGGGCGGAATTTACGGTAAAGCGCTGTATAGGACATGTTCTGTCTCTCCCTTAATCACCAAAGCTGATTCCCAGCATCTTGGCTTCTTTCACGATAGAGGAATCCGGATCCACCATCTTCAACTTGCCCGCCACATCCTCCAATGGCACTTTAACGATTTCACGGTTCTTATATCCCACCATAAAACCGTATTCACCCTTCAGGATCAGCTTGCCCGCTTCTGACCCCAGACGGCTGGCAAATACCCGGTCATACGGACAGGGAGAACCGCCCCTCTGGGTATGTCCAGGAACGGTAACCCGCACTTCCATTCCGCTCTTTTTCTCGATTTTCTCCGCGATTTCATAAGAAACGGAAGGATATGCATAATTCTCCATTTTTTTCTTATATTCCTTCTTGGACAGCGCCGCATCCTCCTTGGAGATGGCGCCTTCCGCAACGGCCAGAATGGTAAAACGGCTGCCCTTGTCATGACGCGTCTTGATCGCTTCAACGACCTTATCAATATCATATGGGATCTCGGGGATCAGGATGATATCCGCCCCGCCTGCCATACCCGCATTCAGCGTCAGGAAGCCCACTTTATGTCCCATCACTTCCACGATAAACACCCTTCCATGGCTTGCAGCGGTGGTATGGATGTTGTCAATGGCCGTTGTTGCGATGTCCACTGCGCTCTGGAAGCCAAAGGTCATATCCGTTCCCCACAGATCATTATCAATAGTCTTGGGCAGGGTGATCACGTTCAGGCCCTCTTCCTTCAGGAGATTGGCCGTTTTATGGGTCCCGTTGCCCCCGAGAATCACAAGGCAGTCCAGCTGAAGCTTATAGTAGTTCTGCTTCATTGCCTCTACCTTATTCAGTCCGTTTTCATCCGGCTCACGCATGAGCTTAAACGGGGTGCGGCTGCTTCCCAGGATCGTTCCCCCCTTTGTCAGGATTCCTGAAAAATCCGACCAGGTAAGCATCCTGAATTTCCCATAAATCAGGCCTTTATAACCATCCAGAAAGCCATAGATCTCAACCGGTTCTTTGGAATAATTAAAAAGAGTTTTTGCCACGCCTCTCATCGCCGCATTCAGAGCCTGGCAGTCGCCGCCGCTGGTTAACATTCCAATTCTTTTCATGGATAGTACCCTCCTTTTCCCTCATGATTGCAACAGTTCAGGCAGGGTTGAACTATTACTCATGCTTCCGATTTACAGGCCGGCTTACGGCCTTATCTCGTTCGTCTATAGGAAATTATATAATATTTTCCTGGGAATGTAAAAGCTTTTTCTCCCTTTGTTCGTTGATCCACACACGGGTCAGCCCGCCGGTCAGTTCCATCTCCTCCCCTCCGGCTGCAAGCACGCCGGCCGTATTGACCGGGATGCAGGCTTCTATCCGCAGGACAGACTCGCCGATCCGCTGGATCTTCACCTCCACCGTTCCTGTGATCGCTTCATACCTGCATTCCACATAGTCTACGGACGGCGGCAGAACCGGTTCCACACGGATCGTCCGGTATCCGTCCTCTGAGGAAATCCCGGCCACATAGCGGTAAAACCACTCCACCACGGAACCCATCATATCATGGTTCCGGCTTCTCGCATCATCCCGCCAGAATTCCGGCATGGTGGTTTCCCCTTTCTCTATAAACCGGTAATAGCTGGGATGAACCTTCTGCAAAATCATATCCGATACGATATCCGCCCGTTTCAAATCGCCCAGTGTTCTCAGGATATATGGGAGCCCGATTTCCCCGCAGCGGAGCCGGTGATCTTCACAGCAAAGCAGGAAGCTTCTGTACACGGAATCTCTCTTATCTGGCGGCACCATTCCGAACTGGAGCGGGATCGCCTGCGTCGCCTGTGTTACAGTAAAGCCTGCTTTATCATATGAATCATAGGCCCATTCCCCTGTCTGCGGATTCCACAGAAGCAGTTCTTTATTATATTCCTCAAGCACTTCCTGCGCCCGCTTCAGCTGTTCCTGCTGCTCCTGCGTCCGGCCCGCACGGCCTGCCGTCTCAGCCAGCAGGATGAGATCCCGATAGAGATAGGCAGTCTCAATGTTTTCTCTTGATTCCCCTCTGTTCTGTTCAATCCCCCAGTCTCCCAGACCATGGCGGAGGAAATGTTTTTTCTCATCCTGTCCATAAATTTCCCCATAATTCAGGTATTTATCATACAGGTAATCCACATATCGTTTCGCTGTCTCATAGTTTTCCAGCAGTAGTTCTTCATCTCCGGTAAAACGGTACCTTTCCCATGCTGCAAACAGGATGCTGCTTCCCCAACTGGGAATATCCCAGAAGCTTCCCTCGCCCCCTTCATACAGGAACCGCGCATATCTGGGAGCGATCGAGGGGAGCAGCCCGCTTCCGTATTCATAGGGAAATGCCCCGGTATCCACATCCCGCTCTCCGGGCCCGTACTGCCCATCACGCACGTCTGCCGCGATCTTCTCCCAAAAGCAGCCCACATCCTTTACATAGAAAAGGGACGGCGCCATCAGATGGTTTCCCTCCTGCCAGCCCAGACGTTCAATCGTAGGGCAATCCGTGTGAACATGATTTAGGTTGCTTTCCATCGCCCGCTTTACCAGATCGTGGATCTGCATATATCTGTAATCCGAACACACAAAGCTTCCCACATCCCTGGCGCCGCTCGTGACCGCATAGCCACGAACCGCAAGGATCCTGACAGATGCGGCTTTCTCCGCCGTCATCCCTTCTTTTCTGGATGCCGGCGCTTCGCATCCCATTCCATGCGCGTCTTTATCCGTCTCAGACAAGTTTTCCTCTCCGGGACGGGCCTGCCGGATGAGCAGATATCTGCCGGCCTCATAAGTGAACTTGGGTTTCCAGCGCTCCTCTCCCTCTCCTTCCAGGACATACGAACACCAGCTGTCCACCGTCTTCCAGGGCTCCTGCTTCGCATCCAGCTTCTCCAGCGGCCACATATACAGTTTCGTTCCCCGCTCTCCGCTCACCGTCACCTCGAACAGGCCCGACATGTTCTGCCCCATATCGTACAGCATCCCGCCATCCTCCAGGACTTTCAGAAGGCGGCCCTCATATACCCGCTTCACCACAACCGGCGGATACTGCGCGGGAAGAAGCGTTCCCTGGGGCGCTTCTTTGGCGGAAAGGACAAATGCAGCCACGCGCTCCAGCGTTCCCCGGCGTCTTCCGTCATAATCCTCCGCCCCATAGCTGTTGGTATAAGTGGTCTCGCTCTCTGAAGCCCACCACTGCGCATCCGTACCGATCACCACTCTGCGTCCGTCCTCATATTCCACAGTCAGGCGCAGGATGCCCGCCAGCATGCTTCCAAAGGAACGATAGCCCTTGTCCATGGTATAAAAATACCGATCCGTTTCCTGATTGCAATACCATCCGTTTCCCACTTCCAGCAGAAGATCATTCTCTCCCTCTCTCAAAAAATCTGTCACTTCCCAGGTACGATAATGGATTCGTTTGTGGAATTCCGTCCAGGAACCGTTCAGCACGCTCGCATCCGGCCGCCTTCCATTGATATGCAGTTCATACTGTCCCGCCCCGGCTGCGGAAACTGCAGCATAGCGGATTTTTCCATCCAGACGAACTGTCCTGCCCAGATACTGGGGCCTCGCCGTGCGATTGGAAATCCACGCACCGCCCCACTCCCCGGGCAGTACGCCGCTTAAAAAAAAGCAGCCCCGGGCGCTTTCTGTCTCTCCAAGATCATCCGTCACTTCCACCCATACCTCATAGCGTTGATGGCTCTCAAGCTGTATCCGACAGCGATGCCCGTTCTGTACGCTGGTATGAAGCTCCCCACTGTCATAGATGCAGTCCTTTCCCTTCATCAGCCGAATCCGGCAGACGGCCTGCCTTCTCCCTCCGTCAGCCGTATCATAGATCCAGGCGATCATGGGATCCTGTATGATGCCATTTTGGCAATCCGTATTCTGCAGCCTGATTTCTTTTATTTTCATAAATACCGCTCGCGCCCTGCGGCGCGCCTCCTTTCCCCATTGCAGTCTCTTTTGCTGCGGCTTTCGCCGTTCTTAAGTCTCCCCTATTTGCAGGAAAAGGATATCCGGCTCCTGCCATCTCCCGGATATCCTTTTTCCTTATATTTTCCTGCCTTTATGCCCGCAGGCAGAATCATTCATACGCCAGAATCATGACGCCTTTCCCTTCCAGCGTCAGCTCTTCTCCCTTAGCATATTCCCGTCCGCCAAGCAGATCCTGGCAGGCATGTTCTGCCGGAAGCTGTACGCGCGTATCTTTATGGTTCAGGAGGAAAAGGAAGTTCCTGCCGTCCTTCTGTCTCAGGCTGGCTTCCACACCTTCACAGGGCGTCATGACAGGCTGCACGCCCTGTCCATCCAGCACCATCTGAAGGAAATCGCTGTAAAATGCCGCATCGGAGCGGGTCGCCACATAATAGGCTTTTCCCTTTCCAAAAGAATTCTCCGAAAGCACCGGCGTGCCCGCATAGAAATCCTTCTCGTAAACGGCCAGTTCTTTTGCATGCTCCATATGACAGATATCACAGATCACCCCGGATTCATACGTCTTTCCGTTCCAGGAGAAGCTGTTCTTCATATATGAGGGAAGGGCATCCGTCTCTTCCACCCAAATGCCAAGGATATCGCGCAGTTTTCCCGGATATCCTCCTGTAAATACCAGATCATTTTCATTCACCAGGCCGCTTAGGAAAGTGGTTACAAGGCTGCCGCCTTCCGCCACAAACTGTCTGAGCCGCTCGTCCACTCCCGGCTTGGTCATATACAGAAGCGGAGCAATCACCACTTTATAACCGGAAAGATCATCCTCCACAGAAACGACATCCACAGAGATGTTTTTCTCGTAAAGGGCCGTATAGTAGCGCGTCACCTCATCCATATATTTCAGGTCGCAGCTGGGGCCTGCGGAATATTCCAGAGCCCACCAGTTGTCCCAATCCACCATAAGGGCCACATCGGAATGGGTCCTGGCCCCCAGCGTGGCATCGGAAAGCTTCTGAAGTTCTCCTCCCAATTCGCCAATCTCCCGGAAAACCCTTGTATTCTCATTTCCCACATGGTCGATGACCGCACCGTGGAACTTCTCGCAGGCCCCTATACTTCTGCGCATCTGGAAAAACAGCACTGTATCCGCGCCGTGTGCTACCGCCTGATAGCTGATCAGACGCATCTCTCCCGGACGCTTCAGCAGATTGTAGGCATGCCAGTTGGTCACGCTGGGCGTCTGCTCCATCAGCCAGAAAGGCGCTCCCTGCTTCAATCCGCGCATCAGATCATGCCGCATGGCTACCATAGCGTCCGTATCTGAGGTGTCCGGATAGTTGTCCCAGGAAATCACATCCATATATTTGGCCCATTTCTGGTAATCCAAAGGCTTATAGAAGCCCATCAGATTGGTGGTCACAGGGATATGGGGCGTAATCTCCTTCACCGCTTCATATTCCGCCCTGTAATTGTTCAGCATGGAGTCCGACATGAAACGGCGATAATCCAGAGAGATCCCCTGGAAGGTGGTCCGGTTTACCTCGAAATGCTCGCTCTGCAGATTGGGAACCACGATCTCGTCCCAGTCATAGAAGGTATGCCCCCAGAAGCTGGTGTTCCATGCCTTATTCAGCGCTTCCAGCGTGCCGTACCTCTCCTTCAGCCACACACGGAAAGCCTTCTCGCAGTTTTCGCAATAACATTCCCCTCCGTACTCGTTGCAGATATGCCAGGCCACGATATTATCATAATGTCCGTACCGCTCCGCCAGCTTCCGAGCAAGAAGCGCAGAGTATTTCTGGTATACCCGGCTGTTCGGGCAGGAATTATGCCGGTCGCCGAATTTGCGGCGGATACCGTTAAAGCCCGTGCGCAGCACCTCTGGATATTTCTTCGCCATCCATGCGGGATGCGCAGCCGTGGAGGTGGCGAGGATAACCTTCAGGCCATTTTTCTTCACCATATCCATGATCTTATCCAGGCGTTCAAAATGGTAGGTCACCTCATCCGACTGCAGAGCCGCCCAGCTGAATACATTCAGCGTTACGCAGTCAATGCCCGCCAGATGAAACAGGCGCATATCCTCTTCCCAGACGGATTCATCCCACTGTTCCGGATTATAATCCCCTCCGTATAATATTTTTTCCAATTTCATTACCCTCCTGTTCTTCTGCTATGCTGGATTTCCTCACACCGCGGTCTGTCTTCCTTTCCATCCCGCCGGACAGAATCCGATGATTTTTTTATATAATAGATTCGTCCCGCGGTCAATATGGTTTATGGAAAATCAACCTGGCAGGGTAAAGCTGGGTGGTCTGAACTGTTGCGCTTGGCCTTCCGCATATGCTGTTCCTTTAAATTCGGTCTTGATAAAATCACGGGTTTATTATAGAATGTATGTGTTGTTCAGACAGGGCAAAGGACACTTTCAAAAGATAGTTTTGTCCGGCCTGTTTTGCTTTCTGGAGATGTACTCAAGTGGTCGTAAGAGGTCGCACTCGAAATCCAGAAGATTTTTGAGAAGTGGAATGGATGAAAATCCTTTATTTATGCGGCTTCCGGGGCTTTTTGAAACATCCTGTTCCTGCTGTTCTATCCTCCTGTTCTTCCCATTTTCCGGAGGATAGACATATCTGGAGATATACCCAAGAGGTCGAAGGGACCGCTCTCGAAAAGCGGCAGGTCGGTGATCCCGGCGCGTGGGTTCGAATCCCACTATCTCCGTTCATCATTGGAAAGAGATATTCACACGACAGGGAATATAAAAATGTGGTGACAGGTAAATCCGTTGTTATAAGTATTCTAATGCGTGTGCGTCAGTTGCTGTTTACAGAATTCTTGCAGAAATTTTGGAAGCGGCAACTCTTTTTGTAGAAAACTCCAAATGTCCATACATATTAACCGTGGTAGAGATTTCACTGTGGCCCATCCATTCCTGCACCTGTTCGATTGGGACTTCGCTTCCCATCAGCAACGCGGCAGTTGTATGGCGTAAATCATGGAAACGGATATGCCGCAGATTATTTTTTTCAAGGAACTTTCTGAACGCATCCGTTAAATAGCTCGGTTTCATAAGGTTCCCGACAGCGTCTACGAAAACGTATCCCAGATTTTCCGTATTATAGGATCGGCCGCACAATTTTCGATTTTCTTCCTGTTCGGCCTTTAGCGCTAGAAGTTTTGCTTTGATAACAGAAACAAGAGGGTACGTGCGAACACTGGAATCTGTTTTCCCCCTTTCCTTCTTAACAAGAACTTTTTTGCCTTTAACCCTGCATTCTGTCACGGTATTTCGCATCGAAAAGAAGTCATTATTAAAATCAATGAAAGGCCATTTGAGCCCGATGACTTCGCTTCGGCGTAGGGAATAGAAACAGGCCATTACAACAGCAAGTTCCAGTCTGGGATCATCGGCAAAACCAAACATTTCCTTGACCTCTACATCCGAATAGTAATCCCCCTTAAATTTGGGGCCTTTTGGGAATAATATCCCATCAGAGGGATTCGACGTAATCCAATGCCGGTCTTTGGCATAATTTAGCGCATTATGTATGGCAGCGTGATAATGTTTGACTGTTGATACTTTGACCCTTTCAAGCTGCTCCATATAAAAGGCTTTGATGTCATCCTGTGTCAGTTCACACAGCTTAAACACATGCCTGGAGAAATAGGGACGAATCGGAAAATTGATATTTGTCTCATAACCGGCATAGGTCGAGAGTTCATTGGTTCTCTGTTCCAACGTCTGTTCTGTGGCCAGCTTATATTTATAGTCAAGCCAAACATCAAGAAAATCAACGAAATCCATCTCAGGGCCAGGACCTGCTTTTATATTTCTTTTCAGCGTAACAGATATCCCAGATGCTTCCTTTGACTTCCTTCCCTTCCGTACTCCCTGCTGACAGGTGCCCTTTTTATCCGTTATTTCCGGCTCATCGGCATTTAATTTTGCTGTCCATTCAAGCCGAAGTGTCTGCAGCATATCATTTGCTCTGGTTTTATTGCCTTTTACTTTTAGGTGGGTAGCTATCCATTTGGGCTTTCGTTTTCCATTTTCTACTACATTCAGCACACAGTAATAATAATCTTTTTTAACAGCCAGGTGCCCGGCTATTAATTTATCATTCTTTTCCTGTAGGTGCACCTTTGAGAGTTCCTCCTTTCTGAAGTGGGTTCACCTACCAATGACATTTTTATTATATCATTGGATGTAATGGAACGCTATTGATTTTTTTTCGAAGAATCAATATTCAAATATTGTAGTATTTTTACCTTTGGAATTCTGTAAGAACGACCGACTTTCAGGCTTTCAATTTGGCCTTCCTTTAAGAGCCGGTAACCGGTTTTGGTACTGATTCCGAGTACTTCACACATTTGTTCAATATTCATCACATCTGGATAGTTTTTCAAAATGGTCTTATAAGTTCGTGCGGATATGGTATTTGGTTTATCCAATTTGTTCCTCCGATTTCATGTACTGTAAAAATGTCCGATAAGCTTACCATTCGTTTTGTTCGGACACAACTTGATAATAGCCGACTGCATAAAAAGCAATTACGGCAAGACCGAACAGGATAACAGCAGAAAAAAGTAAAAATAGTAAAACAGTTAATATTAATATACGAATCATCCAATTGCTCCTTTTAATTACCATGAGAAACTTCCTCGATTTTGACTTTATTTGCAAAATTTTTTACATGTTTAAGAGAATGTGTAACGTCTATCCGCAAAGAAGCTGCCAGGGAATTATTCTGATAGTACGAATCCATGAGGATCTTCTTATCCAGAATGGATACAATTAGGGAAGGATCATTTTTGCGGTTATCCTTTACTAAATTCATAAGCTGTTCAATTCCTTTTTGAAAAGCTTCCAATTTTTTGGCGTTTTTATCTTGAGGCTGGCTATGCTCTAAATAAATACTATTCAAAGACGGAAGGTTTAATATAATAAGCATGGTAACTGAACTATCTAAAATATCAGCCATAGAGATGGCTGCATTGCGCACAAAAAGGATTCCTTTTTTATCTGTCCGGAATTCTTTTGGAATTTCCGCAGATGTAAAGGGAGTCATATATATTGGAAATTGGCATCGATCCATCTCTTTGACCAGTAACTCCGCAAGCAAATGTTTATCGGCAGAGAGTATAATTGCTTTATTTCCTGCAATTTTGGTTAACCTTTCCGTCAACACTGCAATATGGTCCAAATATGCATCTTTAGATGTTTCCGAAACAGAAAAGCCTCTGGGTATATAAAGCAGCGTATGTTCATGAGGACTGTGAGATGGAAGCTCCGACAGGCTCTCTTTATTTGAGTAGAGTGGATGTTTTTTTTGCATGCCTGTTATTGGTTCAAAGTCAAGTGATTTATCAGAGGCAGTTTTGCTGCTCGAAATTGCAATGTTCTTTTTATGATTGTTCCAAATGTTCTGATATAGAATTTCATCTAAAGTATCGGGCAGCATACATATAGTTCGATCTCCTTTTTGAGATCCCTCAATCCAGAAGCAGCGTCCATCTCTTCGTATCTCTGTAATCTGTGTCAAAAGTTTTTCACTGATATTTTTTATCATTACTTCTCTGCTTCTGTTTTTATTGACTCGGACAGACTGAAATTGCGCCAGAGCATTTTCTAATATCTTTAGTCTGTTTTTTATATCTGTTTCAACTTCAGAATTATAGAGTAGATTAACAGCCTTATAAAATTCGGTCTGAAGATGCCTTCCTTTTCTATTGGTATCCTGTTTTTGAGGAAAAAGTCCGTATAACTGAAGCAGGTCTTTCTCGGGTAATATTTGACGGAATATTCTTTCTACAGGTTTCCCCAGCTTGTGTGCTTCGTCGATAATCAATATATTATAGTCGGGAAGAGTTCCTTTTTTCCCCGCATTCTCTCTTTCTCTTTCGGAGAGTATATAGTCATGACCGGTTATCTGAAAGTCATAGCTGTGTATGTTCCTGCAATGCTGAAGGTACATTTGATAGCGGCAAGCAGAAGAACAAGGGCAGGAATCCCGGCACTGGGAAACGTTGATCTGCTTCTTAATATGGAAAGGAAGTTCCCAATAATCCAAATCGATTTCCTTCCATCCCGCTTGTCGAAGTTTTTCCAGAATAGCAGAAAGACCCGAAGGGAGATCTTTTGCCCGATGCTGATATAGGGACAGCCTTTTATCACACAGGTAATGTTTCCTGCTTTTTCTTATAACGAACTTTAATTTTCGATCAATAACTCCGCTTTGATACATTGCACGGGAGATCTGGGGAAGATAGATATTGGCTATCTGTTTTTGCTGTTTCGGCGTTGCAGCGGCAATAATGACAGGCAGGCTGTCTTTTGCAGACACCTTATAAAGGACAGAGGCTATAAGATATGCCTGGGTTCTCGCTACGGTTTCATCTGCTTCACAAAGGGCTGTCCGTCCTGTGGTCAGAGCATGGAGAATAAAGGAAATTATTGCCTCCTCTTCTGCAATAGCTTGAGGCTTCCCGCATGGTGCAATTTGATCCAGAATATGGATAATTGTTTCTTCCTGTTTTGGCATTCTGGGATTTTTCTGATAATTTAATTCCGTATTATTCATAATATCTCCTATTCTTTTAATTTGTCAGACAATCTGCCGACTTCAGCAGAAAAAGTGTGAGAATAAGTATGTACTCCTTTTATAGTAAAGGGCAAGGGTCATCGCATCTGTCCAGCCACGAACAGTTCAGCACGGATAGAATCGCTTGGCAAAAATATGCCGCATGGCGTACCCTGCTGCGTGCTTTCGGAAATTCCGTCTTGCCTTTTTATTTGTCTGACGATATAATATGATTAAGTTGTCAAGGATCGAATGAAGGGCCTTAAATTATCCCTCTACTAATAAGCCGTTGAGAGAGCAGAACTGGATCCGATTTTTTGAAAAATTTATAAAATTTTTAGAATTAAACATATTGGAAAAAGTTGACCTGTGGAAATCATTTCCACAGGTTATTTATTAATTAATTTCTATCATCTGTCTTGACAGCGTTGGTCGATCCATGATAGGCTTGCACTGTTCTTAAATTTATGCACAGGCAGAGAAATATCTGCTGGCGGGATATCCCTGCATTGCATACGCTGTAAATTTTGTACTCCGGTAATATTGTGCCTTAAGGCCGTATTGCCTTTTTTATTTTATACGCGGGAAAGATTCTGGTCCGTCAATCAGTCGGACAGCAAATGAAGGGAATCTTTCCCGCTTTTTTTGTGCCCTGATGCCGGAAAACGGCTGGAGGATATATCAAAATGAAGGAGTGAAAGGACAATGTTGAGACGTAAATTAACAGGAAAGGAAGGAAAAATGAGATGAAGAAAAAGGAGCTGAAACAGATCAGAAAGCTTAGAGCAACCACCGAAATGCTGAAAATGGCAGCGGCGGATGTTCCGAAGAGGATCTCAGTAGGATGGTGGGGGAAGGCTGACTGGCAATATCAGACTGGCATGTATCTCAGATGCGAAGTACGAAAAGGGATCCTTCATGTTGCTGTTTTCCTCGCGGATTATCTTCGTATGGGTTCGCGAAAAGCGGCCTTTGACCTGTATATCGATAAGGCGGAAGGCAAATTTCTGACCTATCAGTGCGAGACGGAGAAATGGCTTACCGCAAAACTGGATATGCTCCCGTGGCCATCTTATCTGCCGCATTCAGAAGGAAAATGGATCAACCAAAAGGATAATGAACTCATAAAATCGTATCTGGGAAGCTGCCGCGGCGGATATGAGGGCCTGCTGGATTATCAACTCATGGTACGGAGTAATGAGTTGTCGAGAAAACATGAAAGAGAAACAGACAACTGGGACAGAGATCTCAGACAGACGCCGGGACTGCCAAAGGACTGGAACCGATGGGTTTTCAAAGTTGGAATCAGGGAAAACTTTATCTTTTACAGATATGTCCGTAAAGGCGCTGATCATGGATACTGTACCTGGTGTGAATCAGAAGTCCCGATCAGGAAAACACGCCATAACAGGACGGGAAGATGCCCGGTATGCCGCCACAGGATCGTGTATAAAGCGTTGGGAAAGTTCCATGTGGTGGATACGCGTGTGGACAATTTGTACCTGTTCCAGAGATGTAAAGACGGCGTAATGCTCCGGGTATTTTGGGCGGGAATCAGATACCGCAGCGGGATGGTAAATCTGCCGGAGCGATTCTGTTTTGAAAAACAGAGGCTTATTTATGACCGGGAAGGGCGGCTGCTGCGCCGCTATTACTATGGCTTCTACAGACAGAAGTACAACCGTTGGATCGAGGGGGAAGAGCCCAGTCATTATTATGGCAGTTATTACTATTACATACGGGACGAAAGCGGCCCCGTGTATGGAAGGACCATGCCGGATCTGTCCAGACATGAACTGAAGAATACCGGACTCAGGGAATATTTAAGCCGGCAAAAAGAGTTGGACCCGGAAAAGTATCTGTCCATACTTGAAAAAAGGCCGGAACTGGAACGGATCGCCAAGGGCGGGCTGGCCTGTCTGGCAAGAGAGTATCTCAAAAGTTCATCAAAGGGAGACCTGTTTAAAAAGGACGAAACAGCTCTGACCAGGATGCTCGGGATCAATTCCATGGAGCTGAAGAGGCTTCGGGCAAATAATGGCGGCTTCCTTTTCCTGGAGTGGCTTCAGCTGGAAAAAAGAACCGGGAAAATACTGGATGACGGGATGATCTCCTGGTTCTGTTCAGAAGAGATCGCTCCGGATGATCTCCGGTTTATCCGGAAGAATATGAGTGAAACACAGATTTGTCACTACATAAAGCGGCAGATGAGGGAAAATGGAATGAATAGCAGTGAAATCCTGACTGTCTGGCGGGATTACCTGTCTATGGCAGAGAGGTTTGGCATGAATGTGGATGATTCCATTGTTTACCGGACCGGAAAACTCAGACAGAGACATGATGAGCTCGTGGAACGGATGGAAGATGAAAATATGCTTAAGAGAGCAGAAGAACTTCAGACAGAATATCCGCAGACAGGGCAGATCCTTCAGGAACTGAAAGAAATCTATGAGTATGCGGACGATGTATATTCCATCACGGTACCTTCCGGTATCACAGATATCTTACAGGAAGGCAGGAGCCTTCACCACTGTGTGGGAAAGGAAAATATCTATTTTGACAGGATAAACCGGAGGGAGAGTTATATCCTGTTTCTCAGAAAAGCCGCCGAACCACAGAAACCATGGATTACTCTTGAGATGGAACCGGACGGTACAGTCCGGCAGAAAAGCACGGCCTATAGCCGGCAGGCAGAAGAACGGCCGCAGATAGAGGCTTTCCTGAAAAAATGGCAGAAGAAGGTTACCGGAAGACTGACAGGGAAAGAAAAGAAGCTGGCAGAGAATAGCAGAGAACTGCGGAAAAAGGAATTGGCGGAGTTAAGAGAAAAACAGGTTATTATCAGGAACGGGGATTTTGGAGGCATTCTGGCTGCTGATATGCTGGAAGACGATCTGATGGAGGCTGCTTAAGTAAAAGGAGAAAAAGAAATATGAGTGATTACAGGAACGCAGCGGATTACAGGGAAAAAATAAAAAATGAGGACGATGTCGAAATATGTATCACCGTGTTCCGGTATGCGGTTGACTGCGTGCTTTCGGAAATCAGACGGATAAAGAAAAGAATTCCTGCTATGACAGTTGATATGTTACTGAGCTGTGTAACAGATATGGCCTGGGATTTGCAGTGGGAGTATTGCAGGCCTTTCGGAAGCAGAAAGAGGAAAATGAAAAGTACGGGCTGGTGCTGGTGGTCCACAAAGAAGTCCTGGATGGCTGTAAAGACACGAAAAAAGAGAATTTCAGGGCAAAGGCGAGAGAAAATATTTCCATACGGGAATATGAGCGGGGATTCGTGCATGGGAAAGCATTTGACCCACATGAGCGGATGGTAAAGCGTAAAGATCTGTGAAAATGTTGCGGCGAATCCAAAAAGCACATATAATAGAGACAGGCGGAGGGACTCCGCCTGCCGAATGAAAGGAAAATACGAATGGGAAACATTGACAACATTACAAAAGAATATATTTCTGATAACCGAAGGTTCGCAGACCTGTTCAATTACCTGATCTATGGCGGCAGGGAGGTAATCTGTCCGCAGGATCTGGAAGAAAGGGATGCGACGGAACTGGCGCTGCCCTATGGGGTGGATCAGAAGGTGATCGGAAAACAGCAGATGCGGGACAACCTGAAGGCCTACTGCGCAAAGGAGGCAGGCGGTATTACTTACCTCCTGCTGGGGGTGGAAAGCCAGGCTGACCAGCATTTTGCCATGGCGGTCAAGAACATGAACTATGATGCGATGAACTATGCGGCCCAGGTTTCCGAAGCTGCGAAGCGCCACAGAGAACATGGACCAAAACTGCATGGCGCTGAATATCTGTCCGGTTTTGGAAAAGAGGATCATCTGACGCCGGTGGTAACCCTGACCCTGTATTGGGGGCCGGATGAGTGGAATGCGCCAAGGAGCCTGCATGAGATGTTCCCGGAGCTGCCGCAGGAGATTCTCCGGTTTGTGCCGGATTATCAGATCAATCTGATCGCTCCGGCCGAGATTGAAGATTATGAAAAATTCCATACAGAGATCGGGCCGGTCCTGGAATTTATCAGGAATTCCAGGGATTCGCAGAAGTTGTGGGATCTGCTGAATGAAAATCCTGTGTACCGGGAAATGGATAAAGAGAGCGCTGTATTATTAAACGCAGTCGCCGGACTGAAACTGAACCTGAGCGATGTGAAAGGAGATGTTGATATGTGTAAGGCATGGGATGATTATGCAAAAGATTACGCAAAAGAGAATGAGACAGGGATGATTAAAAGCCTGATCAGAAGCGGAATTCCTTATGAGGTAGTAAAGAAAAGCCTGAGCGAGGTGACAGAAGAAGAATTGAAGCAGTTGTATGAAGAAGCAGAAAAGGAAATGGCAGTTCTTTAAGCTGCCAGATCGATCACTGACCTTCCGCAGGATGTGTTTTTGCAAATATCACTGTCTGAGAGAAGATGGGAAAACCGGAGAGCAGGTAAAAGCAGGCATGTCCTGCAGAATTTCCTTTCACAGCTGGTTCTGTGTATCGGGAAATGGATAAAGAGAGCGCTGTGTTATTAAACGCAGTCGCCGGACTAAAACTGAACCTGAGCGATGTGAAAGGAGACGTTGATATGTGTAAGGCATGGGAAGATTATGCAAAAGATTACGCAAAAGATTTAACGATGAAATCAGTCAGAAATATGATTCGGAAAGGAATCCCATATGAAGATGCAAGGGGTATTCTGGAGGGTGTTTCTGATGAAGAATTGAGGCGGCTGTATGAAGAAGCAGAAAAGGATATGGCGGTTCTGTAGCTGTCAGATCGGTCACTGACCTTCCCAGGATATGTTTTTGCAAATACTTTCGTCTGAGAGAAGATGGGAATACCGGAGAGCAGATAAAAGTAGTGAGGTCCTCAGAACTTTCTTTCGCAGCTGGTTCTGTTTACCGGGAAATGGATAAAGAGAGCACTGTGTTATTAAACGCAGTAGCAGGACTGAAACTGAACCTGAGCGAAGTGAAAGGAGATGTTGATATGTGTAAGGCATGGGAAGATTATGCAAAAGAACGTGGAAAAGAATATGCAAAAGAATATGCCCCAAAATATATGAAAGACTTAACGATGAAATCAGTCAGAAATATGATTCGGAAAGGGATTACGTATGAAGATGCCAGGGGCATCTTGGAGGGAATATCTGATGAAGAACTGAAGCAGCTGTATAAAGAAGCAGAAAAGGAAATGGCGGTTCTGTAGGCTGTCGATTCAGAATCCTACAGGACTGCTGCAACAGGTATAAAAGACAGGCAGATGAAATGGGAGAAACCGGAAAGGATGTGATGGGATGCCCTTCCCACAGGAAAAAGGTTATACTTCGGAGGATTACTGGAACCTTCCGGCGGATCATCGTGCGGAACTGGTCGATGGGAAATTTTATGATATGGCGCCGCCCAAAAGGATCCATCAGGAAATTGTAATGGAACTTTCTGCAGTGATCAGGGAACATATCCGGGAAAAGGGAGGAAACTGCAAAATATATCCGGCCCCTTTCGCGGTTAATCTCGACCGGGAAGACCGTGACTGGGTAGAGCCGGATATTTCCGTGGTCTGTGATCCAGCGAAGCTGACAGACCGGGGATGCAGCGGAGCTCCGGATCTGGTGGCGGAGATCGTATCACCTTCGAGCAGCCGCATGGATTATGTAAAAAAACTGGCGCTGTACAGTGAGACGGGGGTGAGAGAGTACTGGATCGTTGACCCGGACAGGGGAAGAACTACGGTGTATTTTCTGGAAAAGGCGGATGCGCCTGTCCTTTACTCTTTTGATCAGCCAATAGCGTCCGGGATTTTTCCTGGGCTGGTGGTTACGGTTTCCGATCTGCTGTCCGGGGAGTAAGAGATCAGGATGGAGGCCTCCTGATCCGTCCATCTGCAGAGCGGAAACAAAAATGGCAGGAGATTGGCAGGGATCTGCCATTCCGCCGCAAATCTCCAAGTGATATACTTGGTATGCTGAACAGTGTCAAAAGGACACAGATAACATCATATTGTAAAAGGACAGAGAGGAGCATTTCCGGCACCGGGATGCTCTTCTTTTTTGTCCTGCTGAAGGAGGTTTGCATGAAAGGAAAGAAGGAGCCGGCCTGTACCGGCCGGCGGAAGATGCTGTCAAGGTTTGCCCGGCAGGTGCCGGGAGTCCTGTGTTTCTGCGCAGCCATGTCTATTGTGTATGCCTGTCCGGTGTTTGCGGCAACGAACATCTGGACAAAGGCAAAGGAAATCATGCAGGACGTGTACAACCAGATCCTGCTGATCTCTACGGTTACTGCCATTGTGACAGCCAGCGTTGCCCTGTTGATGATGAATTTTTCCAGAAGCGGCAGAACCGTGGATGAAAGCCGCGCCTGGCTGAAGCGGATCTGTATTACCTGGGTAATCCTGAACAGCCTTGGGTTTATCATGGCCTATGTTACACCATTTTTTGAAGGCGGCCAGTGGAACGGCTAAAGGAGGATACACAGATGGAGAGAGAAAAGGTAAAGCTGTATGGCATGGCTTATGGTATCCGGCTGCCGTTGTGTCTGGTTAATATACAGCGGAAAAGAGGATATCTGCTGATTGATATCCCGCCCTGCAGAGACCAGGAGTACAGCGTGTTCTGTATCCGGCTTCCACGGCGGATCCTGAAAAAGGCGAAAAGCCCATACCTGCAGATCCGGCATGGAGGCCAGTGCTACGATGTGATGCTGGCACGGGAAATCCAATACCTGATGCCGGCTAATGGGAGGAAACCGGTATGGGCATATTAGACGGAATTGTGGAATGGATCGCGGAGCAGGTCATGTATTTTCTTGACCTGATTTCCTCTTCTGTCCTTGGCGCACTGGGGTGCAGCATGGATACCTTTCTCCGGTATTTCCCGGCGGCGGAAACCATGTATACGGTGTTTGTGGCCCTGGCAATCGGACTGATCCTGCTCAATCTTGTCTGGCAACTATATAAAAACTATTGCCTTGGGATCGGGATAGAGGCGGAAGATCCGGTTAAGCTGGTCATCCGTTCCGTTCTGTTTATCGGATTGGCATGGTTTTCAGATGAAATTGTATCCCTGCTTCTTGGTATAGGAGGAACCCCATACCAATGGATCATGGATTCGGAGATTCCGGCCCTGAACTTTGGGGATTTTAACAGTGTGATGCTTACGATCATAGGGGTTTGCGCGAATGGGGCGGTGGTCCTGATTACCCTGGTTCTGGTATTGATCCTCGCATGGAATTACCTGAAACTGCTCCTGGAGGCTGCGGAACGGTACGTATTGTTGGGGGTCCTTGTCTTTACGGCGCCGGTTGCTTTTGCCATGGGCGCTTCCCAGGGAACCGCAAATATCTTCAAAAGCTGGTGCCGGATGTTCGGAGGACAGATTTTTATGTTGCTCATGAATGCCTGGTGCCTGCGGCTGTTTGTTTCCATGGTCGGAAATTTCATTTCAAACCCGTTGTCGTTGTAGAAGGAGGACGATATGAAGAAAAAGTGCTACAGGACAGTCCTTATGGCATCGTCCCTGTTTCTGCTGTATGGCCAGCAGGTACTGGCCATTACGGAAAGCGATGTACAGGAACAGGTGGATGCGGCAGGCAGGGAGGCGGTTTCCGGAAACGTACTGGTCTGGTTTCTGTGTGCCATTGCGTTCTTAAAAATATCACAGAAAATCGATTCCTTCATGGCAAGCCTGGGGATCAACGTAGGCCAGACTGGAAGCAGCATGCTTGCGGAAGTCATGATAGCGGCAAAAGGGGTTGGCGGCCTGAAAAACTTTGCCAGTACCTACTTTGGCGGTGGATTTCATCATAGTTCAGCTTCCGCTCATGTGAATAATGGAGGCTATGGAGGAGGCGGGGCCGGGAATGGCCTGTCACAGGGAATGGCAGCCATGAGCGGCGGTCTGGCGGGAGTTGTCAGCAGGAAGGTGGCAAACGAAGCTGTGCGCACGGCAACCTCCAGGCAGGAAACCCATGCCTCTTCCAAAGTGGAAGCAGCAGTGAACGGTCTGTCAGGAGGAATCGGAGGGCAGATGTATGCGTCGTCTATACAAAAGGGCGGGGATTTTGCAAACCAGACCATTGGGACGATTGCTACTGGAAATATTGCCAGTCACGGAAATATCGTTGGAGAAAAAGCGGAACAGGCCCTGTCCTCATATCTGGGATATACCGCCCTGGGAAAAGAAGCAAAGGATGTTCCATCCTTCCAGAATGTGGAAATCGGAGGAGGAAGGATTACCGGTACGGAAATCAGTGAAACGCATCCGAATGGCATTGCATTTGGTATGTATCATACGGAACAGTATACCGCCCCGGAGGGACCACACAGCACTGTGCATGCCGCAGATGGCACCACATGGTATAAGCAGTATGCCCAGGACGCGGTGGAGAAGAAGCCCTATCTGGCGCCTGATGGAGAGATCGCTTACAAAGAATCCATTGTAAAGAAGCTCCCGCCGGCGCCAAAACGAAAAGATAAGATCTGACGAAAGGATAACAGCCGATGGCGGAAGAAGAAAAGAGAAATGGGGCCTCGGAGGCACTTTCTTTGGGGGCATCTGCGGCACATACCGTGCAGGCAGCCCTGAAAACGGGGAAAGCGGCGGCGGGCATTACAAAAGGTGCGGCGGCCGGCGGGCCTTACGGGGCAGCCGCTGCGGCGCTGTGGACAAACCGGAAGCTGGTGGGAAAAGCGGCCGCAGCGCTGGCTGTTTTGCTGATGCTTCCAGTGCTGTTTCTGGCTATGCTGCCGGGTGTGCTGTTTGATGGATATGGAGCTGCTTATTCAGAAGCGGACCCGGGACAGCCGATCCTGAACAGCAGCCAGGCCATAACAGAACACGTAAACGAGATCACTTATGCGATGAATGTCATCCTGGCGGAGGCGCTTGAGGATGTGCTGGAAGAAATCGAAGAGGATTTTGCCCGTTCCGAGGCAGATCAGCTGGAGATTCAAAATCCCTATGAAAGCGGGGTGGTCTATAACATTAACCTGTTCCTGTCTCAGTACAGCGCGGCCTGCAGCGAAGAGATCGAACGGATTTCCATTTCGGATATGGAAGATGTGCTGAGAAAGAACAGAAAGCATCTGTTTTCCTGGACCAGTGAGGAAGAAACCCGGGAAAGCATTTTGACAGATCCGGAAACTGGGAAGGAGATAACGGTCCAGGAAGACTGGATTGTCTATCAGATTGCCTATAATGGAGAGGATTATTTTGCCAAACAGGTTTTTCAATTAGACGAAGAACAGATGGAACTGGCGGAGGATTATGCTTCAAACCTGAGCCTGTTTTTAGGGGATGGACTGATGCAGGCGGTTGAAGACGGGACAGAACATCAGATTCCCCCGCTTGGTGAAGTTGTATTCCCTGATGGCGGCAGTGAAGTGGTCTATTATAATCAGCTGGATGAGCGGTATGCGGATAAGCCGTATGGGACAGACCGGATTGGAAAGAGCGGCTGCGGACCTACGGCAATGGCAATCGTGGTTTCCTCGTTGACGGACGACATGGTGGATCCGTCGGAAATGGCGGAATGGGCATATCAGCATGGCTACTGGTGCAAAGGGAGCGGATCTTACCATTCCCTGATTCCTGGGGGTGCAGAGGCCTGGGGACTGCCCGTATCCGGCTGCTCCGCTTCTGAGCCGCAGCGGATTGTCGATGCATTAACGGCGGGGAAACTGATTGTGGCGATTATGGCGGAGGGCCATTTTACAAAAAGCGGACATTTTATTGTGCTGCGTGGTGTGCAGGATGGAAAAATCCTTGTGGCGGATCCGGCAAGCTACCAAAGGAGCGGACAGTCGTGGGATTTGTCTATCATCCTGGATGAAGCCAGCCGCCGGGCCGGCGCGGGCGGCCCATTCTGGATTATCGGGTAATTGAGAAGGAGAAATATGGATCGGACAGAACGTGATATCTATATCATTCCGCCAAATTTTATAGAAAGCGGAACGCTTTTCGGCGGGATGATTAAAGTGAGAAACGCAGTAGAAGCCGGTATCCTGGCATGTGTAATCGGGATACCGGTTTTTGTGTGCATTCCATTTGGGCTGACAGCAAAGATTGTAACCCTGTGCCTGACGGCCCTGCCTGCCGCGCTGGTCGCCCTGATCGGGATTGACGGCGAGAGTCTGTCTTCCTTCCTGTTGATCTGGATTCGGTACCGCCGGAACCGGCGGGTAATCGGTACGACTGGAGTTGGGGATCAGAGTGGACCAGATCAGGCTGCAGAAAAAACGAAGCGGACCGGAACCCTAAGCCGTGAAAAAAAGAAAGAAAAAGCAGGGAAGCAGGCCACGACGTTACGGAAGGCTGCGGGAAAAAGGCATGGGAAAGTGAAAAGAGAGGATTTTCCGGCAGAATTTGATGAATTGAAAAAGTATGAAATGCGGGAAAAACTCCGGAAAGCGGGGAAGCCGCGTCAGAAACCGGATGGCAGGAAGGCTGCAGAAATGGCGCCGGCATCCACTTTTGTTAAGAAATCAGAAAAAAAAGAGAACGAAAAGATTTTGAAAAAGAGAACGGGATCTGAAAAAAGCGGTACGCAGGAGAAAGAAAAACGGGCAGAAAGCTGCCTGAACCCGGTGGCGGATTACCTTCCAGTTGAGAAAATCCAGGATGGAATCATCTATACAAGAGACCATCGGTATCTGTCGATTCTCGAAATCACTCCCGTTAATTTCCTGCTGCGGAGTGCAAGGGAACAGAAAAGTATTATCTATTCTTATCTGTCCTATCTAAAGATCAGCCCCGTAAAGCTGCAGATCAAGGTGATCACCCGGAAGGCGGATATCAACAGGCATCTGGATACGGTAAGGGAGGAGATGGAAAAGGAAACCAATGAGCACTGCCTGCAGATGCAAAAGGACTACATTGAATTTGTAAAAAAGGTAGGCAGCCAGGAAGCGGTTCCCCGCCGTTTTTTCCTGATTTTTGAGTACGAACCCTGGAATCCGTCGCAAAGAGAGAATGAAACGGAAGCAGTATCGTTTTTAAAGAGCGCGGTTCATACTGCGTCCGCGTATCTGAGAAACTGCGGAAATGGGGTGCTCCGCCCGGAGAATGAAGACGAAGAGGCGGCAAAGGCGCTTTATGATATTTTGTGCCGGAAGGAAAGCGTTTTTAAGCCTTTTCATAATAAAGTATCAGAAGTTGTGGCAGCTTATGCTGTCCATGGAAAAAATGCGTTCCATGGAAAAAATGCGGACGCCATACCGGCCAGTGAGTTTTTCTCCCCGAATCAGATCGATTTCACAAGAGGAGATTCTGTTCAGGTTGACGGATTGTATTATTCCTGGCTGCTTATCCCCTCAGAAGGGTACCGTACCCAGGTCCCGGCGGGGTGGCTGAGCCTGATCGTGAATGCCGGGGATGGGATTGACATGGATCTGTTTTTGTTCCGGCAGCCCAAGGAACAGATCGTTCAAAAAGTGGGGCAGCAGCTGCGTATCAACCGGTCGAAGATCAAGGACGCAAGTGATACGAATACGGATTACGACGATATCGACGGCGCGATCCGGTCAGGTTATTATCTGAAATCCGGAATCGCAAACAATGAAGATTTTTACTATATCAATCTGTTAATCACGATTACTGCGGAGTCCCGGGAGGAACTGGAATGGAAAGAGGCGGAAATGAAAAAACTCCTCCTGTCGCAGGATATGCAGGTGCGAAGCTGTCACTATCGGGAAGAGCAGGCATACCTTTCCTCCCTGCCGTTTTTGTCCCTGGATAAGAAGCTGTATGAGAGGAGCAGACGGAACGTGCTGTCCAGCAGTGCTGCGGCCTGTTATCCCTATATCTCTTATGAGATGTGCGATGACAATGGAGTTATGCTTGGGGTCAACCGGTATAACAGTTCGCTTGTGGTGCTGGACCTGTTTGACACAGCCACGTACAAAAACGCAAACATGGTGATCCTTGGGACCAGCGGTGCCGGAAAGACTTTTACCATGCAGCTGTTAGCGCTACGGATGCGACGAAAGGGGATTCCTGTTTTTATCATTGCCCCGTTGAAGGGACATGAGTTCCGACGGGCCTGCGAAAAGGTGGGAGGCTCATACAGTCTGCTTGCGCCGGGAAGCAGATGGGGGATCAACATCATGGAAATCCGCAAGCTGGATTGCAGCGTAAACGAGCTGCTGGATGGGCCGGAACAGTTTTCCGCCCTCGCGGAAAAAATCCAGCACCTGCATATCTTCTTCTGGCTGATGATTCCCGATATGAACTATGAAGAACGGCAGCTTCTTGACGAGGCGATTATCCTTACTTACGAAAAGAAAGGCATTACCTATGAAAATGACTCCCTGAATGATCCGGAAAATCCGGAGCAGTACCGGGAGATGCCGATTCTGGGGGATGTCTATGACATCCTGGTCCAGTCACCGGAAACAGCCCGGATGGCGAAAATTATGAAGCAGGCGATCGATGGGTCTGCCAGAAACCTGAACCAGCAGACCAACGTGGAGCTGAACAATGATTATAATGTGCTGGATATATCCCGGATGTCAGGGGAGCTGCTGCCCCTTGTGCTCTATACTGCCCTGGAATATGTCTGGGACCGGGCAAAAGCAGACCGTACGGAAGAAAAGGCGGTTTTTATTGATGAGTGCTGGCAGCTGCTGTCTGCCACCTCTGCGGAAGGAAGCCGTATGGCCGGAGATTTTATTTTAGAAATCTTCAAAACAATCAGAGGGTACGGCGGATCTGCCATCTGTGCCAGCCAGGACCTGTATGATTTCATGTCTGCGGACAACGGCCGGTTCGGGAAAGGGATCATCAACAATTCCAAAACCAAAATCATCCTGAACCTGGAGGAAGACGAGGCGGTGCGGGTACAGGATGCCCTGCATCTGTCTGACGCGGAGATCATGGAGGTCACTCATTTTGAGAGAGGAACCGGTCTGATTTCCACCAATAATAATAACGTGATCGTTGATTTTAAGGCAAGCCCGCTGGAAAAGGACCTGATCACAACGGACAGAAATGAACTGAAAGAGATCGCGGAGCGGCTCCGCAGGCAGAAGGAAGCGGGATAAGGGAAAGAAGGTGAAAGATATGATAACACGCAGGGAAATGTACCAGGACGCATCAGAACTGCTAAAGCTGGTATCCATGTACCCGGGAATGACGGAATGGCAGGCCAGCGGTTTCTTCCCGGGAAAGGAGGAAAAGGTTCCGGCCATACTGGAGCACCTTTCCAGACAAAAACGGGTACGGGAAAATGCCGCCGGGGGATGGATTCCCTGGGAAGGGCCGGAAGGGACCGACCCGGCGCTGCTGAAGGCGGTCTGGGTGCTCCTGGATTTCCGGGATGAGCTGGAATATCATTCCGCCGGCGAGTATCCGGTGCAGATCCTCTTTTTCGCGAGAGGCGAGGTATATGAGATCATAACGGTACAGGAAGGGCAGGAAATCCTGATGAACCGGCTGTTTTCGGACAGGAAAAAAGAACAGAAGGAATCCTGCAGGCGCATCGTTCTGGTGGATGACCCGGCACAGATCGAACGGATCAGCATACCGGGCGCTGCCGGGTACTGTACAGTGAATGGTGAGCAGGTGACCTATTATCAGGATGCAGAGGAAGGAGAGTGACCTGTGCAGGAAGAATTCAGGAAAAGAATAGACCGGGCGGAGGAAGAAGCGGTGCAGCTGCTTTCGTCCCTGTACCTGATGGCTGGAGCCGGGAAAGACCAGGGGGCGTACGGAAAGTTTTCGCTGGAAGCAGCGCTCCGGGCGGAGAAACTGGCCTGTTCGCTCCGCCATCTGGTATATGATACAGTCGGAGTAAAAAAGCGGGAGTACCTGCCCCTGGCGGGGGACGCGCAGGGGATTGAAATCAGGACGCAGGAAGGAAAGTTCCAGATACGGATTCCCAGGCTGTTACCCAAGCGCCGGAACCGAAAAAGTATGGAATATCTGCTGGATCCCCTGCAGGGATGCCTGGAGGCGTACGCAGAAAAGAACGGCTGCCCGAAGTACCGGGAGTGCGTGATCTGTATCATTCATACTTACAGCAGGGAAAACCCGGTCAGCCGGATCTGCGACTATGACAATCTGGAATGGAAGCAGGTACTTGATGTGCTGGCATCCTTCCTGCTGGTGGATGATTCGGGCCTGCTCTGCGATGTCTATCATACAACAGAGAGCGGCGCGCAGAATGAGACCCGGATCATTATCATGGAAAAAACAATGTTTCCAGACTGGCTGAAGGGCAGAAAAGAAAGGCATTTTTAAGTATCCCTTTTTAGAAGCTACTTTTTCCCGGTTTTGGGACAGGCCGGAAAAGGGGCAAAGAGCCAGAAGCTGCGGGCGAATGAAAAGAAAAGAAATTGGAAATGTACCGTGACTCTAAAGACTTCGGTACATGAGATGCGTTTTTATTAGAATTTGGAAGGAGTGATGCAAAGATGGGAAAGGGACAGTGAGGCTTCCGGAATCAGGGGCACAGGGACGGCAGCTCTTGGAACTGGCTGCTGTTTCCGGTGACTTCCCGGTCCGGCTTTTGAAACGCCTGCCAGGGCAGCCAGCTTACAAGGATTCCGTGGTGAAAAAGCTGAAGAGGACAGGGCTGCTCCGAACCTATTACCGGGATGGCCTGCGTACTTTCCGGCTGGGCTGGCCGGCCAAGGAACTGCTGGTGCAGGAGAATCCGGAACGGTTTTCTTTTTTCCTGACGGGGACAGCGGAAACAAACCGGCTGAAAAGTGAAAAGACCCGCAGGCTGCGGCTGATCCGTATGGCGGCTATGTATACTATGATGTGGAACGCCAGGGTGGAAATTTTCCGGGATCAGAAGCCGCCGGTTTTTTCCTATGATTTTTCCGGGCAGGAGAGAATCCGGGATCCCTGTTACTATGGATCGAGAGAAGTCAAGGAAATCGGACTGGACGCGGTGAAAATCAAAAGTTCCCGTATGACAGGGATGCTTCTCACGAAGGAAAAAGGCTACGTGGTTTATTACTGCGGAGAGGCATTGATGAAGTGGGGCAGCCGGGAAGAACTGCGGCTGAAGATCTTTCTGCAAATGGAAATGAATGGCCGCAGGCTTGGCGGGCAGTACGGCCCGGACGGTCTGGAAGCCATCCTGTTTGCAGACCGGATGGAACTTTTTATGGAACTGATGCAGGCGGAAAAGAAAGATGGGACCTACTTCCTGTTTGACGGAAATTATGAGCACTTTTATTTTCTGACAAACGATCATCATGGGGAAGTACTCCTGCGGCTGCTATGCTGCATGAAAAAAAAGCGGGAGCTGGAAGAACTGATGCGTACAGGGCTGGAAGAAAAAGGGGAAAGCGGAACCTGGCAGGATGCGTGGGATCAGGATGGCACACCGGTCCTTTTTGGATGGCTTCTGGATCTGCCTAGGATTGCCGGATTTCTAAAAATGATGGCGTTTCGGAACCTCTCCGGTAAGATCATCTGCTTTGATTTCCAAAGAGAGGTTCTGGAAAACTACTGCGTGTCCAGAGGCGCAGTCCTGGAATTTGAGACGATTGATTTTGAAAAGTTTGAAAGGAGGTTTTTCGGAGATTAATAAGAAGTATATCAGTCTTGCCCTCCTGCCTGTTGCCCTGCTGGCGGTCTTTTACGCTGGAGGGTATCTGGCCCAGCTGTTTGGGAATTATGCAGCCTGGAAACAGGAAGGAGGCTATCCTGGGGATGGTTCTTCCCCCAGGCTGGCGTCGCCGGATTTTGTAACCTGTATCTCGGCAGTATTCCGCCCGCCTTATGGAGTGTACGGAATCCTGCTGTGTGCGGTTCTTTTCATTCTCCTGCTGGTGCTGGTTATGCGCCTGGGATACAACGACTCAGGCGAATATGACCGGGAACGGAATTTTGCATACTCGAAGAAAGGAACCTATGGAACTTCTGGCTGGATGGGGAAAAAGGAAGCGCAGGAGATTTTTGACCTGACATCTGACCTTATGCACCATCATGGTGTTATTCTGGGTGTGCTGGGTGATAAAGCAGTGTGCGTTCCTGACGAGACCAGGCTGAACCGGAATATGGCTGTTTTTGGTTCCAGTGGAAGTATGAAAACCCGGTCTTACTGTATCAACCGGATCCTGCAGGGGATTGCGGCAGGAGAATCCCTGATTATAACGGATCCAAAGGCTGAACTATATGAAAAGACGAGCGCCTACGCGAAAGAAGCCGGCTGTATCGTCCGGATCTTCAACCTGGTTAATCCGGAGCATTCCGATTCCTGGCAATGCCTGAAAGAAATCGGGGGAGATGAGCTGATGGCGCAGATATTTGCGGAGATCGTTATAAAAAATTCAAACGACGGAAGCAAGGGAGACCGCTTTTTTGATGCCGGAGAGAAGAATCTATGGAAGGCGTTATGCCTGTATGTGGATATGCTTTATCCGGAAGGAGAGAATAACATTGGACAGGCATACCAACTCATGATGAATCCGACGCAGGTATTAAACAGCCTGTTCGACGTGCTTCCGATTACCCATCCGGCGCGGGCATCCTACAGCTTTTTTAGGAATGCACCTTCCAATGTGCAGGCAGATCTGATCAGCGGGCTTGGAACGAGGCTGCAGATCCTGCAGTCAAAGGCGATCCGGGAGATCACCAGCCATGGTGAGATTGATCTGGAACTGCCCGGAAAGAAGCAATGCGTCTACTACCTTGTGACAAGCGACCAGGACAGCACGTATGATTTTTTAGCGTCCCTGTTTTTATCCTTTGCGTTTATTCGGTTGATCCGATATGCAGATACGGCCTGCAAAGGCGGAAAACTCCCCGTACCGGTACATATCCTGGGAGAGGAACTGCTTGCGTGCGGGACGATTCCGGATCTGGCTAAAAAGTCCAGCGTGATCCGTTCGAGAAATGTATCGCTGAGTTGTGTATTCCAGAATCTGGCCGGCCTGCAGAACCGTTATCCGCAGAACCAGTGGCAGGAGATTTTGGGCAATTCGGACATCCAGCTTTTCCTGGGGTGCACGGACCAGCTGACTGCGGAATACATTTCCAGTCGGACCGGGATTGCAAGTGTGGCGGTGAGCAGTAAGTCCAAACACCTGGGGACCTGGCAGATCAGCGATTATACGCCGGATTATCGGGAAACAAGCGGCGTTGGGAAACGTCCGGTTCTGACCCCGGATGAAGTGATGCGGCTGCCGGTGCATCAGGCGCTTGTGATCGCACGCGGCCAGAAGGTGCTTCGGGTGGAAAAGATGGATTATACCAGGCATCCCGATTATGGCAGGCTGCATGACAGCAGCGCGTCAGAGCATATCCCGGAATGGAAAAAGAAAAAAGCGGAACAGGCGGAAGGAAAGAGACAGCCGGAACCGAAGCAGAAAAAGAAAAGAGGAGCGGCGGAAAAGAAGGGGAATGGGAATGATGCCGGGGAGAAGAAACCTGCTGCGCCTTCTACACAAAAACCGGAGAACCACGCCGCAGAGGAGCAGGAGAAAGGTGGTACCGAAAAAGGCGGCCAGTCCAGATATACGGTAACAGACAAAAAGTCCATCCTTTCTTCTTAATTTTCAGAATATATGTTCAAAAAAACTTGAAAAGCAGTAGAGGAAGGCCGTTCCCAGATCATCCTGAATGTGGAAGCTTAGAAGGGGAATCCGGATATGCTGTCCTGAACCGGGGGGGGCTGTTTTATGCGAGCAGGCTGGTATCCTCCCAGAAGGAACGTGATTTTGAAAAATCCCGGTATGAGGATATCAGGTCGGTATATTTCGCGTGGATCTGCATGAACATGGAGGAAAACAGCTTTTCCCATGTGCATCTGTGCAGGAGAGACATTTGGGAAGCCGGAACTGGCCGGGAAAGCTGGACCTGATGAATGTGATCCTGACCGGGGTAGCGGAAGAGCTGCCCGGGAAAGGGCCGGGATATGAACTGCATCGGCTTCTGGGAACCCTGTTTCCTTCGGAATTGACAGTAAATGAGAAGTTGGGGATTATAGAGACAGAATACCATATCACGATGGAGGACAATATCAGAAAGGATGTGATTGGTAATCTTGGACAGGGAATCCGGGAAAGAGGAGAAGCTGTAGGTAAAGAGGCAAAAAAGATAGCAACCATTAAAAGGATGCACCAAAAAGGCTATTCCATTGAAATGATTGCGGATACCTCTGATAAGACGTCGGAGGAAGTGGAAGCAATCCTGATGGAACAAGAACTACAGACTACCGGATTGTAAAAGAATATATAGTGCGATATAGTTAAAAAGAAAGCAGTGAATCTCAGCTAAGGGATTTACTGCTTTTTCTTTGGCAGAGAAAGGAGATGCTGATATGGCAAGGAGAAAAGCAGTTGAAACTGAAAATACTGTAATCGATCAGATGGAGGAGAGCCGGGAAAATATACTGGCAGAGGAAGCGGCACCGGAAAAAGGAATCCAGGCAGAGATGGAAAACACGGAAGGAACAGATCCTCAGCCGGCGGAAGAAGTTCTCCTGCTGGATCCGGCAGAAGCGGAAAACGGCGATGGAGCTGAAAGGGTCCAGGAAAAGGAGTTTGAAACCGTTTCGTATGAAGCGATGGGAGAAGAGAATATGAATGAAAGTGGGATTCTGCAGGAAGAACGTCCGTCCGATGAAATGCCCTCCGATGAAGAGCGCCCGGCAGGAGGTACGGAAACAGAAGAAGTCCATGGAGAAGCGATGGAGAAATCCACAGAAGCCATACAGCCCGGCGCAGTGTCTGAGGCGGAGGAACAGGAAGCGCCGGTTCTGACTGTCGAAGCGAGAGGGGAAGTGGAGACAGAGGAAGTCCGGGAGGATACCATCTGGCATGAGATCCATAACGCATACCGTACCCGTCGCATCCTTTTCGGTCAGCTTGGGGGTGTGGAACAGACGGAAGGGGGGAAAACGATCGCAATAGTTGACTATAAAGGATTCCGGATTGTCATACCGGTTAAGGAAATGCTGGTAAATCCAGGATCTTATCCCAGCGGGCAGGCATATACGGACCTGATGACACAGTATAACCGGCTGCTCAATAATATGCTTGGGGCGGAGATTGATTTTATTGTTCGGGGAATTGATTCCAAAACAAGGAGCGTGGTGGCAAGCCGCAGGGAAGCCATGTTGAAGAAGCGACAGATTTTTTATCTGGATACGGATAATGACGGAATGTACCGAGTTTATGATGGGCGGCTGGTACAGGCCAGAGTGATTGCGGTTGCTGAAAAGGTAGTGCGTGTTGAGATATTCGGCATTGATTATCCAATTCTGGCAAGAGACCTTTCCTGGGACTGGATCGGGGACGCCAGGGAAAGATTCAGCGTTGGGGATCGCGTTCTTGTGCGCATTCTGAAGGTGCAGCGGGATGAAAAACCGGAAAATATCAGTGTAACGGCTGATATTAAGAGTGTATCCAATAATTCGATTCGGGAAAACCTGAAAAAGTGCCGGGTGCAGGGCAAATATGCGGGGAAAGTAACGGATGTATATAAGGGGATCGTATATATTCGGCTTTCCAACGGGGTAAACGCGGTTGCCCATTCCTGCTATGATGCCCGCACACCTGGAAAGAAGGATGACGTGAGCTTTGTGGTAACCCGGATTGATGAGGAAAGAGGAGTGGCAGTCGGTATTATTACGAGAATTATTAGAAGAAATCTATAATTGCTATTCGGGATATAATCTTCATACCGGCCCTACAAAGAAAACTAAAATGGCGGGGCCGGTATTCGAAGAATAGAGACAGGGATGCTATAAAGATTAGTGATTTAGGAGAATACTATTTTTTTCCCTTTTTACCTTGATTTAGATGATTATAATCGTACTTTTGAAATGGAGATTTTTCATTTTTGATCTTTTCAAAATCAAAACTATATAATTCATCAGGTTTCCAACGCCCTTTGTCTGGAGGAATGATTTCAAAAATAGTATTTGCGTCAAGAGATCCGTCGTAGGTATCTTCATCACCACAATCGAGATTGCTTATTCCGTAAGTTGTAAGACAATATCGACCAAATTGTGAATACAGAAGAACTAGTATGGCAGCAACAGCATTTATACAGTTTCCCAAATTGGCATAATTAAAATTGCTTTCGCGATTATGTTTTACTTGATTATATTCCCAGTACCAGTTTTGTTTGGTTTTTTTTGATGTAAAAATTATAAAAGGCGTCAGGCGTTTTTCTTCACGTTTAGATCCTGTTCTCCAATTTGGCAAGATAATAGTATATTCAGATAATTTAGAGGATTTTTCTATTTTTTTGTAATCTTTTATGGTACTGCGTTCAATGTCTGTTCCGTTAGCGTTTAATATTGCTTTAAAATTAACTTCCACTTCTGTGCAAGCACGAAGTAATAAGCTATATAATTCAAAAGAATAAGTTTTCAAGTTTTCTTCAGCTGGTTCAATAAAATCAAATATATTACACAGACTTTTTTCAATATTGAGATAGGCTCTACTAAGCTGAAGACGATCAGAAGCATAACGTTTATCGAGCACATATTCGTGGGATACTCCAGGACGTACTATTCGATAGTATGGATGCGAAATAGACATTATATCACCTCAATTTAATATTTTCTTAAAATTATTATACCATAATGTATAAGTACAAGTAATTATTGTTTTCTATTATTCATTAGAATTTCTACAACGATTTTGTCCTTTTTCTCTCGAAAAAATAGTAGTATAATTATTATGGACATAGATAGAATAAAGGAAATGAGTGCATGGAAACTACTGTTAGTAATGAAGAATATAATAAATTAGTAAAAAAAATTGAGTTCTTTGAAACAACGAGAAATAGTCTATTGACGTTCTCGTTTACTGCGGTGTTAACCGTAATCGGTGTAGCTCTAGCAATGGATATGAACGTTATAAGCGCTTGGATATGCCTGTTGCCATTTTTTCTTATTATTCCATTTGCAGCACGGATTTCTTATTATAGATTAGCAACTGCACACATAGGAGCTTTCTTAAAGTGTTTTGCCCCCCAAAACATGCAATTTGAAATAGGGGCTGATTTTGTAAAAGAAGGAAATTGTAGGTTCTATACGTTAACGGCCTGGCTTATAACGCATGAGATGGTTCTTTTAGGTATAGCAGTTTCATTACTCTGAAACAATACTTTCCGGGCAGCCAAAAAAGCGCAGACTACCCCCCTCATATTTTTTCAGGCGTTTTATCTGGCTCAGCCGAAAGGCTTATGCGGCAACTACAGGCACTTCCCAGCCACTTGAAAACGACTCCTTCCTTCAAGATGTGATAGATCGCAACCAGCATGGAATGCGCCACTGCTACATAAGCACGCTTGCTTCCACGATGCGCACTGATCCGGGCAAACTGGGCATGGAAATAACTCGACTTATTCTTTACTGCTGAGTGGGCACATACGATCAATGTATCTCGCAACAGGCCGTTCCCCTTCCGGGTTTTCCCTGATTTGCGTTTGTTGGCACTTTTGTTATTGCCCGGACACAGCCCTGCCCATGAAGCTATGTGGGCATCCGTCGGGAACCGGCTCATGTCCGCTCCGATCACAGAAATAATGGCCTGCGCGCCTGTATTCCCGATGCCCGGAATATCCTGGATCACTTTGGCTGCTTCCTTTTCCTCCGGTTTCATGAAATTGTCTATATCATCATCAAGCTCTCTGATATGGGCATTCAGTTCATCCAGATGGTTCAAAATGATACGCATCATCTTCTTCTGAAGGGCAGACATCACTCCGTTGAGGTCATCGATGATCTGTTCCTTTGTGGCTTTCAGATTGTGCGCAATGACCTTCTTCTCATAAAGAATATCATATTCGGCGGAATCAATCTGTTTGCCGGACAGCAGATGTTCCAGGATGTTCCTCGCGCTCTTGCCATTGATATCCCGGATGGTCCCGGATATCTTGATATTGGCTCCTTCCAGCATCTTCTGGAGCCGGTTGAGTTCCCGGGCCCGCTCTCCAACCAGACTTTTGCGGTAACGTACAAGTTCCCGCAATTCCCGCTGGTCTTTGTCCGGAATGTAGCTTGCAGTCAGCAGGCCATGCTGTAAGAGGTCTGCGATCCATTCCGCATCTTTTACATCCGTCTTGCGCCCCGGGACTGCTTTCATGTGCTGCGCATTAACAACCATGGCCTTCAGTTCGCAGGTTTCAAGGATGTTGTACAAAGGCTTCCAATAGGATGCTGTGCTCTCCATGGCGACCATCTCGCAGCCGCCTTCCTTCAGCCAGTCAGCCATTTCAAGAAGCTCTCTGGTTGTCGCACCAAAGTCACGGATCTCCTGCCTGTTGCCCTGTTTAAAGCAGGCTACGATCAACTTTTTGTGCAGGTCAATACCACAGCATTTGTCGTAAACCTTATCCATAATGGCACCTCCCAAAATGAGTTTACGGCAAGGCTTCCTGTCTTTTGTTATTTTACTCTACGTCCTTATATGCCGTATACGGCGGAACAGATGGTGGTGCAAATGAGGAAGCCATAAGTCAGTTTGTTTTACGGGCTAAATGCTCCAAATAAAAACCGACCTTTACCGATATGTTCATTATACATCAAACGTTGCGGTATGTAATTATCAGGAGCTTATCGGCTGCGATGTTTCATTTATGGTGGTGCTGATCAGCGAAAGGCATGGAGGTTTGTTTTCTATTTAAAATACATACCTAGTGTAGAGAAATGGAATGTTTATTGGATTATAGGTTTGTTTGTGCCCATCATATTATCGGGAATAGTCTAACTATTTTTTACAAGGGCATAATGCCAAGTGAAAAGGTTTTAGATTTTCCAGTGGATTGTAACACTCTCACTGGTAGCGTCAATCTGTGATATGAGTATATCAACCACCTTGCGCTTATCGTCAAAGCTCACGGACTCCC
>ERZ826396.845-NODE-845-length-40802-cov-5.420595_pt1 | contig 40802 bp, 40 predicted proteins | sample MGYA00519926_ERZ826396 | MGnify/ENA primary metagenome ERZ826396 (study PRJEB31778, sample SAMEA3449230) | human gut metagenome | biome: human gut; feature: human-associated habitat; material: faeces | place: United Kingdom | collected 2010/2012 ... | reverse complement strand
GCATGTGCATACGGCGCCTTCCTGCTTGGGTGTCTGCTACAAAGATTCATTCAATAAAAAAACGCCCTCCCGGGCGTATGCGGCGTTCCCTGCATGCATACCTCCCAAAAGGACGTTTTCCCAATCATTCTGTTGTGCATTCCAGTATTTTAAATCTGTGCTTCTGAATGGTCTTCTTATATCAGACGAATATCCTTAATCGAACCGCTCTCCTGGAAAATCTCCCATTCCGCAATATTCACGGCATGATCCCCGATTCTTTCCAGATACTTCGCGATCATCAGCACGTCCACACAGGCGTCCACGTTGGATACCCCTTCCCTGAGCATCCCAACCAGATCATCCTTTACCTTGGAAAACAGTTCATCCACCACATCGTCATGCTTGATTACCAGCTTTGAGGCTTCGCTGTCCTTCTTAACAAAGGCGTCCACAGCATCATGCACGATTTCCTTCGCTACCTGAAGCATTCCCACTATATGCCTGGAGAACTTATCCAGCTCATTTCCTTTCAGGCGCAACATCAGTTCCGCAATATCCGCAGTCTGATCCCCGATTCTCTCGATATCGGTCACAACCTTCAGCGCAGCGGAAATCATCCTCAGATCCCCTGCGATGGGCTGCTGTCTGGTGATCAGAGACAGACATCTTGACTCGATATTGCGTTCCATATCGTTAATATCCCTGTCGCCCCGGATAATCTGCATCTCCATATCTTCATTATCGTTTTCCATAGCCGTTAAAAGCATATCAAAGGAATTCTCAACGGCCTCCCCCATCTCCTTTACGCTTTTGCTCAGGCCGTCCAGCTCTTCCATGTAGATTGTTCTCATCGTCATCCTGATAAATCCTCTCTCTCTTTCTTATAGACCGCATCAGCCAAAACGTCCGGTGATATAATCTTCCGTACGTTTATCTTTGGGCCTGGAGAAAATATTGCTGGTGGCATCCTTTTCAATCACTTCTCCCACCAGGAAAAATGCAGTATCGTCGGAAACTCTGGCTGCCTGCTGCATGTTGTGCGTTACAACCACAACCGTATATTTCTTCTTCAATTCTTCCATCAGATCTTCAATCTTCAGGGTTGAAATCGGATCCAGAGCGGAAGTGGGCTCATCCATCAGAAGCACTTCCGGCTGTACAGCCAGCGCTCTTGCAATACATAACCGCTGCTGCTGTCCGCCGGACAGGCCCAGGGCAGATTTCTTCAGGCGGTCCTTAACTTCGTCAAAAATGGCCGCTCCCTTCAGGCTCTCTTCCACAATCTGATCAAGCTGAGATTTATTTTTAATTCCATGAATTCTAGGACCATAAGCAATATTATCATATATGCTCATAGGAAACGGGTTGGGCTGCTGGAACACCATACCCACTTTTTTTCTCAAAAGCGTGGTATCCACCCTTTCATCATAGATATTTTCCCCGTCGATCGTAACCTCTCCTTCAATTTTAACCCCGTCAACAAGATCGTTCATGCGGTTAAGCGTTTTCAGAAATGTGGATTTTCCACATCCGGAGGGTCCGATGAATGCGGTGATGGCATTCGGGCTGATATCCATATCAATATCCTTGAGCGCATGGTTGGTTCCATAGTATAAATTCAGCTTTCTGGTACTGATCTTTACGTTTTCCATTGCTTTACCTTTCTGATTTTAATCTCTTGTTTCCACATTAAATTTGCTGGACAGATATTTGGTCAGCACATTGATTCCCAGCACAAATACAAGGAGAACCAGGGCGATTCCGAACGCTTCATCATATTGCGCCTTCTGCATGCTCAGGTAGAGCTGGATGGTCAGCGTTCCGCCGGACTGCAGGATCTTTTCAAGGAATCCAATCGCAGTCTTGGGAAGCAGATATCCGCTTCCTGCGGTAAACAGCAGAGCTGCCGATTCACCGACGATCCTTCCGACGGCCAGGATAACTCCCGTAATAATGCCTGGCATTGCGGACGGAAGGAGAATGGTACGGATCATGTACCACTTTGTCGCTCCCATTCCGAGCGCACCGCTCCTGTAGCTTTCAGGAACTGTTTTCAGCGCTTCCTGCGTATTTCTCGTAATCAGGGGCAGAATCATCAACGTGAGCGTCAAAGCGCCTGTCAGAATGGAATAATCCAAATGAAGGGTTCTTCCAAAGAAAACCATACCGAACAGGCCGAAGATGATGGAAGGTATTCCGGATAGGATTTCTGTGGTGAACTCAATAGCGCGGACTACTTTTCCGGGCTTTGCATACTCGTTCAGATAAATGGCTGAGCCCACACCAATGGGCGTAGCGATCAGCAGGGTAATCACAACAATATAAAGGGTATTGAGCAGATTTCCCGCAATACCGAAGGTTCCGTTCAGAGTACTGGGAACCGTGGTAAGGAATTCCAAACTGATGCTGGATATCCCCCTGAAAAATGAATAGCACATGATCCCAACCAGAAGAAGGATGGATACAGAGGCAGCCAGATAAATCAGCGCGGTGATCACCATATCGGATACCCTGGTTCTTTTTACTAAAACACTCTGATTCATAGGTTCACCGCTTCCTTTCTATCCGTTTCTTTCATCTCTGCCTCTTTCACTCCAGCGTCTCTCCTGGCAGCTTCTTTCATCTGTTTCGCTTCTTCTTTTTTTTCAGCCGCTTCAGAGCCCCCGGATTTCAGAATTCGTGTAAGGCCCACATTAATAATCATGATAAAGGCAAACAACACCAGACCGATGGTGAACAGAACTTCTCTGTGAAGGCCGGAAGCATATCCCATTTCGCTGACGATTGCCGTGGTAAGGAACCGGACCGAATTAAACGGAAGCGGGAAGTTCACGGAGCTTCCGGACACAAGCGTAATAGCCATCGCTTCACCGATCGCTCTTCCCACACCGAGCACGATTGCCGTTACGATTCCTGATTTTGCTGCAGGAATCATTACCTTGAAAATGGTTTGAATATGAGAAGCGCCCAAAGCCAGAGACGCAGATTTATATTCCGGCGGAACCGCTTTCAGCGCGGATTCACTGATATTGATTACCGTAGGCAGTATCATAATCGCCAATACGATTACAGCGGAAATCAGGTTCGCGCCTCCGGTAAACTGATGTGTCTCGGAACCTCTGAAAATAAAAAGCTCCAGTTTATACATCAAGGGATTCAGAATCATAACCCCCAGCAGACCATAGATAACAGAAGGAATTCCCGCCAGCAATTCAACAGCCGGCTTTACGATCGCCGCCAGCCTCTTGGGCGCCACTTCTGCCAGAAATACAGCGGTCAAAACGCCAATCGGCACACCGATAAGAATCGCAAGGAATGTACCTATAATACTTGTAAGAATGATATAAAGAATACCGAAACTGGGTTCCGACGCAGAAGGGCTCCATACCGTGCCGAACAGAATATCCAGCAGGCCCACTTTAAACAGCGCCGGCGTTCCGTTGATGACCATATATAATGTAATGGAGAAAACTGCAAGAACTGCAAAGAAGGCGCAGACCGTAAAAATAATTTTAGCAGCTGTTTCTACGGCGCCTTTCGCATGCTTGCCATGTATGATTGAAAGAGAATCATTCATTTTATCTACCTAACCTTTATTTTTAAGGCTTACCCTCTTTGAGGCCCTGTTTACACAGAGCCTCGCAAGAAATCCATATCCAGTGTCCGTATTTTTAATTAGTCAACCGTGATGAGGCCAACGCTCTCTACCAGTGCCTTTCCGTCATCAGAAGCCAGGTAAGTGAAGATTGCCTGTACCGCTTCGCTCTGCTCAGAAATCTCACCCTTCGTAGCCATTACGAAAGGTCTGCTCAGGCTGTAGCTTCCGCCTTTGATGTTGTCCACAGTGGGCTCCACATCATCGATGGCAACCGTCTTAACGGTATCATCCAGAACATCCAGGGATACATAACCGATCGCTCCGGGAGTGGAAGCTACCCTTGCCATAACCGCACCAGTGCTGTCCAGCTCATTCGCATATGCGCACTGATCTTCGATTGCAAGCAGTTCTTCAAAAGCACCTCTCGTGCCGGAACCAGCTTCTCTTCCTACTACAATGATCGGCTGATCTGCTCCGCCAACCTCGCTCCAGTTGGTGATTTCACCCTTGTAGATGGAGGCAAGCTGATCAGAAGTAAGGCCTGTTACTTCGTTCGCGGTATCAACAACTACTGCAATACCATCGATCGCTACGATATTCTCTACAACGCCTGCTGCTTTTTCTTCATCCGTCAGATTTCTGGAAGAATTTCCGATGTCAACGCTTCCAGCCGTAACCGCTTCAATTCCTGCACCAGAACCGGTGAACTCAGCGCTTACCGTTACTCCGGGATATGCTGCCATAAAGGTTTCTGCCAGAGCATTTGCGAATTTCTCCATGGAAGTGGAACCAGCCATGGTAACTTCTCCGCTCAGATCAGCCGGAATCTCAGCCGCTGCTGCTTCAGTAGAAGCCGCTTCCGTAGAAGCTTCCTCGGTGCTGGCCGCCTCTGTGCTGGCTGCCTCGGTGCTTGCTGCTTCACTGCTGGCCGCTTCGGTGGAAGCTGCTTCGCTGCTGGCTGCTGCACTGCTCGCCGCAGAACTCTCTGTTGTCGTTGTTGTAGAACCACATCCTGCTAATGCTGCCATAACAAGAGTGGCTGCTGCCGCAATTGCTACGAATTTCTTTTTCATAATTTTTCTCCTTTTTACAAATCGTTTGTCCGTTCGCAATAGCAATATTAGCGGGTTTCTCTCCAAGAAAAAAGCAGGATAAGGTTTTAAATATGTAAGATTTATGTAAAGTCGCATAGAATGGTATACGGTCCGATACTTGTTTACCTTTTTAACTATTCATCATTTTAAAATATAAAAAGAATTGTTTTTCAAACGACCAATGGAGTATAATTTTCTCGAAAAGAGCCAGAAAGGGAACATCCAGACAAGAAAGAAGGAACAAAAAATGAACAGTATTCTAGACTATCTGATTACAGGAAGAAGCCTGAAGCGCGCTTATAATAAATACCTTCAGGAAGTGGATCACACTTATGGGCTCAGTAGGATGGAAACGGATATTCTTCTTTTCTTATATAATAATCCCGGCTACGATACAGCTTCTGATATTGTGGAACTGCGTTCATTCGCCAAATCAAATGTGTCCAAGGCCGTGGAAAACCTCACTCAGAAAGGATATCTTTCACAGATCGTGGATAAAAAGGACAGGAGAATCATCCATCTGTCCATCTGTCCGGAAGCCATGGATGCCGTCGCTGCGGCTTCGGCCAAGCAGAAGGAATTTTTAGCGCTTATGTATCATGGGGTTTCTGATCAAGAAAAAGAGGTATTGGAACATATATTCTCGATCATCACCCGTAACATTGCGGATATATCCTGATACGGATGAGTTGTTCCAAGATCTGAAAAAACAACGGAAACAGGGCTTCCCTATGCCATTTTAACAGCTGATTTTAAAAAAGCGCCCTGCTAAAACTGCAGGACGCCCAAATGCTCCAGAAGAATTTTAAAGCCCATCAGAATCAGGATAACGCCTCCCGCGAACTCCGCTTTGGCTTTGAATTTGATGCCGAATGCGTTGCCAATTTTGATGCCGAATACACTGAAGAAGAAAGTGATCACTCCGATAAAAGAAACCGCCGGAACGATATCCACGTTCAGGAACGCAAAAGTCACTCCCACAGCAAGTGCATCGATACTGGTGGCCACTGCGAGCGGCACCATCGTCTTCACGTCAAAAGATTCGTTCTTCTCGTCCGCATTTTCCTCCTCTTCCCTTTCAAAGGATTCCTTAATCATATTGGCTCCGATCAGCCCCAAAAGAACAAAGGCGATCCAATGATCAATGGAAGTGATCATATCCCGGAAGCTGGTTCCCAACAAATATCCGATTACAGGCATGCCCGCCTGAAATCCTCCAAAATACAGTCCCGCAATCACTGCATTTTTCCAACTCATTTTTTTCATTGACAATCCTTTGCAGATGGCTACGGCAAACGCATCCATGGATAGTGCAAGGGCAATGACCAACAACTCCCATATACTCATGATCTTTCCTCCTGTGTGATTACGGACGGATTTCGTCCGCTTTTCGTAATAAGGCATGTCGCTGGCTGTTTGGCCGCTTGCTTCATTCCGCTACAATAGGGCCTGCGCGCAAGTGCGCATCAACGTCATTTTTTATTCGGCAAAGAAATTTCATTTCCTAACCGAATAAAAAAAGACCTATCTGCCCCTTGGCAGATAAGTCTCATTATTTAAAGCAAAGCCAGATAAAACAGCTATCAGTATGTTGACTTCACTACACGTCGTGCTAACTACTCCCTTATCGTGGAGTTAATCATATCATTTTGATAAAAAGTTGTCAATAAGCTTTCTCCCAATTTTCCAAAAACTCTCGGACGGCTTCTTCCGAACCTTCTACAGATCCCTGAACCATGGGATTTTTTCCTCCTCCCCTGCCGTTCAGAGCCAGATTGAACGCTTTGCCCAAGGAGACGATATCCATGTCCTTCCCACACATGACATATTTATATCCTTCCCCTTCTTTTCCGGAGAATACAGCCGCAAATTGCACTTTCTGGACCAGCCTGTCAGCCAGTATGCGAATCTCAACAGGATTCAATCCTTCTTCAAAAAGAATGGCTTTCCGTGTTCCTTCCGGCACCGCTGCCACAAGATCATCCATTCTTTTCTGCTTTAGGGATATATTTGCTTCCTTATATTCTTTCAGCTGTTCCTGCTGGTGCAAAACAGCTTCCACGATTTTTTCCGGACTTGCAGACAGAAGCATGGAGATCTCTTTCACGCTCCTGTGCTTCTCTTCATAATCCTCAAGCGCTTTCCAGCTGATTTTCAGCGTAAGCCGGATTCCGGATTTATAATGTTCCGATCCGATCACCTGAACCGGGCCAATCTCTCCCGTCCTCTTTACATGGGTACCGCAGCATGCGCATACATCCGCTCCGGGAATTGTCACGATGCGCACTGCGCCGTCGATCTCCTTTTTGCTTCTGTATTCCAACGCCCTGAGTGCCTCATCAGAAGGGTATTCTGCACAAATCTCCACATTCTGAAAAATCACCTCGTTCGTCCTGCGCTGTGCTTCCGCTATCTGCTCTTCTGAAAGAAGCCCGCTGAAATCCACGGTCACAAAATCCTTTCCCATGTGGAAACCGATGTTATCATATCCATACAGCCCATGTACAGTTCCCGAAAAAATATGCTCTCCGGAATGCTGCTGCATATGAAGGAAACGCCGCTCCCAATCTATCTTTCCATGCACCCTGCTTCCGGGGTTCAGCGGCTTATCACAGATATGACGGATGATCCCCTCTTCTTCCTGCACATCCGTCACTCTGGAATCCTCCAGCCAGCCCTGATCCGCCGGCTGTCCTCCTCCCTCCGGAAAAAACGCCGTCTCCTCCAGAATCACTTCATATCCTTTTTCCACTTTGCAACAGGAAGAAACCAGCGCTTCAAACTGCCTGCAATAAGCGTCTTCTTCATATAATTTCCTTGTCATTTTCGTATATATTTCCTCTCGTTTCTATTCACGCCCGGCCCCATAATCTTCCAGCGCCCTTTGAAAAAATTCCCGCATTCCTTTTCTCTGTCCGTCAAAACAAGGGATGTATTCTTCATCCACAAAGTAGCGGCCCGTTTTTATATCCACCGAAATACAGTCTAAAGGAAACCCTTCCTCCTTCTGCTCCTTTGCCCGATCTACGAGATAAAAGGCTTCTCCTCCGATATCCTCCCCGTCATATTCATAACGTTTCGTCTCGCTCAGAATCAGACAGACTGCATTCTGATACCGCGCCCTGCAGCATCCTCCCAACCGGTGTGCAATGCCTGAATAATATGCCGTCATCTGTCCATCCGTCATTCTTATCCCGTCTTTGACCCTTACATGGACGCCCGGCTGCTCCTGCGTGGAAAGCCCTTCAATCAGCAGCCCGCTGTCACAGCTGAATACGGGCCTTTTGAGCTTTTCATAATAATATTCCGCCTTTTCCCTGGCATTTTCCAAAGGCGTCTTTCCACACTCCTCCGGTTCCCCGAGATCATGGTCAAGATGTGACAGATCCGTCAGCTCTATATCCATTCCCTCCAGATACTCCTTCATCAATGCCAGTTTTCCCGGATTTCCTGTCCCAAAGATCAGTTCCAAAGCTGTGTTCTCCTTTATTGTGCCGCATAGTTAAGTTTTACGGTAATCATGGCCGTTTTATATCTGGAACTGGTGTCAAACGCTCCGTCATAGCTGTATTCGCCCGCTCCGGAATTCTTTGCCGTAATCTGAAATACGCCCAGGTTCGCGCTTATAAGCTGTCCCGCCGTACATCCCGTTCCAGCCGCCATGATATCGATTCTCTGTTTTGCATTGTCCGTCGCCTTCGCGATCAGATCCAATTTCACTTCATCCAATGTCGTACAGTAATATTCCGGGGAATTGGATACAAACTGAACGCCGGATTCAATCAGTTTCGTGATATCCCTGGAAATCGCTTCCACCTTATCGATATCTGTGGAAGTGATGGTCACGCGCTGTGTCAGATCATATCCATCCGTATAGTCTCTGATATAATTCCCGTTCTCATCATATTCCGTTCTGGTGCGCTGATAGATATCAACGGAACTGAACACCATCTCATCTTCCGTCACTCCGCTGTCCAGCAGGTATTGCCGCACCACCTCGGAATCATTCTTAATGACCGAATAAGCGGAAGAGGTCGTAGCTCCATAAGCTGAAAAACTTCCGCGCCAAACGATCAGATCCGATTCAAAATCAACGCTGGCCGATCCTGTGGCGGTAAGTCCTCCGCCCATAGAAGATTTCTTATAATTCACCAGGCTGACCGAGAGAATCAGCACGCAGGCAATGGCTGTTGCTCCTGCAATCAATGCAATCAGAATCCCTTTCCACTCCCGAATACCGCCTTTTCTTCCGTTTTCCTCCAAACCTTTCCTTTCTTCCACTTTAATTTCCTCCCTTCTCACAGATATACCTCTACTTTTAGTATATCAGCGCCCCGATGAAATACAATTTCTTTTATGGAATTCATCAATTCTTAAGAATCACGTTACTGCTCACGGGGCGGGGGAGATGCCCATTGGCCGAGGGGAGGTTTGGTGCGCAGCTGGTATCTTCTTTTCGGGAGGACGTCTAAAAACGTCAGCACTTACGGACCGTCCTTTGGCCCGTTATGTACTGCTACGTTTTTAGCCGAGCGCGAGCGTGCCCCCGAAAAGAAGATACCGGCTGCGCACCAAACCTCCCCTCGGCCAATGGGCATCTCCCCGCCCTGTGAGCAGTAACAGAATCACACATGAAGGATGGAGTACAGATAGGAATCCTGAATGCAGCCGTTCTTGAAGATGCTTTTTCTCTTGATTCCTTCCAGCTGAAAGCCGGCCTTTTCCAACACCCCGCGGGATGCAAGATTGGTGGAGAAGGGTTCCGCATAGATCCGGATCAGCTTATATCTGCGAAAGGCTTCTTCACACATCTTCTGAACCGCCTCGGTCATGATCCCCTTTCTCCAGAAGGGCTCCCCGAGCCAATATCCCAACTCTGCGGATCTGCAGTATACATCCTCCCCAAAAAGGATACTGATGCTCCCCACCGCTTCATTGTTCACCATGATCGCACGGCCAAACTGCGTTTTGCCTTCCTTCTCCATGCAATCCCTGATAAACCACAGAGCATCTTCGCTCGTATAAGGATAGGGGAACGAATCTCTCAGCCTTCCCGCTATCTTTTCATTATTCGCGTACTTTGCCACGGATTGCACATGTGCCTCTGACCACTCCTCCAACTCAAACTTCATCCTTTTCTTCCTTTCCGCCGCACAAGCGGCAAGTTTATTTTTCCATACAAAAAAACCGCCGGATCCTTCATCACTTCATTGATCCATGCGGTTTCCTCTATCTTCCTTCATTCAGACCACACAGATACAAGCCTCTGAGCGCTTGTATCTGCCATTTACAGCTACAAGCACCGGAAGTTCATAGACATGACTGTGCGCATCATATTTTCTGCAAACGCATTCCTGTACATTTCCGTGCTACTCATCCTTTCCGCCGGCTTCCCGCCAGTCTGAATATGGTTTCAGTGTAGCAAAAGGACCGGCCGCGGTCAACCCCTAAAAATAGAATCTTTCGGCAGATTTTCGATGTATCTTTCTCTTTAACCGGACGTATCCTTTCGCGGTTTGTACATAAGGGAGCGCAATGCCGTTCCAGGAAGCCGCTTCAAAAATCGGCTGTTTCTAACATCTTGGGCCGTAAGATGCTCCCGCCTGGCGGCTGAACTCCGCCCTAACGGGCGTCAGACAACGCCGCCAGAACGGGCGGGAGCATGCTTCCGGCCCAAAATGTAAGAAACAGCGCGATTTTTTCATAGGCTTCCTGGAACGGCATTGCGCTCCCTTATGCACAAACCGCGAAAGGATATGGCAGGCTAAAGGAGAAGATACATTGAAAAGCTGCAGATATATTCAAAAGATGCGTAGTAACATGGAAAAAGAGAGGGCATATTAAGGGATGCGGATACATTCTTCCGTGCCGCTGCGGCGTTGTCTGACGCCCGGCAGAGCGGAGTTTAGCCGCCGTGCGGGTGAACCTTTCCCTTACAAATGCTTAGAAACAACCAATTTTTGAAGCAGTTTGCGGGAAAAGAACTCCTGTCGGAACCTACAGTGCCCATCATCCGGCAGAGCCGGGACGAAAAGATGCAGAGGGCGGAACAGGACGAACCCTTCCTGGAACGGGCAGGCTGCAGCGGCACGGAAGAATGTATCCGCATCCCTATATACATGCACAGGAGGTTCGTTATCATGATATGCTATATTCTTCTGTTATTTTTCCTGCTTCTTTTCGGCGCAACTTTCTGTGAGCCGGGAGATTTTCAGGAGGCTCATTTTACCAAAAGCTATGAACTTCCTCTGAGAGGATTCCTCACTCTTGTGATCGTCTATCATCATCTGTCCCAGTATCTTGGAATTGTGAGCGCATTTCCCATCTTCTGGGAAATAGGAACGCTCTGTGTTTCTGTATTCTTTTTCTATTCCGGATATGGGCTTATGAAGAGCGCTGCAGAAAATCCCGCTTATTTCACGCACTTTTTCCGCAGAAGGTATCTGCACATATTCCTGCCCTTTTTCCTGTGCAATCTGCTCTATCTGGCTGTTTATTATGCGGCCGGAGACCGGTTTTCCCCTTCTCTGTTTCTGCAGTACCTGTTAGGGATTCGCCTCATCAATCCACAGTCCTGGTATATTCTGGTGATCGCCCTGTTCTACCTCGTTTTCTATCTGTGCTTCCATCTGGTGCACCATCGGATAGGAAGCCTGTTTCTGTTATTGCTGTTTCAGCTTTTTTACCCTTCATTCTGCATCATAATGGGAAAACAAAGCAACTGGCTGCAGGGAGAATGGTGGTTTAACACCACATTCCTTTTCTTGATAGGTGTTCTGACGTCGCAGTTTGAACCCATCCTCATGCATGCTGCGAAAAAATATTATACCCCGCTGCTTGTTCTTGCCACGCTTTCCTTTTTTTGTGTATATCCTGCTTCCGTACGGATCTGTTCGCAGAAAGAAGCGCTTCTGCCCTTTTCCACGCTCTCCATAAAAGCGCTTTCCGAACCCCTTCTCTGTTTTATGTGGAGAACCCTCGCTGCCTTCAGTTTTAACTTCTTTCTTTTCCTTTTCACATTCAAGATCCGCTTCTCCAATCCCTTCCTCATCTTTCTGGGACAGCATTCCCTGGAACTCTATCTTTCCCACGGGCTTTTCCTGGAATTGTTCCGCAGACAAGAACTGTATCCGGGCAATGACTTTCTATATACGCTCTTCGTGCTTCTCTTTTCCCTGTTGTCCGCCTGGCTCCTTCATCGGACTTTTCGGCTGTTGTCATTTAGCAAATAAGTTTCAAACGGAAGTTTCCGCAGTATCTGCAAATTGAAGGCATACAACTGCGCCGGCCCAGTAGGTTCTTTCCTTTTTCAAAAGCCCCGTATCCGGATCTATGCTAAATACGATCAGATTATCGCTGTCCTGATTTGCCACGATCATCCAGTTTCCGGAAGGAGAGATCTGAAATCCGCGCGGATTAAGGCCATAGGAAGGGACTTGCCCGATTCCTTTAAGCAGTCCGTTCTCCACCACTTTAAAGATCCCGATGCTGTTCTTTCCCCGGTTTCCTACATACAGATATCTTCCATCAGGAGAGAGCAGAATTCCTCCCACCAGATTTTCCTTTTCCTCTTTCTCCTCGCCGTGAGCTCTGCCCCCATCTTTTCTTTCTTCTGTGGATAACGCTTCTTTTTCTTCGGAAGGCAGGCTGCAGATAAGATCCGATGCTGCCAGAACAATCGCTTCTTCTTCCTCTCCACCGGACTTCTGCCATTTTATAATAGCAATCTGATTGGAAAGTTCACAGGATACATAGACAACCCCGCCTTCCGTTGTTTCCTTTCCAAAAGCCAGGCTTCTCGGCCCTCTTCCGGCAGGCAGACGAAGCATGGCAGCCGCCTTCGGCCTTCCTTCTTTATCCCGATCCCGGATCCCACCCTCCGCATCCAGCCTGTACACGGTTACCTCATCTGTCCCCAGATCCGTTATCCACAACCATTGCCCATTTACAGCACTGCTATGCACATGGGGTTTCTCCTGCCTTATGGGATTCATTCCCGGACGCGGCTGTTCCTGCGCTGCATGTACGATCTGTCCGTCCATATATGCCAGGCTTCCGTCCTCTCCGGTCATAAAACTGCTCGCATTGCCGCCGTTATAATTCGCCGTATATACATGTCTTCCGCTTCCGTCACAATTTACATGGCAGGGCGCAGCCCCCATAACGGGAAGCGTGTTCATAAAGCGCAGTTCTCCGTTTTCCTTTACCGCAAAAGAGCTGAGCGCGCCTCCCTTCGTCCCCTCATAATCATCCAGTTCATTTACTGCATAAAGCATCCGTCCATCCGCGGAAAAAGTCATCCATGAGGCGTTTTTAACGTCCGCATAACTCGCTTTTTCTTCCAGTTCCCCTGTTTTCTCATCAAAAAGAAAACACTGAATTCCCTTTCCGTTTCCCAGGTAGATGCTTCCATCTCCGGTAAGGACGGGCGCATTGTAGCTTCCTGTGTACAGCCTGACTTTTGTACGGGTATCTTTTTCCATCTCTTCCATAAACCATTCTCTCCTAACTTGAAACGGGCTGTTTTCTTATTCCTCCGCCACTCTGTACAGATACGCGTTCCCCTTCTTCCCAACCCGTTCCACCACATGGACATAATTCAGAATATGAAGCGTCATCTGCGCCAGCGGAGGGCGGATATGAGCTGCCTGCGCAAACTGTCTGACCGTAAACGGCTCCTCAAGTTCATAAGGTACGAACTGCATGTAGTCCTGCGGGCAGTCCACGCATACTTCCTCCACAATCCGCAGAGGAACGCGGTCATATCTGGATGAACCCTTTTTCTTGTCCCGGCTCCATCCGTTTAAAAGGCGGTATTCCTCCATATCTGTGAGAACCAGTTTCAAATGCAGGTTTTTATCCAAAAGATAATTCTTAATTCTATAAAGTTCTTTAAAGGCCATATAAGGGTTGCCTTTTAAGGGAGACTTTCTCGGGACGCTGCCTTCCCCGCTTTCCTCATCAATCCAGATCAGCCATTTTTCATGAGGGATCGGATAGATGACCGTTACGGGATATAAAGGCAGAAAATGCGCCAGTTTATCCCGCATCCGGTCAAAACTTCTCGTCTGTATTTCCAGAATCTCGCTGCCCGTATAAATATCCGCCACATATCCCTCGATCGGGATTTCATGCATATCCTCATCCGGCGCATAATAATATTTTAAGACCGCATGCACCGTTTTCTCAGAAAGCGTTCCGATCCCATGCCTATCTCTTCTCTTTCCTATAATTTTCTCTCTCGCTCCAAGAAACCGTTCTTCTTCTGTCACATCAACTCTTCCTTTATTTAACCAAAAAAAGTTTGCCTTTTTACCCGCTTGTATTTATACTATATGTAAAGTATCTTTTATGCTGCATAAAGCGGCGGAAAGGAGTGCCCTATGCAAATGATTCTTGCTATCGTGCACAATGAAGATGCACCCTTACTCTTAAATGAACTGAATGAAAAAAGGTATTATGTTACAAAGCTCGCAACCACGGGCGGTTTCCTGCAAAAGGGTAATACTACGCTCCTTCTGGGCCTTGAAGACGAACAGGTGAATGATGTAATAGAAATCATTAAGCAGCATTCCGGCAGACGCCAGCAGATCATGTATACGCCTCCGGCACCGTCTAACAGCAACGTATACAATTCCATTTCTTCCGTCCCGATTAAGGTCGAGGTGGGAGGCGCTACGGTATTCGTTCTTCCGGTAGAAGGATATCTGAAGCTCTGAAAGATCAACCGGATTTTTCATATCAGCTATGAACCTAAGAATAATGACAGCCGGCCATCCGATTCCCACAAAGCAGATGGCCGGCTTTTCTATTCGTCTGCATCCCAGCTGGCTGCATCCGTTCCTCCGGGCTGCATCCGTCCGGCCAGGGCGGAACGTCATGTAAAGCTTTCATACGCCTCTCTGATCCGTCCGGCGATCGCCTCCATTTCGGCAAGTTCCTCTTCATAGTTTTCTTCCGTAATCAGGTAATTTCCTTCCTTCATTTCCTCTACCATCCGCTGATTGATCTGATCGCTGAAATGGATCGGATCCATATAGAGATCCAGATTCAGGATAATCTCCTCTTCATTCTGGAAATAATACAGCTTCACATTCTCATATCCCATCAGCCTTTCCATGGATGCGCGCGCCGCATACAGGCTCTGTTCCAGCTGTCCTGTCCGGATCATATTATCCCACCACAGCAGGGAATAGGGCGGATAGAAAATATAGAATTCTGTCTCCGGATGTTCCTTTACCATGCGCTCCAGAATATCCACATTCCTGTCAATCATTTCCTGGTAATCCGAGGCTTCTACCTCTTCAGATACTGATTCAGGACGTTCATAATGGCTGAGCGCTTCTTCCTTGGAGAAAACCTTATACTGCGACCAGTTATAGGAGTTTCCTTCATCATAATCATCCAGAAAAGTTTCTGCGATCATATATGGAATATCTTCAAAGATCACATCCTTATTGAGCACATAGTTCACATCATTAAAAGGATTCTCGTCATACAGATACAGGGGCAGGCTTTCATCCGGAAACTGTATATCCGGATCCCCGGACAAAGCGAATAGATCCAGGCTGTAGAAAACATTCTGAATCTCATGGGTTTCATAAGCGGCCTCAATATAATAATCCAGCTGGGCTGTGACTGCAGAACTTTTAATCGCCTTAATGGAATTCGCCCCAAACGCCTCATCGAACCAGCCGTTATTAAAATTTTCCGCCGTGGATGAGCCCACAATCAGGCTGTCGTAATCAAAATTGCGGATCGATCCGATACATTGATATTCTTTTTTCGTCAGCACCTTCTTCAGAGGCGATATGGGCTCATGATAATGGAAAAAAGGATCAAAAACGAATACCAGGCCTGCGGCAGCCAGCAAAAAGACGGCAGCCAGGATAAAAAAACGTTTCAGGAATTTCTGATACATGCCGTTCTCCTTTCTGACGGACACGTCCTAAAAATTGAAATATACAAAGGTGCTCACCCCTGACAGAGAGATGACGGACCAGGCAAACAGAAAAGCCAAAGCCACGCTCTTTCCCGCAAAAAGGCTTCCATCTGAAAGAAGCTGAGCCGTATTTCTTCTGCCAAGGATCCACAGACTGACAGCCAGCACACAAAGCATGGCCAGAAGCTGAGCTATCCCCACAAGGGAAGGCGCTATAAGGGAAAGGGCTTTTGTCACGATATAGATTTCCGAAGGTTCCATGGCTGCAGCCAGCGCATAAATCTGTCCGTTCACCTGAAGAGAACCGATTTTTCCTATTAACTGAAAACCATCTGCAATGCTGTCGGCCCTGAAAAAGATGAAGGCAAAACATACATAGAGAAACGTGGCCAGCTGACACAGCTTCTTAAGAACGCCTTTTTTCTCCCTTTTTTGTTTTCCCCCGATCCCTGCCGCGGCCACGCCCAGGCCATGGAGAAGCCCCCAGAACAGAAACGTCCAGTTTGCTCCGTGCCAAAATCCGCTGATCAGGAAGGTAATCATGGTGTTCACAAAGGTTCTTGCCTTCCCCTTCCTGCTTCCTCCCAGAGGAATATATACATAGGTCTGAAGAAAGCTGCCAAGCGTCATATGCCATCTTTTCCAGAAATCCTTAACTGAAACCGCTTTATACGGAGAATTGAAGTTTTCCGGCAGTTCGATCCGAAACATCTTGCCGATGCCGATTGCCATGTCTGAATATCCGCTGAAATCGAAATATAATTCCAACGTATAGGAAAGTGCCACAATCAGGGCAGAAGGGGTATCCAGAAGAGAGATATTGTCATATCCATAATTCACAGCCAAAGCGAGCGTATCCGCCAAAAGCACTTTTTTTCCGAGCCCGACGGTGAACTGAGCCACTCCCTTTGCAAAGCTTTCCGCATCAAACTTTCTTCTGGACGGATCCTGAAACTGCGCCACTGTGGAAGCATGAAGTACAATGGGACCGGAAATCAGCGACGGGAAAAACGTGACAAAACTCATATAATCCAGAAGCGTATAGTGCGGCGCCTTTCCTTTACATCTGTCAATCAGGAAGGACAGCTGCTGAAAAGTAAAGAAGCTGATCCCCAGGGGCAACAGAATATTCCCCACCCTCAGATCCGCAGAAAAAAGCGCATTCAGATTTTCTACAAAAAAATTCGTATATTTGAATATGCCCAGCGCGCCAATATTGCCGATACAGCCGATCACAAGCAGAAGCTTTCTTCTTCCCTCCGTATCCTTTCTGGAAAGCAGAAAACTCAGCCCATAATTAAAAAGACAGCTTCCCAGCATAACCCAAAGGAAGCTGACATTAAAATAGGCGTAAAACCACAGGGACATCCCAATCAGATATCCCTGTGCTATTTTTAATCGTCCCATTCTGTTCAGCGCATACCACCCGATCAGTGCCAGCGGCAGAAACAGAAAGAGGAAAAAATAGGAATTAAAAAGCATCTATCCCTCCTGTTTATCCATTCACATCCTTGATGCCAGGAAAGCGTTCACCTCTTCAGGGGACGGCATCACACGAAGCGCTCCTTTTCTGGTTGTGATGATGGACGCCGCCGCATTGGCAAACGTAAGCATCTGCCTTAATTTATCCTCATCCAAATCATCCAGGCCATGCTCCAGAATGAAATTCAGGCAGCATCCTCCGAACGTGTCTCCCGCCCCTGTGGTTTCAATGGTGTTCTCCTGCAAGAAGGAGGGCACCTCCACCCTGAGATCTTTATAATAAGCGCGGCTTCCGTCCTTTCCCATAGAAAGCAGGATCAGAGGGATATCATATTGCTCGCACAGCTTTCTGATCCCCGCATCATAGTCTTCTTCCTGCGTAAACCACTGGATCTCATTATCCGATATTTTCAGCACATCGCACCATTCTAAGCCATAGGCTACCTGTTCCTTTGCTTCTTCCAGCGTATTCCAGAGCGGAGGGCGCAGATTCGGATCAAAGGAGAGAATGGCTCCGCTTTCCTTCGCTGCCTGCATCGCCTTCTTCGTGGCCTCCCTCACCCCTTCATGGGTCATGGACAGCGTTCCATAATGAAATACCCTGGCTGATTTCACCAGTTCTTCATCTACTTCATCCGCCCGCAGCATCATATCCGCTCCCGGATTCCTGTAAAAAGAAAAATCCCTGTCTCCATCCTCAAAGGTCTGGACAAAGGCCAGCGTGGTTCTCGCCGTTTCGTCCACAATCAGGTTCGAGGTATCTATTCCCACTTCTTCCAGCGTGGATTTCAGCTTCAGCCCGAAAATATCCTTTCCGACTTTCCCGATAAAAGCGGTGGAACGGCCGCATTGATTCAGCATAGAAAGCACATTGCAGGGCGCGCCTCCCGGGTTTGCTTCAAAAAGGGTATTTCCCTGCGCACTTTTCCCATTATCCGTAAAATCAATCAAAAGTTCCCCAAGGGCAACCACATCGAATTTTTTCATATTTTCTTTTCTCACTTTCTGCCGCAGGGCCGGCGCTGATTTACTATTCTTTATTTTAGCAGGTACGCCACTAAAATCAATTCTTATTTTTTATTAAATCTTTTTGAAAGTAAAGATAATTTATGCCCAATATGGTATACTTACGTTACGGATTCCAATAATCAGATTTCTATGTAGAAAGGGATGAGACTATGGATATCACAGAAGGAATCAAAAAAATATTTCTGGCAGGCGTAGGGGCAGTAGCCACAACCGGAGAAGCTGCCAAGAATCTGATCGATACCCTTGTGGAAAAGGGTGAGCTCACCGTAGAGCAGGGAAAGATTCTGAATGAAGAAATGAAAAAGAATGCCAAGGAAAAACTGAATAAGCATGTAACCGTTCATGTGGTCAACGAGTTCAAGGATGTCTATTCCGCAGTCGATAAAATGTCCCGCGAAGAACTGGAAGAACTGAAAGCGAGGCTGAACGAAATGACAGCGTCTGAAGCCGCCGGCTGCCAGGATTCGGAAGCATGTGACTGCTCCGCTCCTTCCGAAGCCGAGGACTGCGGATGCAATGAATCCTGTGAGAATTCATCCGATGAATCCTGCAGCGTTTCTGACAAATGTGACTGTTAATTGAAAAGGATGCAGCGCTTCCGGGAAGGAAACTGCATCCTTTTTTGCATTCTAGTCCACTCTGTATATCTCTACTTCTGCCTGCCCCATCACATCCACGACCACATTTCCCTTTTTTCTGTCGCTTTCCAGTTCAACAGCTGCAAAGGCCAGGCCATTATTGGCAGATATCTCCAAAATTTCTCCGTCCGCAATGATGGAAAAATCATTGCTGCGATTTCCGATGGAAATCGTTTCTTTTCCGATCCCTATTTTTCCGCATTCTGCCGCATAGATGAGGATCGTTCCATACAGATTGATGGAAAAATCAACCGGCTTTTCCATATGGATGCGGATCTCAAGCGCCCCTTCTTTCTGCATCATGTAGAAAAGCTTTCCCTCTCCGTGATGGGAATGCACCAGGCTTTCGCTTTTTTGAAACCCTTCCACAGGAAGCTGCCTTAGCATCAATCCTTTCTCAGTTCTTGCAAGCGTCAGCTTTCTTGGAATTCCCATCACGCCCGTATAGAGCTTTTCTTTATTCTTTGTCCGCAGCCATGGGATCGTAATTACATCCTCACATCCCCAGATTGTCTGAGCCGCATAGGGAAGCGTTGTCTTATAAGCTTCCTGACGCGTCCCTTCTGCTTTAAACGTAAATCCGTCAAAATCTCCCAGATAGTAGAAGCCATCCGCAGACCAGAAGATCCACTTCTCTCCGCCGCCTTCCACGCTCACTCTGCGAAGATCCGGGCACTCCCAGCATTTTTCCAAGGTAAATATCTGCGTTCTTTTCCAGTTTTTCAAATCCTTAGAACGCAGAATAGCAAAATCATTCCCGCTCAGATAGAGAACCATGTAATAGGCGCTGCTTTCCTCATGCCAGTAGACTTTCGGATCCCTGTTCTCCTTGGCCAGCTGCTTTACCGCGCAGCCTTCCATTTTTGCAAGGCTTTTTCCTCCATCCGTGCTGTACGCGATCCGCTGGGTGAACGTCTTTCCTTTGCTCCATTCAGAAGTTCCTCCAGCGCTTGTATAGAAGAAAATCTGCGCGTCTTTCGGCAGATCCAGAAGCCCTCTTTCATTCACAATGCCGCTTCCAGAATAGATGGTGCCGTTCTCATCCGGGTACAGCACCATTTCCAGCTGTTCCCAATGGATCAAATCCTGGCTGACCGCATGGCCCCAGCACATATTTTCCCATCTTGTATCAAACGGGTTATGCTGAAAAAACAGATGATACATTCCATTCTGCTTTATCAGCCCGTTCGGATCATTCATCCACCCTGTCCTGGGCGCAAAATGAATCAATGGATGGGACTGCTGATTGACAGGAATTCCATCAGAGAGCGCAATGGCCTCCAGAAAACTTCCGGGAACATCTCCCTCGATCAAAATCCTCTTTCCGATATATTTTTCCACATTCAGAGGCGCATAATAATGGAATCCATAGAATCCTTCTTCCTCATTCACAGGAATCCGGAACGCATAAATCTTCTCATTCTGCCACGAAAAAGAAACTGTCCGCAAGTCCGTTTGGGCACATATCGGTATCAGAAGATATTTTTTATCGATTTCTACCGTTCTCTTCAAAGATTCTCTCCTTACCCTGTTATGTTATTTCAGCTTTTCTTCCCATTCTTTCTCTCGAAATCCGGTCAGTACATAGTCTTCCGCCACAATCAGCGGCCTTTTTACCAACATTCCGTCCGTGGCAAGGAGGCGGATCTGCTCCTCCTCACTCATTTCTGCCAGCTTTTCTTTCAGATTCAGTTCCTTATACTTCATCCCGCTGGTGTTAAAAAAGCGTTTCAAGGGCAGGCCGCTTCTTTTGTGCCATTCCTTTAACTCCTCTTCCGTGGGATTTTCCTCCACGATATGTCTGTCCTTATAACTGATCTCTCTTTCATCCAGCCATTTCTTCGCTTTCTGGCAGGTAGAACATTTGGGATATTCCACAAATAAGATCATTGTCTCCATAATCCTTTCTTTTAAAGCTGAGGAACGATCACATCCATACAGCAGTTCATCATTCCCGTCGCATCCCTTGACTCAGCGTTGATTGCGATTACCGTCTCTTTCTGAGGTATGACGATCGAGAGCTGGCCATATTTTCCATCCGCCCTGTAGGAATCATAAGGTCCTCTCCAGAACAGATAGCCATACCCCTGCGCGCCGTTGTCCACCTGTGCGCGGGATGCTTCTCTTATATATTCTGCCGGGACCAGCTGCTTTCCATTCCATTTTCCTTCCTGAAGAAGCAGACAGCCGAATTTTAAAAGTTCAGATACGCTCCAGAACAGACCTCCCGCGCCGAATACAGCCCCCTGCGGATCCACTTCCCAGACCGTCCTCGTCATCCCCATCGGTTCAAACAGGCGCGGCATCAGGTAATCGACCAAACTGCAGCCCGCCCTGCGCTGCACCAGGATGCCGGCCAGATAAGGGCCTACGTTATTATAGACGAAGCTGGTTCCCGGTTCCTCTTCAAAAGGCAGGGAAAGGCTGTAGCGAACCCAGTCCCTTTCCTTCAAGTGAGGCCTCTCTTCTCCCATAAGGGCAGCCTTCTTCTGCCCCAAACACATGGTCAGAAGATCCCGCACCGTCGCTTTGCGCAGATTTTCCCCCGGATTCTCTGGAATCTCCTCCGCGAACACGTCGCACAGCTTCTCTTCCAGGGAAAGGAGCCCTTCCTTCACCGCGATCCCAACCGCAATGCTGGTGACGGATTTGCTGGCGGAATATTGATTCCTCCTCATCTCATCATCCCAATCCCTCTTCAGGATCAATTCCCCCTGCCTGCATACACGCAAATTCAGGATCTGGAATTCTTTTGCCCGCTTTTCAATTTCCCTGATATCCATCTTCATTCCCTCCCGCATTGATCCGTAACAGTTCAGATCTGTCTGAACTGTTACGTTACCCCTTCTTTTAATGGTCAGATTATTCTGTGTCTTTCTCCTCGTCCGTCTCTTCCTTTTCCGGCGCTTCTTCTTCCGCCTCTATTCCATCATCCGGACATTCATATTCCTGGCTTCCATCCGAAACCTTTTCTCTTACTTTTGCAATCTGGGCTACTTTTACTCCTTCATCCAGATTAATCATCTTCACTCCGGAGGTGATCCGTCCCAAAATGGATATATCCTCCACACGCAGCTGAATGATGATTCCTTCTGTTGTGATGAGCATGATTTCCTGTTCATCCGTTGCGGCCTTCACACCCACCACATAGCCCGTCTTTTCTGTAATCTTATAGCATTTTACGCCTTTTCCGCCTCTCTTCTGAACGCTGAATTCATTCAGATAGGTGCGTTTGCCCATGCCGTTTTCCGATACGATCAGCAGAGAATCTCCCTGGCTGTCCAGCTGCATGCCAATGATCTCGTCTCCGTCATCCAGATTCATTCCGATCACGCCCATGGACGCTCTGCCTGTGGCGCGCACGTCCGTCTCCTTAAACCGGATGCACATTCCGTGTTTTGTAACGAGGAAGATATCGGTATTGGAATCCGTAATCTTCACCTCGATCAGTTCATCATCATCCCGGAGATTGATCGCTGCCAGGCCGTTTTTCCGCACATTGCTGTACTCCATCACCGGCGTTTTCTTCACGATTCCGTTTCTGGTTACCATGAAGAGATTCTTGTCATATTCATAATCCTGCACCGGAATGATTGCTGAGATCTTTTCTCCGCCTCCCAGCTGCAGAAGATTAATGATCGCCGTTCCTCTGGCCGTCCTTCCCGCCTCCGGGATCTCATAGGCCTTCAGCCGGTATACCCTTCCGAAATTGGTAAAGAACATAACGTAATGATGGGTAGTGGTCATCAGCAGATCCGCAATGAAATCATCTTCAATGGTCTGCATACCCTTGATCCCCTTGCCGCCGCGGTTCTGTGCCTTGAAATTATCAACCGTCATCCGCTTGATATAGCCCAGATTCGTCATGGCAATCACCGTATTCTGCCTGGGAACCATATCCTCCATGCTGATGTCGATCTCATCATAGCCGATACGGCTTCTGCGGTCGTCTCCATATTTGATGGCCGTGATGCTGATCTCTTCCCGAATCACGCCGAGAAGCAGCTTTTCATCCGCCAGGATCGCTTTTAATTCTGCGATTTTCTGTACCAGCTCCTTGTGCTCATTCTCCAGCTTCTCCCTTTCCAGACCTGTCAGAGCCCGCAGCCTCATGTCAACAATGGCTTGCGCCTGCGCATCAGAAAGTTCAAAGCGGTTCATCAGGTTTTCTTTGGCTTCCTGCGTATTCTTACTGGAACGGATGATGCGGATCACTTCATCGATATGATCCAGGGCGATCAGCAATCCCTGCAGGATGTGATCCCTCTCTTCCGCCTTGTTCAGATCATATTTGGTTCTCCGGGTGACAACATCTTCCTGATGCTTCAGATAGAGCTTGAGCATGTCCAGAAGATTCAATACCTTCGGTTCGTTGTTCACCAGAGCAAGCATAATCACGCCGAAGGTATCCTGCAGCTGCGTATGCTTATAAAGCCTGTTCAGAACCACATTCGCGTTGGCATCCCTGCGCAGTTCAATCACCACGCGGGTTCCCTCCCGGTTCGATTCATCCCTCAGATCCGTGATCCCGTCAATCTTCTTTTCCTTGTGCAGTTCCGCGATCTTTTCGATCAGCCTTGCCTTATTCACCATATAGGGAAGTTCCGTCACCACGATCTGGCTCTTCCCGTTTGGCAGCGTCTCTATATCCGTTACAGCCCGCACCCGGATCTTCCCCCGGCCGGTTCTGTAGGCTTCCTCACAGCCTCTTGTTCCCAGAATGATGCCTCCGGTAGGAAAATCAGGGGCTTTAATCAGAGAAAGGACTTCTTCAATCTGTGTGTCCCTGTCCTCATTCACCCGGTTATCGATGATTTTCACCACCGCATTCACCACTTCACGCAGGTTATGAGGGGGAATATTGGTCGCCATGCCCACAGCGATTCCGGAGGTGCCGTTTACCAGCAGGTTCGGATACCGGCTGGGCAGAACCGTGGGTTCCTTTTCCGTCTCATCAAAGTTCGGTATGAAATCTACGGTGTCCTTATTGATATCCGCCAGCATCTCCATGGAAATCTTGGACAGACGCGCTTCCGTATAACGCATGGCGGCTGCCCCGTCCCCGTCTTCAGAACCGAAATTTCCATGCCCGTCCACCAGAGGATATCTCGTGGACCATTCCTGAGCCATATTGACCAGGGCTCCATAGATGGAACTGTCGCCATGGGGATGATATTTACCCATGGTATCGCCGACGATACGCGCACATTTCCTATGGGGCTTATCCGGACCGTTGTTCAGTTCTATCATGGAATACAGGACACGCCTCTGCACCGGCTTCAGGCCGTCCCTGACATCCGGGAGCGCGCGGGAAGCGATGACACTCATGGCATAATCGATATAGGAATTCTCCATGGTTTCCTTCAGATCCACGTCATGAATTTTATCAAAAATATTATCTTCCATTCTCTGTCCATTCTCCGTTTCTATTTTCTGACATCAGATCAACCGATCCATCAGATGTCCAGATTCTTCGCGTACTTGGCGTTCTCTTCGATGAATTCCCTTCTCGGCTCCACCTTATCTCCCATCAGAGTGGTGAATGTCAGATCAATCTCTGATTCCGTCTCTTCATCCATGTTCACGCGCAGGAGAATCCTTTTCTCCGGATCCATGGTTGTCTCCCACAGCTGCTCCGCATCCATCTCGCCCAATCCTTTATAACGCTGGATCTTATTGTTCTGATCCCTTCCGACCTGCGCAAGGATCTGGCTTAATTCTTCATCGCTGTAAGCGTACCAGACATTTTTGTTCTTCTCCAGCTTATACAGAGGCGGCTGCGCCAGATAGACATACCCCTGCTTAATCAATTCAGGCATGAAACGATAGATAAATGTGAGGAGCAGCGTTGCGATATGCGCTCCGTCCACATCCGCATCTGTCATGATGATGATCTTATGATAACGCAGTTTGCTGATATCAAAGTCCTCATGAATTCCGGTTCCAAACGCTGTAATCATGGCTTTGATCTCAGCATTGGCGTAGACCTTATCCAACCGCGCTTTTTCCACGTTCAGGATCTTGCCGCGAAGGGGCAGAATCGCCTGCGTAGCCCGGCTTCTCGCTTTCTTCGCCGAACCTCCTGCGGAATCTCCCTCCACGATATAGATCTCACAGTTTTTCGGATCCTTGTCCGAGCAGTCCGCCAGTTTTCCGGGAAGGGACATGCCTTCCAGGGCCGTCTTTCTTCTGGTTAATTCTCTCGCCTTTCTGGCCGCTTCTCTTGCACGCTGGGCCAGAATGGATTTCTCACAGATCGTCTTTGCAACAGACGGATTCTGTTCCAGGAAATAAGTGAGCTGTTCGCTGACCACGCTGTCAACAGCGCCTCTGGCTTCCGAATTGCCGAGCTTCTGCTTCGTCTGCCCTTCAAACTGCGGATCTTCGATCTTCACGCTGATGATTGCAGTCATTCCTTCCCGGATATCCTCTCCGGTCAGATTGGCTTCACTATCCTTTAATAATTTATTATTTCTCGCATAATCGTTAAATGTCTTCGTAACGGCATTCCTGAATCCCACCAAATGGGTTCCGCCTTCCGGCGTATTGATATTATTGACAAAAGAATAGACGCTTTCCGTGTAGGAATCATTATGCTGCAGGGCCACTTCCACATAGACATTATTCTTGGTGCCCTCAAAATAGAGAATATTTTCATACAAAGGCGTCTTGCTCTTATTCAGGTAGGTGACAAACTCCTTGATCCCGCCTTCATAGTGGAACACCTTCTCCACCGGCTCTTCTTCTCTGTCGTCTCTGAGTATGATTTTTAAGCCTTTCGTGAGAAAAGCCATCTCCCGAAGGCGCTGCTTTAAAACATCGAATTCGTAAACGGTCGTCTCCTGGAAAATCGTGGCATCCGGCTTAAAAGATACCTTCGTCCCCGTTTTCTCCGGAGCGCACTCTCCCACAACCTTCAGCGGATACAGCGCCTTCCCGCGTTCATACCTCTGCCGGTATACCTTTCCCTCCGAACAGATGTCGACTTCCAGCCAATCCGACAGGGCGTTGACCACAGAAGCGCCCACCCCATGCAGGCCGCCGGAGACCTTGTACCCGCCTCCGCCGAATTTACCGCCGGCATGCAGAACCGTGAATACAACCTCAACTGCGGGAATTCCCGCCTTATGATTGATCCCCACAGGAATACCACGCCCGTTATCCGTCACCGTAATGGAATTATCCTTGTTGATAACCACCTCTATCGTATCACAGTATCCAGCCAGGGCCTCGTCCACTGAATTATCGACGATCTCATATACCAGATGATGAAGACCTCTGCTGGAAGTAGAGCCGATATACATTCCCGGCCTCTTCCGAACCGCTTCCAACCCTTCCAGAATCTGGATTTGATCCGCTCCATATTCGTTGTGGCTTTCTGTATTCTCAGTTCCCATATATTCCTCCATTCCGTCGTAAAAAGAAATAAAGCAAAAAAGTCCGCCTCAGAAAGACAATTCAAAAAGAACCGCCGTGCGATTCTCTTCTGTGTATCCTCTGTAGCTTCCCCTTATTTATCATAATTCCTTCTTTCCCATCTTTCACAAGTATAGCATAATTTTTATTTCTCCACAAATAAAAATTTCTACTTTCCTATCCTGTAAAAAACCTGTTAGCATGCGGAAACGCTATAAGTCCGTTGGAAGCGTCCAGCAGCTTTTGCCCTTCGTCTGGTTCTATCCCCTGCCCGGTTCATGGGGTAAGGAGCCAGGCAAACCGCAGCTGGATGCATTCTTTTTCCGTATGCCTGTGAAAAAATCGTGCTGTTTCCAGCTTTTTGGCCAGAAGCATTCTTCCGCACGTCCTGGCGGCGTTGTCTGACGCCCGCAGGGCGGAGTTCAGCCGCCATGCGGAAGAATGCTTCTGGCCAAAAAAGTTGAAAACAGCCGATTTTTGAAGTGGCATACGCAAAAAGAATGCATCCAGCTGCAGTTTGCCTGTCTCCTTACCCTATGAACCGGGTGGGGAATAGAACCAGACGAAGGGCAAAAGCTGCTGGACGCTTTCAACGGACTTATAGCGTTTCTTACCCGCTACACGATCGCACCTTCCTGGATGTGAAATACCCGGTTGATCTCAAAGCGATTATTTACGAACTCATCCAATCCGGTACAGGTGATGATGGTCTGGATCTGGCCGATGCTGTTGAGCAGATAATTCTGGCGGTTGCTATCCAGTTCTGACAGGACATCATCGAGCAGAAGGATCGGTGTGTCATTGGTCATTTTCTTTACCAGTTCTATTTCTGAAAGCTTTAAAGACAGGGCCGCAGTGCGCTGCTGGCCCTGGGAGCCGAAGCGTCGGATATCGATGCCGTTGGCAATAAAAGCCAGATCGTCTCTGTGCGGGCCGGTGGTGGTCTGCTTCAGGCGGATGTCTTTTTCCTGGTTCCTGCGCATGGCTTCAGCGAATTCCTCCGCCTTTACGTCCGGTTCATAGCGAACCTTCAGGTTTTCTTTTCCGCCGGAAAGGCTTGCATGCACCGCGCCTATAATATCGTTCAGCTGTTCTTCAAAGAGAATACGGCGTTCTATGATGCGGCTTCCGAACTCCACCAGCTGCATATCCCATATATCCAAAGTTCCCTTCAGAGAAGGGTTCTGATAAAGATCTTTTAAGAGCTTGTTCCTCTGGTTTACAATCTTGTTGTATTGGTTCAGGTTATACAGATAGATGGAATCCAGCTGGCACAATTCCATATCCACAAAACGTCTTCTCTCCGCAGGCCCGTTTTTAATGATGGACAAATCTTCCGGAGAAAAGAAGACCACATTCAGGATTCCAAGCAGCTGCGCTGCTTTTTTGATCTTTACTCCGTCAATCGCAATGCCCTTTGACTTATTCTTGCGAAGGTGCATATCGATGCGGATTTCTTCTTCTTTTTTCTCCAGATAGGTTCGGATATGCGCCTCTTCCTCATCAAATTTAACGATATCCCGATCCTTCGTTCCCCGGTGGGATTTGGTGGTGGCGCACAGATAAACGGCTTCCAGTATATTTGTTTTTCCCTGGGCGTTATTTCCGTAAAGGATATTGGTTCCCTTGTCAAACTCCATGTCGAGCAGAGTAAAATTGCGGAAATTGGAAAGCTCCAGCGATTTTATGATCATTCAGTTAACCTCATTCTATTTTCAGAGTCTCTCCGTTGTATTCCACCAGGTCCCCGGGAACCAGTTTTTTGCCTCTCTGGGTTGTCACCTGGCCGTTCACTTTCACCAGCCCGTCCTGGCAGGCATATTTGGCATCCACTCCGGATTCCGCCATGCCGGATGCCTTCAGAGCCTGGCCGAGTTTGATAAATTCATCTCTTATCTTAAAAGTCCGCATGATTTTCTCCCGCAAAATCTGCAAGCAGGTATTCTGCCGTATTAAGCTACTGTGGTGAAGTTCACCGGAAGGATCAGGTAAATATAGTTGTTCTCCTCATCCCGAATAAAGCAGGGCGCTTTAGGATTCACAAGATAAATTGTAATCGTTTCATCGTCTATCACACGAAGCGCATCGATCAGGAACTTGGGATTGAAGCCGATCATCAGATCTTTGCCCATTTTTTCAATATCGATTTCTTCATTCATGCTTCCTACCGTGGAATTGATCTTTAATTCCATGGCTCCGTCCGTGATATTGATGATGATGGGTTTTTTATCCCCTTCTTTGACAAGCAGGGTTGCCCTGTCGATACAGTCAAGCAGCTCTTTTTTATTGATCAGCACTTTTGTTTCATAATCGCTGGAAAGCATCTGATCGATTTTAAAGTATTCCCCTTCAATTAGCCTGGAAACAACTGTCGTATTGTCAAATTCAAATACGATATGCTTGTCCGTGAAGAAAATTGTAACATCCTTGTCCGCATCTCCGGAAAGGATTTTGCTGATCTCGTTGAGCGTTTTTCCAGGAACCACCACTTTTCTGGAAGGATAGGAATTTTTCAGGTTGATTTTGCGGATAGAAATGCGGTGTCCGTCAAGGGAGACCACTCTGAGCACGTCTCCATTGATTTCAAAAAGCTCTCCGCTCATCAGTTTATTGTTGTCATTGTCTGAAATAGAGAAAATGGTCTGTCTTACAACTTCCTTCAGAGTAAACTGAGAGATCATAATAGAATCATTTCTCTCAATGATGGGAAGGTAAGAGAAATCTTCTCCGGATTTTCCGATGATGTTGAATTTCGCTTTTTCACAGGTGATGGTAGTTTTGAAATTGCTGTCTGTGGTGATGGTGATATCATTATCAGGAAGCTTCCTGACGATTTCCAGGAAAATTTTGGCATCCAATGCGATGATGCCTTTTTCAAGGATTTCCCCTTCTATGATCGTTTCAATTCCGAGTTCCATATCGTTTGCGGTCAGCTTGATTTCTCCTTCCGTGGAGTCAATGAGGATGCATTCGAGAATGGACATGGTGGTTTTATTGGGCACGGCCTTGGATACAACCTGAAGCCCGGTTAACAAGTTTCCTTTGGAACAGACTAATTTCATGTTCGCTTAAACTCCCTTCTTGATAGAATTCACATTTTCTCTAAGGCCGGATTGTGGACAGCTTTCGGCTGGCCAGGGCCCTGGCGCGCGCGTACGCGCGAAGATATATATTAATATATTTATTTAGTAATATTTATAATAGGGGCTGTAGATATGTGGATAACTGTTCCAAAGCCCGCCGAATGGGGAAAATCCGGAAAGAATAACTTGTTGAATCCCGTTGAACGGATCGTGGGTAAACTTTGTGATATTCACAATGATTATGAATCCATATTTTTGGAAAATGGCTCCGAAAAAGTGGAATTCACAAAGCATCCCCAGCCTTTCAACAGCTTGTCAACTTTCCATGAACAAAGTTATACACATATTTTCTTTTTGATGGTTTCTATGTTGTTTTTCAGTTCTTCATTAGAAGAAAGTTCATCGGCGATTTTGTTGGCGCCGTGAATGACAGTGGTATGATCCTTCTTTCCGAGCAATTTGCCGATGTTCGCCAGAGAAGTTTCGGTCAGTTCCCTGCACAGGTACATTACAACCTGCCTGGGAAGGACGAATTCGGAATTTCTCTTTTTGGAAGTGATGTCTTCCGGGTTGACGCCATAGTGCTCGGCCACAACCCGAATGATGAGTTCCGGCGTGATCTTATCGGGTTTGTCCGGGTTGATGATGTCTTTGAGCGCATCCTCTGCCAGTTCCATCGTGATTTCAGGCTGATTTTCAATTTTGGACTTGGCAATGATGCGGTTGAAGGCGCCTTCCAGTTCACGGATGTTGGATTTGATGTTGGTTGCTATGTACTGGAAGATGGAGTCATCAATCTTCTTATCATAATTCTCAGCATTTTTGCGAAGAATCGCCATTCGTGTTTCATAGTCCGGAGGTTGGATATCCGCAATCAGGCCCCATTCAAACCGGGAACGGAATCTTTCATCCAGCGTTTCCATCTCTTTCGGCGGTTTATCAGAAGAAAGAACGATCTGTTTGCCAGCCGCATGGAGGACATTGAAGGTATGGAAGAATTCTTCCTGTGTACTTTCCTTACCTATAATAAATTGGATATCGTCGATCATCAGCACATCTACCGTACGGTATTTGTCACGCAGCTTGGTCATTGCTGCCGCATTACCGCCTCGGATCGACTCGATCACTTCATTGGTGAAGGATTCGGAAGTGACATAGATCACCTTCATATCCGGATTCTGCTCCAGAACGAAATGGCCGATGGAATGCATCAGGTGCGTTTTACCCAGTCCGGCGCCTCCATATATATAGAGAGGATTGTACGCATCCCCGGGAGACTCCGCTACGGCCAGACAGGCAGAATGGGCAAACTTATTGTTGCTGCCGACCACGAAGGTATCGAATTTATACTTCGGATTCAGGTTCGCATTTTCATAATTAATATTGAAAGTTGTGCTGAAAGGAGACTTCAGATCCTCGGAGGGTGCATTGTCCTTTTTTGCATCTTTTTCTAATATAAAGGAAATTTCGTAGTAATGATCCATCATTTCCGTGATGGTAACGCGAAAAAAATCCTTATATTTAGAAGAAATGTAATTCAGCGCATGGGACTGATTGGACGGAATGAGGATGATTACCACATCATCCTGAACATCAAAAAAACGAAGCGGTTCCACCCATGTATGGTAAGAAACATCGGAGAGATCATATTCCACCCTGATTGTCTCTTTGATCTCGTCCCATTTTTCTTCAAGCAGCTGCATCTTAAAACCTCCTGGTAAGGATAGGTATTTCCTATCGGATCTGAAAATATATCGATATTATCTTACTCTAAATAGGGTCAAATATCAAATGTTAATTCTGGGGATAAATTTTTTCCACAGCGTGTGAAAAAAGGAGAAACATATCAACAATTTTTGGGTTTTCGATGTGTAAATGTGGATAAGTGGAAAAAGGAAATCAACATATGAACATGCCTGAAATAAAGGGGTTCAGATTCATTTTGAAGGGAATATGCGGAAAAAAGGCATATGTTATCCACAAGTTATCCACAAATTGTGGATAATCTGGCTGACGGTGGACAGCTCCGTTTTTATGTTGTGGATGATTTTGGACGTGCTATATCTTGTAGTAAAAATGAAATTTTAATAACTAGATGTTGTATTAGTGAAAACAACGATTTTTTTCCTGAAAATTCGGCGTTTTTTTTCTTCGGAAAAATGCGCCATTTTGCTTGACTTGCAGGAATTCATCCGATATAATCTGAACTGATATTTTCTGACACATTGCAGAAATTGGAGAGAAGGAGGTGCTTCTAGAATGAAAATGACATTTCAGCCTAAGAATAGGCAGAGAAATAAAGTCCATGGCTTCAGAGCCAGAATGAGTACTCCGGGAGGAAGAAAGGTACTGGCATCCAGAAGAGCAAAAGGAAGAAAGAGATTATCCGCATAGGCCGCAGTTTTGTGGCCTTTTTCTCTTTTCGGAAAGGCGGAAAGGGCGGATTTTGGAATGAATTTTTCGGAGAGTTTGAAAAAAAATCAGGATTTCCAGGCCGTATACCGCAATGGCGTATCATATGCGAATCGTCTGTTGGTAATGTATGTGTTGGAAAATAGGACGGAAAAGAATCGGCTTGGTATATCCGTGAGCAAAAAAGTGGGAAACAGCGTTGTGAGACATCGCGTCACAAGGCTGGTGCGCGAAAGCTACAGGCTGCAGGAAAATATATTTAATAGTGGTTTAGATATAGTAGTCGTAGCCAGAGCGAATGCGGCTTCGGCTTCCTACAGGGAAATCGAGAGCGCGCTGCTTCATTTGGGAAGGCTTCATAAGATCATCGGATGACCTTATGGGCCGTTTTGTATGTGAAAGCGACGGTATTATGAAAGGATTTTCTATGAAAAACCTCTTCATTGCACTTATTAAAGGATACAGAAAATATATTTCACCTATGAAAAGCACAAAATGCCCGTATTTTCCTACATGCAGCGAGTATGGACTTGAGGCGGTTGAGAAATACGGCGCGCTGAAGGGCGGCCTGCTCGCTCTTTGGAGAATCTTAAGATGCAATCCCTTTTCCAAGGGAGGATATGACCCGGTTCCTTAATGGAAGGATCGGTTTAAGGAGGATACTAGGTTGTCAGGAATACTTTTGACTAAAAGCGCAACTCCCATTATTGGCCAGGTGGCTACGCTGCTCGGTCATGTTATGGAATGGATTTTTAATTTTCTTGATCTGATCGGGATACCGAATATCGGACTTGCCATCATTATTTTTACGCTCGTCGTTTATATGTTTCTGCTTCCTCTGACCATCAAACAGCAGAAATTTTCCAAATTGAGCAACAAGATGAATCCGGAACTGCAGGCGATCCAGAAGAAGTATCAGGGAAAGAAAGACAATGAATCCATGATGGCCATGCAGAATGAAACGCAGGCTGTCTATGCAAAGTATGGTGTTTCTCCGATGGGAAGCTGCGTGCAGCTTTTGATTCAGCTGCCGATTATCTATGCCTTGTATCAGGTTATTTATGCGATCCCGGCGTATATTGGCAAGGTTCGGGATGCGTTTATTCCTTTGGTAAACAAGCTGATGGCAGAACCTGAAGGCGCAGAATTTATACAGGGATTTCAGAATGCGAGGCAGTATGTCGGCCGGTTCAGCAATGAGGCATATGTTGCAGGAGACACGACTTATATTCAGAATACTTTTATCGACATTCTGAATAAGGCGTCCACTGCAGAGTGGAACAGTTTGATGGACAAGTTCCCGAATCTGACCTCAGAGATTACTGATACTGTAGGGAAGCTTTCCACCTATAATAATTTCCTGGGTCTTAATATCGGCGATTCTCCTTCTTATATTCTGTCCGATGCATTGGCACAGGGAAGCGTTTTCTTGATTATAGGCGCACTTGCAATTCCTGTTTTGTCAGCGCTGACACAGTGGCTGAACGTAAAGCTCATGCCTCAGGCATCCAGCAGCGGTAATGATCAGCAGAACAGCATGATGTCTTCCATGAAGATGATGAATACGATCATGCCGATTATGTCAGCCGTGTTCTGTTTCTCTCTCCCTGCAGGTGTTGGCCTGTACTGGGTAGCCAGTGCGGTGGTCAGAAGCATTCAGCAGGTAGCTGTGAATAAACATATCGACCGGATGGACTTTGATAAGCTGATTGAACAGAACAAGGATAAGGCCAAGAAGAAGATGGATAAGCGTATTAAGAGGATGGAGAAGGCAGGAATCGATCCGAAGACCATCAATCAGTACGCGAATATGAATACCAGAAAAGTTCAGCCGACGTCCCAGACACAGCCAAAGCCCAAACGTTCTATTGCGGAAAAAGCTTCTTCGGTAACCCAGGAAGATAGGGATGAAGCAGTGAAGAAGGCGACGGAGATGTATAATAAGAAGGCTCCGAAGCCCGGAAGCATCACTGCAAAGGCGAACATGGTGAAATATTATAATGAAAGCAATACCAAAACGGAAAGAAAAACTTCCGACAAGTCTGATAAGAAATCTGATAAGAAGTAATAAAAGCCTCAGTTAAGAACAGTCAGAAGTTGACTGAACTGTTACGGTTTATGAATTCTTTGCCCGTCGGTTTGGGCGGGGGAATGGAGGAAAGTATGGAATTTGTGGAATTTACTGCAAAGACGGTGGATGATGCGATTACTGCGGCTTGCCAGAATTTTCTTGTAACCAGCGATAGGTTGGAATATGAAGTGATGGAAGAAGGTTCTTCTGGTTTCCTGGGATTCAATGCGAAGCCTGCCAGAATCAGGGCCAGGGTAAAAGCCACTTTGGAGGACCGCGCCAGAGATTTTCTGAATGATATGTTTGCGGCCATGAATATGACAGTGGTTGTGGATGTGAAATATGATGAGATAGACAATTTCCTTGACATCGATTTGAGCGGAGACGATATGGGGGCTCTGATCGGCAAAAGGGGACAGACACTCGATTCCATCCAGTATTTGGTATCCCTTGTTGTGAACAAGGAATCTGAAGAATATGTTCGCGTGAAGGTGGACACGGAGAACTACCGTAAGAGAAGAAAAGAAACGCTGGAAAACCTTGCAAAGAATATAGCATATAAGGTAAAGAGAACCAAACGGAGCGTTTCTCTGGAGCCGATGAATCCTTATGAGAGAAGAATCATTCACTCCGCGCTTCAGAATGATAAATATGTTGTAACGCACAGCGAAGGAGAAGATCCGTATCGCCACGTTGTGGTAACGCTGAAGAAATAATGGGGGCATTCCGGTTTGAACCGGAATGTGACAAATATGCGAGGAGAATTCTATGAAACAGACTGAAACTATCGCGGCGGTGGCGACCGCCCTGTCTGATTCGGGAATCGGAATTATCCGTATCAGCGGCGATCAGGCGCTTCAGATCGGAGATCGCGTATACAGGTCTAAGAATGGCTGCCATAATCTGTCTGATTATGGCAGCCATACCATTCACTATGGATATATTGTGGATGGGGATGAGATTCTGGATGAGGTCATGGTCGCTATCATGAAGGCGCCGAGAAGCTATACGAAGGAGGATACCGTTGAGATTAATTGTCACGGCGGTGTCCTGATTATGCGCAAAATACTGGAAACAGTGCTTAAAAATGGAGCCAGGCTGGCACAGCCGGGAGAATTTACCAAGAGGGCATTTCTGAATGGAAGGATCGATCTTGCAAAAGCGGAAGCGGTGATGGACCTGATCCATTCCAGGAATGAATATGCCCTGCAGTCTTCCCTGAAACAGCTGAAGGGCTCCGTTTCCGATTGCGTCCGCAAAATGCGGGAGAAGATCCTTTATGAGACAGCTTTTATCGAATCCGCTCTGGATGATCCGGAGCATATCAGTACGGAAGGATATCCGGAACAGCTCATGCCCAAAGTGGAAGAATTGATCGCGGAATGCGACAGGCTGATCGCATCTGCGGACAATGGGAAGGTCCTGAAGGAAGGCATCCATACGGTTATTGTGGGAAAACCAAATGCGGGCAAATCTTCTCTGCTGAACCTTCTGGTGGGAGAGGAGCGGGCGATCGTTACCGATGTGGCAGGAACCACGCGGGATGTGCTGGAGGAGACGATCAGCCTTCATGGGATCGGACTGAATATCATCGATACGGCAGGAATCCGTTCCACCCAGGATACGGTGGAACAGATCGGCGTGCAGCGCGCTTTGAAATATGCCAAAGATGCGGATCTGATTCTCTATGTGGTGGATTCTTCCGTTCCTTTGGATGAGAGCGATAGGCAGATCGCAGATTTGGTTCGGGAAAAAAAGAGCATCGTCCTTTTGAATAAATCGGATCTGGAACCGAAGGTTTCTGAAGAACGGCTGCAGGAACTGATTGGGAAAGGGATTCCGTTTGTCCATACTTCCACGCGTGAGAACGTGGGATTGGATGAATTGGAAGAAAAAATATCGGAATTGTTCTTTAGCGGCCAGCTGAAATTCAATGAAGAGGTGGTCATTACCAATATGCGCCATAAGGAAGCGCTGCAGGATGCCAGGGAGAGCCTTGCACAGGTGAAAAACAGCCTGAATCTGCGCCTTCCGGAGGACTTCTATTCGATCGATCTGATGAGCGCGTATTCGTCTCTTGGTTCCATAATTGGAGAAGAGGTGGGAGAGGATCTTGTGGAAGAGATCTTCAGTAAATTCTGTATGGGAAAATAGCAGAGAAAATGCATGACAGTCCGGAACGTTGTATACGAACGGGGGTGTGCGAAATGAAACAGATGTCTTTGTTTGACGGGGGCTTTTCCGGTGCAGGCGCGGATCTTCGCATGGCTTATGATCCGCTGGCCAGCAGGCTGAGGCCATCTGATTTTGATGAATTCGTGGGACAGAAATCTCTGATCGGGGAAGGGAAGATACTGCGGCGTCTCATCGATCAGGATATGGTTCCGTCCATGATTTTCTGGGGGCCTCCCGGCGTGGGCAAAACAACGCTTGCCAGAATTATTGCCCACAAAACCAAAGCGGAATTCATTGATTTCAGCGCAGTTACAAGCGGAATAAAAGAAATTAAAGAAGTGATGGGACAGGCGGAATTTTCCAGGCAGATGGGAAAGAAGACCATTGTGTTCGTGGATGAGATTCATCGATTTAATAAAGCCCAGCAGGATGCATTCCTTCCTTTTGTGGAAAAGGGAAGCATCATTCTGATCGGGGCGACCACGGAAAATCCGTCCTTTGAGATCAATGCGGCGCTCCTGTCCAGATGTAAGGTGTTCGTCCTTCAGGCGCTGACGTCTCAGGAGATCGGGGAATTGATCAGGCATGCCCTTTACAGTGATTCCGGATTTGGAAAACAAAAGATTGAGATATCGGATCATATCATAGAGGCATTGTCCGTTTTTGCCAACGGGGACGGAAGAACCGCCCTCAATACGCTGGAGATGATGGTTATGAACGGACAAATCCAGCCCGATGGACGGATTCTCATCACAGATGAAATATTGGAGCAGTGCACCAGCAAAAAATCCCTCCTGTATGATAAGAAAGGGGAGGAACATTATAATTTAATCTCCGCCCTGCATAAATCCATGCGCAATACCGATCCGGATGCAGCCCTTTATTGGCTGGCAAGGATGCTGGAGGCAGGTGAAGATCCGCTGTATGTGGCGAGAAGGCTGATACGTTTTGCGAGTGAGGATGTGGGAATTGCGGACAGCAATGCCCTCTCTGTGGCGGTGGCGGCTTATCAGGCCTGTCATTTTATCGGAATGCCGGAATGCAATGTGAATCTGGCGCATGCGGTGGTCTATCTTTCCATGGCGCCCAAATCCAATTCTCTGTATAAAGGATATGAAGCGTGTAAAGAGGATGCGCTGCAAACGCTGGCGGAGCCGGTTCCCCTTCAGATTCGGAATGCGCCCACACAGCTGATGGAAGAGCTGCACTACGGAGAAGGATATGTATATGCGCATAATACAGAGGAAAAAGTGGCGGCAATACAGTGCCTTCCTGATTCCCTGAAAGATAAGAGATATTATGTTCCTACGGATCAGGGAGCGGAAGGGGCAGTCGCTAAGAAGCTGGAGCAGATCCGCGCATGGAAGAAGAAAAAAATGGAATAGGATGGCTATGCGCAAGACAGTGTGATATGATAAGGGCAGATAGAATCGGCTCATATAAGGAAGAAAGGGGCGGGTACAGAAGATGAAAAAAGAATCGAACGTAGGCTTATTCTTTTTATTGGCGTTGGGAATTGTTGGACTTGGGCTCTATTATGGGGCTACGGAGGATTATGGCCAGGGAGAGATTCAGTTATATCACGCTCTTTGCTGGATCATACTGATTATCGCTTTTATTCGTGTGCTGGAACTTGTATGGAAGCCCCTTAAGGAGCTTTGGGAACAGGTCTGGGGAAAAGCGGATAAAGCAGGATGGCAGAGCTCAGGATATAAGAACCAGGCTGCCGGTTATGGGAAACCGGGCGCGTCCATGCCGGAGCCAGAAAGAACGGAAGCGTATGCGAAGGAAGCTCCGAAAGAATATGAGAGAGCTTTGTTTGAAGGACAGGAAAAACCTGTATTTCAGGAATATCATAAAGAACCTCAGGATGTATACGAAAAGGAACCCCAGGAAACATATGCAAAAAGCGATATGCCGGAAGGCTTTTTTGTAAATGGCCGGGGAGAACGTGTCATCATCATGCCGGATGGCGGAGCGAGATTCTACCTGAAAGACAAGCAAAGGGATGGAAAGGAACCGCACTGGGAAGAGGAATATGAGGATGTCTCAGGGCGCGAGGTTTTTTATCCTGTTTCAGAAGAAAAAGAGAAGAATAAAAAGAAGAATAAGAAAAAGAAGAAAGACTAAAGGAGTTATATTCCATGGCTCAGATCAGGGAAAAGGTGGATGTATGTGTGGTCGGAGCGGGCCATGCCGGATGTGAGGCGGCATTGGCCTGTGCCAGGATGGGATTGGAAACAGTGATTTTTACGGTGAGCGTGGACAGTATTGCGTTAATGCCGTGCAATCCCAATATAGGAGGCTCTTCTAAGGGGCATTTGGTAAGGGAAGTGGATGCCCTGGGCGGAGAGATGGGAAAGAACATCGACAAGACCTTCATACAATCCAAGATGCTGAATCGGTCAAAGGGACCTGCAGTCCATTCTCTGAGAGCACAGGCGGATAAAGCGGAATATACCTGGCAGATGAGAAGGGTATTGGAGAATCAGGAACATCTGACGATCAAGCAGGCGGAAGTCTGTGAATTGATGGCCCAGGAGACGGAAGAAAACGAGGCTCAAAGGATGGAGAACGCCACGTTCTCTGAAAAAGGAAAAGCTTCCCAAAAGATAATTGGGGTTCGGATTTTTACAGGTGCAGTCTATGAATGCAAGGCGGTGATCCTGTGTACGGGGACGTATCTCAATGCCAGATGTCTGTGCGGGGAAGCGATCAGTTATACTGGGCCGAATGGCCTGCAGCCTGCAGTATATCTGACGGATTCTTTGAAAAAGCTTGGAATTGAGATGAAGCGTTTCAAAACAGGAACACCAGCGAGAATGGATAAAAGGAGCATAGATTTCTCGAAAATGGAGGAGCAGTTCGGGGATGAAAGGATAGTGCCTTTTTCTTTTTCTACGGATCCTGAAAGCGTGCAGAAAGAACAGGTCTCCTGTTGGCTCACTTATACGAATGCCAGAACCCATGAAATCATTCGTGCGAATCTGGATCGTTCGCCTATCTATGCCGGAATTATTGAAGGCACAGGCCCCAGATACTGCCCTTCCATTGAGGATAAGGTGGTAAAGTTTGCAGACAAGGAAAGGCATCAGGTATTCCTGGAACCGGAAGGACTTCATACCAATGAAATGTATGTGGGAGGCATGTCGTCTTCTCTGCCGGAGGATGTGCAGCTGGATATGTACAGAAGTGTTCCTGGATTAGAACACTGTAAAATTGTGAGAAATGCCTATGCGATTGAATATGACTGTATTGATGCGAGACAGCTGTATCCGACATTGGAATTCAGGCATGTGAAGGGCCTTTACAGCGCTGGCCAGTTCAATGGAAGCAGCGGATATGAAGAGGCGGCCGCACAGGGACTGATTGCTGGAATGAATGCCGCGCTTTCGATTCTTGGGAAAGAACAGATCGTATTGGATCGGTCTCAGGCCTATATCGGCGTTCTGATAGATGATCTGGTGACAAAAGATAACAGAGAGCCATATCGTATGATGACTTCGCGTGCAGAATATCGTTTGCTTCTCAGACAGGATAATGCAGATCTGAGGCTGCGTGAGATTGGATATCAGGCGGGGCTGGTTGATGAAGCTGAGTATCTTAGGACGATGGATAAGAAGGAAAAGATAGAGCGGGAGATGGCGCGTCTGAAAAATACATCAGTGGGTGCATCTGCAAACGTGCAGGAATTTCTGGAGAAGAATGGAAGTTCTCCTCTTAAGACAGCTGCGAGCCTGGCAGAACTGCTCTGCAGGCCGGAACTTGACTATGAAATATTATCTGAAATTGATCCGAACAGACAAGCGCTTTCGGAAGAAGTGATCGAACAGGTTGAAATAGAGCTGAAATATGAGGGATACATATCCAGGCAGAAGAAACAGGTAGAGCAGTTTAAGAAGATGGAAGAGAAGAAGATTCCGGATTGGATCGATTATGAGGAAATCCCCAGCCTCAGGCTTGAAGCCAGGCAGAAGCTGATCGCATACCGTCCCGTTTCCGTGGGACAGGCATCCAGAATTTCAGGTGTCTCTCCTGCAGATATCTCTGTCCTTCTGATCTATCTGGAACATCATGGGAGGCATGAGAATGACGCATAATTTGGAACAGTTCAGAAAGGATCTGAAGGAACTGGGATTCGCACTTGATGGCGGGCAGGAAGAACAGTTTCTCACCTATTATGAGCTGCTTGTGAAATGGAATGAAGTGATGAACCTGACGGCGATCACGGAATATGACCAGGTGCTGAAAAAACATTTCGTAGACAGCCTTTCTTTAATTAAGGCTGTTTCGGATATAGCGGATCGGGATTATACGCTGATTGATGTAGGTACCGGGGCCGGATTTCCGGGAATTCCTTTGAAAATCGCTTTTCCTGATTTAAAAGTTACTTTGCTTGATTCTTTGCAGAAGAGAATCCGTTTTCTGGATGAGGTGATCGTAAAATGTAATTTGAAGGGGACGCAGGCCGTTCATGGAAGGGCGGAAGATTATGCGAAACCTTCTCTTTTCAGGGAGAAGTATGATCTGTGCGTGTCCAGGGCTGTGGCGAATCTGTCCACTCTGTCGGAATATTGCCTTCCTTTTGTAAAAGAGGGAGGACGGTTCATCTCTTATAAAAGTGAGAAAACGGAAGAAGAGATCAAAGAAGCTTCACAGGCGATTCGCCTTTTGGGGGGAGAGCGGGAAGATGCGATTTCCTTCCATCTTCCGGACAGTGATATTTTCCGGACGCTTGTTGTAATCAGAAAAACGGCTCCCACTCCGAAAAAATATCCCAGAAAAGCCGGACTTCCGGCAAAGGAACCGATTCATTAAGAAAGGGGTTGTGAAATACCAAATAAGTTACTGCTCAGCCCTCCGCATCTGTTCCGCCCCCG